>Ga0153956_1000016_pt1 | contig 317514 bp, 286 predicted proteins | sample TSFL040MetaG_FD_104704 | JGI IMG/M metagenome (GOLD analysis project Ga0153956, IMG submission 104704) | Attine ant fungus gardens microbial communities from Florida, USA - TSFL040 MetaG | ecosystem: Host-associated > Fungi > Mycelium > Unclassified | place: USA: Florida, Wekiwa Springs... | reverse complement strand
TCGATGAGTGCCCAAAGTTCGTCGTCGAGTATGGGTTTAGCCATGTCCTTTTCGTCGTCGAAACAACGAAAAGGTTAACAGGATTCGTCGAGAGTAAACAGCCCCATTGTTCATTTTGTTAAGAGTTCTTAAGATGCGTTGCGCGTGCAGCGCCGTACATGTTGTCGTGCGCGTTCATCAGATAAATCGTCTGGTCAATCTCGACAACTTCACGATGAAATTTCGGGCGAAGGCCTTGGTTTCCATGAAATCATGGAGCGCGCAAAATTTTCGCATCCGGCGTGAAGGAAGCGCATCTGGTGATCGAAGGTGGGGGAATCGCTGTGGAATCGTTTGATTGACATGGAATGGGGTAGGGCATCTTGGAATGATTTTGATTTGGTTTTGGTCTTTTCTTGAATTGTTATTGGCCTTTTCTTTAATTTCTTTTGGCCTTTCCTTGAATTGTTATTGGTCTATTGGCGTTGCCCCTGTGCGGGGCGGCACCTACTTTCTTTGCGGCTGCAAAGAAAGTAGGCAAAGAAAGCAGCTTCACCCCGCAAACTCTTAAGCGGGTCCCCTGGCTTGGAGGGGGCAGTGGTGCATCTGGAATCTGTGTTCCCGCACACTCCGCCCTGGTGACAAGGCCATCATCCGCACCCACTCCGCACTACGTGCGTCGCGGACGGGTCTGCCAGGGGAACCGGCAGGGGGTTTCGCGCGGCGGGGGCCATCGGCTTCGCCTCGGCGAAGCGCCGAAATGACCGGGGGTTTTTGAACGGGGTTTCGGCGCGCGTAGCGCCGCCGGAAGTATGACGGCCTTGTCACTACCGTTGAAGGTGCGGGGGCACGGATTCCAGATGCACCACTACCTCCTCCAAGCCAGGGGACCCACTTATGAGCTGGCGGGGTAAAGCTGCTTTCTTTGCCTCCTTTCTTTGCAGCAGCAAAGAAAGGAGGTGCCGCCCCGCACAGGGGCAACACTAATAGACCAATAACAATTCAAGGAAAGGCCAAAAAAATAAAATTAACAAAGAAAAAACATTCAAAAATTATGCTTACCAATAAGCGTATCCCCATATCATGCGAATAAAAAACCGCCACTCTGGCAGTCCCAATAAAAACCCAATCATCGACAACCCCCGATCGATATCGGCGCGAGCCGCCGAACAACCGTTCGGATGCGCCGGCCGCCAGTGCGCCATCCCGCCCAAACGGCATCGGGCATGAACCGCGCGACCAGCAGCACCAGCGCGAGCAGCGCGGGACACCAGCGCCAATCGGTCGGCACCGGTTCGCGACGAGCGAAGCGCAGGTCCAGCAACGCATCGCTCAATGAAGCCGGCAGCAACAGACGCCGATATGCAAGACCGGTTTGCCCGGCCACCGACGCCAGATACTGACCTCGCAATTCGGAAAGCTCCTCGTGCGTTTCCCCCTGCGCGGTCGATCCGGGCGTGCTCGGCTGCTGGATCACATCGTCGGCCTGCCAGTAGCCGATCCGGTTGCCGTTCGCATCGCTCTTCGGTATCGCCGCCGGTTGATCGCCGCCGACGCCGATCAGCCAGCCTTTGATTCGCGCTGCATTGATGCCCGGCATCAGCGCGCGCGAAGTCGATACAGGCGGTGCCTCCTGGCCGTCGGTGACGAATACGATCGCCGCGCCGTCGCCGACGTCCTGCGCAACACGCACCGCCGAATAAACGCCGCCTTCGGCAATCCGGCTCCAGTTGGTCCAGCGCATGCGTCCATCGATACCGTCGAGCGCCCCCAGCAGCGCATCGTAGTTGCCGCACACTTCCACGGGCGGCAGCAACAGCAGCGTGCGTTGCCCAGTGAACACGCTCCAGCCGACCTTCGAGCCGCACGGCAATCGCCCGAGCGCGTCGCGCATCGCCGCTTGCGCGAACTTCAGCCGGCTGACCGGCGCGCCGTCCAGCGTGACGTCCTCGACGTTCATGCTTTGCGTGATATCGAACGTGACGATGTAGTCGAAGGTATTGCGCGGCAACGTCACGTCCGGCATCGCGACGGCCGCGATCAGCGCGATGAGCGCGAGCGGCATCAGCGCACCGCGCAGCCTCCCGACGCGTCGCTCACGCACGGTGCCGCTCATGGCAGATCCATGCTCTGCGCGTCGCGCAGCTTCACGTTGTGCTGCTCTTTCACATCCGGCTGATCGAGCGCGGACTGTGTTTCCGGCGCGAGCCACAGCGCGCGTTCGAGGTTGTAGCGCGCATCCCAGTCGCCGGGCGCCGAGCGCAGCACGAGCCGGTAGCGCGCTTTCGCCTCGTTGACCATCGCGATCGATCTGAGCGCGCGCGCGCCGCCGTCGATGCTGCCTTCGCGCAGATACATATTGCCGAGATCGAACAGCGCCGCGCGGCCGAGATCGTCGAGCCGGCCCTCGTGGATCAAACCGTTGTAGAGCCGCGCGGCCGCATCGTAGTCACCCGCTTTCGATAGCATCGTCGCGCGCGCCAGTTGAACCTGCGGCGCGTCGCCGTCGCCGGCGCCGTCTTCCCGCGATCCGGCGCTCGTCGCGCTCGTCGCATTCGTCGCATTCGTCGCGTGGGCGGCGCTCACCGCGGCAATCGCGCGATTGACCTGCGCCGCATGCTGCAGACGTACCCAGCTCGATACGCCCCATGCGGCGCAGCAGATCGCGACAGTGCCGAACGCGGCGTGAATCAGTATGCGTTTCATGCCCAGCTCCTGACCTGCAGCATGTGCAGCAGCATCAGCACCACCGCCGCGAACAGCGCCGCCGCAAAACAATACGGACTCAGATCCTGCCGCGGCAAATGTTCGATGAATGTGGTCGGTGCATTCTGCTGGCGATTGATCTCTGCGATGGCCGCCATCATCCCCTTCTCGTCCTGCGCCTGAAACAGCCGGTACGGCGTTTTCAGCGTCAGAAAATAGCGATGCAATTCGGCTTCGGCGGTGTCTTCGTGGGCCGGCAGCCGCGCGTTCAGATCGGGGCTATAGATGCTGCTGCGCAGGTAGATGAAGTAAAGCGCGATACGGTTGCGCTGCAGCCCGTCCTGAATGCGCCGCCGCACGGTTTCGTCGAGCCGCGCGCCGCCGTCGGAGACCAGCACGATCGCGCGGCGTCCCGACGACGCCCGGCCGTCGAACTGCGCCAGCGCGGCCAGCATCCCACGGTCGAGTTGCGTGTCCGGCATCCCGCGGCCGATCGCGGTGGCGGCGACCGCCTGCTCGATCACGCGATGGTTGTAGGTGAACGGCATCGCCAGCACCGGGCTGCTGCCGAACATCATGAATGCGAGCCGGTCGTTGGGCCGCTGCTCGACGAAGCTCGTCAACGACGCGCGCGCCACCTTGTTCTTCGATTCGCCACGGGGCGCCTCGACGCCCGCGCTGCCCATCGGCTCGTCCATGCTCGCGCTGCGATCCATCAGAATCAGGATCTGCGCGCCGCTGCCGGTGCGCAGCACCTGCCGTTGCGAGCGCCCCGGCCCCGCGAGTCCGACGACGATCGCCGCGATCGCGAGCACCGCGCTGCCGCGCGCGAGCCAGCCGGCCCAGCGTCCGATGCGATCGACCGGCAGCCACGCGACACTCGGAAACACCAGCGTATCGCCGCGGCGCGGCAGCAGCGGCAATACCGCGAGCGGCAGCAGAACCAGCAGCCATGGAAGCGTGAAGTCGAACGGGATGCTCATCGCTGATGACGCCGCTCGGCCCGATACAGCGCGTGACACAACGCCTGCAACGGAAACTCGGCGACGCCGGACGCGGGTTTGAAAAAGCGCTCGGCCGACACCTGATAGAAGTGTTCGAGTTGCGCGCGCAACGGTTGCAGATACGGGGCGCGCGCAAGCAGTCCGGCGAGCGAGCCCGCGTGCACGACCTGCCCCGCCGTTTCGTTCAATGCCTGATGCAGACAGAACCACGCATCGCTCGATGCGGCGGCCTGGGCGTCCGGCAAGCGCTGCATCCGCCGCCACGCGCGCGCGAACGGCAGCCGCGCCGATTCGCGCTGATTGCGCCATCCCCACCAGATCGCCCAAGCGAGCAGCGTCGCGAGCAACAGACCGCTCGCCCACGCAAGCTGGCGGCGCAGGCCGGCCGTGTCCAGCAACGGCGCCTCGCGATCGGGCCGCAACGGCAACAGGTCGCCGGCCGCGAACGCGCTCGGCGGCGTCAGCGGTCCGACGCTCGCCGGCCATTCGGCGATCTGCAATTGCGTGCCGCTCGCCGAGGTCAGCGTCAACGCGGGCAACGTGATTTGCGTCAACGCCTGCGGCGCGTTGACGACCTGATAGGCGATCACCATCCACTGGCGGCCATCGGCATCGGTTTCGAGCGACACGGGCCGCCGTTCGAGCCACACGCCGGTGCGGCCGACCGAAGGCGGCGTGACCGCGCCGACGTCCTTGCCATCGGCCTGCAGCAGCACGCGCTGTGTCAGCACGTCGCCGAGCACGTAGCCGAATGCGCGCGGCTCCTGAACGAACGCGGGCACCGTCGCGGCGGCGGCGCTGCTCACCGCACCCATCGCACCCATCGCACACATCGCCCACGCGGTGCCCGACAGCAGCAATGCAAGCGATGCGCGCGTGGAGCGCACCGCTCCACCGCGCAGCAGACCGCCCGGACGCGCGCACGAGCTCATGCGGTCATCTCCAGAAAGTAACGCGACATCGCTTCGGGATCGAACGCGCCTTCGACATAAAACGGCCGGATCCCGCGCGCGCCGAATACCTCGCCAAGTTCGCCGCGGCGGTGCGCGACACCGTCGCGCCAGCGCTCGCGCATCCGCTCGCGCAGCCACACCATCCGCCGTTCGCCCGACTCGGCATCGTTGACGGCCAGCAGCGGCGCGTGACGCGGCGGCGAGATTTCCGCCTCGTCCCACACGACCACCGGCACCACGCACGCGTGGACCAGCATGTCGAGCACGGACGGCAGTTGCGCGAGCGGCCAGTGGAAGTCGGACACGACGAACACCAGCGCCTGACGGCCGGCCAGACGGGTCACGCAGCGCCGCAGTCCGTCGATCGCGCCACGCCCGGCCGCGCGGCTCGCGCAGTCGCGCAGCATCGTCGCGAGCAGATTGCCGGTGCCGCGGCCGGTGCGCGCCGGCATGAACAGATCGTCGCGTTCGCTCGCGTCGAAGGCCAGCATGCCGAGCCGGTCGCCGACCCGGAACGCGCTATGGCCGAGCGCTTCGACGAAATCGGCGGCGACGTGCAGCTTGGTTCGGCGCGAGCCGAACTGCATCGACACGGACACGTCGGCGATCACCACCACTTGCACCGCCACGCGCTGCAAATGCACCCGCACCAGCCACTCGGCGCGCGCCGCGCGCAGGCTCGCCCGCAGATCGAGACGGCGCGGGTCCGGATAGTCGAACAGGCGGCCGTGCATCGCGAATTGCTGGCCGGAGCCGAAGCTCGACCCAGGATGCGAGCCGGGCCGCGCGCCCGCCGCGCGCATCGGCAAACGGTAGCTGAATTCCGCGATGCCGCTCATGGCAGGTTCATCGCGGCACGGCCACTTTCGCGGTGATCTGCGCGATCAGCGCTTCGGCCAGCTCCTGGCGGCGCAGTTCGTAGATCGGCGTGAAGAACACGCGATGACCGAGCGCCGGCAACAGCACCTCGTGGATATCCTCCGGAATCAGATGGGTGCGCCCCGCGAGCCACGCGATCACGCGCGCGGCTCGCAACAGCGCGCTCATGCCGCGCGGGCTCGCGCCGGCCAGAATCAGTTGCTGCATATCGACGCCATCGAGCGTGATGCCGAAACGCAGCGGCGTTTCGGTGGCCTGCCAGATATCGAGCACATAGCGCTCGATCGCCTCGCTCGCCCGCACCTCCTGCTGGATCGCCGCGCCGATCCGGTTCAACTGCTCCCACGGCACGATCGACGGCGTCAGTTGCGCGAGCAACCGGTCGACGTCATGGAACATCGTGTCGAATACCAGCATGCGGCGCGCGTCCTCTTCGGCGGGCGTCGGCATGTTCAGTTCGAACAGGAAGCGGTCGCGCGCCGCCGACGCCAGCTCGAAGGTCTCTTCCTTCTCGACCTTATTGCGATCGGCGAATACGGTCATATGCGGAAAGCGGTACTCGCGGCCGAACGCCAACACCGAACGTTCGGCCATCGCGCGCAGCAATAGCGACTGCACCTGCGGACGCGCGCGGTTGATCTCGTTGAAGAAGAACGTGGTCAGCTGCTCGCCGTGCCGCAGCAGCGGGCCGGGCTCGATACGCGGCTTGCCGTCCGCATCGACATAGGTGTGATAGACGAGATCGCCCGGCATCAGATCGATCGTGCCTTCGACGCGCTCGAAGTCGCCGCCGACCACACGCGCGAATGCGCGCAACACGGTGGTCTTGCCGACGCCGACGCCGCCTTCGAGCAGCACATGGCCCCGTGCGAACAGCGCGACGTTGACGAGCCTCAGGGTTTGCCGCTGGCCGATCACCACCCTCGCAACTTCGTTTTCGATTTGCTGTGCGTGAAGACGCCAGTCCTGAAGCTGTTCGCCAGAAGTCATCGCCGGGATCCCCTCCTCGTGGCTTGCGTGCGGGCGGGCCTGTTCGCGGATCCGGATGCATCGCTACGGGCATACCGGTACGCGCGCCGAAGGCCGTACGAATTCGTTTATGTACAGGCAAGCCGCGCCGCCGATACCCGGCGGACTCGCCAGCATCTGTTGAAGCACGCTTTGTGCCGGTTGCGTAAAACCGGCTGGCCGCGGCAGGCCGCCGGCGAAGAGTTGGCACCCTGTCACGAGATTCGGGTACACACTGTGCCATCGGCCGCGACTGTTCCGCGCGCAGCTTCCGCGAGAGGCGAAAGCGTTATCGATGCGGCGCGCGATCCTTCGGGTCCGCGCTCGCATTCGCATCGTCGCCGGCGAGCAGGCGAACCAGCGCGACCGCGCCGCGCCGCCACGACAGATCCGTATTGCCGCGAATATCGACCGAACGCTGAAACACGGTCTTGCCGCTGCCGACGTCCTGCACGCGCAGGTTGATGTTGAGAATCAGATTGCTGACTTTCTGGACCCAGCACACGCCCATCTGTTCGACGCCCAGTTCGCGCCCGACCTGGCGCGCGCAGTCGGCGCACGACGTGAGGTCCTGGGTCGCGCCGAGCCGCGCGATCAGGTTGGCGGCGCGGCCGTTGCCGGCGACGCGATAGTGCGTGCTCGCGTCCAGTTGCGCGCGCAGCGCGTCGCTGACCATGTCGATGCGCGCCGCCTGAATGCGGTTGGTATCGGCATCGTTATAGGCCGCATTGTCGTCGATCAGTGCGCAGTTCAATACGGCAATCGAGACCGGCTCGGCCCGCGCCGGCATCGCGCCGCATATGAGCAGGCCCGCGACGCCGACGCTCGCCGCGCTCGTGCGCGGCACGGTACGAAGCACGGCGCGAAGCCCGGCGCAAAGCACGGCGCGAAGTGAGACACAAAGCACGGCGCAACGCGCAAACGCAATCCGCAACCAGACCCGTGCCGCCATATCGCTATCGCTCCGCGCCGACCGCCGGCTTCGCGAACACGCCCGCAAACGCCGCGTACTCGCGCTCCAGATGCGTGGCCGCATGCTCGAGCAGAAACTGGCGAAACACGATGCTGGTCGGCGAAAGCTGTTTCGAGCGCAGATGCACGACCTGCCACGTGCGTTCGATCGGCGTGCCGCTCACATCGAGCAGCGCGATCTCGCCGCTGCGCAATTCCAGCTGCAGCGTATGCAGCGAAATCAGGCTCACGCCCATCCCCGCCATCACCGCCTGCTTGATGGTTTCGTTGCTGCCGAGCGTAACGGTCTTCGCGGGCGTGAACAGATGCTGGCGGAACATCACCTCGGACGAGATACGCGTCCCCGAGCCCGGTTCGCGCAACAGGAACGTATCGCCGCGCAACTCCTGCAGATCGAAGCGGCGCGCGCCGCACAACGGATGATCGAGCGGCGCGATCACCACCTGTGGGTGGCTCGCCAGCGGCTCGGCCGTCGTATCGAGTTCCGGCGGCGGGCGTCCCATGATCGCCAGATCGATTGCGTTGTCCTGCAATAGCCGCAGCAGCGCGTCGCGATTGCCGACCGAAAAATGCACATCGACCTTCGGATACAGATGCGAGTACTGCGCCAGCAGTTTGGGCGCGAAATAGGTCGCCGAACTGACGATGCCGACGTTGATCGAGCCGCTATCGGCCTGCTTCAGCGACATCATCGCGTCTTCCGCATCCTTGATTTCGCCGAGAATGCGGCTCGCGTGATGAGTCAGCATCTCGCCCGCTTCGGTCAGCGCCAGCTTGCGCGCAACGCGCTCGAACAACCGCAGGCCCACCGCGTCTTCGAGCTGATGAATCTGCATCGACACCGCCGGCTGCGTCAGATGCAGCTCTTCGGCGGCACGCGCGAAACTCGTGTAGCGGCTCGCGACGACGAAGATCTGCAATTGCCGCAGCGTCAGCGTGCGAACGAAATTCAGATTGATCCGGCTCGTCGCGAAGCGCGCGCTCTGCATGGGACTAGCCGCTTTGCTGACCGAATGCGTCGATCGCGCGCGCGGAATAGACGAGCGCCGCGCCGGCATTCAATGCGATCGCCACCGACAACGCTTCCGCCAGTTCCTCGCGGCTCGCGCCGGCCTTCGCGGCGGCCGCGCTATGCACGGTGATGCAGCCATCGCAACGGGTCGTGACGGCGACCGCGAGCGCGATCAGCTCGCGCGTTTTCGCGTCCAGGTGGCCGCCTTTGGCCGCGGCGCCGTCGAGCGCCTTGTAGCCCGCGAGCGTGGCCGGCGCCGCGGCGCCGAGTTCGCCCACGGCCTTCATCAGATTCGATGCGTACTCTTTGGTGTCGATCAGCATGCAAGCGCTCCGTGTGAGAGTTGAGCGGTAGGAAAGACCGTAACCGCACGCCGGCGGCAGCGCGACGTCCGCACGAAGCATGCGCCGCGCCGAATCAACGGCTGGCTCTCGGCGCGTTGGCCGATGGCTTCACCGGCGCATTGGCCGGCGGCGACAACTTGCGCACCACCGACTGGAAGCTCATCGATTCGCTGTGCGCCGGGTGCGCGAAGTCGTTGTTCGGCCCCGGCACGTCGGTGCGAATCTGCACGAGCTGGCCGGGCACATCGTCGGCGAGCAGGAACGTGTAGCGCTTGGCCGTGTACTGCGCGAAGCGCTCCGCATTCGGATCGTTCAGATAAGGCTGCACGACGATACGGCGCGTGTGGACCGGCTTGCCGCCGACCTCGCCCGGCACGTTCTCGATCTGCGGCCCGGCGGCGAGCGCGAGACGCAGGCGCTGCTGGAAATAACGGCGCTGGCCGCCCGTCAGCCCCTGCATCTCGGCGACGTCGCGCTCGAGAAAATAGATGATTGCCGGATTGCATTGCAGCCCGCCGATCGGCAGGTTGACGTTGCCGCTATGGTCGGACACCTGGGCATCGCCTTTCGCGTTATCCGGGCTCACCACCAGCACCTTGACGACATCGGCGCTATGCGACGGCTGCCCGGAATCGATCAGCGCGTAGTCGAGTTCGGTCTGCGCGGCGACGCCGTGCAGATGGTCGGTCAGAAAGATCAGCCGTTCCGCCGGCGTGATGTCGCTGCCGCCCGGCTCGCCCGCCGCCCGCGCGAACCCGGGCGCGAGACCCAACGCGAAGCCCGCGCATAGCAGCGTCGACATCAGCGCGGCGGCCGCCGCGCGCCGCCAGCCGCTGCGCGCGCGGGTCATTGCGACGCGTCGCCGGCCCTCGGCGCCGGCACGTCGACCGGTTTGAGCATCGGCACCTCGTAGGTGGCGAGGATGCTGTCGATCTTGTCGTGATTCGCGCCGATCCATTGATCCACCTTGTCCTTCCAGTCCTTCTCGCCGTACCGCACGCCCATCGAGATCGTGTAGTCGAAGCGGATGCCCGGCTGCGCGGGGAACGGCACGAGCCTGACCGAGTCGCCGGCGCGCTTCGCGAAGTAGCCGGCAATCGGCCCCCACAGGAACACCACGTCGACGTTGCCCGCGCGCAGGTCGTGCTCGATCATCTGCCCCGGGTATTCGGCCGGGTCGCCGCTTTGCACGCGGTACGACACCGCCTGGTCGATCAGGTTGTGACCGAGCAGCCAGTCCACCGCGGGCGTCTGCGTGAAGATGCCGAAGCGCAGTTTGTGCAGTTGATCGGGCGGCAGCTTGAGCAGATCGTCGGGAGTCTGGATGCTCGCGAACTCGGGGCGGTTCGGGAACACCATCGCGTAGGTCGAGCGCAGATACGGCTGCGTCGTCGACGTCATGTCATAACCCTTGGGCACGCCGATGATCAGATCGCACCGGTAGCGCTGGGTGTTTTCTTCCTTCTCGCGCAGCGTGTGGCGCACGAAGCCCATGCGCTGCGGGAAGTACGTGTATTCGAGCTTGTAGCCGAAATCGCGCGCCATCTGCGCGGCGATCCGGTTCTCGTAGCCTTCGCCCTTGTCGTTCGACAACGGCATGTTGTTCGGGTCCGCGCACACTCTGAGTATGCCGTCCGCGCCGTCGTTGTTGGGCAGCGCCGGGCCATCCGCCCTGACCGCCGCGCTCGCGAGCGCCGCGCAACATAGCGCGGCGGCGATCACGGCGACATGCATGGACATGCTTCTCTTATCGCGCATCGTAAGCCTCCAGGAAATGACCGCCCGCCGGTTTGTTATTGTGCGTCGATCGCGTGCAGATCGCCCGGCTTGATCTGTCCGTCGGAACGCCCTTTCAGATAGGCGTACAGGTTTTCCCAGTTCTTCTGCATCATCTGGCTGCTGCTGAAATCCGGCATGCCTTTGTCGACCCGGCCGCCGAACACCGTGCGATGAAACTCGGTCTTGTCGAGCGTCTTGAACGCGTCGATCAGCGACGGCCCGACCATACCCTGCTGCTGCGCGCCATGGCAGCGTTCGCAAGCGAGCGCGCGCCAGGTTTTCCATCCCTGTAGCGTATTGCTGTCGACCTTGTTGCCGTCGACCACCTTGTAGGCGACCTGCGCAATCGAGGAATTGTTCTGCGCGTAGACGACCGGCAGCACAACGAGCGCCGTGGGCAGCGCCGCGAGCAACAGGATTGATCGGCCTTTCATGCACTTGTCTCCATATGAGCCGCGCTCTCGGAGCGGTGCAACGACGCATCCGCCACTGGGCACGGGTGGGTAATTCCGCGGCGTGAGTCCGCGCGTCGCATCATCTGAGCGGTGCAACCGCCCGGCTGGCCGGTGCGTTCTCATTCGACGAACGCGCCGGCCCCGCCATTCAGACCGCCATCGTTTCGGCGGGCCGTTCAGCTCTTCTCGCCCGGAATCGCGAACACGAACAGCGTGCCGCCGAGCGCGGTGTACTTCGCCAGTTCACGATAGCCGCCGACCGCGCCCAGACCTTCGGTCGACTTTTCCAGCCCGGCCGCCATGCCGATGCCGGCCCAGCCGCCGATGCCCGAGTAGACGCCGACATACTGCTTGCCGTTGTACTCGTAGGTGAAGACGTTGCCGATGATTCCGGACGGCGTCTTGAAGCGCCACAGTTCCTTGCCGTCCTTGATGCGAACCGCCTTCAGGTAGCCTTCGAGCGTGCCGTAGAACGCGACGCCGCCGGCCGTCGCGAGCACACCCGACCACACCGAGAAACGCTCCGGCTTCGAGTAGACGATCTTGCCCTTGCTCGCATCCCACGCGATGAAGTTGCCCATCGCGTTGTTCTCGTTCGGACCCGGGTACATCGACAGCGTCGCGCCCACATACGGCTGGCCGGACACGTAGTCGACGTCGAACGGCTCATAGTCCATACAGACGTGATTGGTCGGCACGAGGAACATACTGGTGTTCGGATCGAACGCGGCCGGTTGCTGGTCCTTCGAGCCGAGCGCCGCCGGGCAGATGCCCTTCACGTTGTGATCGGAGCCGGCCGCCTGCGTCGAGTACGCCGCGTTGCGAATCGGCAGACCGCTTTGCAGATCGACGCGATCGGCCCAGTTCACCGCCGGGTCGTACTTCTGCGCGACCAGCAGCTGACCGGTTTCGCGATTGAGCGTATAGCCGAAGCCGTTGCGGTCGAAGTGAACGATCGCGGGCACCTTCTTGCCGTTGATGGTCAGGTCCGACAGGATCATTTCGTTGACGCCGTCATAGTCCCATTCGTCGTGCGGCGTCATCTGGTAGACCCATTTCGCGGTGCCGGTATTCAGGTCGCGCGCGAAGATCGACATCGACCATTTGTTGTCGCCCGGACGTTGCGTCGGGTTCCATGTGCCCGGATTGCCCGTGCCATAGTAGACAAGGTTCAGCTTCGGATCCCACGCATACCAGCCCCACGTGGTGCCGCCGCCGAGCTTCCACTGATCGCCCTTCCACGACTTCAGCGACGAATCCGCGCCCACCGGCACCATCTGCCCGTCGGTGTACGTCATCGTCTTTTGCGGGTCGATCAGCATGTCGTTGTCGGGGCCCGTGCTGTACGCGGTCCAGGCCGGCTTGCCGGTCTTGATGTCGTAAGCGATCAGACGCCCGCGCACGCCGAACTCGCCGCCCGAGATGCCGGTCAGCACCTTGTCGCCGAACACGTGCGGCGCGTTGGTGTTGGTTTCACCCGCCTTCGGATTGCCGTTCTGCGCGGTCCACACCACCTCGCCGGTTTTCGCGTTCAACGCGACCAGTTTGGTGTCGGCCTGTTGCAGGAAGATCTTGCCGTCACCGTAGGCGAGGCCGCGGTTCACGGTATCGCAGCACATCACCGAGACCACCTGCTCGTCCTGCTTCGGCTGATACTGCCAGATGAAGGTCTGATCCTTCAGGTTGATCGCAATCACCTTGTTCGGAAACGGCGAGTGGATATACATCGTGTCGCCGATCACGAGAGGCGAACCCTCGTGGCCGCGCAGCACGCCCGTCGACATCGTCCATGCGACCTGCAGCTTGCCGACGTTGTTCTCGTTGATCTGCTTGAGCGGGCTGTAGCGGTGATTCGCATAATCGCCCGCCTGGGCCGCCCAGTTGGATGGGTTTTTCATCAGTCCGTCGAGCTGCGAATCGGCCTGCGCAGCCAGAGAGCTAAAGGCTGCCGATGCGAGGATCGCGAGCCCAAGAACTACAGTGCGTAAGTTCATGTCTCCTCCAGAATTGTCCTGCTGTTCAACTCACGAATGACCCACGCTACCTCGTCGCATCGTGCGCGCCTTCTCGAGTACAGGTAACGATTCAACGCCCTATCCCGATTCGGTGTCGGGCTTCGCGGCGCATGGAGGGCCAACGCATATTCCATGCCGGAATTTGGCGGCGAATGCCGTAGCCGTTGCGCGAACCGGCCTGGGCGGCGCGCACGTCGTATCACCGCCGCTGCCGCAACGCACGTTCGCTCGCGCGCTGTGGCAACCTTGAACTGGTTGCGCCACTGAACGCGAGACATACTGTGTCACTCCGGTGATACGAAACGTGTCCTTTGCGAGTGGTGCGCCGCACCACCGGTCCGCCGCTTGCGGCAACACCTGGCACGACGGACGATTTCCGCATCCGAGGAGCGACAGTCATGGCAAACACAGAGCAGGTGTATTCCGACGAAGAAGTCCAGCAGCGCCTCGTCGGGCCGCTGCAGCACTGGTATCTCGAAGACGGCTGGCTGCGGCGCAAGTACCGCACCGAAGGCTGGAAAGGCACGCTGATGGTGGTCAACACGGTCGGCCATCTGGCCGAGGCCGCGTGGCATCACCCGGACCTGACGGTCTCGTACGCCTTCGTCACCGTGAAGCTCAAGACGCATAGCGCGAAAGGCATCACCGGCAAGGACCTCGCGCTCGCAACCAAGATCGAAGCGGTGGTCCACTGGCAGCCGGGTCTCGAAGACGGCCCGCTCGAAGGGACGCCGTCCGACGATCAGCGCTTCCGCTATATCAAGTACGACGCGCCGAAAACCACGCCGGGCGGTTGACGGGCGAGACCGCGGCGCCTGCCGGCCAGCGCATATCGGCGCTGTGCACACCGGCGCGCCGGGCAGCTTTAGCGGCGCGCCGCCGCAGCCGCGCGGCGGATACGTCATGGATGCGCGGCTACAGCCGACCCGTGAGGCGCCGCCGCCGCGATGAAACAGCGCGTGACACTGTGCACCTTCGGCGTCACATAGCGTCCATGCGTGCGCGGCGCAGCGCAGCACGCCGCCCGGCATGCAACGCGTGCCGCGCCAGGCGGCGGCGGCCCGCTCTGTCGCGCCGCCGCTCTGTCGCGCCGCCGCTCTGCCGCGCGGCTGGTACGGCTTCTGCTTGAACACCGCCGGGCGTACTGCCGCGCTGGCCCGCGCCCCATCGCCGGCCGCGCGGCGGCCGAAACCTTGGCGCGCTGGTCCGCGCGCATGCAGGCCTACGCCGCCGCGCGCAGGGACACCCCGGGGACCCGCAAGGACACTTAAGGACACGTGAGATGCCGCTTCAGCTCCGCCGCCTCCAGCCGCACACGGCCGTGACGATCGACGCACCCGCGCGCCTGCATCTGGGATTTCTCGATCCGAACGCATCGCTGGGCCGCGCCTTCGGCAGCCTCGGACTCGTGATCGACGCGCACAGCACGCGGCTCGAAGCACGCATTGCCGAGCGCGAACAGATCACCGGCGCGGCGAACGACGCCGAACGCGAACGGATCGCGCTGTGTATCGCGCGGATGCAGGCCGCGTACGGCCCCGCGACGCTCGCGATCGACGTGATTCATGCGCCGCGCGCGCACACCGGTCTCGGGTCCGGCACGCAACTCTCGCTGGCCGTCGGCACCGCCTTTACGCGCCTCGTCGGCCAGCCGGCCAGCAGCGCCGAAATCGCCGGCCTGCTCGGGCGCGGCGCGCGCTCCGGGATCGGCATTCTCGGTTTCGACCGCGGCGGCCTGCTGCTCGATGGCGGGCCGCCCGGCGATCTGCGCAGGAGCATGCCGCCGCTGCTCGCGCGTCAGCCGTTTCCGGATCAGTGGCGCGTGCTGCTCGTCAGCGACACCAGCCGCGAGGGTTTGCACGGCAGCGAGGAGCGCCGCGCGCTGGCCTCGCTCGCGCCGTTCCCGCAGCGGCTCGCCGCGCATCTGTGCCATCTGGTGCTGATGCAGATCCTACCCGGCGCCGCCGAACATCACTTCGTGCCGTTCGCGCACGGCCTCACCGAAATGCAGCAGACCATCGGCGAATACTTCGCGAGCGCGCAAGGCGGCATGTTCGCGAGCCCCGATGTCGAGCGCGTGCTGCGCGCGGTCGCCGCCGAGCGCACCGCCGGCATCGGCCAGACCTCGTGGGGGCCGACCGGCTTTGCGATCGTCGCGAGCGCGCGCGAGGCCGACCGCGCGCTCGAGACTGCCCGCGCGGCCGCCCGCGCGATGCCGCATATCGAATGCAGCGTCGTCACGGGCCGCAATAGCGGCGCGGCGATTCGCGACGCCCAGCCCGACGCCAACGCGCACGCGCCGCATATCGACGCCGCATGATGCGCAGCTTCTGCTCCCGGCCGCCGCCGCGCCCCGCTGTCCGCGCACTGCCCGGCCGTTGCCGGCTGCGCGCGCCGCATCCGCACCGTGAACCGTGCCGGCGCGGCGCCGCGATGCGCTGCCTCGCGGCGCGCCGGCCGCGCGCTTGCCCCTGAAGCCCCTGAAGCCACCGACTCCACCGAAACGAGCCCCCGCCATGTCAGAAACGATAGAAAGGCCCTACATCCTGCACATGTTCACGGCCACGCCGCAGATGAGTCCGTTCGACGTCAACATGGCCGCCGACGCCGGCTACCAGGTGATCGTCCCGTATTGCGGCGTCGATGCCGGGATGGTCGCGAACCTCACGCAGGACGCGATTTTTTCGCGCGGCCCCAAGGGAGTGTCGCGCACCGGCATCTTTATCGGCGGACGCGACGTGATGCAGGCCGCCGACATGCTCGACATCGCGCGCCGCGCGATGGTGCCGCCGTTCGAGGTGTCGGTGTTCGCCGATCCGAGCGGGTCGTACACGACGGCGGCCGCGCTGGTCGCGCTGGTCGAGCGGCATCTCGGCAAACAGCATGGCGTCGAGCTGGGCGGCAAGCGCGTGCTGATCCTCGGCGGCACCGGTGCGGTCGGGCGCATCGCGGCGGCGATCGCCGCGTCGCGCGGCGCCGACGTGACGATCGCGAGCCACAGCAGCGGCGCGCGCGCGCTCGCGGTGGCGGCCGAACTCAACCAGCGCTTCGGCATCGTCATCAACGGCATCGGCACCCCCAGCGCGGACGAGCTGCGCGGCGCGCTGGCCGATACGGAGATCGTGCTGGCCACCGCGGTGGCCGGCACGCAGGTCATCGGCCGCGACGATCTCGCGCATGCGAAGCGCCTGCTGGTCGCCGCGGACGTCAACGCGGTGCCGCCCGAAGGGATCGCGGGCGTCCACGTGATGAACGACGGCAAACCGATCGACGGCGTGCCGAACGCAGGCGCGATCGGGATCGGCGCGCTCGCGATCGGCAACGTCAAGTATCAGGTCGAGCATCGGCTGTTCATGCAGATGCGCACCGGCGGCAAGCCGGTCTATCTGAGCTTTCCGCAAGCGTTCGACGAGGCCCGCGCGGTCGCGGCCGGGCTCGGCTGAGGCGCGCCGTGAAGCCGCACCGGCCGTCCACGCCCGCGCAGTACGTGCAGCACGTCCAGCATGCGCCGTTCGTCGCGGTGGCCGGCGTGTCCGCGCGGCTCGTCGCGCAATCGGCGGCGCGCGCCGGGCTGCGGGTCGCCGCGCTCGATATCTTCGGCGACCGCGACACCCGCGCGGCCGCCGAGCTGTGGTTCGACATCGGCGGCGGCGCGCTCGCGGTCGATCGCACGCGGCTCGTCGATGCGCTGACGCGGCTTGCGCGTCTGCCGGATCTGCTCGGCTGGGTCGGCGGCAGCGGGCTCGAACCGTTGATGCCGCAACTGAGCGGCGAGCCCGGCTTGCCGCGCCTGCTCGGCAACGGAGCCGAAACGCTCGCGGCGGTGCGCGAGCCGCGCCGCTTTTTCGCGCTGCTCGATACATTGCGGATTGCCCATCCGGCCGTATCGTTCGAACGGCCCGCGCGGCCCGGCGAGTGGCTGTTCAAACACGCGGACGGCTGCGGCGGCACGCATATCAGACCGGCTGCGCAGCTCGACGCGGCGGACCTGCCCGCGCGCGGCTATTTCCAGCGCATCGGCGACGGCCGGTCGATGTCGGTGCTTTTTATCGGCGCGCGCGGGCGCGCCTGTCTGATCGGTTTCGCCGAGCAACTGAGCTGCGCGATCGGCACGCTGAACTATGTGCATGCCGGCTCGATCGGCCCGATCGGGATGCCGCCGGCAGTCGTCGCGCGCATCCAGGCCGCGCTGGATGCACTCTGTAAGCGCACCGCTCTGGTCGGCATCAATAGCTGCGACTTTCTGTTCGATGGCGCCGGCTTCCAGTTGCTCGAAATCAACGCGCGGCCTTCGTCGACACTGGCGCTTTACGAAACCGCGTCGCCCGACGCATGGCCGCGCGGCCTGCTCGCGTGCCATCTCGATGCGTGCCGCTTCGGCCGCGCGCCGTCGAGCGCGAGTCTCGCGCTCGCGCGCGAGCCGCGCTGGTGCGCGGGCCAGCAGGTGCTGTTCGCGCCCGCGCCGTTCACCGTATCGGCGGCGTTTTCCGATGCCTGCGCGAACGATCCGCAGTGCCGCGACGTGCCGATGCCCGGCACCGCGATCGACGCGGGGCAGCCGGTCTGCACGCTGCTCGCGCGCGCAGCATCGGCGAGCGCGGTGCGGCGCGCGCTCGATGAACAGCACACACGCGTCACTATCCGAATCGAAACCTGCGACGAACCCGACTATGCCTTCATCCAATCCCACTCCTGAGACCCACGGGCAGCCCGCCGACGCGCCCAGCGTCAATGCGCTGAGCGAGCGGCTGGTCACGCGCCTCGTCGACCATGCGGCGCGCCTCGGCATCGCGCTCAGCCGCACCGACGGCGGCACGGTGATCGCCGATGCCGGCGTCGACGCACGTGACGCGCGCGGCGGCATCGAAGCCGGCGTGCTGATCGCGCGGATCTGCATGGGCGGCCTCGGGCGCGTCGCGGTGCGCGCGAACTTCGATGCCGCGCCGCTCTGGCCGACGATGATCGAGGTCAGCACGTCGGCGCCGGTGCTCGCTTGCCTCGCCAGCCAGTACGCGGGCTGGAGTCTGGCGGCGACCAGCGAGCAGACCGGCGGCAAGAAATTTTTCTCGCTCGGCTCCGGTCCCGCGCGCGCGCTGGCTGTCAAGGAGCCGCTTTACGCCGAGCTCGGCTATCGCGACCGCCACGAGCGCGGCGCGCTGGTGCTCGAAGTGGACCGGCTGCCGCCGCAGGTCGTCATCGACAAGGTGCTGCACGATTGCGGCCTCGCGCCCGAACAGTTGACGCTGATCGTCACGCCGACACACTCTGTCGCGGGCACGGTACAGGTGGTCGCGCGCGTCGTCGAAGTTGCATTGCACAAGGTGCACGTGCTCGGCGTGCCGCTCGATGAAGTGGTCGAAGGCGCGGGTTCGGCGCCGCTGCCGCCGCCCGCGCCGGACGGCATCCAGGCGATGGGCCGCACCAACGACGCGATCCTGTATGGCGGCCGCGTGCATCTGACGGTGCGGAGCGACGAGGTCGCGCGACGGCTCGCCGACGAGTTGCCCGCCGCCACGTCGCGCGATTACGGCCGGCCGTTCGCGGACATCTTCACGTCGTTCAGGTTCGACTTCTACCAGATCGATCCCGCGCTATTCGCGCCGGCCGAGGTATGGGTCAGCAGTCTCGAAAGCGGCGCGACCTATCATGGCGGCCGGCTCGACGGCCGTCTGTTGCGGGACCAGTGGGGCGGCAAGTCCGTAGCCGCATGACGCTCGCGCACGCAGGCATCCGCATCGCGATCATGACCGACGAGACCGGCTGGCATACCGGCCGTCTGAAGAAAGCGTTGCGTGCGCGCGGCGCCGACGCGCGTTGCGTCGATCTCGCGCATTGCCGGATCGACACCACGTGGCAACCGCACGGCCTCGCGATCCCCGGCTTCGGTCATACGCTGCCGGACGCGGTGTTCGTGCGCGGCATCGCCGGCGGCAGCTTCGAGCAGGTGACGCTGCGGCTCGGCATCCTGCATGCGCTGCGCGAATCGGGCGTGCCGGTCTATAACGATGCGCGCGCGATCGAGCGCAGCGTCGACAAATCGATGACGAGCTTCCTGCTGCATCGCGCGGGCGTGCCGACGCCGGCCACGTGGGCCGGCGAATCCGCCGCGTTCGCGCAGCGCGTGCTGATCCGTGAAGCAGCCGCGGGGCGGCAGGTCGTGCTCAAACCGCTATTCGGCTCGCAGGGCCATGGCCTGAGGCGGCTCGGCGCGCGCGGCGGCTCGCTCGCGCCGTTGCCGTCGCTGGCGCGTTACCAGCAGGTTGCCTATATGCAGCGCTATATCGCGGGCGGGCGGCCCGGATTCGACTGGCGCGTGCTGGTGATCGGCGGCCGGGCGGTGGCGGCAATGCGGCGCGTCGGCGGCAAAGGCTGGATTCATAACTTTGCGCAAGGCGCGCGTTGCGAGCCCGCGGAGCTATCGCCGCTGCTCGCGCAAACGGCCGTGCGAGCTGCCGCCGCGCTCGGGCTCGACTATGCGGGCGTGGATCTGATTCCGGCTTCCGGCGCGGTGGACGATGCCGCCGCGCCGCTGGTGCTCGAAGTCAACGGCGTGGCCGCGTGGCGCGGCTTGCAGTCGGTAACACCGTTCGACATCGCGACCACGCTCGCCGACGATCTGCTCGATCGCAAGCTCGCCGCGCATCGGCTCGCGAGCGAGCAGGCGGAACAACGAGCGGTGGCCGGGTTGCCGGAATTGCGTGCCCCGAGTTACATGCCTAAGCCTCATCGATGAACGCCAAAACGCGCTCCATCGCGATCCCGCTCGAACACGCCCGCGCTGCTTTCGTCGAAGCGTGCGCGCTCGACGTCGCGACGCCGAAACCCGGCAACGTCAGCACACACAGCCCTGGTCACGGGATGAACGCCGCGCAGTTTCTCGCCAGCGCGCACGCGTCGCTCGACGCGCTGTTCGCGCCGCGCGCGCGAGTCGGGCAGCGCATTCTCGAGGCCGTCACGCGCACCCGCGCGGCGGCCGGCTGCAATACGAATCTCGGCATCGTGCTGCTCGTCGCGCCGCTCGCGGCCGCTCTCGATGAATTCGGAGAGCCCGGCAACACCGGCGATACCAGCAACACCCACGATACCCACGATACCGGCGAGTTCGGCAAGCACGCATCGCCAGCGCAACACTGGCGCGAAGCGCTATCGCGCGTGCTGGCCGACCTCGATATCGAAGACGCGCGCCTCGCCTACCGCGCAATCGCGCTCGCGAACCCCGGCGGACTCGGCGACGCGCCGGAGCAATCGGTACACGCGCCGCCGACCATCGGCCTGCGCGACGCGATGCGCCTCGCGAGCGCACGCGACAGCATCGCCCGCCAATACGCGAACGGCTTCGCGGACCTGTTCGACACCGGCCTCGCCGCATATCGCGAAGCCCCGCCCGACGCGCCCGAAGTCGCGATGCTCAACGTCTTTCTGGCGTTCCTCGGCGGCTGGCCCGACTCTCACATTGTGCGCAAGCACGGCCTCGCGCTGGCGCAGAGTGTCACGCTTGCGGCACGCGAGCAGCACGCGCGCTGGCGGCAAGCGCCGCTGCCGCCGCTGCAATCCCGCCGCACGGCGGCCGATCCGCAACTCGCCGCGTGGGATGCGCAACTGAAGGCGCGCGCAATCAATCCCGGCACCAGCGCGGACCTGGCGGTGGCCACGCTGTTCGTCGCCCGCTGTATCGAAGCCGGCCGCGCGCATCGGATCGCCGCCGGTTGAGCCACGCGGACTCCGAAACGGATAACCCCACGCGTTCGGCGCGCGCGCTATGAAAACTGGCACGGAACCTGTTAGTTAGTACCGCCTCGTGTATTCCGGCGCCGCGGTTCGACGCAGCATCCGGACGATCACGGACGGCGTGTCGTCAGCAGGTCCATACCTACTCATTGGAGGAACAGAATGGCCAAGATCAACCGCGTCATGATCGGGGAGTCGCTCGTCGGTGACGGCAACGAGGTCGCGCATATCGACTTGCTGATCGGACCGCGAGGTTCGGCGGCGGAAACCGCGTTCTGCAACGCGCTCACCAACAACAAGGACGGCTTTACTTCGCTGCTCGCCGTCGTCGCTCCCAATCTGATCACCAAGCCGAACACGATCCTGTTCAACAAGGTGACGATCAAGGGTGCGAAGCAGGCTGTGCAGATGTTCGGCCCCGCGCAGCACGCGGTGGCGCTAGCGGTCGCCGACAGCGTCGAGGACGGCACCATCCCGCAAGACGAGGCCGACGATCTGTTCCTGTGCGTCGGCGTCTTCATTCACTGGCAGGCGGAGGACGACAAGAAGATCCAGCAGTTCAACTATCAGGCGACGCGCGAGGCGATCAAACGCGCGGTCAACGGCGAGCCGAGCGCCGCCGAAGTGGTCTCGAAAAAAGGCAGCGTCGCGCATCCGTTCGCGCCGAACTGACGGCGCGCGATGCGCACGGGGGAAGGAGACGCGGCGCCGCGGCCCGGCCCGGTCTCCTCGCGCCGAATCTCGCACTGATCGCCCCGATCGCGCCGATCCTTCGCGCGACATCGCGCACCGCCTGGTCAGGCAGGCTCATTGCTCGCGCTTATCGCTCTATGAGAGGCATCAAATGACTTCAGCATGTCGCGCGCTTCTCGCTTTTACCGTCGCTGTCGCCGCGGTGACGCTGGCCGTGCCGCCCGCCTGGGCGGACGGCGATGCGCCCGCCGCCGCGCCGGCGGGCGGCTACGACTACCCGACCCAGGGCCGCGTCGAATACGTGCTCGGTTGCATGGACGACAACGGCCATGATTTCGCCAACGTCTATAAATGCTCGTGCGTGATCGACAAAATGGCCGCGGTGTTGCCGTACGACGAATACGTGAACCAGATGACCTTCGCGAAGTACGCAACGCTCGGCGGCGAAGGCGGCGCGGAATTCCGCGTCGATCGCGCAAAGGCGCAAACGAAGAAGTTCCGCACGCTGCAGAGCAACGCGTATCAGGCATGTGGACTCGGAGCGCGGAACACGACAGCGGCCAAATGAGGCGGGATCGAGTCGCGGCGGTGCCGTCAGGTCGGCACCAGCCCCGCGCCGAGCGACGCGTAACAGGCAACACCCGAGGCAACACCCGAAGCAACACCCGAGCCGACCCCGACTGCTTGCGCCGGCAGATCGCCGCGGCGCCGTTCGATCTGCACGCCGACGGCGGCGACGTCGTCGAATTTCGCGGGCTTGGCGAGGCACACGCGCACCCAGTGCGCGCCGAAGTCGTTGATCAGCAGGCGCGCGATGGTTTCGGCCAGCGCTTCGAGCAGGCGCACATGATGCGATTCGAATAGCGCGAGCAATGCAGCGCGCACCGCCGCGTAGTTGACCGTATCTTCGATGCGGTCCGTCGTGCATGCGCGAATCGCGGGCACGCCGATCGCCAGATCGACGCGCACCGGTTGCGGTACATGCAGCTCACTGCTGTCGATGCCGATAACCGTCCGACCCGTGAAGTTTTCGATGAACACGATATCCATGCGCTCCGGCACCGTGCTGGTCTCGGCGCCGAGGCGGGAAAAAGCGGCAAGGCGAACGGTATCGATACGATCCATGGTGTACTCCGCCGCGGCGCGGCCCAAGGGTTGAACAGCGTGTCAGTCACGATGCGACGGCGCGCGGCACACTGTGTGCCGAAGCTGCAACAGGCATATAACAGGCGATATGGCGCTCACGTCGTGCGGGCAGAAAAGCAAATTTCGGGCACACTGCAACAACACCGTGTCGGTTCCTGTTGTACCAAAGCAGTATCGGGCGTACAGTTTTAAGTATCCGCCTGAATGACGGTCGGTCGCGAAGGCGCATGCGAACGCGAGATTCGGCAGCGCCAAGGACAGACAGGCTTGATAAAGCGGCATTCGCGGTGCAAATGCGCAAGCGCGCCCGCAATGACGCAACGGAGACATCCCCCATGTCATTGCTCGCTGACAGCAGTACGCACGTCCGAGAGGTGCTGAACGTGGTCAACCATCAGTTGACCACGCGGCCGACAAGCGAATCAGTTGCCCAGTCGTGGGCACGCTGCATCAACGAATTCCAGCTGGACCCCGCGCGTTTCAGTCCACCGCCGGTTCTCACCGAGTACGAACTCAGCGCGCGCCGCGAAGCGCTCGGCGATCTGATCGCCTGTTCGAAGCTCGAAATGACCACGCTCTATCAGCAACTGGCCGACCCCGAACTGGCGGTCGTGCTGGTCGACTCGGGCGGCGTGATCGTGCATCAGGTGTCGTCGGTGCCGTTTGCCGAAGCGGTCGCCGGCGACGGCTTCCGGGTAGGTGCGCTGTGGAGCGAACGCGAAGCCGGCACCAACGGGATGGGCACCTGTCTGGCCGAGCGCGATTGCATCGCGGTCTGCCAGCACGAGCATTTCTATCCGCGCTATACCTCGCTCACCTGCTCGGCCGCGCCGATTTTCGACGACAGCGGCGAGATCGCCGGCGTGCTCGACGTGACCAGCCGCTCGAAGCTGCTGCAGCAGCACTCGCTGGTGCTGGTCGGGATGTCGCGGCAGATGATCGAAAACCGTCTGCTCGACGCGCGCTACCGGCACGCGAACATGATCCACTTCCACAGCCGCCCGGAATTCGTCGGCACGCTGCACGGCGGCAAGCTCGCGGTCGCGGACGACAGCACCGTGCTCGCCGCGAATCGCAGCGCGCTGTTCCAGCTCGGCTTCCGCTCGCTCAGCGAATTGCGCGGACGGTGTATCGAGGAAGCGTTCAACGCGTCGCTCGAAGACATGATCGCGCGCAGCATCCGCGGCTCGTTCCATCCGGTCACCGTGTATAGCGCGAACGCGACGAACCGCTTTTTCCTCGTCGCGCAGACCCCGCAGAACAGCGCCGGGCGCGTCGCGCGCGTGCTGGTGCCCGAGTACGCGACGCGCAGCACCGGCAGCACCAGCAGTGCGAGCAGCAGCGCGGCCGATAAACACGCGCCGGCGCCGAAGCTCGACGAGATCGCCCACCTCGAATTCGGCGACCCGCGCATGGCCTCGCAGATCCAGCTCGCCGCGCGCGTGATCCAACGCAAGATTCCGATCGTGCTGCGCGGCCAGACCGGCACCGGCAAGGAAGTGTTCGCGCAGGCGCTGCACAGCATCAGCCCGCATGCGGAGGGGCCGTTCGTGCCGGTCAACTGTGCGTCGCTGCCGGAGAACCTGATCGAGAGCGAACTGTTCGGCTACCGCGCCGGCGCGTTTACCGGCGCGCAGCGCGAAGGCCGGCGCGGCAAGATCGTGCAGGCCAACGGCGGCACGCTGTTTCTCGATGAAATCGGCGATATGCCGCTCGTATTGCAGGCGCGCCTGCTGCGCGTGATCGAGGAACACGAGGTCACGCCGCTCGGCGCGGAAACCACGGTCAAGGTCAACTTCCAGTTGATCAGCGCGAGCCACCGCAATCTGCTCGAACTCGTGCAGAGCGGCCAATTCCGCGAAGATCTGTATTACCGGCTCAAAGGCGTCGAGCTGAATCTGCCGGCGCTGCGCGAGCGGGTCGACAAACTGCCGCTGATCCACCATCTGCTTGCGAACGAAACCGACGATCCGCCCGAGCTGACCCGCGAAGCCGAGCACGCGCTGCTGACTTACGCGTGGCCGGGCAATATCCGTCAACTGCGCCATGTGCTGCAGATGGCGATTGCGCTGTCCGACGGTCAGCCGATCAGTTGCGAGCATCTGCCGCCCGAGGTCACGCAGCGCACCTCGGCGCTGGATCTCCCCACCGCGTTGCGGCTCGCCAGCGCGGACATGGACGCGCATCTGGTCGACGACGCCGATATCTCCGCGCTCAACGCGATCCAGCTGAACGAGCGCGAAACCGTGCTGTCGCTGCTCGACGAGCATCGCTGGAACGTCAGTAACGTCGCGAAAGCGCTCGGCATCAGCCGCAACACGCTGTACCGGAAGATGCGCCGCCTGCATATCCGGCTCTCGCACGAGGGCGCGCCACCGGACGGCATCCCGCTCGATCCCGACGCATGAGCTCGACACCCGCCGACGAGTCCGCCGGCGCGCCCGCTCCGGCAACGGCGCCCACGCCCGCGCGCGATCTCGCCGAGTTCAAGGCGGACGCGCGTTTTGCATGGTGCGTGACCGGCTCCGGCCATCTGCTCGAAGAATCGATCGCGCTGGCGCGGCAACTGCCGCGCGTGGACCTGTTTCTGTCGTCCGCCGCCGAGGAAGTGCTGCCGCTCTACGGCTGGCCGCTCGACAAACTGCGCGAGCAGTTTCGCGTGCTGCGCGACAACAGCGCGAGCGGCGTGCCGGTCGGTATGCTGTATCACGGCGTCTATCACACCGTGGTGATCGCGCCGGCGACCAGCAACACGGTCGCCAAATGCGCGTATGGCATCTCCGATACGCTGCCGACCAATATGTACGCGCAGGCGGGCAAGCAATGCATCCCCGGCATCGTCTTTGCATGCGATACCGAACCGAGCGTCGTCACGCATAGCCCGGACCAATGGGTCGAACTGCGGCCACGGGCGATCGAACTCGATAACGTCGAACGCCTGGCGCGCTTCGAATACACGACGCTCGTGCGCTCGCTCGACGAACTGAAGGCGGCGCTCGCTCAACGTCTCGCGACCCTCGACCTCGCATGGACCACCTCCTCTTCCTGACCGGCCGGCTCGCCGAGCCGAGCCTGCGACGCGTGCTCGACGGCATGGCGCCGGCGCCGTTCAGTTGGGAGGTCCGCGAAATCGGCGTGCAGGTCGCCGCGTTGATGACCGCCGATCTGATTCAGCGCCGACTCGCCGCGCCGCTCGCCGCGCCGCGCGTGATCGTGCCGGGACGCTGCCGCGGCGATCTCGATGCATTGAGCGCGCACTACGGTGTGCCGTTCGAACGCGGTCCGGAAGAGGTGAAAGACCTGCCGCAGTTTTTCGGCCGCAAGGCGAAACCGTTCGATCTGAGCCGCTACGACACCGAGATTTTCGCGGAGATCGTCGATGCGCCGCGCCTCGATGTCGACGGCATCGCCGCCAGAGCGCGCGAATACCAGGCGCAGGGCGCCGACGTGATCGACGTGGGCTGTCTGCCGGACACGCCGTTCCCGCATCTCGAAGACGCGGTGCGGCGGCTGAAAAGCGAAGGCTTTCGGGTCAGCGTCGATTCGATGCGCGGCGACGAACTGCTGCGCGGCGGCCGCGCGGGCGCCGACTATCTGATGAGCCTGAATCTCGACACGCTGTGGATCGCCGACGAAGTGCCGGCGACGCCGATTCTGGTCGCACGCGAACCGGCCGATATGGCCTCGCTCGATGCGGCGATCGATGCGCTGTCCGCGCGCGGCCGCGCGTTTCTCGCCGATCCGATTCTCGATCCGATTCCGTTCGGCCTGGCCGCGTCGATCGCGCGCTATGTGCGGCTGCGCGAGCGCTACCCGCACATCGCGATCATGATGGGCATCGGCAACGTGACCGAATTGACCGAGGCCGACACGAGCGGCATCAACGCAGTGCTGCTCGGCATGGCGGCCGAATTGCGGATCGGCGCGGTGCTCACCACGTCGGTGAGCCTGCACGCGCGGCGCGCGCTGCGCGAAGCCGACGTCGCGCGCCGCGTGATGCATGCGGCGCGCGATGCCCAGGTGCTGCCCAAAGGGATTAGCGGCGAGCTTGCGCAAGTCCATGCAAAACGGCCATTCCCCTACAGCGCCGATGAAATCGACGAACTCGCGCGCGGCGTGCGCGATCCGAATTTCCGCGTGCAGGTCAGCGCCGACGGCATCCATGTGTACAACCGCGACGGCCATCGGCGCGGCGACGATCCGTTCGCGCTTTATCCGCAGTTGAATCTGCAGAGCGACGGCGGCCACGCGTTCTATATGGGCGTGCAACTCGCGCGCGCCGAAATCGCATGGCGGCTCGGCAAGCGCTTCGATCAGGACCAGCCGCTCGATTGGGGTTGCGCGATCGACCGGCCCGAAGAAGATCTGCTCGCATGGCGCGCGCCCGGCGAGACGCTGAAAAAGCGCTGAGCTCGACGCAAATCGACGCGAAATACGGCGCGCCGCATCAGTTCAGCGCGGCGACGCCCGCCTGCTCTTCCACCGTCGCCAGTTCAGCGCGCATATCGCGAATCGCCTGCGCGCGATCGCTCGCGCCGAGCACCGCCGAGCCGGCGACGAACACATCGGCGCCCGCCGCCGCGATGCGCGCGATATTCGACGCCTTCACCCCGCCATCCACTTCGATCAGCAACGGCCGCCCGGTGCGCCGCATCGTCGTATCGACGCGTTCGCGCAATAGCCGCAGCTTGTCGAGCGTTTCGGCGATAAACGCCTGACCGCCGAAGCCCGGATTGACCGACATCACCAGCACGACGTCGAGCATGTCCATCACGTGATCGAGCACCGCGAGCGGCGTGGCCGGATTCAGCGCCAGCCCGGCGCGCGCGCCGTGCGAACGGATCAGCTCGATGGTCCGGTGCACGTGCAGCGACGCCTCCGGATGAAAGCTGATCAGGTTCGCGCCCGCGTCGGCAAACGCGGCGACCAGCGGATCGACCGGCGTGGTCATCAGATGCACGTCGAACGGTATCGACGCATACGGCCGGATCGCCGAGCACACCAGCGGCCCGACCGTCAGATTCGGCACGTAGTGGTTATCCATCACGTCGAGATGGAGCCAGTCCGCGCCGGCCGCCGTCACGTCGCGGATCTCGTCGGCGAGGCGGGCAAAATCCGCCGACAGCAGCGACGGAGCAATCAGGAATTCGCGCATCGCGTCCTCCGTGCAAAAGCGACTACGGGAACAGAAGCTCAGTGATAGCGGCTCGCCATCGTATCGAGCGGCAGCGGCTTGATGCGGTCGGCCTGACCCGCGCAACCGAACGCCTCGAAGCGCTCGATGCAGATCGCGCTGGCCGCCGCGGTGGCCGCCTTCAACGCCGCGCGCGGGTCGAACTCGGCGCGCGCGCTCGCCAGCGATTTGCGCATCGCGCCGCTCATCGCGAGCCGGATGTCGGTGTCGATATTGACCTTGCGCACGCCGTGCGCGATGCCGCGGCGGATTTCTTCGACCGGCACGCCGTAGGTGGCCGGAATTTCGCCGCCGTATGCGCGGATCACCGCGAGCCATTCCTGCGGCACCGACGACGAACCGTGCATCACCAGATGCACGTTCGGAATCTGCGCATGAATATCGGCGATGCGGTCGATCGCGAGAATGTCGCCGGTCGGCTCGCGGCTGAACTTGTACGCGCCATGCGAGGTACCGATCGCAATCGCGAGCGCATCGACGCCGGTCGCATCGACGAAGTGTCTCGCTTCGTCAGGGTCGGTCAGCAAGTGCTCGCGTGTCAGCGTGCCCGCCGCGCCGACGCCGTCTTCGTCGCCGGCCGTGCCGGTTTCGAGCGAGCCGAGGCAACCCAGTTCCCCTTCGACCGATACGCCGACCGCGTGCGCCGCGTCCACCACGCGCCGGCTCACGTCGACGTTGTAGTCGTATGCGGCCGGTGTTTTCTGATCGGGCAGCAGCGAGCCGTCCATCATCACCGACGTGAAGCCGGAGCGGATCGCCTGCTGACACACGGCCGGGCTCGCGCCGTGATCCTGATGCAGCACCAGCGGAATATCCGGATGCGCTTCGAGCGCGGCCAGCACCAGATGCCGCAGATACGGCTCGCCCGCGTATTTGCGCGCGCCCGCCGACGCCTGCAGGATCACCGGGCTGCCGGTCAGCTCGGCCGCGCGCATGATCGCGTGAATCTGCTCCATGTTGTTCACGTTGAACGCGGGCACGCCGTAGTCGTGCTCGGCCGCGTGATCGAGTAGTTGCCGCAGCGTGATAAAGGCCATTTGCTCACTCCCAGAGATGAAATCGTGTCGGCGCGGCGCATCGACGCGTATTTACGCGAATCTGCGCTCAGCGAGCGCGCTGCGCAACGCGGCGCGCTTCGTCGACCAGCGCCCGCGTGCTCAGGTTGAAATGCTCGAACAGCGCGGCGGCCGGCGCCGATTCGCCGAACGTATCGATGCCGAGCACACCGCCTTCGAGCCCGACGTATTGCCGCCAGAACGCGCGCACGCCGGCTTCGATCGCGACGCGCGGCACGCCCGGCGGCAGCACCGCGTCGCGCCACTCGCGCGGCTGCCGGTCGAATACGCTGGTCGATGGCATCGACACCACGCGCGCGGCAATCCCGGCGGCCGCGAGCGGCGCGAGCGCAGCGAGTGCAAGCGCGACTTCCGAGCCGGTCGCGATCAGCACGATCCGCGCCGGCTGTTCACGCGCCGCGTCGGCCGCCCAGTCGCGCAGCACATAACCGCCGCGCGCGATTTCGGCGATCTGCGCAGCCGCACGCGGGACGAACGGCAGGTTCTGCCGGCTCAGCAGCAGACACGCGGGGCCGGCCCGCTCGACCGCGCTGACCCATGCCTGCGCGGTCTCGACCGTGTCGCACGGACGCCAGACGTCCAGCCCCGGAATCAGCCGCAGACTCGCCGCATGTTCGACCGCCTGGTGGGTCGGGCCGTCTTCGCCGAGGCCGATCGAGTCGTGCGTGAATACGAAGATCGAGCGCGTCTTCATCAGCGCGGCCATTCGCAACGCGTTGCGCGAATAGTCGGAGAAGGTGAGAAACGTGCCGCCGAACGGCAGGTAGCCGCGATGCAGCGCGATGCCGTTGATTACCGCGCGCATGCCGAATTCGCGCACGCCGTAGTGCAGATAGTTGCCGCCGCGCAGCGCGTCGCGGTCGGCGCGGACATCGACCGCGCCCGGCCAGTCGGTCAGATTCGAGCCGGTCAGATCGGCCGAGCCGCCGAGCATCTCCGGCAGGCTGCGCGCGAGCGCGGCGAGCGCCTTTTGCGATGCCTTGCGCGTCGCCACCGATTCACCGGCGGCATCCGTATCGCGCAGCAGCGCGCGCACCGTGTCGTGCCAATGCACGGGCAGCCTGTTGTGGACGCGCCGCTCGAATTCGGCGGCCTCGGCCGGATAGCGCTGGCGGTACGCGTCGAAACGCTCGCGCCAGTCGGCTTCGGCGGCCGCGCCGCGTTCGCTTGCGTCGAAGCGCGCGCGGATTTCGTCCGGAATGACGAATGGCGGATGCGTCCAGCCGAGCGCGCGGCGCGTGCGTTCGACTTCGTCGGCGCCGAGCGGCGCGCCGTGCACCTCGTGCGTGCCGGCCTTCGACGGCGCGCCCTGACCGATCACCGTGCGACAGCAGATCAGCGTCGGCCGGCCGGCCGCGCGCGCCGCGTGCAATGCGCGATCGACCGCGTCGATATCGTGTCCCTCGACGTCGCGCACCACGTGCCAGCCGTAGGCCGCGAAGCGCGCGGGCGTATCGTCGGCGAACCACTGCGCGACGTGGCCGTCGATCGAAATGCCGTTGTCGTCGTACAGCACCGTCAGCTTGTCGAGCTTCAGCGTGCCCGCGAGCGATGCCGCTTCGTGCGAGATGCCTTCCATCAGGCAACCGTCACCGGCGAACACGTAGGTGCGGTGATCGACGATCCGATGGCCGGGCCGATTGAATTCGCGCGCGAGCAGCGCTTCGGCGAGCGCCATCCCCACCGCGTTCGCGAGACCCTGGCCAAGCGGCCCGGTGGTCGTTTCGACGCCCGGCGTGACGCCGACCTCCGGATGCCCTGGTGTCCGGCTATGCAACTGGCGAAAGCGCTTCAGTTCGTCGACGCCCAGCTCGTAGCCGCTCAGATGCAGCAGCCCGTACAGCAGCATCGACCCATGTCCGTTCGACAGCACGAAGCGGTCGCGATCGGGCCACGCCGGATTGCGCGGGTTGTGCTTCAGATGCCGGTCCCATAACGCGACCGCGATCTCGGCCATGCCGAGCGGCATACCGGGATGCCCCGATTTCGCCGCTTCCACCGCGTCGATCGCGAGCATGCGCAGCGCGTCGGCCATCCGGCGGGTGGCGGGGGCGGCAAGCGATGCAGCGACTGCACTCATCGAATCTCTCCTCGCAAAATGAATGTTGGCCGTGGCCGCGTACCGCTCAGGCGCGCGAGCGCCGGTCGATCAGTTGCAGAATCATCGGCGTGAAGATCAGTTGCATCGCGAGCCCCATCTTGCCGCCCGGCACCACGATCACGTTCGGGCGCGACATGAACGAGTCGTGCAGCATCGTCAGCAGATACTGGAAGTCGATCCCCTTCGGCCGCGCGAAGCGGATCACGACGAAGCTCTCGTCCGGCTGCGGAATCTCGCGCGCGATAAACGGGTTCGACGTGTCCACGGTCGGCACGCGCTGAAAATTCACATGCGTGCGCGAGAACTGCGGGCAGATGTAGTTCACGTAATCGGGCATGCGCCGCAGAATCGTATCGACCACCGCTTCGTGCGTGTAGCCGCGCATCGTCTGATCGCGGTGCAGCTTCTGGATCCATTCGAGATTGATGATCGGCACGACGCCGATCAGCAGATCCGCATGCCGCGCGATATCGACCTTGTCGGTCACGGCCGCGCCATGCAGTCCTTCGTAGAACATCAGGTCGGTGTTCGGCGCGACCTCCTCCCACGGCGTGAAGGTGCCGCCGTCCTGCCTGTAGAGCTGCGCTTCGCCCGCATCGTGTACGTAGTGGCGAAACTGGCCGCCGCCGCTTTCGCCATAGCTCGTGAACAGCGTTTCGAGCTCTTCGAGCAGATTCGCCTCGGGGCCGAAGTGGCTGAAATTCGGCACGCCGTCGCGTTCGCGCTCCTGCATCGCCGCGCGCATGCCGTTGCGGTCGTAGCGATGAAACGCGTCGCCCTCGACGATCTGCGCATTGATGTGTTCGCGTCTGAAGATATGCATGAAGCTCTTCATGACGGTGGTGGTGCCCGCGCCGCTCGAGCCGGTCACCGCGATGATCGGATGTTTGACTGACATGCGTTTGTCTCCGGATGACTGTGTTCTGTACGCCGTGCCCGCCGCGCCGGCCCGCTCAACCGCGCTTCAAGCCGTGAAGTCCGGCAAAAACAGCGAGCGCGTGCCGAATAGCGGCGATGTAAACGGCTTGTCCTCGCCACGGTCGTATTCGCCGTGATAGCGCGCGATACGCTCCACCTCGTTCTTCGAGCCGAGGATCACCGGCACGCGGCCATGCAGCGAATGCGGACGAACGTCGAGAATGCGCTCGCGCCCGGTGATCGACAGGCCGCCCGCCTGCTCGATCAGAAAGCTCATCGGATTCGCTTCGTAGAGCAGCCGCAGGCGCCCTTCCATCGCCGGCGTCTTCGAGTCGCGCGGGTACATGAACACGCCGCCGCGCAGCAGGATCCGATGCACTTCCGCAACCATCGACGCGATCCAGCGCATATTGAAGTCGCGCGCGCGGCAGCCGCTGCGCCCGTCCTTGCACTCCTGCACGTAGCGGCGCACCGGCGGCTCCCAGAAGCGCTCGTTCGATGCATTGATCGCGAATTCGGCGGTGTCTTCGGGAATGCGGATATTCGAATGGGTCAGCACGAAATTGCCGATCTCGCGCTCCAGCGTGAAGCCATGCGTGCCGTTGCCGACCGACAGCACCAGCATCGTCGAAGGTCCGTAGACCGCGTAGCCGGCCGCCACCTGTTCGCAGCCGGGCCGCAGAAATGCGGCTGCATGCGTGGCTTCATTCGCGACTTCATTCGCGGCTTCATCAACTGCTTCGTGCGCGGCTTCGGACGCCGCGCCGCCGGCCTCGCATTGGGCCGGATCGCGCATGCGCAGCACCGAAAAGATCGAACCGACCACGCCGTTGATATCGATATTCGACGAGCCATCGAGCGGATCGAACGCGAGCAGATAATCGCCGCGCGGGTAGCGGGACGGAATCGCGTACACGTGCTCCATTTCCTCGGACACCATCGCCGCCAGCAGGCCGTCCCACTCGCATTGCTGGACGAAGATCTCGTTGGTCGCGACGTCGAGCTTCTTCTGCTCCTCGCCGTGCGTGTTGACGGTTTGCGCGGAGCCATGGTTGCCGCCGAGCGCGCCCTTCGTCAGTACCGCCGAGATCGATTTGATCGCGGCCGCGACATCGATCAGCAGCGCCGAGAGCCCCGCCGTCTCCGACGTGCTCGCCGCACACGGTTGACGGTCGAGCGTGTCGATCAGGAATTTCGAAAGTGTCGTGCGTCCGTCCTGCATGGCGTTCTCCCTGGAAGATGTGTTCTCACGCCGACGGCGCAGTCCCGGCGCGCGCGTTGGATGACGGGGCCGAAGATGGCGGCGTTGAAGGCGCCGGTTCGTCGAACACGCGGCTTGCGCGCACGTCCGCCGCGTCGATCAGCGTGAGCGTCGCGGCGTCGATCGGCTGGCCGCCTTGCAATGCGCGCGCGAACAAGCGGTTCGCCTGGCGCAGCCGCGCGCGGTCGAGCGCATTGCGCACCGAGCGCGCATTCGCAAAATTGGGCTGGCGGATGCGCCGCGCCAGATAGTCGGCGAAGGCGCGTTGCGACGCGGCATCGAAGCGGTAATGCATCGTGTCGAGCATCCGCGCGGCGATAGCGAGCAGTTCCGCTTCGCTGTAATCGGGAAACGTGATGTGATGCGCGATCCGCGAACGGAAACCCGGATTGCTGTCGAAGAACACTTCCATTCGCGACGCGTAGCCGGCCAGAATCACCACCAGATCGCCGCGCTGGTTTTCCATCGTCTGCAGCAGGATCTCGATCGCTTCCTGCCCGTAGTCGCGTTCGTTTTCCGGGCGGTACAGGTAATACGCTTCGTCGATGAACAGCACGCCGCCCATCGCGCGCTTCAGCACATCGCGCGTTTTCGGCGCGGTGTGACCGATGTACTGGCCGACCAGATCGTCGCGCGTCACCGACACCAGATGATTGCGGCGGATATAGCCGAGCCGGTGCAACACCTCGGCCATGCGCAGCGCGACGGTCGTCTTGCCGGTGCCGGGGTTGCCGGAGAAGCACATATGCAGCGTCGGCGCGCCACCGGCGAGGCCCAGCGAAGCGCGCGCGCGTTCGACCAGCAGATGCGCGGCGACCTCGCGAATGCGGGTCTTCACCGGTGCAAGCCCGACCAGATCGCGATCGAGTTCGGCGAGCACCTCGCCGATGCCGGAATCGCGATAGAGCGCGGCCAGATCGACTTGAGCCGCGAGCTGCGCCGCCGGATGTTGCGAGGCCCGCGCATCGCCGGTTTGCGTGGCGGACGGCGAGATGGCGTCCGCGATGGCAGCATCGTCTGTCATGGTTCCTCCTTGCGTTTTCGGCGGGCCGGTTGCCGCATGCCGCATGCCGCATGGCCCGGCGCGAATCGCGTGGCGCCGAATGCCGCGCCGCTATGGACCGGTATCGGCTCGCGTCAACCGGCGGAGCCGTAACGCTCGCCCGCCGGCCGGTCGCCCGCATAGCCCGACATGCCGTAGCGCTGCGTGCGCCCCGGCGCGTCCTGGCGCAACAGGCGGAAGCCCGGCTCGAGGGCCGGCCGGTTGACGATGAACGACAGCCGCATCGTCTCGAACGTGCGCATCGAATCGAACGCATTAACCTTGATGTAGTACTGCGGACGCGCTGCGCGGCAGGCTCTCACTTCCTGCAGCACGCCGGCCGCGTCGCGCAGATCGAACATCGGCAGACCCCACATTTCCCAATACGTGTTGCGCGGATGCGGGTCGTCGGTGAATTCGACCGAACATGCCCAGCCCTGGCGCAATGCATAGTCGATCTGCAAGCCGATTTCCTCGTCGGTCAGCTCGGGCAGAAAAGAGAACGTTCCTTGTGTAATGCGCATGACGAACCTCGTTGATGAATGTCGCTGAGTGTCGCTGAGTGTCGCTGAACGTCGCGCCGGAAACGGCGCCGACAGCGCCCCCGCGCGGTGCCGGTGCACCGCGTGGCGGATTCACAGGTAAAGCGGCACCCGACGATAAAGCGCCGGTCGATGCCGCGTTCGATGCCGCGGTCGATAAAGCTCAGGCCGCCGTCGGCGTCACCGCGAAATCGGGCGTATCGGTCGACGCGTAGTCGAACGTCACGTCGCGCCACGTATCGAGCGCCTGCTTGAGCGGCGTACACCAGCGCGCGGCGGCTTCGAGCACGTCGGGCCCTTCGTTGACGATGTCGCGGCCTTCGTTGCGCGCCTTCACCATCGCCTCGAGCGCCACGCGGTTCGCGGTCGCGCCGGCCTGGATACCGGCCGGATGACCGATCGTGCCGCCGCCGAACTGCAGGATCGCGTCGTCGCCGAACAGATCGAGCAGTTGATGCATCTGCCCCGCGTGAATCCCGCCCGAAGCTACCGGCATCACCTTGCGCAAGCCGGCCCACGGCTGATCGAAGAAGATCCCGCGCGACAGATCGACCGCGTTGTGCGCGTCGCGGCACACGTTGTAATAGCCCTGCACCGACAGCGGATCGCCTTCGAGCTTGCCGACCGCCGTGCCCGCATGCGCATGATCGACGCCCGCCATGCGCAGCCATTTGGCGATCACCCGAAACGAGATGCCATGGTTGCGCTGCCGCGTATACGTGCCATGCCCGGCGCGATGCAGATGCAGGATCATGTCGTTCTTGCGGGCCCAGCGCGACATCGACTGGATCGCGGTCCAGCCGATCACGAGATCGATCATCACGATGCACGAGCCGAGTTCCTTCGCGAATTCGGCGCGCTCGTACATGTCTTCCATCGTGCCGGCGGTCACGTTCAGGTAGTGGCCTTTTAGCTCGCCGGTTTCGGCCTGCGCCCGATTCACCGCTTCCATCGAAAACAGAAAGCGGTCGCGCCAATGCATGAACGCCTGCGAGTTGATGTTCTCGTCGTCTTTCAGAAAATCGAGTCCGCCGCGCAGACCTTCGTAAACGACGCGCCCGTAGTTCTTGCCCGACAAGCCGAGCTTCGGCTTAACGGTTGCGCCGAGCAGCGGGCGCCCGTATTTATCGAGCCGTTCGCGCTCGACGACGATACCGGTCGGCGGCCCCTGGAAGGTCTTCAGATAAGCAACGGGGATACGCATGTCTTCGAGCCGCAACGCCTTGAGCGGTTTGAAGCCGAACACGTTGCCGATGATCGATGCGGTCAGGTTCGCGACCGACCCCTCTTCGAACAGATCCAGCTCGTAAGCGATATACGCGAAGTACTGCGGCTCGTCGGCGCGCGACACCGGCACCGGCTCGACGCGATACGCCTTCGCGCGATACATGTCGCAAGCGGTCAGCCGGTCGGTCCACACCACCGTCCATGTGGCGGTCGACGATTCACCCGCTACCGCGGCCGCCGCTTCTTCCGGCTCGACACCGGGTTGCGGCGTGATCCGGAACAGCGCGATCACGTCGGTCTCTTTCGGTTCGTAGTCCGGTTGCCAGTAACCCATCTCGCGATATTTCATGACGCCCGCCGCGTACCGCTCGCGAGGATTGCGCGGATTACGCTGGTTATGTTCCGGCTCGAGCGCCGGTTGACTGAAATCGTTCATGACGTGTCCTCGAAGGTGGCCAGCGCGCCGCCGGAACAACGAAGCGCTTGAGTTGCACTGTAGGCAGCCACGCCGCGAAGGGGAATTCACGATTTCATTCGCCAGACTTAACGTATCGGTTATTTCTCCCCTCGGCTTGCACATCGTGAAGCGCGCTCCCGAGACTCGCGACGGAATCAGGTGCAGAATGTCCGATACGGCGATGCGATAAAGACGTGACAACGCACCCAGCTGCCACGGCTTGCGATGAGACACTTTGCTTCGTTTTCGCCACACCGCGCGGCGGCTTTCATTGGGTGAGCCGCGCGGTCGTCGTGACGGCGCAATTCGGCAGGCGCTGTATTGCCAGCCGGATGAAGCCCGTCATTCGGTGCCGGCAGTCAACGTGGGCATGGAGCTTGCGTGATGCCGGCTGCCGTCGCAACCCGGCATCACGCGGGCCGGCGGCGCAACGCTGTTTTCAACCCGTGGAGGAAGCACGTATGCAATGGACGACCCCGAGCTACACCGACGTACGCCTCGGTTTTGAAATCGTGATGTATGTCGCTACGCGTTAAGCCCGCAAAGGGGCCGCACGCCGCGGCCCTGTTGCGGTTCGTTTTTCACTAGCCAACCGGTCGGCCTTTCCGCTGTCAGGACACGCGTTACCAGCCATGATCCACGAAACGATCGTTACCACGGCAGCGTGCGATGGCCGTCCACACATCGCGCCGATGGGCGTGCGCTACGAGGGTGAGCGCATCATCCTCTCCCCTTTCCGTCCGTCCACGACGCTCGATAACATCGTCGCGTCGCGCGCGGCGGTTCTGAATTTCACCACCGACGTGCGTATTTTCGCGGGCTGCGTCACGCACTGCGCCACCGCCTGGCCGACCGTGGCCGCGAGCCGCGTCGCGAGCGTGCGGCTCGCCGAATCGCTCGCGCATGCCGAGCTGGAACTCGACCAATTGCGCGACGACCCGCAGCGTCCGGTGCTTTACATGAAATGCGTGCACCGCGAAAACCACGCGCCATTCGCGGGCTTCAACCGCGCGCAATCGGCGGTGGTCGAAGGTGCGATTCTGGTGAGCCGGCTCTTCATGCTGCCGGCCGACAAGGTCGATAGCGAAATGGCCTATCTGCAGATCGCGATCGACAAGACCGCCGGCGACAACGAGCGCACCGCCTGGGGCTGGCTCGTCTCGGCGGTCGCGCGGCATCGGGCGAGTCTCGACGCATCGTCCAGCGGGCACGCCGCCACCGCCGTACATCATTGAACCCGTTCCCCGGAGAATCCCGATGACCGCATTGCTCGCGAGCGTCCGCTCGGATGACGAAGCATTCGACGCCGCTCGCGCGGGCGCCGAACTGATCGACCTGAAAGAGCCGAACGACGGCGCGCTCGGCGGCCTCGCGATCGGCGATATCGCGAATATCGCCCGGCAGTTGCGCGCGCGCTATCCGGTCAAGCCGATCAGCGCAGCGATCGGCGACGTGCCGGCGGAGGCGTCCGACGAAATCGCGACGCGCGTCATCGAGGTCAGCGACGCGGGCGTCGACTACGTGAAAGTCGGCGTCGCGCGCGGACCGGCCGCGCGGCGTTGCATCGAGCAGCTCGCCAGCTTGCCGGCCACGGTCGTGCCGGTACTGCTATGCGATGGCGGGATGGACGACGGGCTGGTCGCGCACGCCGCGTCGCTCGGTTTTGCCGGTGTGATGTTCGACACCGCGAGCAAGGATGGCGGCACGCTGTTCGATCACGTCGATGTCGATACGCTGGCGCGCTGGCTGCGGCTCGCGCGCCAACGCGGCGCGATGGTGGGCATCGCGGGCGCGCTCGGCTGGGCGCAACTGGAGCAGATCCGCGCGCTCGCGCCCGACGTGGCGGGTTTTCGCACCGCGTTGTGCAGCGATGGAAGGCGCTCGCGGCTCGATCCGGAGCGCGTCGCGCAGTGGGTCAGCGCGTTGCATCGGCCGGTGGGCGCGCGCGGCGCGGGAGGGGACGCGGCGGCGCCGGGCCTCGGAGATGCCGCGCGTCATTGAGTCAGGCCCATCGCACCTTTCGCGCAATCGATCAGGCAACCGGAATATTCAGCAGCCGGTCGCGCATCAGCGCGACATTGTTCTTGTCGAACAGTTCGACCACGTAATTCGCATCGCTCACATGGTCGACGAACTTGCCGTCGACCACCCCCGCCGCGGCCAGTGTTTCCAACGGATCGTCCGCGGCGATCAGGCAGGACTTCACGACGATCAGGCGCTCGGCGTTGAGCATCTTGGACAGCCACGCGGCAAGGCTGTCCGAGGTGGTGTCCCAGTTGCTCATCGCGTCGGGCGTGTCGCGCATCAGCGCGGTCGGCACCCAGACGGCGACGTGGCCGTCGCGCAACGTGCGGCGAATCTTCGCCTCGCTCGACGCGAGCACGAGTTCGGGCTCCACTCCCTGCATCAGCAGCGCGTACTGCGTCATCGCGAGCAGACACATATTGTGCGCGGCAAGATCGTCGAAATGCCATTCGTTCTGGTATTGCCGCACCTTGTCCGCGAAATCGCCGCCGCCGGGCACGATCACGATGCGCCCGCCGCCGACTTCGCATAGTTCGCCGAGCCAGTGGCGCAGCGCCGGGTCGTGACTCAGACTGCCTCCGATCTTGACCACCCACATGACTGTTGTCCTCTCGTCCAGTTGAGTGCCCGGCTGGGTTCCGTCATGTTTCAAACCGCGTGCACGTTGCCATTGCGCCGATGTCCGTTCGTGCGCCCTTCACGTCTGTTCACGTCCCTTCACGTCCCTTCACGTCCCTTCACGTCCCTTCACGTCCCTTCATATTCCTTCACGCCGCGCGCGACGCGGCATGGCGCTCGCCACGCCGCTCCGCGGACGGTTCGGCTGCCGCGAGCAACGCGACCGCCACGCTCGGCGCGCAGGTCGCCGCCCATCCCGCGCATTCGTCCGGCACGCCGGCCAGCGCGCCGAAGTCGATATAGCCGCGCGCGTCCTCGCGCGCCAACGCGGTGACCAGAAACCGCCCACAGCCGGCCCCGACCAGCGGCGCGGCGGCGAGCGTCGGATGCGCAGCCAGCACGCGCGCCAGATTCGCGCCGATCTCGCGCAACTGCAGCGCGCGCCAGCGCTGCGCGAAACCGAGCCATGCATCGTCGCTCGCTTCGTGCGCGTCGCGTCCGATCATGCGCGCGATCCGCGCCCGGCTCGCCGCCGGCGTCTTCGGCCCCTGATCGGCGCTCGGCTGCACGTCGTGCAGTGGATCCAGCTCGCCGGTCAGCCGGTAGACATCGGCGGTCGTCGCAAACCATTCGTTCATCACGTTGACCGCGGCGCCCGCGAAATCGATGCGATGCGCGACCCCGCATAACGGCGTGCGCACCACGCCCTGATACACGAGCTCGCCGGTCGCGAGCCGGCCGGCATCGGTCGCGGCGCGCGCGGCCACCTCGCCGCCGACGATCGGAATGATGTCGGTGGTCGTGCTGCCGATATCGATCAGCACCGCGTCCGCCACGCGGGTGCGCACCCAGTTCGCGGTAGCGAGCCAGTTCGCCGATGCGACGTGACGCCAGCCGGCCGCGCAGGCATCGGCGGCAAGCCAGCCGGTATCGCCGGCGTAAAAGCGCAACCGCCAGGGCAACTGCGAGCGCGCCTGCGCGGCCGATCTCGAAGCCGATCTCGAAGCCGAAGTCGAGGCCGAGTTCGAAGCCGAAGCCGAAGTCGAAGCCGAAGTCGAGCTCGAAGCCGACTGCGGGCCGAGCCGCCGCGCGAGCGTCGCGACGATCGCGCGCACGCCGTCCGCGCGATCCGCGAACAGATCGACCATCTCGCCGGTCATCGTCACCGCGTGTCGAGCGGCGGCCGTATGGGCCTGCGGCCAGCGCTCGAACACAAGGTCGATCGTGTGCTCCAGATGGTCCAGCCCCTGCCACAGCGGACACGCCCATTGCGCGACATCGCGCACCGCGCCGCCGCCGCCGGCCAGCGACACCTTCACATGCGCGCCGCCGACGTCCCAGCCGAACACCGCCGCATCGCCGTTAGCCGCTGCGGCCGCTGGTACGTTCACCGCGTCGTTCGCCGCTTCATTCGCCGCCTCGTTCACCGCTTCATTCACCGCTTCATTCACCGCTTCATTCACCATATCGTTTGCCACCTCGTCGCCATCTCATAGCCAGCCAGCGGGCTCATGGCCGCAGCCCGGAAGCCGGTTGCAACGAATCGACACGCGCGGTCGCGGATCGCTCCACCCGCACGCCGTGCGCATCCAGCAACGCGCGCACCAGTTCGCCGCCGCGCACCGCCGACAGCCCGGCATAGGCGACCGTCAGACGCGGATTCACCTCGATCACGACCGGCCCGCGACGCGGATGCCACACCACATCGATACCAACGAAACCGCGCAAGCCTGGAATGGCCCGTCCGACACGTTGCGCAAGCGCGTGCAGCACCCCGCCCTGATCGCTGAGTCGATCGATCTGATCGACCAGCACGCCGTCGAATTCGACGATCCGTGCCGCATGGTTCGCCGCGCAGTTCGCTGTGTAGTCGCCGCTCAAACCGATCTGCTGACGATTGATGCTGACGAGTTCGGTGCCGCCGTCGCGACAGATCAGCGACAGGCTCAACGGCTCGCCGTCGACCCACGCCTGCAACACCGGATTGCGCGCCGCCGCCGCGCGCGCGTCGTATTCGGCGCAGGCATCGGCGAAGCGCTCGAACACGATCGTGTCGAGCCCGCCCGCGCCGTCGTCCGGTTTGACGACCCAGCGGTTCGTGTCCGCGTCCGCGTCCGCGTCTGCCCCTGCGGCAACTGCGGCACCCGCGCCGCCCTCGCCCTGGTCGCCGGGCTCCAACGCGGGTGTCGTCGCGATCCCGTGCGCGGCGAGACACGCCGCCGTCGCGCTCTTGCTCGAAGTCACGCGAATCGCCTCCTTCGCGCAGCCGAGCCAGCGCGCGGTGCCGACCGCATCATGAAAACGCAGCAGCAGGCCGTCGCATTCCGGCGCGATGATCCACGCGTAATCGTGCTCGCGCGCCGCACGCGCGACGAAAGCCGTCATCGATTCTCCCGGCGCGGCCATACAATGGGCGTCAGCCGCATTGAGCGTTTCGAAACGCGAGGTCGCGAACGTGACGTCCACGCCGTCGAGTTCGCGCAGATCGGCGACCAGCGCATCGCGCATCACCCGACCTTCGACGATCAGCGCGCTCAGGTCGGCGAGACTGCCCGCGCCGGCCAGCTCGGGATCGATGCCGCCGCCGGTGAGATACTCGTAGACAAAGATCCTGGTCAAAGGAACGCGCCCCCACATGCAGGTGATACCGGTTATCGATCTGCTCGACGGCCACGTCGTGCGCGCGGTGCGCGGCGAACGTAGCGCCTATCGGCCGATCCAGTCCCGCCTTACCGCAAGCGGCGAGCCGCTTGCCATTGCTCGCGCGCTGCTCGAAGCCAGCGGCGCACGCACGCTCTATATCGCCGATCTCGGCGCGATCCTGCGGCACGGTGCGCATGTGTCCACGCTCGCCACATTGCGTGCCGCGCTGCCCGGCATCGAACTGTGGCTCGACGCGGGCTTCACCGACTACGCGTCGATGCGCGCGCTGTTCGATCACATCGACGCAAGCGCCCGCGCTAGCGGCCCGCCTCATGATCTACATCATGGCCCGCTGCACGTCCCGCTTCATGGGCCGCTTCATGACCCGCTTCACGTCCTGCCTCACGTCCCCGCCGCCGCTCCGCTCGCGACGCTCGTGCCCGTATTCGGCACCGAGTCGCTGCTCGATGTCCACGCGCTGCGCGCCGCGCAGGCCGACGGCCTCGCGCCGATCCTGTCGCTCGATCACCGCGCGGGCCGCCTGCTCACGGCCGCCGAACTCGACGCGTCATCGACATGGTGGCCGTCGCGCGTGATCGCGATGACACTCGATCAGGTCGGCAGCTACGCGGGCCCCGATCTCGCCAGCTTCGAGCGCATCCGCTCGCGCGCCGTCGCGCATACCACGGTGATCGGCGCGGGCGGCATCCGCAATCGCGACGATATGGCCGCCGCGGCCCGTACCGGCGCGACTGCATGGCTGGTTGCGTCCGCGCTGCACGATCGGCAGATCGACGCCATACGCTCCGACCGCGCCCGGCTTGGCCATACAATTTCCATGCCACACGATAAGTAAGCCGTGACTGTAAGCGAACGACAAGCCACGCGAATTGCGCGTGACACTCTGCTCCAGCGGCGCACACAACCTGTAAGGCGCAGTGGCCTGCGAGGGCCGCCTGTCACGCGCTCGATCGATCCGCCTTCGCACGCGTACGGCGAATCTTTTCGTCCGCCAGGCCACGAAGCAGCACGACCGTGCTGCGTGGTCGGCTCGCCGCGCCGAGATCTCGCGGCCGCATCGTCATAACAATCGGCATGGAGCTTGCTAAAAGTGCGTCATGCACCTTTCGCCCAACGATCCATCGCCGCCCAGCACCAGCGCACCGGGTCTCACCGGCGCGCGCGTTGCGGCCATCACGCGCGACTGGACCTGCCCGTTCTGCCCGCTGCTATGCGATGACCTGAGCGCCCATCTGAGCGCCGACGCGCAGGGCGGCGGCACGCTCGCCGTGCCGGCCACCGATTGCCCGCGGCTTGCCGCCGCGCTGTCGCGCTACAGCGCGGCGGACGCGCGATGCGGCAGCATCGTCGACAGCCACGAAACCGCGACGGACGCCGCGCTGACGCGCGCCGCGCAGCTTCTGGCGAACGCGCGGCGCCCGCTGTTCGGCGGGCTCGCGACCGACGTCGCGGGCGCACGCGCGCTCTATCCGCTCGCCGCCGCCTGCGGCGCGATCCTCGATCATCTGCATGGCGAGGCGTTATCCGCGGCGACGCTCGCGTTGCAGGACCGCGGATCGTTCTTCACGACGCTGTCCGAAGTGCGCTCGCGCGCGGATCTGCTGGTGTTTTTCGGCTGCCGGCCGTCGCAACGCTATCCGCGTTTTTTCACGCGCATGCTGGCCGACAGCGAGATCGCGCGCGAACTGGTCTTCGTCGGATCCGAGGTCGATGCGGCGGCGCAAGGTTTTCCACAAACACGCGTGGAAACGCTGCTGCCCGATGCCGAGCCGTTCGACACGCTCGCGTTGTGGTCCGCGCTCAACGAAGGCCGCGCTGCCGCCACGCTGAATCGACCCGACGACGGCGCTGGCGACCACACCGGCACGGCCGCCGCGCTCGCATCGCTGCAAGCACGCAGCGCGCGCGCACGGTACACGGTGATCGTCTACGAGCCCGCCGCCCTGCCCGGCCCGCACGCGGCGCTGCTGATCGAAGCGCTGAACCGGATCGTCAAGGCGATGAATCGCACCACACGCGCGGCCTGTCTCGCGCTCGGCGGCGACGACGGCGCATCGACGGTCAATCAGACGGTGACGTGGCTATCCGGCCTGCCGCTGCGCACGCGCGTCGCGACGCCGCTCGATCACGATCCGTACCGCTATCGGGCGAGCCGGCTGCTCGCGCAACGCGAAGCCGATGCGCTGCTCTGGGTTGCAAGCTTCACGCCGCAAGCGTGGCCCGCGTCGCTCGATCCGTCCACTCCGTTGATCGTGCTCGGCCACCCGGCGCTCGCAGAGGCCGCCAAAGCGCGCGGCGCGAACACCGTGTTCATTCCGGTCGCGACGCCGGGCATCGATAGCGGCGGCCATCTGTTTCGCGTCGACAGCACGGTCGTAATGCCGCTTGCCGCCGCGCGCGCAGCGGCGCTGGAAACGGTCGCGTCGATTGCGGCGCGGTTGAGCGACCGCTTAAACGAGCAGCCGAATGCGCGGCCCGCCGCGCGCGAGGCACGCCCATGAGCCTCGTCCGACTCAAAGGCGGCACGCTGTTCGACCCGGTTCACCACGTGAACGGCGAGCGCCGCGATCTGATGTTCCGCGACGGCCGCATCGTCGACATCGATCCCAACACGCCGGCCGACCGCGAATACGACGCGGCCGGGATGATCGTGATGGCCGGCGGCATCGACCTGCACTCGCATATCGGCGGCGGCAAGACCAATCTGTCGCGCCTGCTGCTGCCCGAGGACCATCGCGCCGATGCGCCGCGCGAGCCCGCGTACGAAGCGGTGCAGGACGACGCGGGCCGCTATCTGCGCCTGCCGTCGTGCGGCGTCTGCGCGCCCGGCACGCTCGCGACCGGCTACCGCTATGCGGAGATGGGCTACACGGCCGCGTTCGAACCGGCGATGATCGCGTCGAACGCACGCCACACGCACCTCGAAATGGGCGACACGCCGATCATCGATCACGGCGCGTACGTGATGCTCGGCAACGACGAACTGTTCCTGCAAATGCTGGCCGCGCGCGACGACTTCGAACGGCTGCGCGACTACATCGGCTGGACGATTCATGCGAGCAAGGCGCTCGGCGTGAAGGTGGTGAACCCCGGCGGCATCTCCGCGTTCAAGTTCAACCAGCGCTCGCTCGATATCGACGAAGCCCATACGCACTACGGCATCACGCCGCGCGACGTGCTGCGCACGCTGTCGCGCGCGCTGACCGAGCTGCGCGTGCCGCATCCGCTGCATGTGCATGCGAGCAACCTCGGCGTGCCCGGCAATATCGCATCGACGATCGCGACGATGGATGCCGCCGACGGCTTGCCGATTCATCTGACGCATATCCAGTTTCATAGCTATGGAACCGAAGGGCCGCGGAAGTTTTCGTCGGGCGCGCGGCAGATCGCGGACGCGGTGAACGCGCGGCCGAACGTATCGATCGACGTCGGCCAGATCATCTTCGGACAGACTGTCACCGCGTCGGGTGACACGATGATGCAGTTCCGCAATACCCCGCTCGCGCGGCCGCACAAGTGGGTGGTCGGCGATATCGAATGCGACGCGGGCTGCGGCGTCGTGCCGTTCCGCTATCGCGAGCAAAGCTATGTGAATGCGCTGCAATGGATCATCGGGCTGGAAATCTTCCTGCTGATCGACGACCCGTGGCGCGTCGCGATGACTACCGATCATCCGAACGGCGGCCCGTTCACCAGCTATCCGCATCTGATTCGCCTGCTGATGGACAAGCCGTTTCGCGACGAGCAGCTTGCGAAGCTGCATCCGGAAGCGCAGGTCGCCAGCGCGTTGCCGGAATTGAAGCGCGAATTTTCGCTGTACGAGATCGCGATCATCACGCGCGCCGCTCCCGCGCGGCTGCTCGGCCTGCGCGACCGCGGCCATCTCGGCGCGGGCGCGGCAGCGGATATCGCCGTGTATCGGGACGCGCCGGACCGCGAGCGGATGTTCACGTCGCCCGCCTATGTGTTCAAGGACGGCGAGCTGGTCGCACGCGACGGCGCGCTGGTCGCGACGCCGGCCGGCGGTATCCATTTCGTCGCGCCGGAGTTCGACTGCGGAATCGAAAAGACGGTGCGCGCGTATAGCGACGCGAAACTCGCGGGCAACTTCGCGCATGCGGCGATCGGCGACGACGAAATCTGCAGTTGCTGTCGCGGCGGGCGACTGTTGCCCATCGAATGTTTCGCTCATCGGGCGCCGGCCGACCGATGACAACCGAACCGTCCACGATGAACGCGTCCGCCACGCTCGAGATCAACGGCACCGCGATCGATGCGACCTTCGCGGAAGCGTTTCCGATGAAGGCGACGCGCCTCGTGATCACCGCGCACTCGCCGCGGTGGGCAATGCACGCGGCGACTTCGCTGACCGGCTTTGCGACGTCGGTGATCGGCTGCGGCTGCGAGGCCGGCATCGAACGCCCGCTGTCGCGCGACGAAACGCCGGACGGCCGCCCCGGCGTCGCGGTGCTGCTGTTCGCGGTGTCGTCGAAGGAACTGGGCAAGCAGATCGGCCGGCGGGTCGGCCAGTGCGTGCTGACCTGCCCGAGCACCGCCGTGTTCGGCGGCATCGATGCGGCCACGAGCCGCGCGCCGCTGTCCGAGCGCGCGCCGCTCGGCAGCGGGTTGCGCTTTTTCGGCGACGGCTGGCAGATCGCGAAGATGATCGGCGACACGCGTTACTGGCGCGTGCCGGTGATGGACGGCGAGTTCGTCTGCGAAGACAGCGCCGCGACGGTCAAGGCGGTCGGCGGCGGCAATCTGCTGCTGCTCGCGCGCGACCTCGACGCGGCGCTCGCGGCCACCGAAGCCGCGGTCGCGGCGATGCGCCGGCTGCCGAACGTGATCATGCCGTTCCCCGGCGGCATCGTCCGCTCGGGGTCGAAAGTCGGCTCCAGATACGCGGGCGCGAGCGCGTCGACCAACGACGCGTTCTGCCCCAGCCTGATCGGCCTGTCGCCGCGCAGCGAACTGAGCGCGGAAGTCGGCTGCGTGCTGGAAATCGTGATCGACGGACTCACCGGCGCCGATGTCGGCGCGGCGATGACGGCCGGCATCGCCGCGGCCTGCGAGTTCGGCCGCGCCGGCGGCATGCTGCGAATTTCGGCGGGCAATTACGGCGGCAAGCTCGGGCCGTATCACTTCCATTTGCACGAGCTGGCGGCGAGCCTCGACGGGAGCCGCGCATGAGCACGAACATGAGCACGGGCACGAGCACGACATTGCGCGTGAAGACGGCGCCCGGCTTTCGCGTCGATGCGGCCGCGCTGCGGCCGCTTGCGCTGGCGGCGATCGGCGTGACCGAGATCGAGCGCATCGTGCTGCCGGCCGGCAACGATCGCTGCCGGGTCGGCGATGTATTCGACGTACGGCGCGACGTGCGTTGCGACGACAGCGCCGCGCCACACGCGGGCGGCGACCTGCCGACGCTGGTGATCGACGGCGCGGCGCAATGGCTCGACCGCGTCGGCGCGGAGATGGACGGCGGCTGCCTCGTCGTCCACGGTTCGACCGGCGATCACAGCGGCTCGCGGATGAGCGCCGGCGAGTTGCGCATCGACGGCGACGCCGGCCACTTCACCGGCTGCGAAATGCGCGGCGGGCGCCTGACGGTGCGCGGCAACAGCGGCGATTTCGTCGCGGGCGCGCTGGCCGGCGACATGGAAGGCATGACCGGCGGCACACTGACGATTCACGGCAACGCGGGCGCGCGGCTCGCCGACCGGATGCGCCGCGGCCTCGTGCTGGTCGGCGGCGACGCGGGCGATTTCGCTGCGTCGAGGCTGGTGGCGGGAACCGTCGGCGTGGCGGGCCAGGTGGGCGCGCATTATGCCTACGGGATGAGACGTGGCACGTTGCTGCTCGCGCGCCGGCCCGCCCATTGGCCGGTGACATTCGCGGACGGTGGCTACGGTTTCGACGTATTCTGGTCGTTGCTCGTGCGCAGTTTCGCGGCGGAAATCGCTCCCTTTTCGCAGTGGCGCGCGGACCGCCTGCCAGCCCGTTATACGGGCGATCTCGCGGTCGACGGTCGCGGAGAAATACTGATCGCGGGATAACGCGCATGGGACCGCGGTAAGAGCTTTGCATGGGACCGGAGTAAGCGCTAAAGCGCTAACTGCGGTCGACCGCGCAGACGCATGGGACCGGAGTAAGCGCTAAAGCGCCAACTCCGGTCGACATAGGAGACAGGGATGAGGACCACGGATTCTCCGGATGTGAAGCCTGATATCGCAACGGGCGCCGGCCGCCGCGCCGATGCCGGCGCCCAGCGCTATGCCGGGCTGATGATCGTGCTGCACTGGTTGATCGCGCTCGGCATCATCGGCATGCTCGCACTCGGTCTTTATATGGTCGGATTGCCGAAGGGCTTGCCGGTCAAATCGACGCTGGTCAATCTGCACAAGTCGCTCGGCATGACGGTTTTCCTGCTGGTGCTTCTGCGCGTCGGGGCGCGGGCGGTCCTTCACAGGCCGCCGCTGCCGCCGATGCCAGCGTGGCAACGCGCCGCCGCGCGCACTACGCAGGGTCTTTTATACGTGGGCATGGTGGCGATGCCGCTGGCCGGTTATCTCGGCTCGTCGTTCAACAAATACGGCACGCGTTTCTGGGGCATCCTGCTGCCGAAGTGGGGCTGGGACGACCCGCATCTGCGCGAGCTTTTCTTCGGGATTCACGAGGTGATCGGCTACCTGCTGATCGCGCTGATCGTGCTGCATATCGCGGGTGCGCTCAAGCATCAGTGGATCGATCGCGACAACCTGCTCGCGCGGATGCTGCCATGACGATGCGCGCTCCGCCGCTCGAAGCCGCGACGCTGCGCACCCGCGACGGTCATCGCGTGTGGTTCGCGGTGGCCGGCGCGCGCGACGGCGTGCCGGTCGTCGTGCTGCACGGAGGCCCTGGCAGCGGCAGTCAGCCGGGCGTGTTGCGGCTGTTCGATCTGAGCCGCTTTCGCGTCGTGCTGGTCGATCAGCGCGGCGCCGGAAAGTCGATGCCGCACGGCAGTCTGCGTCACAACCGCACCGACTATCTGATCGCCGATCTCGAAGCGATTCGCGCGCGGCTCGGTATCGACCGCTGGGGCGTGCTCGGCGGATCGTGGGGCGCGGCGCTCGCGCTCGCGTATGCGGGGCGGTGTCCGCAAGCGGTGACGGGCGTCGTGATGCGCGGTCTGTTTTTGACCTCCGCGCGGGAGGTGCGCGGTTTGTTCGTCGCGTCGCGGCGGCGCGCGCCGCGCGCGTGGGCAACGCTGCGCGATGCGGCGGGTTGCGAGCAGCCGGCACAGCTCGCTGCGCGTTGCGCCGCGACGCTGCAATACGGGGCGAATGAAACGCGGCAACGCGCAGTCGCGCTGGCCTGGCGCGGTTATGAAAACGCGGTGCTCGCGAGCGCGTCGCAGGGTGGCCGGGATAGTCGGGGTGGTTCGTTACCGCGCGCAGCCCAGCGCAACGCATCCATCGCGTCCCGCGATACCCGCAAGCTGATCGGCAAATACCGCATTCAGGCGCACTACCTCGCGCATCGCTGCTGGCTCGGCGAAACGCGTTTGCTGTCGCTGGCCCGCCGCGCGGCGGCCGCCGGCGTGCCGCTGTCCGCCGTGCACGGCTCGCGCGATCCGGTGTGTCCGCCGGCCAATGCGCGCCGCCTGTCGCGCGCGGTGCCCGCCGCGCACGTCGAATACGTACGCGCGGGTCATCTGGCGAGCGATCCCGCGCTGCATGCGCGCGTCGCGCGTGCGCTCGCCGCGATGTTTATCCCGATCGATCAGGAGGGGCGCAGCATGCGTCGTGCCGCATGAAGATCAAGGTACTCGGCTCATCGGCGGGCGGCGGTTTTCCGCAGTGGAACTGCAACTGCCGCAATTGCGACGGCGTGCGCCGCGGCACGCTGAAGGCGACGCGCCGCACGCAGTCGTCGATCGCGGTCAGCGCGAACGGCGAGGACTGGCTGCTCGTCAACGCATCGCCCGATCTGCTCGCGCAGATTGCCGCGAATCCCGAGTTGCAGCCCGCGCGCCGCGCACGCGACAGCGGCATCGCAGCCGTGCTCGTGATCGACGCGCAGATCGATCACGTGACCGGCCTGCTGATGCTGCGCGAGCGCGATACGCCATTGCCGCTGTACGCAACCGATGCGGTATGGCAGGACCTGCGCACCGGCTTTCCCGTCGCGCCGATCCTGTCGCACTACTGCGGCGTCGAGCATCGCCGCATCGCGCTCGATGACGCGCCGCTCACCGTCGACGCATTGCCCGGCATCCGCATCGACGCGCTGCCGCTATCGAGCAAGGCGCCGCCCTACTCGCCGCATCGCAACGCGCCGGAACGGGGCGACAACCTCGGGCTCGTGCTGACCAATCTGCAATCGGGCCGGCGCGTGTTCTACGCGCCGGGACTCGGCGCGATCGAAGAGCATGTGCTCGCCGCGATGCGCGCCGCCGATCTGCTGCTGGTGGACGGCACGCTCTGGACCGGCGATGAAATGATTCGCCTCGGTCTGTCGAAGAAAACCGCCGCCGATATGGGGCATCTGCCGCAGACCGGCGCGGGCGGCATGATCGAAACGCTGGATTCGCTCGGCGCGAATCGCACCGGCGCCGGTGGCAAAACCGGCGCGATCCGCAAGGTGCTGATCCATATCAACAACACAAACCCGATCCTGGTCGAGGACAGCCCCGAGCGGCGCGTACTGGTCGAGCATGGCATCGAAATCGCTTACGACGGCATGAGCTTCGAGCTTTGAAACATCGAAGGCGGCGTTGAATGCAGCGTCGGATTCGCGACATCACGATACGGAAGTGCGGACTTGAGGCAGGTGCGGTAACGAGGCGCGACAGTGAACGACCCTACAAAAACGGAGACGGCATGAACGCGAAAGACACCTACGACACGACGCCGATGCGCGCGGCGAGCGCGCCCCGAAACCCGCACGCGGACGAACCCGCATGGAATCGCGAGGAATTCGAGGCGCAGTTGCGGGCAAAAGGCACCGCGTATCACATTCATCATCCGTTCAACGTAAAGATGAATAGCGGCGGGTGCTCGCGCGAGCAGATTCGCGGCTGGGTCGCGAACCGTTTCTACTATCAGATCAATATTCCGTTGAAGGATGCGGCGGTGCTGTCGAATTGTCCGGACCGCGAAACGCGCCGCCGCTGGGTGCTGCGCATCCTCGATCACGACGGCTACGACGGCGCGGAAGGCGGCATCGAAACCTGGGCGCGGCTGGGCGACGCGGTCGGCCTGAGCCGCGACGAACTGTGGTCGCTCGAACACGTGACGCCAGGCGTGCGCTTCGCGGTCGATGCATATGTGAACTTCGCGCGCCGCGCGCCGTGGCAGGAATCGGTGTGCTCGTCGCTGACCGAAATGTTCGCGCCGCAGGTGCATAAAGATCGTCTCGCGAGCTGGCCCGAGCATTACCCGTGGATCGAACCCGATGGCCTCGCCTATTTCCGCTCGCGCATTTCGCTTGCGCAGCGCGACGTGCAGCACGGACTCGAAGTCACGCTCGATTACTTCACGCGACGCGAGCAGCAGCAACGGGCGCTCGAGATCCTGCAATTCAAGCTCGACATTCTGTGGACCATGCTCGACTCGATCGAAAAGGCGTTCCCGCAATGAACGACCCGACTCGCGCCGAAGGCTCCATTACTGGCGACGCCGCCGCCGCAAAGCAGGCGGCCACGCCGCTGACGATCGCAAAGCCGTTCCGTCTGCAATGGGAGGCCGCGCAGAACGCGCATGTGCTGCTTTATCCGGAGGGAATGGTGAAGCTGAATCAGAGCGCCGGAGAAATTCTGAAACGCTGCGACGGCAGCCGCGACATCGACACGCTGATCGCCGATCTGGAGCAGGCGTTCAACGCGACCGGCATCGGCGGCGAGGTGCGGGCCTTCATCGCCGACGCGCACTCGCGCGGCTGGCTGGAGTAGCGCGATGACCGATCTTTCACAGCCGGCCTCCAGCGCGCCGCCGGACGCAACGGCCGCGCCCGCCGTGCCGCCGCCGTTGTGGCTGCTCGCGGAGCTGACCTATCGCTGTCCGCTGCATTGCGCGTTCTGCTACAACCCGCTCGACTACACCGATCACAGCCGCGAACTGAGCACCGCGCAATGGCTCGACGTGTTGCGCGACGCGCGCGCGCTCGGCGCGGTGCAGCTCGGCTTTTCGGGCGGCGAGCCGCTGGTTCGCGACGATGTCGAAGTGCTGGTGGAAGAAGCGCACAAACTCGGCTTCTATACGAATCTGATCACGTCGGGAGTCGGTCTCACCGACAAACGGCTCGGCGATCTGAAGGCAGCCGGCCTCGATCATATCCAGTTGTCGTTCCAGGATTCGACGCAGGAACTGAACGACTTTCTGAGCAGCACGCGCACGTTCGATCTGAAGCAGCGGGTCGCCGCCGCGCTGAAACGCCATGGCTTTCCGATGGTGATGAACTGCGTGCTGCATCGCTATAACCTGCCGCACGTCGACAGGATCATCGAGATGGCGCTCGCGCTCGGCGCCGAATACCTGGAACTCGCGAACACGCAGTACTACGGCTGGGCGCACGCGAACGAAGCGCAATTGATGCCGACGCGCGAACAGCTCGAAGAGGCGGAAGCGGTGGTCGCGCGCTATCGCCGCACGCATGGCGAGCGCTGCAAGATTTTCTTCGTCGTGCCCGACTACTTCGAGAATCGTCCGAAGCGCTGCATGAACGGCTGGGGCGCGGTGTTTCTCGGCGTCGCGCCCGATGGTCTCGCACTGCCCTGTCACGCCGCGCGCGGCCTGCCCGGCCTCGCGCTGCCGAACGTGAAAGACACTCCATTGCGCGAGATCTGGTACGACAGCGATGCGTTCAACCGCTTTCGCGGTCTGCAATGGCTGAAGGAGCCTTGCCGCAGTTGCGACGAAAAGGAACACGACCTCGGTGGCTGCCGCTGCCAGGCCTACCTGCTGACCGGCGACGCGGCCAATGCCGACCCGGTCTGCGACAAGTCGCCGTTTCACGAACAGGTGGTCAAGGTCGTGCAACGCGCGGCCGCGGCCAGCACGTCCGCGGCGGCGGCAGCGGCGCGCGAGCAGCCGATCCTGTTTCGCAACGACGCCAACTCGCGCAAGCTCGCGGCGGCGGCACGGCAGCCCGGCGCCCCTCGCGATAACGGAGCGTGACCATGAGTGCGGAAATCATCTCCGTCCTGCTCGTCGACGACCATGCAGTCGTGCGCGAAGGCTACCGGCGTCTGCTCGAACTGAACGCCGACGTCGAGGTGTGCGGCGAGGCCGGCGACGCCGCCCACGCGTATCAGCGCTTTTGCGCGCTGCGGCCCGATGTGGTCGTGATGGATGTGTCGCTGCCCGGCGCGAGCGGGATCGAAGCGATGCGGCGCATGCTCGCGCGCGAGCCGGACGCGCGCGTGCTGATCTTCAGCGTGCACGAGGAATCGATCTTCGTGCGCCGCGCGCTCGATGCCGGCGCGCTCGGCTACGTGACCAAGGCGAGCGCGCCCGACGTGCTGGTCGAGGCGGTGCGCACGATCGCGCGGCGCGCCGGTTATCTGAGCCCGGATATCTCGCAGGCGCTCGCGCTGCGCACCGCGTTCAACGAAGGGCCGCCGGGACGGCAATTATCGGCGCGCGAGTTCGAGGTGCTGCGTCTGCTGGTGCAGGGTTATACGTTGCCGAGCATCGCGGAGAAACTCGGGCTCAGTCAGAAGACGGTCGCCAATCATCAATCGGTGATCAGGCAGAAGTTCGGCGCCGACAACGGCGTGCAGCTCGCGCAGATGGCGAGCCGGCTCGGGCTTCAGTTCACCGGCTCGGCCAGCCCCGCGTGAGCGGGCAGCCGCGCGCAGAACAGAAAGCCGCGCCGCGGCTCGCTCGCGACGTGAAATTCGCCGCCGAGCGCCTCGACGCGCTCGCGCATGCCGATCAGCCCGAGCCCGGTGCGCGGCTGGGTCAGATCGGCGCCGGGGCCGTCGTCGGCCATCGTCACGACGATTTCGTCGATCCGCGCGGGCGCCGCCGCGCCATGCGCGCCGTCCCCGCTGTTCCCGCTGTTCACCGCCGGGGTTTCGCGCGGTGCGCGCACCATGAACAGTTCGACGCGCGAGCGGCGCGCGAACTTCGATACATTCGTCAGTCCTTCCTGCACGAGCCGATATAGCGTGATGGTCAGCGTATCGCTCAGGCCGCTGAAATCCCCTTCGATGGTCACCGCGAACGATGCGTCGGGCAGCCGCTCGCGCCAGCCGTCGACGCAATGTTCGAGCGCGCTCGGCAAGCCGAATTCGTCGAGACCGATCGGCCGCAAGCGCCGGATCATGCCGCCGATCTCGCGGTACACATGGGTCGCGCTGTGAATCACGCCGAGCGACACGCGATGAATCTCCGGCTCGCGCTCGCCGGCCAGATCGCGGATGCGCGCGGCATCGAGCGAGATCGCATTCAGATACTGGCCGAGTTCGTCATGAAGTTCGCGCGCCATATGGCGGCGCTCCAGTTCCTGCGCTTGCAGCGCCTGATTGGCGAGGCGCCGGTTATCGGCGAGCAGCCGCTCGGCCTGTTCCTCGAGCATCCGCCGATGGCCGAGTTCGCGGCGCGCGTCGCGATAGCGGCGCCATGCGAACCATGCGAGACCGATCGACAGTACGAACAGCGTGCCCGGTAATTCGTCGAGCTGGAAGCGCTCCATGCCGCGCGTGAGCCGGTACGCGCGTTCGCTGAGATCGAACGCGGCGCCGAGCGCCATCGCCAGCGCGGCCGCCGCGATCACCCATGCGAGATCGCGCCAGACCGTCGAATGGGACGGCGGGCGGCCGGTGGACGATGAGCGGATCGGGTCGCTTGACATGACGTTTGCATTCTACTCAGCGCCATCGCACGCGGCGGATTTTTGTGCGGGTTTTGGGAACGCTTCCCTGGCAGATCGGGAAAAGCTCCCACGCGGTTTACAGATGCGTATGCGAAGCTTTACTCACACATCGAAGAACGCGCGCGACGCGCGCGCGAGGCCGGCAGGAGACAAAACGATGAGCATGCGATCACAAGCACGCCGCCAACGCCGTTTTCAGCGGCGCGCCGGCATCACGCTCTGTTTCGGCGGCACGCTTGCGGCGCTATCGGTGAGCGCGTGGGCGCAGGCCGAGGCGCCCGCCACGCCTGCCACGCCCGCGATGGCCTCGGCGCCGGCAGCAGCCTCCGAACCGGCAGCGCCGGGCACCGGCAACGCCACTGCCAACACCACCGCCAACGCCACTGCCAACACCGCTGCCAACACCGCGCCGACCACGACACTCGCACCGATCGTCGTGGTCGGCACGACCCCGCTGCTCGGTATCGGCACGCCGCTCTCGCAGGTGCCGGCCAACGTGCAAACGGTCCATGCGGCGGATCTCGAACGGCAGCGGCGGCAAACGCTCACCGACTACCTCGCGAAGAATCTGCCGAGCGTCGATATCGCCGACGCGCAGGGCAATCCGTATCAGATGAACCTGACCTATCGCGGCTTCACCGCGTCGCCGTTGCTCGGCACGCCGCAGGGGCTGTCGGTGTTCGTCGACGGCGTGCGCGTCAACGAGCCGTTCGGCGACGTCGTGAACTGGGATCTGCTGCCGCAGCAGGCGATCGACACGATCCAGATCATTCCCGGCTCCAACCCGACCTATGGCTTCAACACGCTCGGCGGCGCACTGTCGATCACGACCAGAAACGGCAAGGACAACCCGGTCGGCGAGGCTGAAATAAGCGGCGGCTCGTGGGGCCGCAAAGCCGCGCAGATCGAACAGGGCGGCACGATCGGCAGCAACCTCGACTACTACTTCACCGCCAACGCGTTGAACGACAATGGCTGGGCCGAGCAGAACGAAAGCCGCATCCGCCAGGCATTCGGCAAGCTGCGCTACACCGACGCGAATACGACGTTGTCGTTATCGGGCGGCGGCGCGGATAACGATCTGCATGGCACGCAGACGATCCCGCGCTCGTTCCTGAACAATTTCAGGCAGCCCTATACCTACCCCGACCAGAATCAGAACACCGTCGGCTATCTGACGCTGTCGGGCGATCACTACTTCAACGATCACGTCGAACTGAGCGGCAACGCGTACTACCGGCACTTTCGCAATACCAACACCAGCAGCAACGTCAACGACGACTACGGCACGAGCGACGACGGCAACATCGATACCTTGCAGGCGACCAACGAGCGATCGGTCGTGTCGACCGACAGCTATGGCGCGAGCCTGCAACTGACGCTGCTCGGCAAGCTCGCCGGCATGGAGAACCAGTTCATCGCGGGGATGGCCGTCGACGCCGCCAATTCGCGCTATACGCAATCGTCGCAGGACGCGGCGTTCACCCCTTCGCGCGCGACGATCGGCATCGGCGATTTCGAGCAGGAAACCTACGCGAAGATGCACAACACCAACTACGGCATCTATCTGTCGGATACGCTGTCGCTCACGCCTCAATGGTCGTTGACGCTCGCGGGCCGCTATAACTGGGCCGATGCGACGATCGGCGACGAAAGCGGTTCGCAGCCCGGTCTCAATGGTCATCACACGTTCTCGCGGTTCAATCCGGCGGTCGGTATCAACTGGAATCCGACGCCCGGGCTCACCGCGTACGCGACGTACAACGAGGGGATGCGCTCACCGACCGCGATCGAGCTGGCCTGCGCCGATCCGGCCGCGCCGTGTTCGCTGCCGAACGACTTCATCTCCGATCCGTCGCTGGAGCCGGTGATCTCGAAGACCTATGAAATCGGCGCGCGCGGCAAGATCGGCTCGAATACGACATGGAGCGCCGCCGCCTACAGCACGACGCTGGAGAACGATATCGAGTTCATCAGCAGCAACGGCGCGGGCAGCTCGCAGGGCTTCTTCCAGAACGTCGGCCGCACGCGCCGGCAAGGTGTCGAACTCGCGGGTCAAAGCAAATTCGGGCCGGTCGCGGTGAGCGCGAGCTATAGCTATGTCGATGCAACCTACCGGTCAAGCTGGACCGAAAGCAGCCCGAGCAATTCCAGCGCGGACGCCGACGGCAATATCACCGTGAAGCCGGGCAACCATATTCCGGGCATTCCATCGACGACCGTCAAGCTGCGGCTCGACTACTCGGCGACGCCGAAATGGCGGATCGGCACCAATCTCGTGTGGCGCGGCAGCGTCTATGCGCAAGGCGACGAGAACAACCAGGACGCGAACGGCAAGATCTCCGGCTATCTGCTGATCGATATGGACACCGCGTACCAGGTGACGAAGCAGTTGCAGGTGTTCGCATCGGTGACGAACCTGCTCGACAAACGCTATGCGAGCTTCGGCGCACTCGGTCAGAACTTTTTCACCGGCCCGGGCAATACGTTCAACGGCGCGAATCCGCTCAACGAACAATTCGTCGGACCGGGTGCGCCGCGAGGGTTCTGGATGGGGCTGCGCTACGCGTGGAAATAGCGGTGTTTGGCGCGGCGAGAGCGCTTTTTCTGTTTGAGCGGGAGTGACGGAGATTTTGGGCCGTCGCCCATGTACGGACTGTCTGTCGGGCGGTAATTATCTGATTGCTGGCAACCCCGTCAGCGACTTCAGATAGCTCATCGACACGCCTATGTCCCTGTCCGTCTTTGAAATGCACACCGTAGAGCTGTTCTGCGAGCAGCCATGGGGTGCCCGTTACGTCGTCTGCGACGAATGGCACTACACGGCGTGCCTTGGGAAGGCTGCGGACCTTGAGGAGGCCAAGGCAGAGACCCGGGAGTTTCTTGCTATTGCCGAGCTGAATCGCTGGAGATGGCAGGAGGACCGGAAACTGGTCGGGGATCTCATTGGCCGTAGCTGGCTCTTTTTTCATAACGTACGGGACCGGAACCCTGACACCGATGGCTGGTGGATCATCGTTGCTCTTCTCGAAGAGATACGCCGAGGGTCGCTGCTTGCGATTAAAGGCCCACGTAATAGCCTGTTTCCGGCGCCCTACAGCGGCACGCCACTCAGGAATCTCGTAGCGAGGACCGCCAATCGCCCAAATGTCGAACTCATGCTGTCTGTCCAGTTTGATCTGGCTGCGCGGCAAGCCCGGTTGGTCGCTGCAAGCACGGCAAAAGCTGGCGATAGGTACGCCTCGACGCGGCTGGGCGATGCGCAGCCGTTCAGGTACACGCGGAATACCGTGAGCGGTGATTCCTTTGATATAGCCAAAACGCCCAACAACGGAAAACCTGGCACCTGGTACACCAACCCCGGCAGCGGTCAGATGCGACTATATGGCAGTGACGGCAAAGGATACATAGACTTGGACTTCGATCATTCGCACGACGGAATGCGCCCACATGCCCATAACTGGGTGGACGGAAATCGCGACTGGGCTGTCGTTCCTTTTTCACCGTTATGAACAAATTGTCAGAGATCAGCGGATATGGACAACGACCAGATTCTCGATGGCTTCCACGATTCCTATCTCATAGGAATCGATGTCGATCATTTAACCAATTCGCTCACGCTAAAACTGAGACTGGACGACACGGTAACAACCTTGATCTTCCGGGGCACTACCCGGTTTTTGCTGACGGAAATGCTCCTGCAAAATATCGTCTATGACATTAAAGACCTGGTGTCGGGCTCCGACGCCTATCAAAACGCAAAGGCGCTGCTTGATAAAACATACTGGAAGGTCAAGAAGCCCGGATCGCGCATTATCGCGATCACTGCATCGCTTGGGGCGGAATTATTTATTGAATTCGAAAGCGTAGAAAAGCTGATTCATTGATCACTTGCTAGCGGCGGCTACATCGGGAATTTTCATGAATGGGCGGACTAAGGCCACCGCAATGACAAACCAACAACTCGCACATGTGACATTCTATATTTCCGGCGACACGCTGGAGCCAGCGTTCTGGTCCGCATACTTCGGCGTCAAACCTGATTTTGCGATCATCAAGGGGCAGCCGTTCGTTACACCATCAGGGCGACCGAGCCGCTTTCCTGGCCGGGTTGGTCTTTGGAGGGTGGGCAGTAGGACCACCGTGCGCAGCGACTCACTGGAGCCACATTTGCGCTACCTCATCGAGCACCTGGGTCTCCCCCGGGCGGACTTTCCGCAGTTATTGAAAGACAGGAACGCCAACATGCGTTTCTTCTGCTATTGGGACAACGAACACGGCGACCGCGTACCCGACGTACCCGCCGACGTTCGTGCGATGGTCGAGTCGATGGGCGGCACGGTCGAGATCGACGAATACAGATAATCAGGCCTTGCCGGCAATACGTTCAACGGCGCGAACCCGGTCAACGAGCAATTCGTCGGACCGGGGCGCCGCAGGGTTTCTGGCCGGGATTGCGCTATGCGTGGAAATAACCGCGCCACGAGTCGCGCAATTGTCGACTCCAGCAAGCACCGCTCACCTGATCGATTCGATCTGATTGGTGCTGAGTTCCCACGTATGCGGCGGCAGCGCAATGAAATGCACCGCCTCCAGATACGCGGTGTTCTCCTCGGACGGCACGATCGACCATTCGAGGAATTTGCGGATCTCGGCGGCCACCGCCGGATTCGGCTGCCGCGTCGACACCACCGCGTATTCGTAGTTGACCAGCGGATACGTGCCGGAAGCCGGCGCGAACACGAGACTCAGACGCTCGTCGGGCGGCGTGCGCGCGCCGAGAGACGCGGCGCCGGCCGTGATCGTCGCCTTCGTCGGCAGCACGAACTCGCCCGCCCCGTTCTTCAGCGCGGCGGTGCCGAGCTGCGCCGCGGCGATGTCCTTCGTATAGCTGACGCCGACGTAGCCGACCGAGTACGGCGTCGTCTTCAGCGTAGTCACCATGCCCGCGTTGCCGGCCACGGCCTGCGCGCCGGGCACGCTCGGCCACGCGATCGTCGTGCCATAGCCGAGCGAGTCTTCCCACGACGGCGTGGAAAACGACAGGAATTGCGTGAACACGAAGGTGTCGCCGGAGCCCTCGCTGCGACGCACCGGCACGATGTCGTGATGCGGCAGATGCATGCCCGGGTTCAGCGCGGCGATCTGCGGTGCGTCCCACGCGCGGATCGCGCCGGTGTAGATGCCGGCGAGCGTGGGACCATCGAGCTTCAGATGGACGTCGTTCAGCCCCGGCACGTTGTAGTTGATGGTCTGCGCGGCGATCGCGAGCGGCACGCTGATGATCTGCGGGTGCTTCATTGCATCGGCGTCCGACATGAACGCATCGGATGCGCCGATATTCACCTTGCCCGCGATCGCCTGATCGATCCCGGCCTGGGAACCGGTCGCGCCGACCGAGAGCCGCACGTCCGGATGCGCCTTCGCATAAGCGTCGCGCCAGGTTTCGAATAGCGGCGCGAGCAGTGTCGAGCCGGTTTCGGTCAGCGTCACCTGCTGCGCGTACGCGTGTGCGCCGGGCATGGCGGCGGCGAGCGCCACGGTGGCGTGAGCTATCAATGATTTGCGTCGTGCTGCGGTCATCATGTCCCTTGTGGCGTGTCGGACGGCGCCCGCCGTGCGGGCCCGAAGCAGGTGGGGCCGCAATGCGGCCAGGAGCGAAGCTGCGTTACTTGCCGATCTGATCGAGCCGCACGCCGGTCGTCTCGATCCGGAACAGCCACGTGACGACCGCACCGAACAGCGACGTGACGACGAGGCAGTACAGCAGCGTGCTCGTGCCGATGCTGACCAGCAGGATCGGGAACAGGAACGCGGTCATGATCGCGCCGATCTTGCCGACCGCCGCCGCGAAGCCCGCGCCCGCTCCGCGGATCGCGGTCGGGAACACCTCGCCCGCGAGCAGATAGGTCTGCGCATTCGGGCCGACGTTGGTCATGAAATTGAACAGCATGAAGCCGGCGAAGATCAGCGTCGTCTTCATGCTGCCGTCGGCGGTGCCGGACAGCGCCGCGATGAACAGACCCACCGCGCAGCCGATGAAACCGCCCACCTGCAGTTTCACGCGCCCGACCCGGTCCGCGAGCAGCACCGCGAACAGAATCCCGACGATCAACAGCGACGTGGTCAGCGCGGCGCCCTTGGCCGCCAGAATGTCGTTCGCGATCAGGTCGCTGACGCTGCGGACGTGATCGGGCTTGCTGCCGAGCGCGACCGCGAGAATCGTCGGCGTGAAGATGCCGATGCCGTAGGTGCCGAGATCCTGCAGGAACCACGGCGCCGACGAGAAGATCGTCGCGCGCAGGTTCTTGCGATTGAACAGTTGGAGAAACATTTTCGGACCGCCGTGGGTCTCGCCGGCCTCCGCCGCGAGCTGCAGCGAGATGTCGGCCGGGTACGGCGGATTGCGGTGAAGCAGCCGGCGCGTGGCTTCCTGGGCCCGCTCGAGCTTGCCGCGCACGTGCAGCCAGCTCGGGCTTTCGGTGATGAAGAAGCGGCCGACCGTCACGATCACCGCGGGGACGATCGCGGTCGCGTACATCCAGCGCCATGCCTCGAGCTGCGGCATGAACGACAACACGAGATAGCCGATCCCCGTGCCGCCCAGCGCGCCGAGCGCCTGAAAGCCGAACGCCGCGAGCACCAGCTTGCCGCGGCTGGCGCTCGGGATGCTCTCGGAAATGATCATGTGCGCGGTCGGATAGTCGCAGCCGAGCGCGACGCCGAGGCCGAACAGGCTGATCACGAGCGACGTGAAATTGCCGCAGACGGTGAGCAGCACGAGAAAGCAGCAGAACAGCACCATCTCGACGATGAACATGCGCTTGCGGCCGAAGTAATCGGACATGCCGCCGAGACCGAGCGCGCCGACCAGGATGCCGATCAGGCTTGCAGCCGACACGAGGCCGTTCTGCGCCGCGCCGATGCCGAACTCGCGCGAGATCAACGGCAGCGCGACGCCCGTCATGAACACGACGAAGCCTTCGAAGAACTTGCCGGCCGCGGCGAGCGACCAGATGCGCCATTGCATCGCCGTCATCGGCGTGGACAGCAGCCGGGTACCGTCCGGCCAGACCGGGCATTCGTCGATGTATTCCTGCACTGATTTCGCGCTGGCCCGCGCTGCCGCGATAACCGTGGCCGTCTGATCCGCCATGTCAGGGATTCCTTTGCTGTTCATAACTTGCGGTGCCGACCCGCCTCTGATCTCGCCGCCGACGCGCGAGGTCATGCTGAAATCTACGCATCCGGCGAACCTGCCAGAGGAATCGAGCGAGAAGCCGATGCCGCGTCGCGATCCGCGCGGACGCGACGAAGCGCATCGGTATCGAATTCTAGAAATCGATCGATGTCGTATCTGTGACAGGAAAATTAGCGAATGTAAGCCGGCCGGGGCAGCGAGTGAGGGCGGCGCCTATGCGCCGCCCTTATTACGTCGAGCCCGTCAGCGTCGATGCTGCCTGATGGTGCCTGGGGGTGCCCGAGGGTGCTTGAGGGTGCCTGAACTTCAGCTCAGTGCGATTCGATCGAGCCGTCGCTATGCGGGTACGTGACGATGCCCCATGCGAGCGGCAAGTCGCCGATCTGCCTGATCGGCTGATAGCTCTTCGCGTCGAGCACATAGACCGCGTCGGAGCGCCCGCACGCGACCAGCAGCTTCGAGCCGTCCGGCGTGAAACTGAAGTGCCAGCAACGCTGACCGACCGGCACGTCGGCGATATGCTCGTACGTGTGGCCGTCGAACACCTGCACCGCCTTGTCGCGCGCGGCCGCGACGAACAGCCGGTGGCCGTCGGGGCCGAACGCGACGCCGTACGGTCCGAGCCTGGTATCGACGGTCTTCGCGACCTGGAACGTATGCGCGTCGATCAGAACGAACTTGCTCAGCGATTCCAGCGTGACCACGTAGTACTTGCCGTCGGGCGACAGCCGAATACCGCGTGGCCGTCCGCCGGCCGCGAGCTTCACCGTGCGAATCGGCGCGCCGGTGCGCGCGTGATAAACCGATACCGTATCGTCGCCTTCGTTGGTGACCAGCATCTCCTGGCCGTCGCGCGAAAACTCGATGCCCTCGGTTTCATGGCCGCTCGTGACCGAACGGATCACGCGCCAGTCTTTCATATCGACGATCGCGATTTCGGCCGGCGGCTTGTTCGCATCGTTGTCGTCCCCGCCGGGCTTATTGTCCGCCTTCGCGTCCGGCTTTCCTCCGTCCGGCTTGCCGCCCGGCTTCGCTCCCGGCGGGCCGCCCTCCTCGCCGGGTTCGTAGGTCACGTACGCGTAGCCGTTGTGCACGCGCACATACTCCGGGTTCTTGCCGATCTTCACGCGTTTGACGACCTTGCCGGTGGCCGTATCGATCACCGCGAGATCGCTGGTGTTCTTGTTGGCGACCAGCAAGCGCGTGCCGTCCGCATTCAGGCTCAGGCCGCGCGGGCCGTCGGCGCCGACCGGAAAGGTCTGCGCGAGCGTCATCTGATCGAGATCGATCACGCCGACGCCGGCTTTCTCGCTCGTCACATAGGCGAGCGGCGCGGCGGCCGCGTGCGCGGCGCTCGCCGCCAGCACGAACGCGCAGGCCAGCACAACGCGATGGCGTGGCTGGCGGATGGGGATGCTTTGGGCGGGAATCCGTGTCTCCGGCATTGTTGTACTCCGTGTTGAAATCGCAGCGCGCGATGATTCGCGTCATCTATTCAAAGTAGCCCACCAGGCGATTGTTTGACAACGGACATCGGGCGGGAGAATTTCCCGAATTGACGCGCGCCGGCCCGCGCGGGTTCTAAAACGCCGGGCACGGGGGGACAATGACCGCGGAGGTGCAGTGATGCTGCAAGCAATCATCGCAAATCGCGCCAATGCCATGCATCCCGCAACGGACTACCGGCGCGCGGCCGTCGTGCTGGGCGGCGTGATCGTCGCGCATCTGGCGCTGCTCGCGTTGATGCTGGCGGCACGCGACAGAACCATCGAGCGCACCGTCGAGCCGCGCACGATCACCGCGCTGCTGTTGAGTCCCGAACCCGCGCCGCCCACGCCTGCGCCGGCCGCCGCGCCGCCCATGCCGGCGGCTCCGCCCGCCGCCGTGATTCCACCCGCTCGCGCCGTTGCCCGCCCGCCGGTGCGCGTGAAACCAGTGCCGCCGCCAATGCCGCCGCGCCCGCATGTGGCGCGCAACGAGCCGGCGCCCGCGCCGGTCACCTCTGTCGCGCCGGCCGAAAGCGCGCCGCCGGCCGCTGCCGCGCCGCCGGCTGCGGCGCCAACGCCAGCGCCCGCCGCGGCGCCCGCGATCGCCCCCGCACCCGCGGCCCAAGCCGCGCTGCCGGCTTCGAGCGAGCCGAGAAATGTGTCGCATGTCGATTGCTCGATTCCGAAGCCCGACTATCCGGACATCTCGAAGCGTCGTCGCGAAAACGGCACGGCCGTGGTGCGTTTCGTCGTCGGCGTCGGCGGCCGGATCGAAACCGCGCAACTGCAAAAGAGCAGCGGCTACGACCGGCTCGACGACGCCGCGCTCGCCGCCGTTCACGCAGGCGCCTGCCAGCCGTACCGCGAAAACGGCACGCCGGTTCGCGCCGCGTACTCGCAGTCGTTCGTGTTCGGGCTGACCGAATGACCGAATGACCGGCATCGACGATGCATCGGGAAGATAAGCGCTCGAAGCGCCGCCCCGCTCGAAGGACCACGAATCACGAACGAAGGAAACAGTCATGCAACACTACGGAATCGCGAACGTCTGGGCATCGGGCGATCTCGTCACGCGCGGCATTCTGAGCGTGCTCGTGATCATGTCGGTGATGTCGTGGACGGTGATCATCGTCAAGCTGTTGCAGGTGATGCGCCTGCGGCGCGTGACCCGGCAGAGCGACGCGCGCTTCTGGAGCGCGGACCGTTTCGACGACGGCTTGCGCAGTCTCGGCCATCCGGACACGGCCCCGCGCGACAATCCGCTGCTCGCACTCGCGCTGGCGGGTCATGAAGCGGCGACGCATCATCGGCAGACGCAGCAGCATCTGCACGATCGCATTGATGTGTCCGACTGGATCACGCGGCGTCTGCAGGACACGATGGACGAAACGATCGCGCGTCTGCAAAGCGGCCTTGCGATTCTCGCGTCGATCGGCAGCACCGCGCCTTTCGTCGGCCTGTTCGGCACCGTGTGGGGCATCTACCACGCGCTGATCGTGATCGGCGAGACCGGCCAGACCTCGATCGATCATGTCGCGGGACCGGTCGGCGAATCGCTGATCATGACCGCGTTCGGGCTGTTCGTCGCGATTCCGGCGGTGCTCGGCTACAACGGACTGACGCGCGCGAACCGCTCGATCGTCGCGCGCCTGAAGCGTTTCGCGCACGGGCTGCATGCGTACTTCGTGACCGGCTCGCAATTGCCGTCGAGCGCGGGCCCGCAAATGCGCGTGGTGCCGCGCAACGGCAACGCAAGCCGCGACGGAGACCTCGGATGGCAATGACTCCGTTCTCCGACGACGACGATCAAGGTCTGATGAACGAGATCAACATGACGCCGCTCGTCGACGTGATGCTGGTTCTGCTGATCATTTTTCTCGTCACGATTCCGGCGATGCAGCATGCGGTCAGGATCGATCTGCCGCATGCGAGCAGCCAGCCCGAAGCGGTCAAACCCGCGCATGTCGATGTCGCGGTGCAGGCGGACGGTTCGGTTCTGTGGGACGGCCAGCCTGTCGGCGACGACGATTTGCGCACGCGCATCGCTCAGGCGGCGCTCGCCAGCCCGCAGCCGGAGCTGCATCTGCGCGCCGATCGCAAGGTGCCCTATGAACGGGTGGCCGCGGTGATGTCGGCTGCGCAGAGCGGCGGGCTGACGAAGCTGGGCTTCGTGACGAATCCGCAACCGCGGCAATAACGGCGCGCTTCGCTGGGGTGCCGCTTCGGTATCGCCGGCGTTGTTTGCTCCGTCCGCGCCGCTGTGCATCGGCATCGAAGCGACGCACTTAAAGAGCGGTTTATCGGCGCCTTGCCGCCGCGTCGCCTTGCCGCCTTGCCGCCTTGCCGCCGCGCGACCACCCCCTACCCCGCCGACAGCAGCCCCGCCACGCGCTCCGACCGGGTCTGCACCGCGATGTCTTTCGCGGTCATCCCACGGTTGTCCTTCAACGACCGGTTCGCGCCATGCTGGAGCAGAAACTGCGCGGTCTCCGCGCGATCGTATCCCGCCGCCCACATCAGCGCGGTCAGATCGTTCTTGTAGGTGCGGTTCACGTCGATGCCGGCATCGAGCAACTTGCCGACGACCCCGGTTTGCCCTTGCCCCGCCGCGTATTCCATCGCGGTCTTGCCGACGCGATCGGTCGCGAGCGGATCGGCGCCATGCGCGAGCAGCAGCGCGACGATCTGGTCGAAGCCGCCATAGGCGGCCGCCATCAACGGCGTCACGCCCGGCGCGCTCGCATGCTGCACGTTCGCGCCGCGTTCGATCAAGGTTTGCGCCATCGCGGCATCACCCTTCTTGCACGCGGTGATCAGCGCGGTATCGCCGATCCGGTTCATCGCGTCGATCGACGCGCCGCGTTGCAACGCGGCGAGCAGCGACTGCTGGTCGTCGTCTTTCGCGGCGGCCAGCAGTTGCCGGTTGGTCTCCCCCTGATCCTGCGCCGCCGCCGGCCCGCACACGCCGCAAAAAGCGCCGAGCGCGACGGCCAGCGCAAGCGGGCGGATAAGCATCGCTTTCATGATGTCTGCTCCGTGCTACTGCAGATTGTTGATATAGGCGGCCAGATTGTGGATGTCCTCGTCGCTGAGGTTGCGCGTCACGCTGGCCATATTGCCCGCGTCGTTGGTCCGGGTGTGCGAGCGGAAGTCCTGCAACTGCTTGACGATGTACTGATACTGCTGACCGGCCACGCGCGGAATCTCGTTCTGCCCGGAAAAGCCGCCCAGATGGCACATCGTGCACAGCACCTCGGCGGATTTCGCGCGGCCCGCGTCGATGCTCGCGCCATCCGCCTGGTACGGCACCGCCACGAGCTTTTGCGCGGCGAAGTAATCGGCGAGATCCTGCATATCCTCGCGCGACAGATTCGCCGCCATCGGCGACATGCGCGGATCGCCGCGCCGCCCTTCCTTGAAGTCCTTCAGTTCGAGGTACAGATAACGCGCGGTCTGTCCGGCCAGGATCGGATAGTCCGGACTGGTCGAATTGCCCATCGGCCCATGACAGGCCACGCATACCTGTGCTTTCGCCTTGCCCGCTTCGGCGTCCGCGCGCGCGCCCGACGGCAGCCCCGCCACGGCCAGCCAGCCGCACAGCAGGGCCATCCATCGGGCACGCGCCGAACCCGGCGATACCCGTAGCGCCGGCTTCGTCATGGCAACGCGAAGACGACGACGCTATTGCCACGCTTATAGTCGAGCTGCGTATTGCCGCCCGCCGCGACCGCGATATATTGCTTGCCGTGCACCGTGTACGACACCGCCGGCGCATTGACGCCCGCGCCGCACTGGAACTCCCATAGTTTTTTACCGCTCGCCGCGTCGAACGCGCGGAACAGGCCGTTGCCCTCGCCGTTGAACACGAGGCCGCCGGCGGTCGCAAGCACGCCGCCGATCAGCGGCTGATCGGTCTTGTAGTCCCATGCGATCTTGCCGGTATCGATGTTCACCGCGGACAGCTTGCCCCACTGCTGCTCGGTCGGAATCACCTTGAACGCGCCGCCGAGCCACAGCTTGCTGCCGCCCGGATAGGCGGCTTCCTCGACCTGATAGGTCATCGGCTGATGCAGGTTGGCCGCATAGACATAACGCGTTTGCGGATCGAACGCGATCGGCGACCATTCGACGCCGCCGTTCGCGCCCGGCAGCATGCGCGCGCCGTCGGCGGTCGGCAGCGTCCACATGTTCTCCTGCGGAATCATCGCCTGCGAGAAGCGGATCAGCCGGCCGGTCGAGCGATCGTGCACGTACACGTGGCCGGTTTTGCCCGCATGCACGACGCCCGGAATCATCTTGCCGTCGGTATCGCGCACGTTGACGAGAATCGGCGGGCTCACCGCGTCCAGGTCCCACACGTCATGCGGCACGTACTGGTAGTGCCATTTGTACTTGCCGGTATCCAGATCGATCGCGACCAGCGAATCCGTATACAGGTTGTCTCCCGGCCGGATCGCGCCGTACAGGTCCGGCGAAGGATTGCCGACGACGAAGAACACCGTATGCGTCTGCCGGTCGATTGCGGGCGTCATCCACACGCCGCCGCCGAGCGTCTTGTAGAAGTCGCCGCCCTTGTCGGCCAGTTGCTTCTTCTCCGCGGCGATGTCGCGCTTTTCGTCGCGGCCGGTGGCGTCGCTGGTCGCCCACACGCCTTCCTGGCCGCTGTCCGGAATCGTGTAGAACGTCCACAGCAGTTGGCCGGAATTCGCGTCGAACGCCTTCACGAAGCCGCGAATGCCGTATTCGCCGCCATTCGTGCCGATCAGCACCTTGCCGTCGACGACCGTCGGCGCCATCGTTTCCGAGTAGCCCTCGTCGGGGTCGGCGATCTGGCTTTGCCACAGCACATTGCCGGTTTTGGCATCGAGCGCGACGAGCTTCGCGTCGAGCGTGCCCATATAGAGCCGGTCGCCGGAGATCGCGACGCCGCGATTGTTCGGCCCGCAGCAGAACGTCGTGACCGGACCCATCTTGTGCCTGTAATGCCAGAACTCCTTGCCGGTGGTCGCGTCGATCGCATACACGTGGTTGAACGAGGTGGTCAGGAACATCACGCCGTTCGACACGATCGGCGCGGTTTCCATCGACTCGCTGACGGCGGTCTGGAAGATAAACGCCGGCTTGAGCTTCGCGACGTTCGTCCTGTTGATCTGCGAGCCGGGGTAATAGCGCGTCTGCGCGTACGAGCCGTTCGAATGCAGCCACGCCGCCTGCGTCGTGGCGGCCTGGTCGAGCTGCGCCTGGCTCACGGGTTCAAGCGTCGACGGCACGGGCGCGGCCGTGGTCGTCGAGCTGTTCTGAACTTCGTCGGCGGCATCGGCCGGGGGCAGGCCGAATGCGACGGCCAGCAAAGGCAAGCCGACGATTCCTTGAATGCGGGTAAATGGCATGAGCGTCTCCGTGCTTTTTATTGTTCCCATGAATTGCAGCGCCTGGGGGCGGCAATCACTCACGCGGTTAGCGAACCAACGGCGTAAAAAGCACGATCGCGCAACCCTCGCAGACAACAAAAGCGTACGACTTCGAACCGCTGATAGCTTTGTCGGGACGGGTCGGCTTCGCAGTGTGGGGAGAGGTGCTGCACGGGCCTGCGGAAAACCGGCTCGATTAAATGTAGGTGATGCGGTGGGGATTTTCTAGAAGTTCTGTGGAGTTTCGTGGACGGTGTCGAACAGCGGGTTCGACCCGTGCGGGCGGCTGTGCGGAGCGCTTATTTAAACTCCGGAAAATCGTTGCGCCCTGCGTTAGAGACGAACCCCCAACATACCGGCGACGACGACCGCCGTCCAGATCGAGCAAGCGGCAATCAGCAACCAGCACGTCCGGTTTGCCCGTTGAACGCTGACGCCGTGAGCGAGCATAACGGTCCGCACGCCGCAGGCGATATGCGAAAGGACCAGCAATACGCCGAGCGAATAATGCGGGATCAGCCGTACGTTCCATGCGTCGCCGATCAGGCCGGTCGGCGCGCCGGTTGCCCACGCGTAATCGGTATCCGTGCCGAAGTACCGGGCGAGGATAAATACCGAATTCACATGCGACGCAATGAACACGACCAGGTAGGCGCCGGATGCGGTTTGCAGCGATTCGAGCGTGCCTTGTCCGCGGCTGAGTTTCGGCATCAACAGCACGATGCCGCTGACGATCTGGAAGAAAAACAGACTGATCAGAATCGGTTCGAGCCAACCGGCGCGATACACGCGGCGCAGCACCAGCATCACGGCCTTGTGCACGTCGGTGCCGAAAATACCGACTGCGTGATTGCCGAGATGAGGAAACAGAAACACCGCGATGATCGCGACGGATGCGACGCCGTGCATCACACGCACCGGTCCGGTGTTCAGGCTCGACGGCGAGCGGGCCGCATCGCTTCGCTCCATCGAAAGCGCCAGCATCGCTCCGACGATCACGCACGCCCATAGGCCGAGCCATACTTTGCCATCGGCGCCGTTTATCTTCATCAGATAAAGCAGCACGCCGACGATCACGAACAGCGGCGGCGACGCGAACGTGAAGTGCGCAAGGCGTCTTAAAACGACGGCTCTCGCCGGGCTGCGTTCGAGCCGGGCCAGCGACAGCAGGCTGAAAAACGCGCTCACGGGCACCGCGAATACCAGCGCAATCGCGAACAGCGCGCCGGCTGTGTGATGATTGCCCGCTTCGTCGTAAAACCGCGCGAGATACCACGGATAACCCAGCGCCAGTACAGTCGGTGCAAAGTGCCAATACAGCGACACGGTTCGATTAGCTTGAGCAACCGTAGAATTCATAGTGCGTTCCGGATATGTCGAGAGTTCGCGAACGGGACGGGATGTCGCGAAAATGTCGTGAATAGCGAGTTTACGATCGGGCCGCATGGAACGTGGGCCGAAATTGGTCGCGTGAATTGGGCCGCATCAGCAAGGAGAACGGGTGGGCGATCTTTTGATCCGGCTGGACGGAACGGGTCCGATTCAGCAGCAGGTGTACGGCGGCATCTATGCCGCGCTGGAAGACGGTCGCCTCGCGCTGGGGCAGCGCTTGCCGGCGTCGCGAACGTGGGCGCTGCAACTCGGCGTATCGCGCAACACGATAAGAGAAGCCACCGCCGCGTTGATCGCGGAAGGCTGGCTCGAGGCGCGTGTCGGCGCCGGCCTGTTCGTGCGAGCCGTACCCGCGGCAATCCGGTCACCGGCCAGTGCCACGGCCGCGCCGCTGCGTCTGTCGGAATGGTCGGAGCGTCTGCCGGCGAGAACATTCGTTCTCGCCGGCAAGGATGTCGATGTCGATTTTCGGCCGGGCGTGGTGTCCAACGACGCCGAACAGCTATTTCGCCGCAAGCGGCTGGCCCGCTGGCCCGCCGACCTGGAGCCGGCGCTGCTTTCCGAATATGGGCCACCCGAAGGAGACATCCGTTTGCGCGAGCGAATCGCAGCGTATCTGCGGCAATCGCGAGCGGTGCGTTGCACGGCGGCGGATATCGTCATCACCACCGGCACTCACCAGTCACTGGATCTTCTGTCCAGACTATTGCTGGGACCGGGGACCACGTTTGCCATCGAAGATCCGGGCTTTCCGGTCGCCGCGGAGATCATCCGGCTGTCCGGTTCCGAGCTGACGCCCGTTCGGGTGGACGAACAGGGCATCGAGGTCGACGATATTCCGCGCGGAATCGCCGGCCTGTACTGCACGCCGAATCATCAGTTTCCGTTGGGCGTGACGCTGTCGCCGGAGCGGCGCCGCGCGCTCGTCGCGCGCGCGGCAAAAGAGGGCTTCGTTATCCTCGAAGACGATTACGACTGCGAGTTCTACTACGGCACGATGCCCTCGCCCTGCCTGCAATCGGAGGACGACGACCAACGGGTGATTTACCTCGGCTCGCTGTCGAAAACGATGGCGCCCGGCTTTCGGCTAGGCTTTATCGTGTCGCCGCCGTGGCTGCTCGAGCGGCTCAAATGCGCGAAATGGATCGTGGACCGGCAAACCTCCACGCACGTGCAGAACAGTTTGCTGCAATTCATGGTGAGCGGCGACTTTGCTTCTCATCTGAGCAGCATGCGAATCGAGTACGAGAAGCGGCACGCGATACTGCTCGAAGCGATTCGCACCCATCTGCGCAACTGGCTCACGCCATTGGGCTCGACATGCGGTCTGCACATTTCCACGCGGGTCAATGCCGGCTTCGATACCGGCGCGCTGTGCCGCATCGCCGACGAAGAAGGGGTCGGCATTTATCGAGGCGGCACCTTTTCGAACGCCGGAAGCGCATCCGATATCCTAGTGTTCGGTTTCGGCGCCACATCCGCGCAACAGATTACGAAGGGTATCGGCTTGCTCGCCTCGGCCTGGCAAAGCGAAGACCAATCGCTGCGCTCCAGTGTGAAATAGCGCCGCGCGCTGCGCCGCGTTCCGCTGCCGGAACATGATTTCCCGCCACGCGATCTTCGTTACGGGTCTTTTCGCACGATCATAGATGTCGTCGAGATTCCCCGCGAATGCGGACCCGATAACCATAATCAGGAGACAGGTATGCAAGCAGCCGCCCCGTCGTCGACAGCGTACGGAGCCGAAACAGGCACGCGCGGATTTCGTTGGATCGTGTTGTTCTTTGCGTGGGCCGGGCTCATGCTCAGCACGGTTTGCCGCCTCGCATGGGGCACCCTCGCGTTGTCCGCGGGAGAGTCGCTCGGACTTCCGCTTGCGGCCCTCGGTGTATTCGTCACCGCGTTCTATGCGGGCTACGTGCTGTCGAACATCTTTGGCGGGCTCGCCACCGACCGCTTCGGCGGCCGCCTGACCTTGACCGTATCGTTGCTGGGTCTGGCCGTCGCAACGTTCTGTTTCGGCTTCACGCCGTCATTGTTCGTGGGACTCGTGCTGCAATGCCTGATGGGGCTCACTGCAGGCGCCGACTATGCCGCGGGCGTCAAGCTCGTGTCCACATGGTTCGGCAAATCCGAGCGCGGACGCGCGGTCGGTTTGCTGATGAGCGCATCGTCGATTGCCGTTATCGTCACGAACGCGGTATTGCCCGCGCTCGTCGCGAAGATGGGCTGGCGCCATACCTATCATGTGCTCGGCGCGGCGGCGCTGATTCTTGCCGCTATCGTCGCCGTGTGCGTGCGCAACCGTGTGGTGGAAGCGCCCACGGGAGCCATCCGCAGGCCGCCGCTACGCACGCTTTTCACGCGCAATTTCCTGTTGCTGTCGATCGCCGGTTGCGGCGCATTCTGGGGCACGCTCGGCTTCGCGTCGTGGGCGATCTCGCTGATGGTCAAGGGGTATCACCTGTCGCCGGTTCGCGCGGGCATCGTCGTCGCGATCGCGGGCGCCGCGGGTCTGCTCAGCAAACCTTCGATCGGTTGGCTCTCGGACCGGTTGGGCGGACGCCGCAAAACGCTCACGATCGTTTCGCTGCTGTTTTTCTGCGCCACGCTGCTCGCGTTCGGCCAGCTTTCGAGCATCGAGGCGTTCACCATGGCGGCGCCGTTCATCGGCGTCGGCGCGTTCGTCTATAGCCCGTTACTCGTTACGCTGGTGGCCGAACAAAGCGGTATCGACCGATCGGGTTCGGCGGCCGGTATCGCCAATGCAATCTGGCAATCCGGCTCCGCCATTTCGCCCGCTCTCGTCGGTTTCGTGTTTCAGATCAGCCATTCATTTTCGATGGCATTCGCCGCTTTGGCACTCGGCCCGCTACTCGGCTCGATCTGCATGCTGTTCGTCAAAGAGCAGCCGCATAACTGAACGCCTGTATCAGGCTATCAAGGAGAAGAGGGAAATGCAGCACGTTACGCACACTTTCGACACGCCATGGCGATCGCATCAGATCGAAGGATCGCGCGGCTATGAGTTCATTTTCAACATACTCGGAACGGAATACACCGACGCCTACAACATCGATATCGCGAAAGTCGCACCGGGCGGCTATTCTCCGCTGCACATCGATCAGGACAATCACGCGTTCTATATTCTCGACGGAGAAGGCGAAATCGATATCGCCGACAAGTGCTATCAGGTATGGTCGGGCTCTGTGGTACGGGTTCCGCGCGGCGTCGTACACGCGATCCGCAATACCGGTACTGGCTGCCTGATGCTGCTCAGCATTTACGATCCGCCGCGTATCCGTCAGCAGAAAGCCGCCGAAGCGGCCTGACGGAAACAACGGCCAGAAGAAGAGGCCCGGTAATGTGCGCGCAGCCTGCGCACATTACCGGGCCTCTTCTTGTGGCGCGGCGCGAACCTAGAAGTAGTGACGAATACCGATTGCGGCGACCCCTTGCGAACTGCCGGAACTCAACGACATGCCGAACAGCTGCGCGGGGCGGTTGCCGCTCGCATGCTGGAAAACATAGGTCGCGTAGATGTCGGTCGCCTTGCTGAGCCGATAGTCGTAAATCACGCCATAGGTGTTGCGGATGCTCGCATAGAACACGTTTTTCGGCCCGTTGTTCTTGTCGAGAAACGTGTATTCGACGCCGACGACCTGAAACGGCGAGATGTTGTAGCGAACGCCGACGTCGTAGATGCTCGCCACGTCGCCCGTCAGCGTCCAGCGCGAGTTGGTGTAGAGCGCATTGACAATGAACGGCCCGAGCGTCGCGGTGCCGCCGATGCCGAGCGTGCGCAGCGTGCCCGGCATCAGATTGTCCTTGCGTGCCGTATACACCGCGCCGACCAGAGATGACTTCGTGGTCCACGTCGCACCGTAGCTCTGCGTGCTGTTTGGCGAACCGATCCCGGGCGCGTCGCCGAAACCGTACATTGCGCCGACATGCAGCGATTCGACGGGCGCCCATGTCGCCCTGACCGAATTGTCGACTTCCCCGCCGCCGATTCTGTCCAATGACGGATTGCTGCCGTTATTGCCGAAGAAATTCGCGTTGATCGCCGGATGGAATTGCAGCGATGTACCGTACCAGGAGTTAGCCGTCGTTTGCAGATAGTCGAGCATGAAGTCGGTCTGTCTGCCGAGCGTGATCTGCGCAACGTCGTTAGCCACGCCGACATACGCGTAGCGACCGAAGATGCGCTGCGCGGTCGCACTACTCTGCCCGAGCGCGCCGGTGCTCGGCGAGAAGCCGCTTTCGAGCTTGAAGACGACTTTCAGACCGCCGCCGATATCTTCGACGCCGCGAAGTCCCCAGCGATTGCCGCGCATCATGCTGCTGGCCTCCTGCACGCTCGCATGTCCGCCCTGGTTCGACGTGTACTGCACACCGATATCGAGAATCCCATACAACGTGACCGAGCTTTGCGCGTGTGCCCCTGTAGCGATCGTTGCGGCAATCGCCGCAATCGCCGGATATACCGTCGACTTCATTGTCTCCCCTTGTACGTGTCGTCGCGAAAGCCGCGGAGCACGAAGCAGCCGGCCGCGCCATCTGGCGAATGCCGGTTATCCCGAACTCCGCGGAACGGCTAAAAAGTGCATGGCCATTATTTGACGCACAAGGTGCATGGATGGAACACGGTGTCCTCAAACTGGTCATCCGGGTTTCTACGAGATAAGCGCGGCGGTTCTGGCGGCGAAGCGCGCGACGCGCGACGCGCAGCCGCGCGCTCGCGCGCGAACATGAACGCGACAAGGCGAAGAAAACCCGTGCGGGGAACGCGGCGGCAACGCCGAGCGTTTCTACGAACCGAACCGCTCGGCGAGAAAGTCGATGAACGAACGTACTTTGGGAGTCAGCGTGCGGTGCCGCGGGAACACCGCGTGAATGTCGCGCTGACCTCTTTCCCAATCGGGCATCACATGCACGAGCTTGCCCTCGGCGAGGTCCTGGCAGCACAGATAGTCGGGCAGCCACGCGAGCCCCGAGCCGCCAAGCAGCACCCGGCGAATCGTGCTGGTGTCGTTGGCGAAGAAGCGCGGACTGACGGGTACGCTGACGAGTTCGTTGCCGCGCCGCAAGGGCCAGACCGACGGACCATCGGCGATATCGAGCAGGAACTGGCACGACAGATCCGCGGGCGATTGCGGAACGCCGTGCTCGCGCAGATAGGCGGGCGTCGACACCAGCATCAGTTGCGCGCAACCGAGCTTGCGTGCGACGAGGCGGGAATCCTCCAGCTCGCCGGTACGAATCACGACGTCGATATCGTCGGCAAGCGGCGCGACCCTGCTGCTGGTCAGCGCGAGCGACACCTGCACGTCGGGGTAGGCCGCCAGATAGGCCGGGATCAGCGGTGCGATCATGAACTGTCCCGGCGTAACGGGCGAACTGACGCGCAGCAAGCCGCGCGGCGTGAGCCTGACCTGCCCGACCTTTTCTTCCGCGTCCTCGACCTCGCCCAGTATTTTTCTCGCCGACCCGGCAAAGAGCAGACCTGTCTCGGTCAATGCCAGCTTGCGATTGGAGCGGATCACGAGCGCCACGCCCAGGTGCTCCTCGAGTCGGGCGAGCGACCGGCTGACCGACGATTTGGGCATGCCCAGCACGCGCGACACCGCGCTGAAGCTGGTCAATTCGGAAAGTTTGGAAAATACGCGGATATCGATGAGTTCGATCATGAGTGTGCGGGGCCCGTCCGTCGTCGCGGGCCGCCGTTGCGAGCCTTCGTGGCCAGCCTGCATGGCGTGCGTGGGTGGCGGGCCTGCGTTGGAGGGTTGCGCTGCGGGTTTTGCGTTGCGGTTTTGCGTTAATTTGTAACGGCAGACCGAATGCCTGTCAAACCGGGATTTCCAGCATTCCGATGCCGCGCAACGGGCCGCGGGTTCGCCCCGACTGCCGAATCCTGTGTTCCAGCCGGGGAACGCGACGTTTCATCCAGCCGCCTTGAACTCTGCCGTCGCAGGTGTGACGATGGTTGCCAATCCGCGTCACTCGATACGCGTTTCCTCTTTTTCCCTCGATGAGGTGAGTGTTGAAAATCGACCCCGAAGAGTTCCGCAAAGGACTTCGAGCGTTTACAACCGGCGTCACGGTCGTGACGATGCCGGACGGCAACGGCGGCATGCATGGAATGACCGCCAGTTCGTTCGCCGCGGTATCGGTGAATCCGCAACTGGTGGCGGTCAGCATCGCGAAGACCGCGAAGTCGCACGCGCTGCTTGCCGGCGACGACTGCTATGCGATCAATATTCTCGGCGAGAGCCAGAGCTTTCACGGCAACTACTTCGCCAACCGGATGCCGGAGCGTTGGGAACCGCCGCATCACTGGGTCGACGGCACGCCGATCCTGAGCGGTACGATGGGCTGGTTTCTGTGCCGCCGCTGGGCCGCGTACGAGGGTGGCGACCATACGATTCTGGTCGGCGAGGCCTTAAAAATCCACCGCACCGACGATCGGCCGCTCGTCTGCAATCGCGGCGTGTTCTACTCGCTCGGCCCCGCGGTCGAGGCGGTTCGCCCCGAACGGCCGCGCACCGCCCCAAGTCGAGCGAGCACACCGCAAGCCCCTCTGTTTCGCAGGAAGAGCGAGCGTAATTCATGGCAAACACGATTGTGATCGTCGATAACGGTCCGCTGAAACTGACCGGCGACTTCGAATTACTGGACGAAAAAGGAGACGTGGTGCGCGCACGCAAGCTCTACATGATCTGCCGCTGCGGCCTGTCCAGCCGTCTGCCGTTTTGCGACTCCACACATGAGCGCGCGGGCTTTTCGAGTTGTCCGAGAGCGCCGCGCGACGCGGCGAGCGCCGGCCCGGCAACGCCAACGTCAACGCCAACGCCAACGCGTTGATTCGTGTACTCGAGGACAGACACCGCTATGTCAATCGTTAAAGGTCAGATCATCCCCGGCGGGCCGCTTCATCTCGTCGGCGACTTCGAAATCGTCGACGCCTTGGGCAACCGCTTTCCTCATCGCGGCATTTTCAGCTTGTGCCGTTGCGGTCATTCGCAAAGCAAGCCGTATTGCGACGGCAATCATCGCGCGCAGCGGTGGACCGGGTGTCCGGTGACGGATGCAGCGGCAGTCACGCAAGCTGCCGTCGCATCGACACAGAAATAACGCGTAGGGCCGACACGAACAGACTAATGCGCAAAACGGCCCCCTTGTGATAACGCCTGCGCGCCCGTGCCGCGCGCAATAAAAAAGGCTCGCATTCCAAAGAATGCGAGCCTTCTGAAAAACACCGCGCGATGCCCGGCGCCGCCGGCGTTGCGGCGGCTTACCGGCCGCTCAGCTTAGCGGCTGCTCATCGTCACACCACGCAGCACCTGGCCGTACGGCGCGGTCTGCATCACGGTGAAGCCCGAGGTCGTCACGTTGGTTCCGCTCACGCTCAGCGTGATCTTCACGAGCTGGTTCGAATCGGCGCCCGCGTCGAACGTCGTCCCGAGGCTGTTGTTGGCCGTCGAAGTGACCGCGTAGAGCGTGTACGAACCGTCGCTGTTGATCTGGCCTGCGATGTTGCGCAGGCCATCCGCGGTGGTCGTGTATTTGGCGCCGGCCGTACCGTACGTGCCATTGGTGTCGGTCACGGTATACGCCTGGCCGAGATTCAGACCCTGGGTCACGTGCGCGATCGCCGTCCACGTGCCGCCGGACTTCTGGTAGACCCACAGACCACCACTGCCGATCGCCATATCGGCCGGATCGCCATCGCCTTCGTCAGCCACGAACATCAGATTCGTGTTGCTCTTCGGCATCCACATACCGAACGGGTAGCCGACGTTCCAGCTCAGCGGCCACGACGTCACACTGGCGGCCGTCAGTGCCGCGGTAAGCGTTGCGTTCGACGCCGGCTCGTTGCTTGCAGCCGGCGCACCCGACCATGCGGTCGTCGGCGCGCTGAACAGCGGCGTGACCGCGACGTTCTGCAAGTTGCTGAACTGCGCACCGTTCGCGAGCGCGCCGGTCGCGCCGACCTGGAAGACCGTGTTCACGCCGTTGCTGCCACTGCCCTTCGACGTGTACAGCGTGCCGTCCGGTGCAAGGAACAGACCGCGGAAGTTGGCGTCCTTGCCGGTCTTGTCGAACGCGAGGCCGACCGAGGTCAGCGAGAACCCGAACTGGTTGCCGCCAGCGTTGGTTTTCTTGGCAAACACGGTGCTCGACAGCGCGTCGGTGATCGTACCTAGGCCGCACGACGTCGGCGCCGCGTAGGTGCTGCTGTTGCCCGAGAAGAAAGTCCCGACCGGTTGCGAGAATGCACAGGAACTGCCCGCCGCGATCGTCTGTACGCCGCTGTTCATCGTCAGCATGTCGAGCTGACCATAGGTCGGGTTCGGCGACGAGCCCGAGTTACCCGCGTTGCCGACGATGTAGTACTGACCGCCAGCCAGCACCGACGCGCGGCCGTTGTTGCCGGAGTACGCATTGGTGTTCGTGAAGGTCAAGGCCTTCGTCGTCAGGTTCAACTGGGCAACCGTGCGATACGTGGCCGGGGCGATGTCGGTATTGGTCGGATCGATGACGCCAGGCGTATTCGAGTTCGAGCGGTCGATCGAATCGATCGGCGTGTTATAGCCGTTGAAAGTGATCGCGGTACCGTCCTGCGACAGGTTCAGCGCGAGTTCCGACTTCGACGCGAAGCTGGTCGTGAAATCGAAACCGCTCTGCTTCGCGGCAGCCGTTACGTCGAGGTACTGGGTCGGGCTGGTGGCGCCGGCGGCCCACTGATCGATCACCATGTCGGAAGTCACGCCGAAGTTCGCGTCGGCGGTCACGCCTTCCGTCGTGAACACGTTAGGATAAGTGCCCGGCGTCACGGCCGTCACCGGCGCGGCATTGGTGGTTTCCGGCGTGGCATTGAACGGCAGCGTACCCGTCACCGTGAATGTCGGGTCATAGACCGCACGCGAAACCAGCAGCGTCGGCTGTGCATTCGCCTGATTCGGCCCGGGGCTCGACGCCGGCGCCGGGGCGGATGCGCCCGAGGCCGGGCTCGCACCGCTCGGCGCCGGGCTCGACGTGCTGTTACCGCCGCAAGCCCACAGCATGGACGTCATCGCTGCAATCGGCAGCAGGCGAAATGCGGTACTTTTCATGCAAACCCCTATAGTTTTCTGGATCGGGAATAAGTGTTGCCGCATAGCCATTCAGGCTATGCAGGAAACCGATATAAATTTCCGAGCCGGCTGGCCTGCTTTACGAATGCGGGCACCGGACCGGTAGATCATCTACACAATTTACGACGCGGGAAAAACTGCGGAGGGACTTTAGTAAGCGCGCATGGCACGGCTATTACGCGAGTCTTGCATTTATAAACGCTGTCAGCGAACCGGCCGAACGGATGCGGGCGATGTCGCGCGACGTGTGCGGGTTGCCGGCGCCGGGCTGCCGCAACAACCGCGCCGCAAGGCGGATCTCCACCATCGCCTTAAGGTTTTGATAAGGAATACACGGATAATATCCGCGCGCGCGTGAGATAAATGGCTTTCATTTCCGATTTTATTCTCTCGCTATTGAAGGCTCGATGAATGAATACGGAAAATATTCTGAAAATATATAACGGGGACATCGTGAAGGACTACGGGGTTTCGCCGCTCGTGGGCAATCCGTCAGGAAAGCAATGAGCGACATGTCCGGGAGCAGGCGACGAATTCTGGTCGTCGAAGACGATCACGGCGCGGCATTGGAAGTAACGGCCGTACTCGAAGACTACGGCTTCGACGTCGAATGCGTCGCAACCGGTCATCAAGGCCTGCTGCAGGCGACCAACGGCGCGTTCGACGCAGTCGTGCTCGACCGCATGCTGCCCGATGTCGACGGTCTTTCGATTCTCGCGACGCTGCGCAACATCGGCAAACGCATGCCGGTGCTGATCCTCAGCGCGCTCAATGCCGTCGATGAGCGGGTGCGCGGATTACGCACCGGTGGCGACGATTACATGATCAAGCCGTTCAACGGGCTCGAGTTGGCCGCGAGGCTCAATGCGCTGCTACGCCGTCATGCCGGTGACGACACGCTCGTTTGCGCGGCCGGTCTGCGGGTCGATGATCTGACGATCGATCCGGTCGCGCGCACCGTGCAACGTGCCGGACAACCCATCGCGCTGAAACCGCGCGAGTACAGCCTGCTGTTTTTTTTGATGCGTCACGCGGGCCATCTCGTCACGCGCTCGATGCTGCTGGAGTCGGTGTGGCATTACCACTCGAGCACACAGACCAACGTGATCGACATGCATATCAGCAGCCTGCGCCGCAAGATCAGCCTCGACGGGCGCCTGTCACCGATGATCGTCACGGTACGCAATGCGGGCTATATCCTTCATGCGGCCGGCTAGGCGCGTCTACCGCATGCGCGTCGGCGCGATCGGCTGGTTGCTGGTGTTCGTCGTTTCATCGGTCGCGCTATTCACGCTGCTGTACTGGCTGACGAGCACCTATCTGATGCGCGAAGTCGACAACCGGCTCAAAGGCAAGTTGTCGGAATTCCACGCGATCGATCGCGACCAGGCGATCTCGAGCATCGACGAACTGAGCCGCCGCGATATCGCCAGCACCCGGCCCTATGGCGTATTCGACACGACCGGCACCTGGCTTGCCGGCAATGTGCACACGCTTCCGCATGAACAGGACCGCGTGCCCTTCGACTATACGCAGACCGTGCGCGACGGCGATGGCCTCGCGACCGCGCACTTTCGCGGCATCATCATCCCGACCGCGAACGGACTGCGCATCGTGGCCGGACATTCGATCGACGGGGTGTTGAACTTCGATCAGACGCTCGTCAAGGCGCTATGCGCGGGCGTGACACTGTCGATCGTGCTCGCTCTCGCTTGCGGCGCGATGCTCAACAGCCTGTCGAACCGCCGTATCCGCGCGATCGGCGAAACAGCACGGCAGATCATGGCCGGCAAGCTCGGGCAACGGCTGCCGACGCGCGGCACGAATGACGATCTCGACCGGCTGAGTGCGATCGTCAACACGATGCTCAACGAGATCGAGCAGCTGGTCGACGAAGTTCGCTGCGTGTGCGCCGGCGTCGCCCATGATCTGCGCACGCCGATGACGCGTCTGCACGCCGGTCTCGAACGCGCGAGCCGCCGCGCCGGTACGACGGCGGACTACGCCCGGGCAATCGAGGATGCCATCGGCCAGTCCGACGTCGTGCTGGCCCGCTTCGCGGCGTTGCTGCGAATCGCGGAAATCGAATCGGGCAGCCGACGCTCGAGCTTTCGCGCGGTCTCGCTCGATGCCGTGCTGCGTGACGCAGCGGAGCTCTACGAACCGCTGGCCGAACACCGCCGGATCTCGCTGGCATTGGATGCATCGGCGCCGGTGCAGGTGACCGGAGATTACGATCTGCTATTCGGTGCGATCGAAAACCTGCTCGACAATGCATTGAAATTTACGCCACACGACGGCGCGGTGACTGCGCACGTGTACATGAATGGCGCGCAAGCAGAACTGCGAATCGCCGATAGCGGCCCGGGTATTGCGAGCGCCGAGCGTCGCGCGGTGCTCAGGCCGTTTTATCGCAGCGACACCGGCGCGGCCCGCTCGATACCCGGACACGGTCTCGGCCTGAGTCTGGTGGCCGCCATTGCGCGGCTGCATGACGCGTCGCTCGAAATCCATGACGACGCGCCGGGCTGCTGCATCGTGCTGCGTTTCCCACCATCGTGACCGAGCCCTCGCCCGGCGTCGAATACGAACCATCGACAGTGTCGCGATGACAATCCGATGAAATCCGGCAAGCGTTTCCGCTCATCGCGCCGGTTTTGGCAAATCAAAACCGAAAAAACCAATCGCCCCACATAATGTAATTAAAAAGCAAGATAATTGAAAGTATATTTCATTCACATGTCTATCACATTTTTAATTGAATTAAAAACGAATTAATTACACAAAAATTCGAACTTCAAGATCGCGAATAACAACGATTGTCATTCGCGATCTTCCGATCCAGCCATGTCATTCGCCTGACATTCGCCAGTGCCTAAATAGCGCCGGTGCTGACAGCAGTAGCACGGCGTCGTACCAATGCATCTCGCGCAAGCGAATCGCCAGCACATCTCCACAATCAGGGGCGGCAGACCTGACCAATGATTCCATTCGAATCAAACTTGGCTATTCTGTTTTGATTTTTTGGAGGAATAAAATGAGTCGTAATCGCAATTTAATTCAGGCCGGATTAACACTGGGCATATTCGCCAGTTTTGCGGTATTCGCGCAACCGCAGGGCAACATGGAGCTTCTGCCTACCGGCCAGTTCATTTCGCCGAAGGCAATTCCGGGTGCGGTGCAGCAGTTGCTGAACCCGCAAATCGCGGCGAAGCCGACGCAAGTCGTCAGCGGCGCGATCAAGTCGCAGCTCAGCCCGGACGGCAACACGCTGGCCGTGATCACCGCCGGCTATAACACGGTCTACACGGGCAGCAACAACAGCACGCTGGACAAGGCCGATTCGACCCAATATATCTTCATCTACGATGTGTCGGGCGCGAACAAGGCCAACCCGAAGTTCGTCCAGGCGATCCATCAGAACAACGCATTCGATGGTCTCGTGTGGAACGGCAACCAGACGCTGTACGCCGCCGGCGGTGTCGACGACAACGTCTACGTGTATAGCCGCTCGTCGGCCGCACCGTCGGCTCAATGGGCCCAGACCAACGCGATCGCACTGAACCATACGAAGGGTATCGGTTCGGGCGTGAAGCCGAACGCCGGCGGGCTCGCCCTCTCCGCCGACGGCCGGACCCTGGTTGTCGCCAACAACTACAACGACTCGATCACGCTGATCGATACGACGTCGAACACGATCACGTCGGAATACGACCTGCGTCCATTCAACACGTCGGGTCAGAATGGCGTCGCGGGTGGCGAATACCCGTGGGCGGTTTCGCTGAAGTCCGACGGCACGGCATTCGTTTCGTCGGTGCGCGACCGTGAAGTCGTGGTGCTGAACCTGTCGAACCCGGCCGCGCCGCAATTCATCAAGCGCATCTCGCTGCAGGGCAATGCTTACGGCATGGCCTTCTCGCCCGATCAGTCGAAGCTCTACGTCGCCGTGTCGAACGCCGACCAGGTCGCTGTCATCGACACGGTCCGCCGCGACGTCGACAAGACGATCGATCTCGCCGTAGCGGACAACGACGACAACAACGGCAATGGCCACGGTCATGGCAACGACAACGACAACGACCAGGGCAACGGTCATGGTCACGATCAAGGTAACGGCCATGGCCATGGTCACGACCACGGCAACAACAAGAACTACAGCGGCCGCGATACGGTCAACATCACCGTGTCGAAGGACGGCAAAACCATCTATGCGGTCAACAACGGCGACAACTCGATCGCCGTGATCGATCACGATGGCAACAACGGCTACCACGTGGCCGGCTTCATGCCGACCGCCTATGCGCCGAAGGACATCACGCTGAGCGCCGACGGCTCGCGGATGTACATCATCAACGGCAAGTCGAACACCGGTCCGAATCCGCTCTACACGCCGGGCGGCAGCACGGCCCAGTACCAGTTCGGTCTGGAGCAGAGCAGCCTCGTCAGCGCACCGGTGCCGAGCGAAGGCACGCTCGACCATCTGACCAGCCAGGTGGATGAAAACAACCACTACTCGGTCAAAGAGTCGGAAAGCGATCGCCAGGCGATGCAGTTCATGCACGATCACATCAAGCACGTGATCTACATCGTCAAGGAAAACCGTACGTTCGACCAGATCCTCGGCGACCTCGGCAACGGCTCGAACGGCGACCCGACGCTGACGATGTACGGCAAGGCCACCACGCCGAACTTCCACAACATCGCGGGCAACTTCGTCACGATCGACAACTTCAGCGATCCGGGCGACGGTTCGATGGACGGCTGGTCGTGGGTGCAGCACGGGCACGTCACGCCGACCGAGGAAGTGTCGCAGCAGGAGAACTATGCCGGCGTCAGCCGCGGTATGTCCTACGAGTCCGAAGGCGCGAACCGCGGTGTGCCGGTCGGCCTCTCGACGACTGCCGCGCGCGACGCGGCATCGGGCGGCGGCTTCACGTCCGCCACGTCGTCGCTGCCGGGCGGCGCCGCCAACGCGCTGCCGGGTATCGCCGACATCTCGGTGCCGGACGCTCCGTTCGGCTACCAGAAGGCGAACATCTACGACGCGGTGCTGCAAGCCGGCGGTACGGTTCGCGACTACGGCGGCATGGTCAACAACACCGGCTCGATCGGCACGATCGCCAGCCCGCTGCTCAATCCGTTTGCCGCCAACAACGTGCAGGTCTATCCGGTCAAGCCGACGCTCGTCAACCTGACGGACCCGTACTATCGCGGCTTCGACCAGTCGTATCCGGATACCTTCCGCGAACTGGAATGGAACCGCGAGTTCCAGAACTATGTCGCGAACGGCAACCTGCCTTCGTTCGAATTCGTCCGTATGGGTTCGGACCACACCGGCAACTATGCGACGAACGTGGGTCAGATGGGTTCGGCCGAGCAGGAAGAAGCCGACAACGACTTCGCGGTGGGCAAGCTGGTCGAGACGGTCGCGCACAGCCCGTACGCGAGAAATACGCTGATCGTGGTCGTCGAGGATGACTCGCAGGCCGGTTCCGATCACGTCGACTCGCACCGCGCACCCGCCTATGTGATCGGCGCGTATGTGAAGCAGCACGCCGTCGTCAGCACGCCGTACAGCCAGATCAACGCGATCCGTACCATGGAAGACGTGCTCGGTACGCAGCACATCGACCTGAACACGGCCTACGCGAAGCCGATGGCCGACCTGTTCGACACCCGCTCGAATGGCTCGTGGACCTACACGGCCGTTGCATCGACGATCCTGAAGGGCACCAACGTGGGCAATGTCGCCACCGGCTCGGTCGCCACCGGCAACGACGGCAACCAGTACGCAGAGGGCGCGGACATCCATCCGCTGCACGATGCGACCTACTGGGCCAACGCGACGAAGGACTTCGACTTCTCCAAGGAAGACCGGATTCCGCCGGAGCTGTTCAATCGCGTGCTGTGGAAGGGCGTGATGGGTGACAAGCCGTATCCGGTGCCGCATTCGATCTATACGAAAGTTGCCGACGAAGGTACGAAAACCGTCGCCGCGGCGGACGATGACGATGATTGAGTGGGCAGCGTTGTTCGGCGTTAGCGCGAACGGGCGCGTATTGCTCGACGCGTTACACGCACGATAGTTGGTAGCGGCGGGCGGCTGTCTACGTGGGCAGCCGCCCGCTGTGTCGATTCGCTGATTACATATGTCAGTCAGTTGTTGGGCATCGTATTCAAATCGATAACCCCCGCCAATAACATGAAATCAGAAAGACAGCATCCATCGAGAATCGCCATTGCCGTATTCATCGCCGTATTCATCGCCTTCACCACGCTGTTGCTCGCCAACGCCGCCAAAGCCCAGCAGAATCCGGCCTCGGCAACGCCACGGACTCAAGCTCCCGTCACCTTGAACACGATCGCCGTCGATGCGGCTAGGCCGACAACCGCACCCGACAACGTCGACGATCCCGAGCAAACCGCAAACGTCGGCAAGACCGGCACGCCGATCGGCGAGCTGCCGATGAGCGTGCAGGAAGTGCCGCGCGGGATTCTCGACGAACAGGGCGCGACGTCGTTGCAGCAAGCGATCCGCAACGGCAACATGTCCGGCGTGAACTATGGCGGGACCGATTCGAAAGGCTTCACCGACCACTTCATGATCCGCGGTCTGCAGGCGCAGACCTATGACGACGGCTTTTCGGAAGGCGACCAGGTCAACGGCCCGACGCATTCGCTGCTAGGCGTCCAGCGTATCGAAGTACTCGAAGGGCCGGGGTCGGCGCTGCTCGGCAGCGGCCCGCCGGGCGGCTCGATCAATCTGATCCATTACACGCCGTCCGCGCAATTTCACTGGGGCGGCGATATCCAGGCCGGCTCGTTCGGCACCGTCGACGCCACCGGCTATGTGACGGGACCCACCGGTATAGATGGACTGAACTATCGTCTGGATGCAGGCGCCGGCCGCTCCGACGGCTATCGCGGCCTCGCATCATGGAACAAGGAAATCCGTCCCGATCTGCAATGGAAAATCGGCGACCACAAGATCGAATTCTCGCTCGACGCACAGGATTACATGGCAACGCCCGACTCGTACGGGCTGATCTACTTCCAGGGCGCGCCGATCCGCAACGTGCCGTTCAACGCCAAATATTCGACGCCATTCGCCAACGCCCACGGCAACTATCTGCGCGCGACGCTTTCCGACGAGTGGCGCATCACCGATTACCTGACGATCAACAATCGCCTGTCATACATGCATCACACGCTGGACTTCTACAGCAACGGCGACAGCACGCACGCGAAGATCAAGGGCAATGCGTTTACCGGCCGCCAGTTGCGCGACCAGGACGATTCGCTCGACACGCTCGACTACCAGCTGGAGCCGGTCTGGAAATTCTCGACGGGTACCGTTCACCATACGCTGCTGACGGGCTTCGAATACCTGAATCAGGATCTCAACAGCGCAAAGACGACGGCCGACCTTCCGGACATCGACGATATCTTCGCGCCGGTGCCGCCGGAAACCTCGATCGCCGGCCTGACCTTCCAGTGCGCGCCTTCTCACTCGTGCCAGAACGATCATGTGCGCGCGAACTTCTACAGCCTGTATGCGACCGATCAGGCCGACATAACCGATAAGCTGAAGATCCGCGCGGGCGTGCGCAAGGACTGGTTCGACACGTCGCTGGCGCTGAACCCGGTGCCCGGCGAGCCGAACCGCACCGGCAACGACGGCACCCCGCTGATCCCGGGCAATACGTACACGCGCCACGATGCGCCGACCAGTTGGAACGCCGGCGTGCTGTACAAGGTGATGCCGTGGATGACGCCGTATTTCGGCGTATCGCGCAGCTACCTCGCCAATTTCAACTCGGAAAACACGGCGTTTTCGATCGGGCCGCCGGAATCGGCGCTGCAATACGAGGTGGGCGTCAAGTGGTCGTTCGAGGATGGGCGCTACGTGCTCAACACCGCGCTGTTCGACGTGAAGCGGGAACACGTGGCGACCCCGTTCGGCGACGATCAGCTCGCGTTCGATTCGCAAAGCACGCGTGGCGCCGAAGCGTCGTTCGACGCGGATCTCACCCCGCAATGGCACATGTATGCGAATTTCACCGCGCAGCGCGCGCGCATCACCTATAGCCCGGACACGCCCGGCGCGGTCGGTACGGCTCCGCAAGGCGTGCCCACCTACATGGCGAATCTGTGGACGACGTACCGCTTCAGTCTGTTCGGCAAAACGGGCTTTCATGCCGGTCTCGGCATCAATTACATGAGCCGGATGACGAACGGCTTCGCCAACGGCTACGACTGGGCGCCTGCTTCGCTGATCGAAAATCTGCAGTTCGGTTACGCGGAGCATCACTGGGGCGTCGATCTGAATATCGACAACGTCACCAACCAGCGCTACTTCATCGCCACCAACGTGGTCGGCGCGTACCTCGGTGCGCCGTTGGCCGCGTATGTCCGGCTGCATGCGGACTTTTGAGCGGGCCGGAACCGCCGGGAACCGTCGCCGCGCGCGGTGATGGTTCCCGGCTGTTTTGAACGATCGATGCATCGCCGATGTCTGTGCTATAAGCCAGTTTTCCGATGGCCGGCTCCGCGGTCACGCGTTGCGACCGGGCTGCGGCCGGGCTGCGGTCGATCTGTTACCGCTTGCCGAATCGGCCCGGCGCCACCGTCAGCCAATACGCCCAATGCAGACCAGACTGCCAGCCCGCGTTCTGCGCAATATCCCGCCCACCGTGTGGGTGCTGGGTTGCGTGAGCCTGCTGATGGATATTTCATCGGAGATCATCCATAGCCTGCTACCGATGTTCCTGATGGCCGGACTCGGCGCGAGCGCGACGACCATCGGTTTGATCGAAGGTATCGCGGAAGCCACCGCACCGGTCGTCAAGATATTTTCCGGCACGCTCAGCGACTACCTCGGCAACCGCAAGTGGCTGGCGGTCGCGGGGTATGGGCTCGGGGCGCTGAGCAAACCGCTGTTCGCGATCGCGCCGGCAATCGGCGTGGTCGTCACGGCGCGGATTCTCGACCGGGTCGGCAAGGGCATCAGAGGCGCACCGCGAGACGCGATGGTTGCCGACGTCACGCCGGTCCATCTGCGCGGCGCGGCTTACGGACTGCGACAGTCTCTCGATACCATCGGCGCATTTCTCGGGCCGCTGCTGGCCGTCGTCATCATGCTGGTGTGGGCCGACAATTTCCGGCTCGCATTCTGGCTTGCCGTCATTCCGGCAGTGATGGCCGTCGCGTTGCTCGCATTCGGCGTCGACGAGCCTGCGCGCACAACCGGCGCGAAGCGCGTCAACCCGCTTCGCGGGGACAACCTGAAGCGGCTCGGCACCGGCTACTGGTGGATCGTCGTCATCGGCGCGGCTTTCGCGTTGGCGCGTTTCAGCGAGGCTTTCCTCGTGCTGCGGGCGATGGATAGCGGCGTCCCCGTCGCGCTGGTTCCGCTCGTGATGGTCGCGATGAACATTGCGTACGCGCTATCCGCGTATCCGGCGGGCAAGCTGGCCGACACCACCAGTCATACCGGATTGATGATCGCCGGCCTGGCGTTGCTGATCGCGTCCGATGCCGTGCTGGCCCAGGGCACGCACTGGGGCATCGTGCTGATCGGCGTGACGCTGTGGGGTCTGCACATGGGGATGACCCAGGGTCTGCTGGCCACCATGGTGTCGCACGCCGCGCCGGCCGAACTGCGCGGCACGGCGTTCGGCTTTTTCAATCTTCTGACCGGTATCGTCACGCTCGCATCCAGCGTCATTGCCGGCGCGCTATGGGACCGGGTGGGCGCGGCAACGACGTTCTACGCGGGCGCGGCGTTCAGCGCGGCGACGATCGTCTTGCTGATGGTGCGCCGCCCGGCGGCCGGCCGGCGTTGACCGATGTAGCGCCAGGCGAGCGATAATTCGCCCAACACACCGCCCGATCCATTCCATTTCCGCGGCGACGATCCACTCATGAAAGTACTCATCATCGAAGACGATCCGGCCATTGCCGCGAATCTTTACGACTATCTGGACAGCCGCGGCTTCGAGGTCGATATCGCCCGCAGCGGCACGGCCGGCCTGCGCTTCGCGATCACCGAAACATGGGACGCAATCCTGCTGGATCTGGCGCTGCCGGGCATCGACGGATTGACGCTGTGCCGCAAGCTGCGCGACGAGGCCCATCGCGACACGCCCGTACTGATGCTGACCGCGAAGGACACGCTCGACGACAAGCTCGAGGGCTTCGGGCACGGCGCCGACGATTACCTCGTCAAGCCGTTCTCGCTGAAGGAAGTCGGCGCGCGTCTCGATGCGCTGATCAAGCGCTATCGCGGGCAGGTCGCGCGCCAGGAACTGCACTGCGCGGATGTGCGGTTCGACCTCGCGACGCTCGCCGTCGAACGGGCCGGCCGCGCGATCAAACTTCAGCCGAAATGCCTGCATCTGCTGCGGATTCTGATGCAGTCGCCGCACCGGGTGCTCGGGCGCGCGGAACTGGAAGCCGAAGTCTGGGGCGCGGAACTGCCGGATAGCGATACGCTGCGCGCGCACATCTACACGCTGCGCAAGGCGCTGACGCAGCCCGGCGAAAAGGCGCTGATCCACACGGTCCACGGACTCGGCTATCGATTCATCGCAGGAGAAGACGATGCGACGTAGCCTGCGCTTCAAGGTCGCACTGGTTTTTTCGGCGCTTACGATCATCCTGCTGATCGCACAGGCGCTCGGCGTCAGGCTGTTTGCCGAAGCGCAGGAGGAACGCCTGATCGCCGCGCTGATCCACGACGACGTGCTCAGCGTATTGCGCGGCTATGAAGCGAATCCCGCGCTATGGCCGCCCTTCGACGAACGCATGCGCGGCTACGTGTCGATTCCCGACAGGCCGCGCATCGCGCTGCCGGCTTCGGCGGCCTCGCTGCCGAACGGCACGCACGAAATCATCGTCGACGGCCGCGAAATTCACGTGGCGATCGTGCCGTTCGGCGGCTCGCGTCTTTATCGCGTCTACGACTTCAGCGCGTACGAAAAGCATTTCAAAACCGTGATCGACGCACTGATGGCCGGAACCGGCGCGTTTGCGCTGCTCACGATCTGGCTTGCGTACGCGCTGTCCGGCTTGCTGGTGCGCCAGGTCGCCGGTCTCGCGCGCCAGGTGAAAGCGATGCGGCACGAGCGCTCGGCGTCGATCAACCCCGGCAAGTTCGATGAAGCGGAACTGGTCGGACTCGTCGACGCGTTCAATGACTATCATCGGCGTATGTCCGACATGATCGCGCGCGAAAAGGAATTCACCGGCGATGTCAGCCACGAGCTTCGCACGCCGCTGACCACCATCAAAACGAGCGTCGAACTGCTCGGCGAGGATCCGGCGCTCGGCGATAAATCCCGTACGCGGCTCGCACAGATCGAGCATGCGGCCGATCACATGCGCGATATGGTCAACGCCCTGCTGTTGCTCGCGCGCGAGGAATCGTCCGAATACACGCAGCCGCAGCCGCTTGCCACGTTGGTGCAACACGCACTGCAGCCGTTCGCCGGGACACTCGCCGCCAACGGCGTGACCGCTGTCGTCGACATCGAAGACACGGTGCAGGTCGATGTAAACGCGCACGCGCTGCAGATCGTGCTATCGAACCTGATCGACAATGCGGCGCGCTACACCACCAGCGGCAGCGTGCGCATCGAATGGACCGGCGCGCAACTGCGCATCGACGACACCGGCGCCGGCATCGCGGCACAGGCGCTGCCGCACGTATTCGACCGCTTCTACCAGGCCGGCGAACCGCCGTCTCGCGCCCGCGGCTACGGGATCGGGCTCGCGATCGTCCGCAAGATCTGCGCGCGCCATGGCTGGACGATCACGATCGACAGCGAACCCGGGCGCGGCACCTCGGTGTCGCTCGCGCTGCCGCGCACGGCCGCGCCGCGGTCCGGCCAGACGTTGACGAAAATTTCACAGGCAGGTGCGTAGCATCCGAAGCCTGAGCCGTCCCAACGGACGGCGGCTCGACTCACGGATGCCCGAATGCGCTACGCGCCGCTGCTTGCTGTCGTTCTGCTGACGGGTTGCGCAACCTACCATGCGCAACCGATCGCACCCGAAGAACTCGCCCACCGGTTCGAAACACGCTCGCTCGCGAGCGGCGAACTGCACGACTGGTTTTCGCGCGAACTCGGCCACGACGTCGAGCCATGGCCGCCGGCGCGCTGGGACCGGACTTCGTTGACGCTAGCCGCGTGGTACTACAACCCGGCGCTCGACGTCGCACGCGCGCAGTGGGGCACCGCGAAGGCCGGCATCGAGGTCGCCAATGCGATCCCGAACCCGGTATTGCAGTTGCCGTTCGAATATACGACGCCCAACCCGGGGCCCGGCTTGCCGATCACGACCGGCCTCGCGCTCGATATCCCGATCGAAACCGCCGGCAAACGCGGTTATCGCGTCGATCAGGCGTCGCATCTGTCTGAATCCGCGCGCCTCAAGATCGCAAACGACGCGTGGAAAGTCAGCGCCCAGGTACGCGATGCGATGCTCGCGCTGTATGGCGCGCGCGAACGCGAAACATGGCTGTCGCGCAAGGCCGATGCGATGCAGTCGATCGTTGCGATGGTGCGCAAGCGTCGCGCGGTCGGCGAGAACGCCGGGCCCGATGTCGACACGGCGCTCGTCGCGGCCACCAGCGCGCGGAGCGATCTCGCGTCGGCCCGCATCGCGCGGCAGGACGCGCAGGCACAGCTCGCCGCGGCGATCGGCGTGCCGGCGGCCGCGCTCGCCGAACTCCCGCTCGACTTCGGCGCGATCGCGACGACGCCGCCTGCCCCGCCCGATTCCGACGCACAGCGCGATGCGATCCCGCATCGCGCGGACCTGCTTGCTTCGCTTGCCGACTACGCGGCAGCCGAATCGGCGCTGCAACTCGAGGTGGCGAAGCAATACCCGGACATCCATCTCGCACCCGGCTACACGTACGACACCGGCACGAACCGGATCGCCTTCGGCATGGCCGGCATCACGCTGCCGGTGTTCGATCAGAACCAGGGCGGCATTGCGCAGGCCGATGCGAAGCGCAAGGAAGCGGCCGCGCGCACCGCGGCGCTGCAGGACGGCATTCTCGGCGAGCTTGCCCACAGCCTCGCACACTATCGCGCGAGCCTCGACGCACTGCCGCTCGCGCAGGCGCGGCTAAGCGCGGCGCGCAAACTGCGCGATAGCGATGCGGCGGGATTTGCCGCCGGCAACGTCGACCGCCTGATCGATACGCAAGCGAACGCCGACTATGCGACCAGCGAAATCGTCTATCTCGATGCGGTGATTGCCGCGCGCCAGTCGGCCGATGCGCTCGAAGATGCGATGCAGCATCCGCTTGCCGCGGCGGACAGCATGCTGAACGCGGCGCAAATCGAACAGGGATCGCGGCAATGAAGCGCCACTTACATTTTTTCCTTGCGCTAGCGGTCGCGCTGATGATCGGCGCCGGCGTGTCCGCGTACAGGGTGCTCGACGCTTCCTCGTCCGCACGGACCGTGGCACCGGCAACGGCTGCGCCACCTTCCGTGCAGACCGTCAATGGCGAGACCGTGGTGGTGGTCAGTCCGGACGCGCAGCGCGCGAGCCGTATCGAGGTGTCGCCGCTCGCGGTGTCGACCGTCGAGCACACACGCGCCGCCTATGCGACGGTCGTCGATCTGCAACCGCTGTTCGATCTGCGCAACCGGTTGGCATCCGCGCGCGCGGATGCCGAGTCGCTTGCGACGCAGGCCGGCAATGCCCGCGCGCAATATGCGCGCAGCCAAACCTTGTTCGACGACGATCGCAACATATCGCGCAAGAGCCTGCAAGACGCGCAAGCGGCGATGCAGGGCGACGACGCCAGAGCGCGTTCGGCGCATGCGATACAGGAAGGACTCGATGCGATGCTGCGACAGCAGTTCGGTGACGCGCTCGCGAATGCGGCGACGGCCAGCACGTCCGCTCTGTTCGAGCGTCTGCTGACCGGCCGCGCCGCCGTCGTGCGCATCACCTTGCCCACGGGCGAAGCCGGCGAAGCGCCGCAAGGCGCCGCGATCGATGGACCCGACGGTCAACGGATCGCGGTGCAACGGCTGTCGGTGTCGCCGAGCGCCGATCCGGCGGTGCAGGGATCAGCGTGGCTATACGTGAGCGCGCGCGCGCTTCCCGTCGGCATGCGCACGACCGCTCATCTTCCGGCGGCGCAAACGCCGGCCGCCTCGATCGTGATCCCGGCGCGCGCGGTGCTGTGGTACGGCGGACAGACATGGGTTTACGTGAAAACAGCAGGCGACCGCTTCACGCGCCGCTTCGTGTCCGCGTCGAACGGGGACGGTCAAGACCTCGCCGTAACCGAAGGCTTCCATGCGGGTGACGAAGTCGTCACCCAGGGCGCGCAGCTATTGCTGTCTGAAGAACTCAAGCCGCAAGGCATCGCGACGGTCTGCAAGGATCCGCCCGAGTGCGACGACTGATCGCACCGCCCCACTCACCCGGCCACTCATGCTCAACGCGATCATCCGCTTCTCGCTGCGCTTTCGCGGCGTCATCTATGCGCTCGCCGTGATGGCGGCCGGCTACGGTCTTTACTCGCTGACGCACGCGCGACTCGATGTGTTCCCCGAATTCGCGCCGCCGATCAGCATCGTGCAGACCGAAGCGCCGGGACTCACCAGCGAGCAGGTCGAAACGCTGATCACCCAGCCGGTCGAAAACGCGCTCGCGGGCCTGATGGGCTTACAGTCGATGCGCTCGAAATCGATGCAGGGGCTATCGGCGATCACGCTCGTCTTCGACGACCACGCGAGCGTAATGCAGGCGCGCCAGCTCGTCTCCGAGCGGATCAGCGCACTGGCGGGGACGCTGCCGGCCGGCGCGGCGGCGCCGACGCTGCTGCCGCTCACGACGGCAACCAGCGTCGTGCGCACGATCGGTCTCACGTCGAAGCAAGGTTCGCTGACGCAGCTATACGACATCGCGCAATGGACCTTGCGGCCGCAGTTGCTGAGCGTGCCCGGCGTCGCCGATGCAATCGTGTTCGGCGGCGATGCGCGGCAGATGCAGATCCAGATAGAGCCGGACAAGCTGATGCGATATGGGCTGTCGATTCAGGATGTCGTCGCGGCGGCCCGCCAGTCGACCGGCGTGCGCGGCGCCGGCTTTATCGAAAACGCCAATCAACGCATCGCGATCGCCGCCGATGGCCAGTTGACCACACCCGCGGCGCTCGCCGGCATCGTACTGCGCTGGAGCAACGGCGCGGCCGTGCGTCTCGGCGATGTCGCGACCGTTAGCTGGGCGAGCGCGCCGCCGGTCGGCGCGGCCTCCATCAGGGGGCGCCCCGGTGTGATGATCGTGCTCGAAAGCCAGTACGGCGCGAATACGCTGGCAGTCACGAAGAACATCGAAACGACGCTCGCCGAACTCGCGCCCGTGCTGGAAAAACAGGGGGTGCAGATCGACGCCGACGTGTTTCGCCCAGCCAGTTTCATCGATGCTTCCGTTCGGCATCTGCGCACCGCGCTCATCATCGGTGCGGTACTCGTGATCGCGGTACTGTTTCTGTTTCTGCTCAACGTGCGCACCGCGCTGATCTCGGCGGTTGCGATTCCGCTGTCGCTGCTGGTCGCGATCATCGTGCTGACGTCGTTCGGTGTGAGCCTGAATACGATGACGCTCGGTGGACTCGCGATCGCGCTCGGCGAAGTCGTCGACGACGCAATCATCGACGTCGAGAACATTTATCGGCGCTTGCGCGAGAACCGTTTGCTCGCCGTGCCGCTGCCGGCATTTCGCGTCGTGTTGCGCGCGTCGCTGGAAGTGCGCAGCGCGGTCGTGTTCGCAACCTTCATCGTGATGCTGATCTTTCTGCCGGTGCTGACGCTGAGCGGTATCGCGGGCAAGCTCTTCGCACCGCTCGGCATCGCCTACATCCTGTCGGTGCTCGCATCGCTCGCGGTCGCGCTCACACTCACGCCCGCGATGGCGCACGGGCTGCTCACACGCGGGCCGCTGCCCGCGCACGAACCGCGCTTCGTCGCCGGCCTCAAGCGACGCTACGCCGCGCTGTTGCGCGCGATCGAGCGGCGCGCCAGCACGGTGATCGCGATCGTCGCGTTGATGTGCGCGGCAGCGCTCGCTTCGTTGCCGTTGCTCAGCGGCGATTTCATTCCGCAATTGCGCGAAGGGCACTACATCGTGCATATGGGGCTCGCGCCCGGCACGTCGCTCGCGGAATCGATGCGCATCGGTACGCAGGTATCGGATGCGCTGATGCGGGTGCCCGGCGTGCGACTCGTCGCGCAACGCGCGGGACGCGCATACGGCGTGATCGATCCGACCGGCGTACAGCTATCCGAATTCGAGGTAGGCCTCGCACCGATGAGCGCATCGGCGCAGGACGACGTGCTGCATCGCATCCAGTCGACGCTCGCGCGCTTCCCTGGACTGACGACGTCGGTCAATACATTCCTCGTCGAGCGCATCGACGAAACGATCTCGGGCGTGACCGCGCCGGTGGCGGTGAATGTGTTCGGCGACGATCTCGACGTGATCGACCGCAAGGCGCAGGACATCGCGCGGCTGCTAGGCACGATTCGCGGCGCCGCAAGCGTGCGGGTGGAATCTCCGCCCGGCATTCCCGAGCTGCAAATCAAACTGAACGCGGCTTCGATGAGCAGTCAGGGCTTTCGACCGGCGGACGTGCTCGATGCGGTGGAGACCGCATTTCAGGGGACATCCGTTGCGCAGATCCATGACGGCAGCCGCAGTTGGGATGTCACGGTGACGCTCGCTCCCGACGCACGCCGGCGTGTCGATGACATCGGCGCATTGATGCTGCGCAATCCCGAAGGCGTAGCGGTGCCGCTGCGCGAGCTCGCGACGATCCGCGAGGTGTTCGGGCGCTACCAGATCGCGCATGACGGCGGACGTCGAATGCAAACGGTTTCGGTCAACCTCGGTAGCCGCTCAGTCAGCGATTTCGTGCGCGACGCGAAAGCGCGCGTGCAACGCGAGATCGTCATGCCGCCCGGCACCTATGCGGTGTTCGCCGGCGAAAGCGAGGCGCGCACGCAGTCGCAGCATGATCTGCTTGCGTACGGAGCAATCTCGCTCGTCGGCATCGTGCTGTTGCTGTTCGTCGCGATGAGGAGCCGGCGCGCGGTCATGCTGGTTCTGCTCAACCTGCCGTTTGCGCTGGTGGGCGGTATCGCGAGCGTGCTTGCCGGCGGCGCCAATCTGTCGCTCGGCAGCATGGTGGGCTTCGTGACGCTGCTCGGCATCTCGCTGCGCAACTCGCTGATGCTGATCAGCCACTACGAGCACCTTGTCGCCGTGGATGGATTGCCGTGGGATAGGGATACCGCTGTGCTCGGCGCGTCGGAACGGCTGGTGCCGATTCTGATGACCGCACTCGTGACCGCGCTCGCACTGGCGCCGCTCGCGTTGACGAGCGGCGCGGCGGGCAATGAGATCGAGGGGCCGATGGCGGTGGTGATCCTGGGTGGGCTGGTGACGTCGACGGCGCTGAATCTGTTGGTGTTGCCGGCGTTGGCGATTCGTTATGGGCGGTTTGGGGGCGGCGGGTGATGAGCGGTGGGCGATGGGAAATGGCACCGCGCTCGGCAAATTCATCCGCCCGCGCGCCTGGCCGCCGAGTGTAGACTGACGCCGTCGGGCGTTGCTGCGTGTTCCCGGTCGCTGCCGTTTGCTGCCGTTTGTTTTGGCGCGCGCGAACCGGCCGGCTCGCGCGCGGATTCAGCCCGTTCGACAGCCGCGAATACTCAATCGGAACAAGGAACGTCATGGCAACGGATGAAATCGTCTGGGGGATCCTGGGCACGGCAAAGATCAACGACAAGGTGGTCGTACCCATGCACAACGCGCCGAAGTGCCGGGTAAAAGGCATCGCCTCGCGCTCGCACGAGAAGGCGCGGGAAGCCGCGGCCAGATACGGTCTGGCGGTCGCCTACGACGGTTACGAAGCGCTGCTCGCGGACCCGGAAATCGACGCGGTCTATATTCCGTTGCCCAATCATCTGCACGTGGAATGGACGATCCGGTCCGTCGAAGCGGGCAAGCATGTGCTGTGCGAAAAGCCGATCGGTCTCGACGTACAACAGGTCGAACGGCTGATCGCCGCTCGCGACAGCAGTGGCCGATACATCCAGGAAGCCTTCATGGTTCGCACGCATCCGCAATGGTTGAAGGTGCGCAGCCTGATCGACGCAGGTGCGATCGGCGAATTACGGGCCGTGACCGGCGCTTTTACCTACCACAACACGAACGCCGACAATATCCGCAATAAGCGGGAGCTGGGTGGTGGCGGTCTGCTCGATATCGGCTGTTATCCGATCACGACGTCGCGCTTCGTTCTCGGGCGTGAACCGCGCCGAGTGGTTGCGCTGATCGAGCAGGATCCCGTCTTCGACGTGGACCGGCTCGGCTCCGCGCTGATGGATTTCGATGGCGTGCAGGCGAGTTTCTTTTACTCGACGCAGACCTATCCATACCAGCGGATGCAATTTCACGGCACCAAAGGGCGAATCGAAGTCGAAATTCCGTTCAATGCGCCGACTGATCGACCGGCGCGCCTGTTACTGAGCGAACATACGAGCGAGGGCGCCGCGACTGAGCGCTGGCTGGAATTGCCGGTGTGCGATCAATATGGCGTCGCGGCGGCCGCCTTCGCGCAAGCGATACTGAGCGCAAGCGCACAGCCCATTGCGCTGGAAGATGCGCGCGCAAATATGCGCGTGATCGATGCGGTATTCCGCTCGGCTCGATCGGGTTCGTGGGAGAGCGTGCAGCCAGCTTGAAGCGCCGCGCGGATGCCCTTTCGGTAGTTCGACTCATGGCGGACGCCATCCGCCATTGATCGCCGCACGCGCTACACCTGATTCCCCTTCGACGTATTGCACGAATGACACAATGGCTTCAGATTGATCAGCGAATGCATGCATTGCGTCTTCAACGTTTGCTCGTCCGTGCTGAAAGCAGAAAGCGCGGTAAATACGATTGCGCCCGTGTCGCTCAACGTTTGACGCAGCGATTTGTCTCCCGAGACGACCTTGTCATGTGGAGCAATCGCTTGCGGATGTCCCCAAACGACGAAACTCAGATGTGAGCTATGGGAAGTGAACTGCGCCAAGGTCTGCCCTTTCGCGCCCTTCGGCCCCTCCTTCGTCAGCCCCAGCGCGCGAAAGACCTTCAATACCGCCAGAAGCTCCCCGCCGGCCTGAGGCTTCTGATGATCTATCGTTATCAACGCTTCGGGCAATACGATGCCGCATCGCATGCAGAGATAGGTGTCGACCAGTCTCTGCACTAATGCAGTGCCATCCCAGTAGTTGACGTTTCTCTGGCCATATCCATAGAAACCCTGAAACGTCCGGTTTGATTTGATCGCGGCGTAATTTTTATCGTGAAAATTATAAAGGCCGATGGTATAGACGATATCTTCAAGCAGTTTGTACGATACCTCTTCGATGGCTTTGGGGGCGGGCCACTGCTGCAGCTTGGTGACCGTGCGCTTGCCATTGTCGAATCGCAAACTATGTCCGGCCACGTCCGTCTTTACACCATTTGCCAGCGTCTTGAGTTGAACATCATAAACGGCATTGACTTTCGCCGTTTCGGCAGCCAATCCCACAAACCCACCCATCTCGCTTCTCCGTTTTTTCTGACAGTTTGCCGCGCCGCCAGGTGCGGGTGAGATTCAGCGTGTCGATTGCGATCTTCTCCGGGGCATGCCCGCCAGACGCACTGACAGAAGCCGCCAGCTAGCGTGCGAGCTGGCCGCGGCGCGCGTGTAGCCAGATCCAGCCAGCTCCGTCACTACGCGCAATTTCTCATGTGTATCGGCAGTTTCCACCCAATTCTTTAGCTGCCGCCGGCGAAGAACGTCGGATTATGCTGCGAGCATATTCAAGCTGGCCGCCAGATATCCGAAGCTCTGGTCGTACCCGGCGCAATTCGAGCTTCTGTTTGGCGTTGTCCCATCGGCCGACAACGATCCGCCTGCATACGCGGTCAGTCCCCAAACGGATTGTCGCCGGTTTTCGCTTCGGTACGGAGGTTGTATTCCGTGCGCACGGCTTTCAATACGCCCTCGATGCTGCGCTCGAAGCCGGCCGCGTTGCCGAAGTGGGTCATGTTCCAGTTGCAACCTGTCTTGTCGGCCTCCTGCAACCGTGGGCGCGGCACACGAATCTTCACGCCATCGTCGACGACTTCCTGCAGTCGATGGATTCGTCGATCGACTTCCTGCTGCAGTTGCGAAGCATTGAGCGTCTTGCGGATCATCCCGGCCTCCTTCCGTTGTCGATGCCCGTCACGTGCACGCCATGCCGCAATTCGATACTTGCCGCATGAACTGTGCCTGCACTTTGCCCCTTCATCATACGCACGCCATAAACCAGCGCGAGTGCAGCAGAGATACAACCCGAACGACAGCCGCGTGAACTTCGTCCGCATTATGCGGACGAATAAAAACCGTGACGATCCGGACCTGACCATGGCAAGCGTACTACTGGTCGACGATGATGCGGACACGCTCGCAGCGTGGGCCGCCCTCTGCGCCGCCGATGGCTTCGAAGTGAAGAGCGCGAGCGACGGCCAGTCGGCACTGGCTGCGTTCATGGCGTCTCCGGTGGATGTGGTCGTCGCCGACTGGCGCATGCCGGTCATGTCGGGCAGCGAACTCTGTCACCGTTTGCGCACTATCCCCGGGCTGCCGGATGTCGCCTTTATTCTGATTTCGGGCGAACCGTCCCCACCGGCCTTCGTCAGCTACGATGGATTTCTTCACAAGCCCGTCGATGGCGGCGAGCTGCTCGCCACGATGCGCCGTCTGCTGGTCGAACGGGTCACTCACCGGAGTTCGCGGCGCGACAGAAGAACCTGAATGAGGCTCCGTTTTCCCTGCCGTTCGATGAAGTCGTGGACTCCGTTCGACGCATCATCCGTGTGCTCGGAGTGCCGCTATCCGTCGATGTCGAAAATGGCTATTCCGATGGTCCCCGAACCGTTGCGGGCCACGTGATGCGACCGGTGGACCCCGGTATTGCCGGCATCAATATCGCAGACGGTCCGGACGTCGCGTCGCTTCTTGCCGCGAAGATCGAAGCGATCAGAAATGCCGCGGCGAAATCTTCACGTCCGGCGATGCGTCAGTCAGGAGCCGCCGAACCAGTTGTAACCCTGATCGACCCAATAGCCGCCGGGGAACGTGTTGGTCACGAAGATCTCCATGATGTGCTTGGGATTCTTGTAGCCAAGTTTCGTCGGCATTCTGAGCTTCATCGGATAACCGTACTTTTCAGGCAGTTGCTTACCGTCATACGTAAAGGCCAACAACGTCTGCGGATGCAGCGCCGTCGGCATATCGATGCTTTCATAGTAGTCGTCCGCGCATTTGAAACCCACGTATTTCGCCGACGTGTCCGCGCCGACGCGCTTCAGGAATTCCGCGAACGGCGTGCCGCCCCATCTGCCGATTGCGCTCCAGCCTTCAACGCAGATATGCCGGGTGATCTGTTCGGCCTGCGGCAATGCGTAGAGCTCTTCGAGCGTCCAGGCCCTGGAATTGCGCACCAGCCCGCTCACCTTCAAACGAAAGTCACTGCCATCGACATGCGGCACGTCTTCGATGCCATAGAACGCATTGAACGGAAACGGCCGCGTAATCTGTGCTTCGGTGTAGGTCGGCGCAAGACGGTTGCGATCGAAAAGCAAGGCCTGTACGCGATCGTTGATGCTCGACACCCGCGCGAGAAACGTTTCGACCGATTTATCGTCCGACAGGCTGCAGCCGGTCAGCATCGCAAGGCCGCCAAGCGTCAGGATGCGTTTGCCGAACAGACGCCGTGACGGCATATCGAGTTCGCGCCGCACGTCGATACTCAAGGAAACTCGATCGATGTCCGGCGGCAAAGGTTTTAAGGGCTTCACGATAATCTTCCTTTGTTAGCGGCCCCGAATCATCGTCAACAACGACCGCGGCACGAGCGCGACCATGACCAGATGAACGGCGATGAAACCGGCGAGCAGCGCCATTGCGCCGAAGTGAACGACGCGCGCGCGGTCGTACCCGCCCATCAACTCGCGCAGCAATGGAAACTGCACCGACTTCCAGATAACCAGCCCCGATAGGATCAGCACGGCAATGTCGACCATCACGAACAGGTAGGCGAACTTCTGCACCGCGTTGTAGCGGCTCGGGTCCGCGTGCGACAGACGGCCCTTCAGCGCTTCAGCCAGATCGTGCAGAATCGCACGTGCCGACAGCGGGAAGAACTTCGAGCGGATCCGGCCGGTGATGATGTTCATCGCCAGATAAAACAGCGCGTTGAAGAACAACAGCCACATCGCCGCGAAGTGCCATTGCAGTGCGCCGCCGAGCCAGCCGCCCAAAGTGAAGCCAGTCGGAATCACGAAACCTCGAAACACCGGCGACGCATCGTAGATGCGCCACCCTGACAGCATCATCAGCACGACGGCCAACGCATTGAGCCAATGCGCGATACGCACCCACGCAGGCTGGATCGAGCGCGTGGTGCGGGGCGCCGTCTCCGGTTGGGAAATCGCATTCATATCAATCTCCGTGTAGTCGGTGGGCTTACGTGCGTCCGAAGCGGCGTCCGCCACTGCGTTCGCGGCGTCGCGCCGCGAACGCACCGATGCGTGTTACTGGCTCATCGCGTCGTCTTTTTTCATCGCGTCCGGCTTCATCTTGCCGTTGTCCTTCTTCATCGCGTGTTTGGACATCGCGTCCTTGCCCATCGCATCTTTACCCATCGCGTCTTTGGCCATCGAACCTTTCGACATCGAATCTTTCGACATCGAATCGTTGGACATCGCGCCGCTCGCCTGTGCGAATGCCGCGCCACCGCCGACGAGGAAAACTGCCGCAACCGCTGCGATTGCAATACGTTTCATGACCACTCCTTTCATATTGTTAGCCGGACCGTGACGGCTCATCGCTGAAACGCCTGACTGGCCCTGTAGATCGAAGAAAACCGCTTCATCAACTACCGATGCGTCCGTCATCCCGCATCTGTCAGGTAGTTCGGCGGCTGTCGCGACGCGGTTACACGCCGATAAAGTTTTTTTCTGCACGGAAAAAACGCGCCTGCGGGTCATCCGAAGGCACCGACGCAGGTGGCGATGGAATAAACTTCCGTGTCCTGTAACCGGCACCTTCGATGAACCGAACTACAGATATCTCCGCGGCGCAGGCCAAGGAATCGCATCTGCGCGACCTGTTCCTGCGCGGCCTGGATGGCGATAGCGCCGGATACCGGCAATTTCTCGCGGAGTTGGGCCCGCATTTGCGCGGCTTTCTGCGGCGGCGGCTGCAGAATCACGCTGCCGATGTCGAAGATCTCGTGCAGGAAATCCTGCTCGCGGTTCACAACGCAAGGCACACATATCGCCCGGAGGAGCCGCTGACCGCGTGGATTCACGCGATCGCACGCTACAAACTGACCGACTATTTCCGCGCGCGCTCCCGCCACGATGCGCTAAACGATCCGCTCGACGATGCGTTCGAATTGCTCGCCGCGCCCGATCTCGAACCGGCGCAAGCAAAGCGCGACGTTGCGCGGCTGCTGGAACAACTGCCCGATCGGCAGCGCCTGCCGATCATGCACGTCAAACTCGAAGGGCTATCCGTGACGGAGACCGCGCAATTGACAGGCATGTCGGAGTCGGCGGTCAAAATCGGGGTGCATCGTGGGCTCAAGGCTTTGGCTGCACGGATTCGAGGAACACGATGAGAACGGATGACTTCATTTCCCTGCTCGCAAGCGGCGTCGCGCCGGCGGACCGCCGCGCGCCGACCAGGCGTTTTTCGATCGCGGTACTGATCGGCGCCGCGAGCGCAACGCTGATCACGGCCGCGTTGCTCGGCATCCGGCGCGACCTCGCCGAAGTTGCGCTCACGCCGCTTTTCTGGGCGAAGATCGCACTGCCGTTATGTCTGATGATCGGCGCGCTGTGGATGTCGATGCGGCTTGCGCGACCAGGGCTACGCGCGGGCGGCAGCGGCTGGCTGGTTGCCGCACCGATCGCGGCAGTGTGGCTGGCCACCGCCTATGTGCTGATCGCCGCGCCGAACGACGCACGGCTCCCGCTCGTGCTCGGCATGACCTGGCGGGTGTGTCCGTGGCTCATCGCGATGCTGGCGGCGCCGGGCTTCGTCGCCATATTCTGGGCACTCAAAGGACTGGCGCCGACGCGGCTCGCGGTATCGGGAGCCGCGGGCGGCTTGCTGGCCGGCTCGACTGCGACGCTCGCGTATTGCCTGCATTGCCCGGAAATGGGCATTCCGTTCTGGGGCGTGTGGTATCTGCTCGGGATGCTGATACCGACGGTGATCGGCGCGTTGCTCGGCCCCCGGCTCTTGCGGTGGTGAATTGCGGCCCGGGTTCCCGGTTACCAGCCGGGACAAAGCGACCCGGCGATCACATCGGGCGCAAGGCACCGCTGATCGCGACTTACCTGTTCTCCAGAAGCGCCATCGAACGCCGATAAGCGCCCTACCGGACCGACACTTCACACCCAGGGCCCGGCTCGATCGCCGGACGGCCGACCGGCTGCGCATCGTCGAGCCCGCCGGTGTTCTGCCGATTCAGCACCGCACGCGCCTTGTTCAGGTCGAGCTGACCTTCCCAGCGCGCCACCACGACAGTCGCGACACCATTGCCGATCAGGTTCGTGACCGCGCGCGCTTCGTTGAGGAAGCGGTCAACGCCAAGCAACAGCACCAGGCCCTCGACCGGAATCTTGTGCATCGACGCGAGAGTCGCGGCCAATGCGACGAACCCGGCACCGGCGACCCCCGCGGAGCCTTTGGACGTCAGCAGAAGCACGCCGAGCACGAGCAGTTGGTCCCAGATGGACAGATGAATATTCATCGCCTGCGCGATGAACAGCGCCGCCATCGTCAGGTAGATTGCCGTTCCGTCCGCATTGAACGTGTAGCCGGTAGGCAATACCATGCCGACGACGGGGCGCGAGCAGCCCATCCTCTCCATCTTGATCAGCATCTGCGGCAATACCGCTTCCGTCGACGCCGTGCCAAGCGTGATGAGAATTTCGTCCCTGATGTAACGCAGATATTTCCACAGCGACAGCCCGCACATCCTCAGCACGAGACCCAGTACGACGACGACGAAAACAATCGATGTCAGATACAGGCACAGCATCAGCTCGCCGAACGACGCGAGCGTGCCTATCCCATACTTGCCGATCGTGAAGGCCACGCCGCCGAATGCGCCGATCGGCGCGACGTACATGACGATCCGCACCACGCCGAACATGCCTTGCAGAAACATGTCGAGCATATCGACGAAGGGGGCGGTTCGCGGGCCCAGTTTCGCGAGGGATATCGCCAACAGAACCGAGAAGAAAATGATCGGCAGCATTTCACCGTTTGCGAATGCGCCGACAATGCTGTTCGGCACGATGCTCATGAAAAACTCGAGCATCCCATGTTGCTTTGCCGCATGCGTGTAAGTCGCGATTGCCGAGGCATCGATATGCGACGGATCGATGTTCATTCCACTGCCGGGTTTGATCACATTCGCGACCACCATGCCGATCACGAGCGCAATCGTCGACGCGACCTCAAAGTACAGCACGGCCTTGACGCCGACTCGCCCCGCCTCGTGAAGATCATTCATGCGCGCAATGCCGACCACGACCGACGCGAAAATGATCGGCGCCAGCAACATCCGGATCAACTTGATGAACAGATCTCCGAGCGGCTTGAGTTGAGAGCCGACATCCGGATAGAAATGCCCGACCAGGATACCGGCGACGATGCCGATCAGAACCTGTACGTAGAGCTTGGAAAGAGTTTTCCTGACTTTCGAAACCAGCATGCCTGTCTCCTATGACTGGTGTCTTTTGTGGAAAAGCAGCGAGCGTGCTCATGGCGGAGCGAGTCCGCGGTGATGGGCACATCGGTCTTTCGGGTGCGATCGATTGTTTTAATTTTTCGCCGCACCGGCGATAACCGCCGGTGCGTTGTTCAGTGCATTTGCCGCCGCGGAAAGTTATGCGGAGAGCTTTTTCATTTCGACGATCAGATCGGACTTGCCTTCGAAACCGATGCCGGGAAGCTCGGGCATCGTGATGTAACCGTTGTCCACGTTGACGCCGTCCGGGAACCCGCCGTACGGCTGGAACAGATCCGGATAGCTTTCGTTGCCGCCTAACCCGAGGCCGGCGGCGATATTGAGCGACATCTGATGACCGCCATGCGGGATGCAGCGGCTCGGCGACCAGCCATGCTCACGCAGCATGTCGAGCGTGCGCAGGTATTCGACGAGGCCATAGCTCAGCGCGCAGTCGAACTGCAGCCAGTCGCGATCGGCGCGCATACCGCCGTAGCGGATCAGGTTGCGGGCGTCCTGCATCGAGAACAGGTCCTCGCCGGTCGCCATCGGATTTGCGTAGTAGTTGCGCAGCGTGGCTTGCAGTTCGAAGTCGAGCGGATCGCCCGGCTCCTCGTACCAGAACAGATCGTATTGCGAGAGCGCCTTCGCGTAGCGGATCGCGGTATCGAGATCGAAGCGGCCATTGGCATCGACAGCGAGCTTCTGACCGTCCTGCAGCACGCTCAGGATCGAGTCGATGCGACGCAGGTCTTCATCGAGCGATGCCCCGCCGATCTTCTTTTTCACCACCGTGTAGCCCCGATCGATATAGCTGCGCATTTCGTCTTTCAGCTTCTCGTGGTCCTGGCCGGGGTAGTAATAGCCGCCCGCCGCGTATACGAAAATCTTGCGATCCGGCTGACCATTGCCGTAGCGATCGGCGAGCAACTGGAATAGCGGTTTGCCTTCGATTTTCGCGACGGCATCCCAGATCGCCATATCGATCGTGCCGATCGCGACCGAACGCTCGCCGTGCCCGCCGGGCTTTTCGTTGGTGAACATCGTTGCCCAGATCTTGTGCGGGTCGAGATTGCCGCCCGTATCGTCGACCAGCGAGGCCGGAGCCGCTTCGAGGATGCGAGGGATAAAGCGCTCGCGCATCAGTTTGCCCTGACCGTAGCGGCCATTCGAGTTGAAGCCGTACCCGACCACCGGCTTGCCGTCGCGGATCACGTCCGTAATGACCGCGACCAGGCTCAGCGTCATTTTGCTGAAGTCGATATAGGCGTTGCGGATCGGGGAACTGATCGGAACGGTCTTTTCACGGATTTCAACGATTCTCACGGCACTGTCTCCACAGGTTTAGACGAGTATTGCGTCGCGTCAGCTGCAATGTGGGAGTTAGCTTAACCGTGAAAAACGCTGCTAGACTGCACTTTCATTCACTTCATTTTTCACATCTGGTGAATACTGAAACGCAAACCGCAACCGATTTCGAATTTTTCATTCTGCTTGCAAAACTTCGAAGCTTGTCAGGCGCCGCGCGAGCGCTCGACCTGTCGCCCCCCGCTGCAACGAAGCGACTCGGGGTGATCGAGCAACGATTGGGCGTCCGGTTGGTGAATCGCACCACCCGGAGCGTGAGTCTCACGCCCGAAGGCGAAACGTATCTGCGGTATGCATCACAGATCGTGGGTCAGGTCCGCGAAATGGAAGAGGCGATTTCGGGAGCGCGGCGTGACCCGCAAGGACTTTTGCGCATCAACGCAACGCTCGGATTCGGCAGAACGACGATTGCGCCGTTCGTATCGGAATTCGCGAAGCGGTTTCCTGCCGTCGAGATCCAGTTCGAGGTGACGGACCGGCCCGTCGATTTAATCGAAGGCGCATTCGATATGGCGATCAGATTCGGCGAATTGCCGGATAGCCGGCTCAGTGCGCGGCGGATCATGAGCAATCGGCGCTTTCTTTGCGCGTCGCCCAAATACCTGGAAAAGCATGGGACACCGGAGCGGGTCGAAGATCTGGCGCAGCACCGGTGCATCATTCATCGGCAAAACGACGATGCCTACGGGGTCTGGCGTTACATCGTGAACGACCATACCGAAGCCATCAAGGTGAAAGGCGCACTGTCGAGCAACGACGGTGACATTGCGCTGCGCTGGGCATTGGACGGACATGGAATTTTGATCCGGTCGGAATGGGATCTGGCGAAGTACGTGCAGAGCGGGCGGCTTAATCTCGTCTTGCCGAACACCGCCCTTCCTTCAGCCGACCTCTTCGTCTATTACCCCCGGCAGAAAAATCAGACCGCTCGCGCGCGGGCATTCATCGACTTTCTGGTGGCGCGTTTTCAGGCACCGTTCACGCCGGTCGAAACGGGCGTCGAACCACGCGAACGGCAGAAGCGAAGCGCTCGCAGATGAGACGTTCGCGAGGGTAAAACCGGCTATTTGCCTCGCGATATTCGCGGCGCTACACTGCGCGGGCGCTGACGGAGCGCCGAATGGAAAGCTTATAGTGAGGAAATTGTCGGATGTCGGTAAGAACCAATCAGGCGACGGGAGGAAACGGTGATATGACCACGCCATTTTCCGGCGGGTGCGCATGCGGATCGATCCGCTATGTATGCTCGCGCGCGCCAGTCGCGACGCTGAACTGCCACTGCCTGGACTGTCAGCGCTCGAGTGGTGCTCCCTTTGCTTCCGGCTTCATTGTGCGGGTGTCGGACATTGCGATTACCGGCACGCCGAAAACGTACTCGGTTCGTGCCGGCAGTGGCAAGCTCGCCACGCGCAGCTTTTGCTCGGATTGCGGCTCTCCTCTTTTCACGCATGGGGAGGCTGCTCCGGAAGTGATGTCAGTCCGTTTTTCTACGCTGGATGATCCGGCGGAGTTTCAGCCGATGTTGGATATCTGGACGTCTAGTGCACAGCCATGGGTTTGTTTTAGTCAAGCGATTCCTCGCTATTCCGAGTCGCCGTAGTTTGGGCGTCGCTGATTGCGTGGTTGTGTGGGTCGGCGGACGTTGTCGCGGTGCTGATTACGGCTGCGGATGGCTGGGGTTGGAAATTGGCAGTAGGTGACGCGCACTTGCACGTCGCATTGAACCTGCGACGTGCAAGTGAACCATACGACGGATTCAACAGACCTGACTTGGGCAGGACTCTGAAAAGCCAAGCAGGCCCAAAGCGCTGGCGCACTTCGCGGCTATCGTGCGCATTCGGTCGTCACGCTACCTTATTTGCCCGCTCCTTCGCCAGTAGATGTTGCGCCTGATGGTCTCCCTTGCTGGCTTCCTGCGCGGTCTGCACCGACGTTTCGGCAGCTTCAGCCAATGCGGCGTGAGCGGAATTGCTGATACTGACCGTATAGGAAGCCGAAGACTGTGAAGGCTGAGTCGTCGTGCTGGAAGACGGCCTCGTGCCGGCCGGCTGAGTGATGGTACTCGCCTGTTGTGGCTTTGCGCTAGTGGCGGCCGCCATCGTGGCGGCCGGCTGGTTGGACACTGCCTGAATTGTCATAAGAAGTTCTCCGAGATAAATGCCGCGAACGGCGTCTGATTAACGGATTAACTTTCTAATACTTAAGAAGTATTTTTTATGTAACATCGCGATTACTTAAGATTTTCATAAGATTTATAGAAGTGCTTCGGTCACCTGGAAATCGATGTCATTTATGAAATAAGAAACATCGCTTTGTTAAGATTTTCTTCAGGATTTGCAGGTAGTATTTGGCGCGTCATGCGTCCTGATGAACAGGATCTTTGTCTTCAGCCACGAACACCCCACCCACGACAATTCGCCCAGATGGTTATTCCGTCTGCGCCATGACGGCATCGTGCTTAGACGACACGATTCGCGTCGAAGTCACCAGAGGCGCGGTGCACAAAACACCATCCGACACACGATCGGGAAATTGTCCGTGGCAATGCGACAGACTACGCGACGCGACGTCGGCGGCGTCGTTGCAGCCGCTCAAAGCAGGCAGGCAGAGGCGATCAACCGGCAGCGACTGCTCTTATCTTTGACCCACAGCAGAAGCTTTTTCACGAGTTATCGATGTCGCGAATAACCGCCATTTATTCGTTGTCAAATGCCCCTCGGCTACTGTTTGTCGGATAAGCGCCGGCTACTTGCGCTGTGATCGAAACATCGGAAGTACCACACCATCACGCGCTGCTATCGCCCCGGTGCGGCGACGCCAGACCATTCAAGGGCGTCTACGCCAAGGTCCCTGCGAGATTCGAGATGCCATGCAACACTTTTTTCCGGTTTCGTACACGCATCGGCCCCTTTTTCATCTCTGACAGAGGCGAGCGATGGCATGTCGTCTTTGATGGCGAATCTCTCGGCAGCTATGAAAATGCAATGCAGGCGGCAGATGGGCTTGCCAGCGGTCATACGTCTTCATTGCCCAATGGCGCGGACACATCGACGCTCGGTATCCCCAAGGACATCTCGAGATGGGAACGAGTGCCAATCTAGTTACCGAACGTAGGGGGCCTCGACGATTCGTCATAGCCAGGAGGTTTGTATTCCAACGGAAGCGTCGATGGCCGGTGCCGCTTTCTCACATTGTCCGGTTCTGATGTACTGGAACTGTAACTGCAACGATAAAAACACGAGCAACACCAACTGCCACCCGATCCGAGCAATGCCCGTTTGCAGGGCGACGGAAGCCGGTCGCGACAGCCATCGCACGCACGGAGTGTCGCGCGCCGGACCGCGCTAACGACGCAGTGGTGGCGAATCTGTAAGGACGTTCGGCGGATAGGCTGCCGAGCACAGATCTAGAACCTCGCCGCGAAACCAGCGATGAGCCGGATCGTGATCGAGACGCGGATGCCAGATCGCGGAGACGTTGAATGCAGGTATGGGTAGTGGCGGCTCGAAGCTCTGCAAACCGTTGGCAGTCGCGTAATCCGGCATAAACGCATTTCCGAGACAGGAACGCGGGACGACAGCCAGCAAGTCCGAACGACGCACTAACTGCATCGCGCTGGTATAGGACAGCACGATCATCAATAGCTTCCGCCGTATGCCTTGCAGTTCGACGGTCGCATCAATGGAACTTTCCGCTTCGCCGGTCCGCGAGATCATCACATGGCCGTACTCGGCCCATCGCTCTACGCTGATTCCACCACCGCCCAGCAGAGGATGTCCGACGCGGCACACGCCGACATAGCGATCGCGGAATAGCAAACGGGTTCGCACCTCCGGGGCCGATGTCCTTACGATACCGATCTCCAGGTCGATCATGCCTTCCCTCAGCGGTTGCGCGTTCCAGTCCGGCTTCGGCGAAAAGCGAATTTGCACACCAGGTGCCGCGAGGTGGACGCGGTCCATCAAGGCTGCGCCAAGCAGGTCGATGAAGCCCTCACCGACTCGCAGCGTGAAGCGTTGTTCAAGAGTGGCGACGTCGAACCGATACCAGGCGCGACTCAGGGCCCCTTCCGCTTCCCGGACCAACGCAGGAATACGCTGGCTCAGTTGTTCGGCGTAAGGAGTCAGCACCAGCGTGCGCCCGGCCTGCAGAAGCAGGCGATCACCGGTCACTGAGCGCAGACGCGTTAGCGTGCGGCTCATGGCAGAAACGCTGAGGTTCAGGCGCCGGGCGGCTCCCGTCACGCTACGTTCGCTCAGCAATGCATCCAGGGCAGTCAGCAGGTTCAGGTCGGTACGTGTCATCTGCCCAGAATAATCGAAAACCCACCTCGCATGGCGTTTGGCGCAATCGAGGATTGCAGGCCAGGCGTCTGGTGCAAATCCAGGACTCTCTCGACAATTCATGGAATCCGTTGCCGAAAAGGGAGCATCATGCACCGCACATCTGTCCACATATCCACCGTCCTGCTCATCGGCGCTTCGCGCGGTCTCGGCCACGCCATGGCTGCGGAGTTCCTTAAGAAGGGCTGGCACGTCGTGGGCACCGTACGCGCCGGTGGCGGGCGGACTCTTCTGCACGAACTGGCCGATGCGCACCCTGGCCGGGTCGACATCGAGACGCTCGACATCACCAGGCCGGATCAGATCCAGGCCTTACGTGAGCGCTTGTCCGGCCGGACGTTCGACGTTCTGTTCGTCAATGCTGGCACGACCAATGCTGATCCGACGCAGACGATCGGCGAGGTCTCCACGGAAGATTTCGTGGATCTCATGATTACCAACGCATTGAGCCCGATGCGTGTGGTCGAAAGCCTGTCTGACTTTGTTCGGTTGGACGGCCTGATCGGAATCATGTCGTCCGGGCAAGGCAGTATCGCCGACAACGAATCGGGCCAGCGCGAGCTCTACCGTGGCAGCAAGGCGGCACTGAACCAGTTCATGCGTAGCTTCGCCGCGCGTCAGGCGCACACGCCGCGCGCCATGCTGCTGATGGCTCCGGGCTGGGTGCGCACGGAGCTGGGAGGACCCGAAGGGCGATTGTCGATCGAGGAGAGCGTTCCAGGCGTCGTGGACGTGCTTCTGAACAAGCTGGGGCGCCCTGGCCTCGAGTATCTGGATTACCGTGGCCGGACGGTTCGGTGGTGACTGTCACTGTTTTGGCCACCCTCCTCGAATGCATCGCACGCTCGGCCGGGATAGGGTCGCGTCGGACCGCCATCGACCCATTGCTGCTAGTCATGTTGCCGCAGTTCAAGCGTCACGTATCGCGGGGCGAACCGAAGGCCGTGCTCGATGAAATGGACTCGTTCACGGCCCCGTTCTGGGGTAAGCACCAGCACTAACTCAAGTTCTCGCAGAAAATGCCGATCTCCCGTCTTTGAGCAAGAACGGGAAGACCATGGTCTGGGCAATCTTTGAGAGCTTCGTAGACAACGTATTTCGCGACAAGGTGAGCGAGCCGGAAGTCGGGGGCATCGTCTATTGCGATTTGGCGCTTGGCCTTGCGGAACATTCGGGTATCTATCTCGGGAATGGCGAAATCATGCACCGGAACAGCAACGGTCTGATTTGCACTGTGTCACCTCGAAAATTCCTGGATGGCACGCCGGGTATCAGTATCTACACCTCGTGCCACGATACGCGGGCGACCGGCTGGGCAGGTGCGGCCGAGCAGGCGAAGTACTATCAAAAACACCGAAATCGAGACGGCTACGCGCTCCTTTGGCGTAATTGCCACATCTTTTCGTCGGCCTGCCTGACCTGCAATGAGGAAAACACGGACACGTTCATGTGGATGCTCAAGGACACAGCCAAGAAGGAAATTAACGCTAATAGTTGGCGCGTCTAGGACTTATAAGGACCTTGGACGCGGCTTTGTCTGCACGAGCATTACTCTGCCAGATCATGCCGACTTTTCGGCTATCCGGAGTGCTTTGCTACGAGCTAATAAAACAGTCCCCGTCCGCAATTCCTGGCTTCGTGCATATGGAACAATTGGGGTAGTGACCTATGGCAACACTTGCCCATGGACTTTTCAAGGTGCACTATTCCGCGCGCTGTTTCGCCTCTCATTGGCCTACGTTCACACATACCCGACGCCCATGCCAGAAAGCCAGCGGATTGCCTGGTTGCACTCGGTAAATCGGCTTGGAATTAGAGACCCAGAAGACCTATTCGCCCCCTTCTCTTGACAGTTAATCTATTCGTTGCCGCATTGCTCCATGTGTCGATCATGAAGCTATGGCGGTGATATCGCTCGAAATAGAGCCGTATCATGCGTCCCGCAGCACTCCATTCAGGCTCATGTGCCGGTGGACAGCACTTCTCTACCCCCTTACACAGATCGACAGCACGGGTTAAGAATCGTCTGATTGCATGCGGTCGGTCCTTGCCGCTACCTTGGCCGTTTCACCAACTGGAGTAGAGGAATAATGGCGCTTACCGGCAAGTTTGTAGTAGATAATAAGGAGATGTGTAAGCTTACTATTTTGGGACTCGGCACGTTTAACGCTTACTCCGGGAACGATCAATACGAGAATCGCGGCGGGTGTACGGATGTTCCGGACAACGGTCCTATCCCTGCCGGCAAGTATTGGATCGTAGATCGTCCTAAGGGTGGATTCAGGTCACAGGCGTGGACCGCATTAAAGGATATAGCTGTCTCCGCGATATGGACACCCGTAGACCATCGTGAATGGTTCGGGCTCTATCGCGATGATGGTGCGATTGATGATGTGACGTGGATCAATGGCGTCGAACGGGGGAATTTCCGGTTGCATCCAGCAGGCGGTCTGGGGATTTCGCATGGATGTATTACTCTGCCAAGTCATGCCGACTTTTCGGCTATCCGGAGTGCTTTGCTACGAACTAAAACAGTCCCCGTCCGTCATTCCGGGCTTCGTGCATATGGAACAATTGAGGTGGTGACATATGGCAACACTTGCCCGTAGCCTTTTCAAGATTGCACTATTCTGCGTGCTGTTCCGCATCTCATTGGCCTACGTTCACCCCCCAATCCCGACTAAAAGCCAGCGGATTGCCTGGTTGCACGCGGCTAATCGGCTTGGAATTAGAGACCCAGAAGACCTATTCGTCCCCCTTCTCTTGACAGTTAATCTATTCGTTGCCGCATTGCTCTATGTGTCGATCATGAAGCTATGGCTGTGGTATCGCTCGAAGTAGAGCCGCGTCATGCGTCCCGCCGCGCTCCAAATGGACCGATTCCGGCCGGAAATTATTGGATCGTTGACCGACCTACAGGCGGATTCAGGTCACAAGCATGGGCCGCAGCAAAGGATATAGCAAACTCCATAATAGGGACGCCAGTGGACCATCGTGAATGGTTCGGGCTCTATCGCGATGATGGTGCGATTGATGACGTGACTTGGATAAACGGTGTAGAGCGGGGTAATTTTAGGTTGCATCCGTTGGGAGGACGCGGTATTTCACTGGGGTGCATTACTCTGCTAAACCATGCCGATTTTTCGGCTATCCGGAGTGCTTTGCTACGCACCCAGACGATCCTGGTCCGCAATTCAGGGCTTCGTGCATATGGAACAATTGAGGTAGTGACTTATGGCAACACTTGTCCGTAGGCTTTTCAAGGTCGCACTATTCTGCGTGCTGTTCCGCATCTCATTGGCCTACGTTCACACATACCCGACGCCTATGCCAGAAAGTCAGGGGATTGCCTGGTTGCACGCGGCTAATCGGCTCGGAATTAGAGACCCAGATGACTTATACATACCCGTCGTCCTGGTAGCCAATCTATTCGTTGCCGCATTGCTCTATATGTCGATCATGAAGCTATGGCGGTGGTATCGCTCGAAGTAGAGCCGCGTCATGCAAAAGCCCGGACGGAAGTGTAGCGTCCGGGCTGGTGCGGCCCGCTCGATGGCGGGCTCGATGCTGGTTAAAACATTTCATCCAGGCGGATACGGCCCGCCCAAACGTGGCCGCCGTTCACGCAGGAGATTCGATGACGCACGCCCATGTCGTTACCACGGTGGTATGCGCGCACGCGACAGCGCGCACACGTTCTCTCGACCTTAAATCCGCCGTTATTGCTTTCGGTACAGTATCCGCCGCCGCAATGGAATTCCTGCGTCGGCTGCGGAACATACCTGCCGCCCGCGCGCTTGTACGTCTGATACACGGCAGCATTGAACGCCTTTTCGAGCGATTGATACATAGCCGATAGTTCCATTTGAGGCCGCCGTCCAACACCAACGCAATCGACGTTCATTCTCGGACCTACCCCTTCTTCTGCCCGACACCCGGCACAGCCGCGACCTGAATCATCCATGCCGCGATTTGGCGTTCGTCGAGGTCGTCCGCTGATTTAACCTCCACGCCCCGAGTCGATTTGCCCATCGCTACCGGCGTCACCGGCGGTACCGGCTTGAGCGCTGCACCGTTTATGAACATCAGCTTGACGTGGTCGGCGAATCCGCCGCAACAGAAGCACCAGCCGTCGCCGACGCCATAGTACGAAATGCCCCATTTCACGGAGCGCTGCAGACCGGGAAGCGTCCTGGCCGCGAGAGCATCGACGCGTTCCGCGTTCCGCGATACCGCGCTGCGGCTGCGGCAGACTGGCGATGTATGCGAAGACCGGCTTGTCGCCGAGCGCAGCCTTCGCGGGGCTTGCCTTGCCGGTCACCATGGACTCCGGCAGAGTCGTGGCAGGCTTGCCTTTTGCCGCCGTGAGCCTGGCCGGCTTCGGACCAGCGAGCCTGGAAGTCTTGTCAATCCTGGCGGGCATGGCGGTCACCTGTTTCGAGGATATGTGTCGGTCTGACAGATATTCGGCGAATACCTTGGGTCAGCACAACAAGGGATTGCAGTGCAGCGAGCCCTCCCCAAACCAGATAGGGTCTTTCATCGGGCAAAACGTGATCGCGTGATCGTGAACGGCTGTTATAGGGTACCCGACAGACGTTTCCACCTGATGTCGACGATGCCTCGCAGATTCAAAACCAGGCAGAGCACCGGCGCGCTATGATCCGTTTTCGATCATATCCATGTGCCCATGACGCTTTCGTCGAGTCACCATGATAAAAAAATCTGGCTCCACCATCGTTCTCGCCGCCGTTCTTTGTGCACCGTTATTGGCATCTGCACAGAGCGACGATAATGCCGAATTTTTCAGCCACGTTTACTGGTCCTTATGCAAATCGAACGCCGGCAATCCCGATTTATTGAGGGCAAACTTAAAGGCCAAAGGGTTGCCAGAGCTGCCGCCGGAAAAAGCCAGGTTATTTAACCACGACGCTAGCGGTGATGCGTGGCCCATTCCGCACAACGGGGCGATCGGCAATTTCGTTCTGGCGTTACCGGCGGGGAAGAAAATGTGCGCCGTCTACGCGAGGCGCACCGACGCCCATACACTCGAAGTATTGTTCTCACAGTTTGGAGAAACTGCGCCCGCACCGCGCGTTGCCAACAGGCAGAAAGACGTCTACGCGGATACCGGGCCAAACGGGAAAACGCATACGATTTCGTACATCTGGTCGACTGCTGGAAACCCGGAAAAGCTGCTTTTTACGCTGACAACCTCCGAGTCTCCTTCGGCTCAGATACAAGCACTGGGAACCGTTTCGGTGATCCGCAATTAGCGCGCGCTATCGTCCACGCCCGATCGTCAGTTCGTGGCGTAGCGACAGGCACCGATAAGCCACACGCGGCTGTCCGTTCATGGCCGACTGCACCACAACGCAGCCGCCTAAAATCAACCATCGTAGATATTTATTTCAGATAACGACCCGGAAGACGAACTTGAACGGGTAACCCGCTACCGCTCCAACCCACCGCTCACCGCTTCGGCCGGCCCGCCCCCTGCAGCGCCACTCTCATACTCATTTCCAGGTCTTGAAGTCGCGCGCCGAACTCCTGCAGGCCGATGCGCCCCTCGCCGAACATCTCACCGTTCACATAAATCGTCGGCACCACGCTAATTTCCCGCGCCGCCAACTCACGCGGGAAAACTCTCCCGTCGATCGTAATGTTGTAAATGCGTGGATTGATTACCGTCATCATATTCAGCGCCTGCACTACATCCACACAGCTTCTGCATGACAGCGAAATATAAGTCTCGAAATAATAGTCACGTTCCAGCGTTCGAATCCGGTCGACGCTCGCGCGGTCGGCGATTACCGGATGTCCTCCAACCTGAAGTATCGCGAGGACAAGGGACGAAAATTCAGGCCCCGTCGGCATGCCGGCAAATTGAATGTGGGGTTTTGCTTCCGGCTGCCTGATCGAGAATGACGGCTTGCGGTCGTCGCCGCGCGGCGTCTCGATAATCGTCACCAGATCCGTCAACGATGCGATTTCGTTCAGCATCGCCAGCATCTCGTGCGATTCCTGACTATCACCCGGGGAGACGATCAATTCGACAGGGCTGCGGATATTTCGCAGATACGCCTGCAGCTGTGACCTGAGACTGACGCTCAACATGGTTCGATCCCCCAAGGCCCTGCATTAGGTTATATGCCGAAGCGACAGGAACTGAAAGAAATCCGGATAGAGCCGTGTGGTGCGGATCTGCCCGGGAAATCAGACGGGCGCCAGATTAAACATCCGCTCCAGTCATCGATCTGTCATTCAAACCCGCCGCCTGCACGCTACCATCTGAGGCAGCACGGCAGACGGACGGCCAGCGCGCGGGACGATCCGCGCATAGGCTGCCAGTCGCCCGAGCCCGGCTCGCGTTTTCCCTGATGCATACCTCGCCTCTAGCCCCGCCACGACAAAAAAGGAAACGACATGACAAAAAAGGAAGACCCGTCTGTTGAAGTCTCGCAATCGACTGAAGCCGAGAAAACGCCCTCCGCGCCGAATCCGCGCCGCCGCACGTTTCTAGGCGGCCTTGCGGCGGTTGCCGTTGGCGGCGGCCTCGCCGGCTGCGCGGCGCCCGAAGGCCCGGCAGACGGCCACGCCGCGCGTGGCCTCGCCGGCGCCGAACTCGATGCGGCGCTGCGTGACAACGTGAAGACGATCGTCGTGATCTATGCGGAAAACCGCAGCTTCAACAACCTGTTCGGCGACTTCCCCGGCGTCGAGAAGCCGCTGTCGTCGGTGAAGGCCGCCGACTACGTTCAACGCGATCGCGACGGCAAGACCCTGTTGCCGCGTCTGCCCCCGGTGCCGGGCGGCTGGCTGTTGAAGGATCAGGTCGCAGACGGCGTCGCTTACGCCGCCGGGCAGCAGTATCAGACCAACCTGCCGAACGGGCCGTTTGCACTCAAAGGCCCAGCCGGCGAAAACCTGCCGCTCTCGCTCATTACGCATGATCTGTGGCACGTGTTCTATCAGAACCAGATGCAGATCAATGGCGGGCGCAACGACATGTTCGTCGCGTGGGCCGATTCCGCCGCCTTCACGATGGGCCACTACGCGAACGCGAGCTACGACCTGCGCATGTGGGACCTCGCCGGCGAATACGTGTTGTGCGACAACTTCTTCCAGGGCGCGTTCGGCGGCTCGTTTCTCAACCACCAGTACCTCGCCGCGGCCACGCCGCCGCGTTACGCGAATCCGCGCGAAAGCATCGCGAAATTGCAGATCGCCGAGACCGTCAGCGGACGCCCGGACGACCCGAACCTGAAACCGCTGGCGGCTTCGCCCGCAAGCGCGATGGACGGCATCCCGAAATTCGGCCCGAGCGCGCTGACGCCGCCCGAGACGCTAGCCGACGGCGCGACGCTGAGCTACGCCGTCAATACGATGATGCCGCCTTACCAGCCGACGCCGCTAAAGACCAGCGCCAACGGCGAGGTCGATTTCCGTCTCGATGCGAACGCGATGGCCGTTCCGCCGCAGACCCATGAACACATCGGCGACAAGCTCGACCGGCGCGGCGTCGAATGGGCCTGGTATGCGGGCGCGTTCCAGGAGACGCTCGACAGTCAGGGCAAGAACCTGACGAATGGCTCGCCGGTGATTCCGAACTTCCAGTATCACCATCAGCCGTTCAACTACTTCCGCAATCTCGGGCCCGGCACCGAGGCTCGTGCAAAGCGGCTGCGCGATGGCGGCCTCGGCGACGACGAAAGCACGAACCGCTTTCTGGCGGACGCGCGCGCGGGGCGGCTGCCCGCCGTCACCTTCTACAAGCCGCAGGGCAACCTGAACATGCATGCGGGCTATGCCGACGTCGCTTCGGGCGACCGGCACATCGTGCACGCGGTCAAAGCGCTGCGCGCGAGCCCGCAGTGGAAGAACATGGTGATCGTCATCACCGTCGACGAGAACGGCGGCTGGTGGGACCATGTCGCGCCGCCGAAAGGTGACCGGTGGGGTCCGGGCACGCGCGTTCCCGCGCTCGTCGTGTCGCCGTTCGCAAAGAAGGGCTACGTCGACCACACGGTCTACGACACGGGCTCGATTCTGCGCCTCGTCACGCGCGTGTTCGGGCTCGAGACGCTCGACGGTCTGAAGCTGCGCGACGACTCAATGCGCGCGCGTGGACAGACGCCGATGGGCGATCTGACGCATACGCTGACGTTCGGCGCATAACGGGCGCAAAGCCGGAGCCGTCGCGACGGCTCCGGCTCTGGTTACGGCGCGCGCCCTGCCCTTCAATCCTTGCCGCGGCGCCGGCTGCGCTGACGCTGGATATGCTGGCTCCACGCGGCCGAACGGTCGCGGATGAAGTTCGTGAGTTCGGCGGTCGAAGCCGGCAGCGGGTCCGGCTCCGCGTCGTAATGACCTTTCTCGTTGCGCACCGGCAGCGCGGCGACGCGGGCCGCCTGCAGACGGTCGAGCCGCGAAGGCGTCGACGCGTTCTGGTGATGCGGGCTCGCAGCCGGCACTTCGACGTTCGCGAGCGGATCGTCGTCGCGCGGCTTGCCGAGTGTGAGTACGTTGCCAAGCGACGGCGCGGCAGCGTCGCGTTTCGTCAGCGTTTTGGTGCCCCAGCGCTCGTGAATGGTCTTCAGCACCGACGTGTGGTCGATCGTTTGTCCCTTCGGCGCGCGAAACACGGTGCCGGCTTCGATCAGCGGCGACACCAGCACGGCCGGCACGCGCAGGCCAAAGCGCGCGAAGTCGAAGCCGTATTCGCCGACCGTGCCGTCGCCCGGTGGCGTCGCGTTCGACGGCGGTACGACATGATCGTAATTGCCGCCGTGCTCGTCGTAGGTAATGACGAGCAGTGTCGAGCGCCAGGCCTTGCCGTTGCGCAAGGCGTAATAGGTGTCGTGAATCAGTTGCTCGCCCGCCGCGACGTCGTAGTTCGGATGCTGGCTGTTGCCGGTCGCGTCCCAGCTGGGCTCGAGAAACGTGAACGCGGGCAGCTTGCCGCTCGCCGCGAGCGCCTGGAAATCGCGAAAGTGTCCGAAGTGGGACTCGGCGGCGTGCTGCACGTCGGGAAAGTCGTGGCGCGTGAGAGGATCGCGGTTGTAGCCGAAAATCGCCCAGTCGACTTTCGCATCTCCGAGGTCCGTGATTCGGCCGAAGATGCTCGGACACGTGAAGATCTTGACCTGGTCGTCGAGATGGCCTTGCGACGTGCCCGCGAGCGCGAACGCGCGATTGGGCATCGTCATCGTGGGCACCGACGCGAACCACGCGTCGCACACCGCATAACCGCGCGCGAGCCCTGAAAGCACCGGCAGCAACTCGGGCGTGTACATGCCCATGATCTGCGAGGGTGTCGTGCCCGGCAGCGAGTCCTTATAGTGCTTCGCGAGGTCCGAAGCGATCGCCGATTTGAAGTTGAGCACGAAACCGCGGTTGTCCGGCACCGCACCGGAAGCAGGGTCGTCGGTCGAGAACAGCTGGTAGTTCGTGTTGTAGAAACCTTCGCCGGGGTCAGCGCCCGGCATCAGGTACGGATGCGGATCGCTCGCCTGAATGCGATAGACCCGGATTTCGCGGCCCGTGTCGTCGGGATTCGACTCTTTGCCGGTGAGGCCGTCGAACGGGTGACCGAGCGGAGAAAGGTTTCCACTGTCGCTGTAGAGGAAACCGAGCATCTGATCGAACGAACGGTTTTCCAGCATCAGACACACGATGTGATCGATTTTCGCGAGCTTGTTTGGCATGGCCGACTCCTTTGCGAACTTTGCAAAGTACGGCGGTTGCGTGATCGTTGTGTGACTGCGGCGATGGGGATTCGGCGGTTCGATGTCGGCGAAAGGGTTTGGGCGAAAAGCCGGGGATGGCCGGGCTGGCCGGCCATGGTTACGGGAATGGGTATGCCTTCGTCGCTTTGATCGTTGGCTATGGCGCGGCGAGTGGTTATTGCACGGTGTTCCGGGTCAACGCGTCAGTGGCTTTTGGCGGTTGCTTTCGCGGCCAGGTTGTTGCGATGTGAAGCGTTCGCGCCGGCAATCCGCACTTTCGTTTGCTGTGCTCTCGCGTTTTGAGATGCTTCGGCGAGTAGCTTTGCTGCGTGGCTCGCGGTGATGCGGCTGTGTGGAACGCCCTTTGCGTCAAGAGCGATCACCTGGAATAGCTCACGGTCGCATTCGAGTTCCTGTTGATACTGCTCTGCCGTGTCCAGAAGCAATTCGAGAAGCCTTTGGCGGTGGCGTCTTTCGTCGCGGGTTATCGCCGGGTTTTTACATATCGACGATGCGAGGGTAATCAGGGTGTCCAGTTGATTTACCTGCCGGGCGCATAAATCGAATGCGGAAAGAGCGAGTTTTTCGTACTGGACGGCGTCGACGGGGGGACGTGAAGACGGTTGGTTTTTGATGGACCTGGTCATGGTGCGATCTTCTCCCTGTTGCTTCAAAGATCGCCCGGTCACTCGCTTTTTTTGAGAAAGGGGGTGAGCGGGCGCATGGCAGGGTTAGCAGACTGGCGTTGAAACCAAAACCAGCGAGCCTCGCGGCTCCCCCACCAGGGCCCGCCCATAGAAATATAGACGTGCAGAGGTAGACGCACGACCTGCCTGAGCAGGCGTGCGGGTTTCAACGTTGAGGCTGCTAAACCTCATCGCCTGGTGTTTCCCGGCGACCGGATGATTATACGGCAGGGGTTATCTCACAATTGACTTATTAAGCTACATGTTGGGATTTGATTGATCGGATAAGGTGCGGTTGGGTGGACGCGCGCTTGTTTGGTGGTCGGCCTGATTTGAGGCGCAAGTCGGCCGGGATACGTTCTTTCTGCTCTGCAGAGCAGAAAGGCTCACCTTGGTCATACCCCTTCTGCGTCAGATGACTGAATTCCCCATAAGGGAAGATCGTGTCGCGGGCGTGAACTTCGCCTATGCGTGACTCTGCACCGCAGTTGCGTGCATCGACGGCACCTGCTCAAACGCGACCGGGCAGGTCGTAAGTCTCGCGGCTCGCGGTGCGTAGCGTGTCGATCATCAGGGCCGCGGCCGGAGAGAGTAGTTTTTCCGCTGGGGTGATGAGCCCAAAGTCGTCCATCCGGCACTCCATCGGCACAGGCAGGATTTCCACCATGCCGTGCGCCGCGTAGTAGCGCGCAACATCTTCGGCGAGCACGGCGATCATCTCGCTTTTCTCGAGCGCGCGCGTAATGAAGAGCAGCGCCGCCGTCTCAACGACGTTCGACGGCGGAGCGAGGCTTGCACGCTGGAACATCAGCTCGAAACGATGCCGCAGCACACTGCCAGCCGGCGGCACGAGCCACGCGCCGTGCTGAACGTCGGACAGCGCAATCGGCGACCCGGTCAGTAGCGGATGGCCGGGCCGAACCACCGCGCGGACCGGCTCGCCGGCCAGCGGTTCGTAGCGCAGCTGGAGCTTGTCATGCTCCGCCGACAGACGCCCGATCACCACGTCGAGCTTGTCTTGCGCCAGCCGCTCAAGCAGCACATTACTGGTGTCGATTTCGACTGAGATATGTATGTTCGCATGCATGCGCTTGACTGCCGCGACAGCCGCCGGCAGCACGCGCACGGCTGGCGAGGTGATGGCACCGACTGCAACATGCCCAAGGCGTCCGGCCTTCAACGCGGCGAGTTCTTCCTGGGCCTGCTCGAGGCTCCCGAGCACGACGCGTGCATGGCGGATCAACACTTCGCCATAGAGCGTTGGCCGTACGCCACGCGGCATGCGCTCGAACAGGAGTGCCCCGAGCATTTCTTCCAACTCGCGCAGCAGCTTGGAAGCGGCGGGCTGCGTCATGCTGAGCGCCGCAGCCGCGCGGTGGATGTTGCCTTCCTTCGCGAGTGCGACGATAAGAAGCAACTGCCGCGTCTTCAGGCGCGTGCGGACATACCACGGGTTTGTATGCAGCATGAATTACGGGTTTATACCAATATAGAAAAAGATATCTGAAACGTCCCACTTTTCATTGGTAGGTTATCAACGTTGCCCGTAGACTGCACGCAAATCTAGCCCACCCAGAGACGGACGATGTCGGCATGTCGGCAACCAAACCCAGACTGCGTTCCCAACAGTGGTTCGGCACCACGGACAAGAACGGCTTCATGCGACGCGGTCCGACGACATAATTGAAGGAGACATGATGACGAATCCGCAGGCGCTGCAGCCCAGCAAAACCGACACCCGCGCAGCGCAAACAGTCGGCAACAGCGAGAGCGAAGAAGAGAAGCTCATCGTCGGCCATATCGCGCGGCGGCTCTTGCCGTTTCTCGCACTGATCTACGTGGTTGCGTATGTGGACCGCACAGTGGTCGGCTTCGCGAAGCTGCACATGAACGCGGCCGTGGGCCTGAGCGACGCCGCTTACGGCCTTGGCGCGGGGCTCTTTTTCGTCGGTTACTTCCTCTGCGAAGTGCCGAGCAATTTCGCACTCTCACGCCTTGGCGCGCGCGTATGGTTCGCACGCATTCTTTTGACGTGGGGCACGATCACGATGGCAATGGCTTTCGTGAGCGGACCGAAGAGCTTCTACACGCTGCGCTTTCTGCTGGGCGCCGCCGAAGCCGGGCTCTATCCCGGGATTCTGTATTTCCTCACGCAGTGGTTCCCGATGCGCCATCGCGCGCGCGTGATCGGCCTGCTGGTGCTTGCGCAGCCCATCGCGGGCATCGTCACTGGACCCATCGCGGGCGCGCTGCTCGAAACGCACGGCATCTTCGGCCTCTCGAACTGGCAGATGTTGTTCGTCGTGAGCGGCCTGCCCGCCGTGCTGCTGTGCATCCCCACGCTGCGCCTGTTGCCTGAATCGCCCGCACATGCGCGCTGGCTCGACGATCGCGAGCGCCGCTGGATCGAGCGCTCGCTCGCCGCCGATCAGCGCAATTATTCGCTCGATCCGCACCGCAATCCGTTCAGCGCGCTCAAGGACTGCCGCGTGCTGCTGCTTGCGCTGCTGTTCCTGCCGTTTCCGCTGTGCATCTACGGTTTGTCGCTCTGGTTGCCCACGATTATCAAAGCGTTCGGCGTGAGCGATTCCACGGCGGGTCTGCTTTCCGCGGTGCCGTATCTGTTCGCGGTGGTGGGGCTGCTGATCGTGCCGCGCCATTCGGACAAGCGCCGCGAGCGCTACGGCCACATCGTCGTGGTGTCGGGCATGGCGGCACTGACGATGGCCGCGAGCGCCTGGGTCCACTCGCCGGCGCTGCAACTGCTGTTCATCAGCCTGACCGCTTTCTCGATTTACTCGATCCAGGCCGTCGTGTGGACGCTGCCGGGCGAATTTCTTACCGGCGCGAGTGCGGCCGTGGGGATCGCGACGATCAACTCGCTCGCGAATCTCGGCGGCTATCTCGGCCCCTATGGCATTGGGCTCATCAAGGAGGCGACAGGCAGCCTTGCTGCCGGTCTGTATTTTCTCGCGGCAACGCTGGTGTTCGCGGTGCTCGTCACGTTCGCGGTGCGTGCGACGCTGCGCCCGCATCCGCGCACCGAAGGCTCCCTCGGGAGCGGCCGGGGCAAATAAATCAACGGCGGACAAAGTCATACGGCGGACACAGTCATGAACGCATTCCATACATTGGGCATCGTCGGCGCCGGCAAGATCGCCCATGACCAGCATCTGCCCGCCATCGAGGAAACTCGGGCTTGCAGCTCGTCGCGAGCGCGAGCCGCAATGCACAAGTCGAGCATGTGGCACGTGCAGCCCTCGGCGGATCTCTTTTTCTACCATGCGCACAAGCGGAATCAGTCCGCCTGCACAGGTATTCATTGATTTTCTCGTCGAGCGCTTCAAGAGCCACAGTGCATCCACTTCGGGGGCTGCTTCATAGTAGAAGTGCGATGCTGGCGGAGAGTCGTGGAGAAGCTCGCGGGAATGTCCGATTCGCAGTGATGTTGAGTCATTGAGCGTGCGACTGCGAGCGCCTCTTCGTGTCCGGGCGTCGCCCGCTGCGACCAGCAGTAGCCGACCCTTCGCAGCCGTTCACCCGACAAGCGCCGCCGTCCGCTCCCCAACGGTAAGCGGACGGCCATCACGCGAGGCACGGCGAGCGAGACGTTATCCTGCCAGATCGACGCACAGGCTCGACAGGTTAGCGCGCACCCAGTCCTCGATCCCGCGGAGACGGACACCTTTCCGCACATTGAACGTCTGCGCCATGTCCCACGCTACGCCGCGTCCTTGAGCGAACACCACGCGATATTTGCGCAACGTGTCGTCGGGTGCTTCGGCAAGTCGTCGCTCCAGTTCGGGCACAGTCCATACATTGCGGCGGACTTGCACACCAAGCACACGGTCGAGCGTATCGGCCACTTCGCGGTACGTAACCGTGTCCCCGGCGATGCGCACCACCCGGTTCGAAATCCGCGGCTCCTCGAAGACTATCTCAGCCGTCATGAGGCCAATGTCCTCGGCCGTTGTCACCGTCACCGCGTTGTCATGGTTGCCCAGCGCATTGACCGTATTCGTTGCGAGATCGACGACGCCGAACGAAGGCTCGAACAAAAAACTCGTGAACATGCCGGTGGAGACGATCACCCATTCAGTGTTTCGCTGCGCCCGAAGAAGGTCGCGCACGCCAAGCTGTTCGTCAAAAAGATCCTGCACGCTGCCTCGGCCGATAATGTCGTAGTCCACGCCGAACTGCCACGGGAAATACCGCCTGGCCCTGGCGTCCAGTGCGGCTTGTGTGATTTTCAGTTGTACTCCTGGGCCGCCGACGAAGCCTGTGCACGAGATAATGGTGTCGAACTGGCGAAACATGGCGGCAAGTTCGGCGCACGATTGCCGGACGAGGTCGCCCTCGACGAATTCGATGCCGAGTTCGCGCAACTCGGCCAGCTCCTTTCGTTTTGCCGTATCGTCGGACGCTGTTGCCGACGGGCGAAGGAGTACCGCGATGGATACGCCGGCCGCGTGCGTTGCACGTCGCGCCAGGTTGCGCAGCACGGCCATGCCGAGTTCTCCTGCGCCCAAAACCAGTATTGCATTGTCGTTCGACATGTACGCTCTCCGTTCTGGAAAAAATGACAAGAGGACTCGCTCCGGGCGGATGACGCCGAAGGCAGAACCAGTCCTAACCGGTTCGCAGTGTAGGCGCGCAAACGCCGCGGATAGTTCGCTGTTTCTGAATACACATCGCGAGATGGACGAACCGCGCGGCGTGCATCAGCGGATAAACTGGGCGGTCCAGTGCCACCGGCCTGGTAACATGGAGTTCCTTCCGGCCGCACTGGCCAGCCACAAGGGTTGCGCGCACCGCTCATGGACAAACTTCAAGCGATGACAACATTCGTACGGGTCGTCGAGGCACGAAGCTTCAGTAAGGCTGCGGAGACCTTGTCGATGCCCCGTTCGTCCGTGACAACCATGATCAAGAGCCTGGAAGCGCATCTCGGTACGCCGCTGCTCAGGAGAAGCACGCGGAGCCTTAGCCTGACCGAGGCGGGGGCGCGCTATTTTGCATCCTGTCAGGCCATTCTCTCGGATATAGAGAACGCTGAGAGCGACGTATCCGTGCAGACCAACACGCCGCGCGGACGGATTCGCGTTGATATGCCCGGCGTGATCGGCCGGTCGATCATTGTTCCGAGATTGCGTGAGTTCGAGGCACAGTATCCGGATATCGAGCTGGTGCTCGGCCTCAGCGATCGCCCATCGGATCTTGTCTACGAAGGTATCGATTGCGCTATTCGAACCGGGGTGCTCGCGGATTCGACGCTGGTCGCGCGTCGGCTCGGCCAGCTCAACTGGCTGACCTGCGCATCCCCCCTCTACCTCAAGCAATACGGCGAGCCGGAATCGATTGCCGCACTGGCTGCCCACCGTACCATCAACTACCTGTCGAATGCGACCGGCCGGCCTCTCGACTGGCGCTTTTGTGTAAACGGCGAAGATGTGGCGATGACGATGCGCAGCCGGTTCTCCGTCAACGAAACGGAGGCGTATTTGCTGTGCGGTCTGGAGGGGCTCGGTTTGATCCAGCTTTCGGAATTCGCGGCGTCTGCCTATCTTCGGAGCGGCCGCCTCAACGAGGTACTCGCTAATGCGCGATGCACGCCCGTGCCGATTTCCATCGTCTATCCGCAGGCCCGCGCCACTGCCGCAATCAGGACCTTCGTCGACTGGGTCGTCGCGATCGTCAGCTCGGATCTACCGCAGTGAACGGCCCTCAGGCATATAACGCTGAATGTCTGTGGGTGGCCCACCGCTGCCCTACAGCCGAACGTAGCATTTGTTATGAACGCGACTTCAAAGTGGCTGACCGCAACCACTCCGAGAAGATTCGGATGGTCCTTTCACGCGGATGGCCTGGCCTTCGAATCACATAGAAGCGATACCCAGGCAAGCTTAGTTTGAATGCCTTTACAAGCGTACCGGCGGCGAGCTCGGGGGCCACGAGCGCGTCACTAAAAATCCCGATTCCCTGGCCGGCGATCACCGCCTCGATGGCATGCAGCTCCTCCCGGAAGCTCAGGTGCTGCATGTTCTTGAATTCGGGCACTTCGCGCCACCTGCGCTGAGCCGCGGCAAGCCATCTCTGCCATGTGGGCGGCTCAAGGTCGGCTGGCGACCAATAGGAGTGGATCAGAACATGCTCCGCGAGATCGACGGGCCTCCTCAGTTGTCCCGTTGAAAGCAGGCGCGGATTGTAGACGGGCCAGAATGTATCTCTCAACAGATCATCGACGATCCCGCCGGTCGGCACTGCCCGGCCGGTCGCGTAACGAATCGCGACGTCGCCCTCGCCGGCCTGCAGATCGAGCACGGTATCCGTGCCGATCACCTCCAGCGGCACGTCGGGATGCAATTTCCGCCACTCGGACAGGCGAGGCACGAGCCAACGGCTGGCAAAAGCGTTCGTTGTCGTTACGCGAAGGGGCTGTTGGTCGCTATCCCGCTTGACGGCCGCGATTGCGGTGGCAAACACCTCGAGCCCGTCACGAATGGCGGGGAACAGCCGCGCTCCAGCATCGGTCAGCGCCAGGGGCCGCGGTCTGCGACGGAACAGGGCGCAACCGCAATAGTGCTCAAGCAAGCGGATCTGATGACTGATCGCGGTAGGGGTTACACATAACTCTAGCGCGGCCTTCTTGAAGCTCATATGGCGAGCGACTGCGTCAAACGCGCGGAGCTCTACGAGGGGCGGGAGATTATGCATGTCAGCAGTGTAGGTGAAATCAGTTCACCCTTAGCTGAATTCTTCGAGTTTGCCCCCAGGCCGATTTCAGTGAAGACTGGAGCCAAATTCGAGGAGACCACATCATGCTGCCGATTGGATCTTTGGCCGACGCCGCGGCCGAGCTTGCCGCCACCTTCCGCGGCCAACTCCTGCAACCTACGGACACCGGCTATGAGGACGCGAGGAAGGTCCACAACGGCCTGGTCGATAAGCGGCCCGCCTTGATCGCCAGGTGCCACGGCGTAGCCGACGTTGTCGGAGCCCTCGATCTCACCCGCAGGCTCGGCCTCGAGGGTGCAATTCGCGGCGGCGGCCATAACGTGGCGGGACGGTCGACGATCGACGGCGGGGTGATGATCGATCTTTCGCCGATGAAGGGCATCCATGTCGATCCGGAGAACAGAACAGTCTGGGCGCAAAGCGGCGTCACCTGGGGCGAGCTCAATCGCGAGACGCAGTTGCATGGCCTCGCCGTCACCGGTGGCGTGGTCTCCAGCACGGGCATTGCCGGGCTTACCCTCGGGGGCGGGGTGGGCTGGCTGATGGGCAAATACGGCCTGGCGCTCGATAATCTGCGGGCGGTGGAACTGGTCACGGTTGACGGTCGGCTCTTGCGGGCGAGCAAGCACCGCGAGCCCGAGCTTTTCTGGGCGCTTCGCGGCGGCGGCGGAAACTTCGGGGTCGCCACGAGCTTCGAGTATGAACTCCACCCGGTCGGACCGACCATTACGGGCGGCCCGATCGTCCACCCTATCGAACGCTCCCGGGCCCTGCTCGAATTCTTCCGGGACGCTACACGATCGCTGCCTGATGAGCACACACTGTTCGCAACGCTGACGCATGCGCCGGACGGGTCCGGCATGAAAGTAGCCGCGCTGGTCACCTGCCACTGCGGGCCGTTGGAAGACGCCGAAACGGCCATGCAGCCGCTGAAACAGTTTGCACCTCCCATCCTGGATGCCGTCGGGCCAATGCCCTACTCCCAGCTCAACAGCATGCTCGATGCCAATTACCCGAAAGGCGCTCTCAACTACTGGAAGTCCAACTTCCTCATTGAGCTGAGCGACGCTGCGATCGACACCATGATTAGCAGCTTCGCGCGGTGCCCGACGACAATGGGCCAACTGCTCCTCGAACATTTCCACGGCGCGGTCACCCGGGTCAATGCTACCGACACGGCCTTCCCACATCGGCATGAAGGCTACAACCTCCTCGTACTCGCTCAATGGATGCAGCCGACGGAGACCGGCGCCTGCATCGCCTGGGCTCGCGAAACCTACGAAGCGATGAGACCTTTCTTTGCCGCCGGTCGCTATGTCAACTACCTGGACGACGATGAGACAGATGACCCCATCGCGGCTGCATACGGTCCCAATTACCGACGGCTTCAGCAGATCAAGGCCCGGTACGATCCGACGAACTTCTTTCGCATGAATCAGAACATCCGGCCGCTGGCCTGACGGGCACGTGCCAATGTCGGGAAATCAGCCGCGTCTACGGCCCACACCGATTTGCATAAGATCTTCGCCGATAATGAGCTGGCCCGAGAAGTTGCGCTGCGCTCGCATCAGGTTTGCACGAGGTGCATGGCCGGGCGCAATGTGAGACAGCACCAGCGTCTTCGCACCAGCTGCCTCGGCAACCTTCCCGACATCGTCGATGGAGGTATGCGAACTCAACAGGTGTTGTTTGAACGCCGCTTCCTTTTCGCCAACGGGCGGTGGAAAAAGTGCATCGACCCAACTGGTATCTATCACTTCATGCACGAGAACATCTGTATTACGGGCAAGTCGTATCAGGTTGTCGCAAGGCGACGTATCGCCCGAAAACACGATAGAACCATCGTCCGTATCAAAGCGGAACGCAAAAGCCGGCCAGATTGGAAAGTGATTGACCAGCGTCGCGGTCACGCGTACCCGCTCATCTTCATGAACAAGGAAAGGCTCCATCCTCGGAACGGGAGTTTCGTTCGGGCTTCTGAATCCGGCGACCTGCGGTATGGCAATGTCGTGCACCTGCATTAGCGTGCGCAGATCGGGCCGATGCGCATCACGCAGGCGGTCATTAATGTCGAGAGCGTATGCCTGGTACAGGTAATTGGTCATGTCGACCGTGCCAGGGGTCGGATTTTCGGGATTGACGATGGGCGGTGGTGCGGATGCTTTCTGGCCGGGAATGCTGAAGATGGGCTCCATTTGGCCGCGCCGTCCCGGGCCATAAATCTGGACCGGCTGCTTCACACCCGACAGACCGTCATACCAGCCGTACAGAAACAGGTTGAAGTAGTCAATGGTGTGGTCTGAATGGAGGTGGGTCAGAAAAATTCCTCTTAGATTCTCCATACCGGTCATACCGGATACGGTGTTGATGGGACCAAGCTCAGCTTGCTTATAGCGTTTCCCAACGCCGTCGCCACAATCGACGACATACACCGCGTCTCCGACCACGAGCGCAGAAGAGATGCCTTCGCGGTCGCAGTTGGGCCACCAAACCGGGCCGCCCGCGGTGCCGAGCAAAACGAGTCTGGTGTCGTGATTTTGCGCCTGACTTCTCGCCGCCTCCATCGACTGTTTGCGCTGGTCGACCTCTGCCGCACTGGCAGGAAGACCCAACAGAAGTGGCACCCCGGCGCCGGCCATTTTCCAGCCTGCGCCGAGAAATCCTCGGCGAGACATGCCCAACTCAAGCGCCTTACCAATGCAATCACACATCGCCGTCTGTCTCCGAAGCCATTTTGAACGCGCGCAGACGCACCCGCGGCGTACGCGGTGTCTGTGCAAATTTTTATCGCTGTATTGCCGGGCTACGAATTCAACCCGAAAAGACTCAGTGCGCTTCCGCGTGCATTGCCTTGCTGACGCCTGAGTCCCGCATTGGCTCATTGCCTCCGGTGACGTAAATGGCGGCTTCCGGAGTCTTCATGTCGTAGCAACTCTTGATGATTTCTCCGTCTTTCATGACGAGTGAAATCTTCGTCGGGTCTTGCAGAACCTTCAGGTCCTGAAGCGGATCGCCATCGACGAGAACAATGTCCGCGTAATAACCTTCGGCGATTTTGCCAATACTCTCCGGCTGCATCATCAGTTCGCCGCCGAGTCTCGTGGCCGACAGGATCGCCTCCTTCGGCGTCATGCCGATATACTTCACAAAGTGCTCCAGATCACGAGAGTTCGTGCCATGCGGCATCCAGGCGAAGCCGTAATCGCCCCCTGGCAAGATGCGAATACCACGCTTGTGCATCTTCGTTAGGGTTTCAGAGGCGACTTCCAGCTCACGAGCGTAGCCCATTTTCGTCGCAACTTCTTCCGTGATGCCCCACTTGTCCGCGTGGTAGAGCGTGCTTACAAGCCAGCCGATTCCAGGCGCGACGAAATGCTTGTCCTTGTTGGCTTCCAACATATCGAGCGCCTCCTCGTCCGCGAAGCTGGCATGAAACACCAATTCGAGACCATGACGTACGCACTGCTTGACCGATTCGCTGGAGCGGGCATGCGCGGCGACCCGCTTTCCGGCGCGCTTGGCCTCGGCCGAAAGCATGGCTATTTCCTCCTCCGAGAATGGAGAAACTTCCGCCGGAATACCGGCGATGTATTCGCCGGACAGGTTGATCTTCAGGTGATCGACGCCGTACTTGATAAACATGCGCGTCGCGCGACGTACTTCTTCAGGGCCGCTCACAACTTCGCCGAAATTCAACTCGTGGAATGGCAAGTGAGGCAGCGTATTGTCGCCCAGGCCGCCGAGCGTCGTGATTTCCTGGCTGCCTGCCAGATAGCGTGGCCCCGGGAATTCTCCCGCGTTGATTGCATTGCGCACGACGACATCGAGGCGAGGCTTCGCGGCGGCCGCGCCAAGCGCGGAGGTGAAACCCATTTCTAAATAGCGCCTGGCCACGCGCACGCACCAGAGGATGTGTTCCTCGGGCGGCATGAACTGAATTGCGGACAGCGAGGGCTGGTCATTCCACGAAAAGTGCGTGTGAGCTTCGGTCATGCCCGGCATGATGAACCGACCGCGGCCATCGATGACCCGCGCATTCGGCGCGTTCACGGACTCGCCGTTCCTGGCGACGCGCGTGATGCGGTTACCCTCGACAAGGATTTCGCCGATGTAGGGATCAGCGCCGGTGCCGTCGAAGATATTGACGTTGGTGAATACGGTTGCGTTCATGTCTCCTCCAATAGGTTGAGGAACCTACTTCATCGACTGATAGAAGGCCTTGAGTTCTTCGGCGCACTCGGCAGGTTTTTCGAAGGTCGTCCAGTGACCGCAACCTGACAGGATCCTGACTCTGCTTCCGGTGACGCGTTCGCCCATAGATTTCACGGCTGCGGGTTGTCCGACACCGTCTTCGTCGCCCGTGACCAGCAAGGCTGGAACCGAAATCTTCTCTATCTCGGCGGCCTGCGCGCCGGCCAGTGCTTCACAGCTTTGTGCGTAGCCTTCAGGCGACTGGCGCATTACGCTTTCACGCACTAGCGCGACGCTCACCGGACGCTGTGCCTTGGTTTCGGCACTCGTCGCGGCTTTGACGATGGCGTCCGCGATCTCCTGGACGCCAGCGATGCCCTTCTCGCGGGACAACGTAGCCCGGGCCCGAATGCCGGGCCTGCCTTGGTCCGGCGGAGCTAGCAATGGGCCGAAGAGCGCGAGGCTCTTCACGAGTTCAGGGTGACTGATCGCGAGATGCTGCGCGACGATGGTTCCCATCGAGTGCGCGACGACGTGCGCCCCCGATACGCCAAGGTCGGCCAGCACGCCCGCCAGGGAATCGACGTAAAGGTCAATCGAAAGCGGTTGTGAAGGGAGCGCCGATCGCGCGCTACCGGGCAATTCAGGCCGAACCACCTTCATGCCGTCGAACGCCGACAGCACCGGTGTCCAGTTATTCGATGAGCCACCGAGGCCGTGAATGCAGACTACCGGTTGACCGTCCCCGTCGACCTCGACGGCGACGTTTTTGATCAGCATCGTGCTCATTCGCCCACCTCATTCTCCAGCACGCCAACGTTCTGGATCTCGATCCGAATTACATCGCCCTGTTGCAGGAATTTCGGCGGGTTGAAGCCGATGCCGACGCCGGCCGGTGTGCCCGTGGCAATCACGTCACCCGGTTGCAACTCGATGCCAGCGGAAAGTGTTTCGATGAGAGTCGGGATATCGAAAATCAGTTGTCGTGTGTTCGAGTTTTGGCGCAGTTCGCCATTCACCCAACATTTCACATCGATGTTCTGGCCGTCGGCTTCGTCAGCGGTCACGAGGTACGGACCCATCGGGCAGAAGCCGTCGAGCGACTTGCCGATGAACCATTGGCGGTGGAGCTTCTGCAGGTCGCGGGCGGTGAAGTCGTTGATGACGGTGTAGCCGAAGACATGGTCCATCGCATCGGCCTTCCTGATGCGCCGGCCGCCCTTTCCGATGACCACGCCAAGTTCCGCTTCATAGTCCAGTTGGCTCGTGACGGTCGTGTGGCGCGGGATCTTCACGCCTGGACCGATAACTGTACTGGCGGGTTTAGTGAAGATGACGGGCGCTTCAGGGGCGTGTTCGCCATCCTTGGCGCTGCTGTCGAAGCCGGAATTCTGGAACTCCGCGGCGTGCTCGTGATAGTTCTTGCCTACGCAGAAGATATTGCGGCGGGGCTGCTCGATCGGGGCGAGGACTTTCGCGTCGCTCAGGGGACGTCCTTCCCCGCGCGGGCGGAGGTCGCCCTTGAATTTTTCGAACGACTGGACCAATTGGACCATATCACCTTCAAACTCTGGAACCAGATCGGCGATGGGCCAAAATACCGAATCGTTAGCATCTACAAGGGCAAGGGTCTTGGTGCCTTTAAACTCAAGGTTTGCAAGCTTCATAAAGTAACTCCTGATTTGGATCCAATTGGTTGTCGCATAGTGCAATGTAGAACCAAAAAGAAGACCAAGCAAGTCAGGATTAACCAAATAGCGCCAAATTGGTACTGCATTTGGTATCATTGAATCAACGCATTACGGGGAGCGACAAAAATGGGCGACATGGAAGCGAGAAGTCCGATACGCGCCGCGGGAGCGAAGGCGCTCGCGACGTACCTGGTCGACGAGATTGCATCGGGCCGGATGCGGGACGGCTTTCGACTTCCTCCGGAACGGCAACTGAGCGAGCAGTTCGGCGCATCACGCGGGGCTGTGCGACGCGTCTTGCAGGATCTAAAAGAGCGCGGTCTGATTACGCAGACTGTCGGCAGCGGCACGTTTGTCCTGGCCGGTGCAGCGCAGTCGTTGCCACCACCGAAGGACGAGCTCGTCGACTTGTCGGGGACTCAGACAAGTCCGGCCGAACTGATGGAAGCACGCCTTCTGATTGAACCACTGATGCCGAAGCTGATTGCGCGCAACGCGACGTCTTCGGACTTCGCGCGGATGATGGAATGTCTTGAGCGCTCGGAGGCCGCCGCGTCGGTGGAGGAATTCGAGCATTGGGACGGCGAGCTGCATCGAACGTTCGCTCTTGCCACTCACAATTCGTTTTTCCTGAAGGTGCTCGAGTTGACCAACCGCGTGCGCGAGCAGGGCGAATGGGGTCGCTTGAAACGCCACTCGCTTACGCCTGAGCGGCGCAAGGAATACGAGGCACAGCACCGGGAGATTGTCGAAGCGCTGCGTGACCGCGACGCCGAGCATGCCGGCCAGATGTTGACGGGGCATCTTCGTCAGATTCAGCACAATCTCTTTGGTATCTGAAACGCCCGGCAACGGCACTGGGGCAGGGATTGCTTTCGAGTGGTCGGCAAGTTATCCCGCTGCGGTGCGCTCGGGCGTGCCCGTTTGGACCATTGCTGGCCGTGTACAAACGCTGGCGTCAAAAGCGCTTCCGCGAAGCTGGCACCGCGATGGCCGCGCCTTCGCCACGTTGGCGCTTGCTGCCGCCAGGATATGCATCCGCGTTGCGGGCCTGACATGCGGACTCGCGAAGCTTCGAAGGACGAGAATGCAACCCGGAGCCGCCGCGCGAAGGGCACGCCTGAACGTCCGCAAACGGCGAAATGCATCAACCGGTTTTCGGGAAGCTGGGCAGCTATCCAGGCGAATCAGCCAGTCGAGTGACGACTTCGTTGGATGGGTGAGCGTCGGCAAGTGGCCATCAATGGCAGGCCACCCTCAGGCGCAACGGCTACTCGTCACGATGTTCGCGCACCATACGCCACCATGCGTTCCCGGGCTTCAGAAGAAAGCTTGTCTGACTTGCTGATGGCTCCATTCTCAAGAGTCGAAGCCTCCACCCGACCCACAGCGGTCAATAGAATAGAAAAGCCGCGTGGTTGCCAAGGCAACGCCGCCGGCCCACACCACGACCGAGAATTCGAGTACCGTGCGCCTGTTCATTCGCAGAATCTTTTCGCCTTCTCTTTCATATCCAGTGTTTAGTTCTTAATCCACGCACGAACCCGAGGTCGAGGCCTGAGCGCGTACCTGGTAGTCGTCGTTGAGTGTTTTCAGGAAACACACGAGATCGGCAATGTTTTGCTGAGTAAGCTGCGGTTTCGAATGGAATTTACGAGCCAATGCACCATCCGAGGCCGTCGCTCCACCTTCAGACGTTTGCCCCTGTCCCATGGGAAGTTCTTCATCGACATTGCCCCGGAATCTCGGTGGCAGGTCGTTGAATACCTGTATTCGAGCCCCTGGCACGTACGAGGGAACAAGAGCCCAGTCTGGAGCCGGCACCGGAGCACCCGAACCGCCAGTCGACGGATACCAATACTCAGGATTCGTATCCCGGGTGTTGTAGAAGTTCAGTACCTGTTCAATCGAATGAAATACGCCGTTGTGGAAGAACGTCGAGCGCCCGGTGACGTTACGCAGGGTCGGGACTTTGAATGCCCCGCAATACGGATCATCTTGCCCGACCTGCGGCAAATGAATCGTCGTATAAGGACCGCAGAGCCCCATGTCGTAGTACCGGGGATTGCTGTTGGCCGGGATCGCAGAATTACGCGGGGCACCCAAGGTCTGGTACGTGAAGTCGGTCATCAGACCCGAGGCGCCCCCGAAGTTCACACCGGCATAGTGACAGGCCGCGCAACCCGCACCGCTCACCGTGTTGTTGAACAGAGCGAGGCCCCTCTTCTCAGCCGCGGTGAATACGACTCCGGCCTTGTTCGCCTGTACCAGATCCCATTTACTCGTATAGGGGTGAAAGCTCGGATCTTCGACCTGGAAGGCCCGTAGCGCATCACCTGCATCGGAGAACGCCTGCTCCACGTTGGTGAATACGTCGGCACCGTAAATGGTTTTGAATGCCACGGCACTGGGTCCGCCCTGGATTGCGGCCACTACAGCGGACTGCGAGACGTTGCCCATTTCGATCGGGTTCAACAGCGGGAACGCGGCTTGAGCAGATAACGACGGTGCCCGTCCGTCGAGCATAAAGCCGCCGCCTGGGGCCGAACCGGTAATACCATCCGGATTCATTGCCTGATCCGAATAGGCAGGCGTCATGTCCTTATAGCGAAGACTGGGAACAGCACGGACTCCCGACTGCGTGGGGTCCGAGCCCAACTGGACAGCCAGATTGTTAGGCGGCCCATAAGCAAAGGCCGGATCGTGGCATGTGGCGCATGCCATATTGCCTTTCTTCGACAGCGAGCGATCAAAGAATAGCGCTTTACCTAGCTTCGCTTTGGCGCTCAACTGAGGTGCTGGCGGCTGGATCGGCATACCAGGCGTTGACGCTCCGAAGGACGCGGAGGTCCCATTCGGCGCCTCGGCATTCGATGAATCTCCGCCATCGGAGCACGCAGCGAGCACTAAACTCAGGAGAAGTACAAGAGAGGCAAGAGCAGAAGAAGGCATGCACATTTAGGTGTAAACGTAAAAGAGCCGGGTTCACCCAGGAGGGGACCCGGCTTTGGGTTCAGACCAGGCTGCGCCTGGTGGGCAATCCATGCCACGGTTGCCACCAAGGTGAATTTGCCCGGCCTGTTGTCCAATACAGCGGAGTAGCCGGGCTCGGCAGCCGCGGATCCCATCCGCAGCAGCTGGTCGAACTCGATTCGCCTTCGTCAGACATCACGACGACAGGGTTCGCCCCGGCAAACCCTCCGCGAGCCGGTTCGGATTAGTTCAGCGCAACTTGCTTGCGCGACCACGAGAACGGGCCATAAGCATCAATGCCATTCGGTGCGTTCTTCGTCGGATCGAACGTGAACTTCGTCCATTCCATCGGCGTGGTCTGGCCATGGACGATAATGCGGTGGAAGTTCGGCACGTTGTAACTCGTGCCCACCGGGTTCAACACGTACGGGTCGAACGAACAGGCAGTAGCCGCAGTGAACGGGGTCGACGCGTCATAGACTTGAGTAGCGGGCTTGACGTTTTCGTGGACACACGCTTGATGCGGCATCAGCGGATTGTCTGACTGGTACAGGTGGCTGTCCCCGTTGATGACCAACACGGGCTTGCCGAATTCAGCAGTGCGGCGAGCAATGATGTCAACGTACGGGGCATATTGCGACAGACGGGGATTGTCGCCCAGGTTTTCCGCATCCCACATGTCGGCCTGCTCGGCGATTACCAGGGCACTGGCCTTCTGTGCTTCAGCCTGGTCGAATGCGTTATTCAGCCAATTCTTGGTAGCCTGCGTACGGTTCGCGACTTCCGTAGCCTGTTGCGCAGTCATATTCACAGTGTCCGGCGTTTCCGGCTTCTTGCCCGAGAACCACACATCGGTACCATTGTTCGAACCGCCGGGAATGTTGACGGTAGCGAACACCACGCCCTGGTTCGCCCACCAGACGTTTTCGACAAACTGCTTGTCCGTGGCGCTTGTCCCTTCCTGGGCCTGACTATGAACCTGGAGAGTGCCCGAACCCAGCGTCGAACCTGGGGTGGGGAAGAACAGCTGGCGAATCAGGCTCAGGTTATCCACCGGATTGCCGGCCTTATTGGAGCCCGTGCTATAGCTCGGCTGGGGCGTTCCAGCGACGTTGCCCAGCAGCGGATCCGTATCGGAGTAGAAGCCGGCGATTTCCTTCGGTACCTGGCAGTCTTCCCATTCGTTGTCACCCGGCGTATAGACCAGGGGCAGCGCGAACTGCGAGAAGAAGCTTTGGATAGCCCGGTCGTAGACTGCCGTGCAGTTCTCCGAGCCCGAGTGCAAGTCACCGACGTGGAAGGCAGCGCTCACGTCTTTATCGCTCGCGATAGCCGACAGATACTGCGGCAGGTGCTTGAATTCGTACAGATCGTCACCGGGAGCTGCGCCCGTGGTCGGATTGGGGTTGCCGTACGGCACATCGCCGAACAGCGCAAGCGAGAATGCCTTGGCAGTGGGAACCTGAGGCTGGCTTGCCCCTTGGGGGGCGCTTGCACCAGTGGCGGGGCTGTTGTCGTTGCTGTCGGAGCCACCGCAGGCACTGATAGCCACACTAGCAAGTAGTGCAGCGCCGAACGCGGGTGGAAAAATCTTAGGGAATTTTTTCATTTTTTGATGTGGGATGTCGGTTTGCCTACTAAAACAATACAAAGTCTTACATCCGTGGATGACACAACTATTACGAATCTTTAATAGGCGGCCGCCTCTTTGCTCAGTGCCTGATTCGCTCTCCGGCGATGTACCCTCTTCCGGGCCTTCCGCGACGGCGCCCGCATCATCGATACGGCAAAACGGGCAAGGATAAGGAGCTGGATATAGCTCGTACGCGAGCATCCACGGATGCGGTGAGAAAGTTGGAAAGAGCGATCGCCTGTCGTTTGGTACACGCAAAAAAATATTCCTGAGTGCAACCGTATTCGGGAAACCGTCAGTCGTAGTTGCGGACGAGCCAGGCAACGGGCTCGACGCCGCTGCGCGCGGCGTCCTGATGGACTGGGACCGGTTCAGAACGTCGGCTGAAGATCGGGCGGTGCTTTTTTCGAGTCACGATCTCGAGCTTACGGAAGGCCTCGGTGCGAGAACAATCACGTGTTCCGATCTCGGTATAGCTTTTCACGGCTCGGGCGATGCGAGACACCCCGGCCAACCTGGTCAGCGTGAAAATCGGCATCAACCTCGTCAACATGGACTTGATGCGTTTGCGTGCCTTTACGCCAGCGGTTCACGGCTTTCTCGACACAATCCGCGAGGGCCACCCGGCCACACCGCTACTCGTCATTTCGCCTCTCTACTGCCCAATTCACGAGCACACGCCTGAGTCGATTGACTCTTCCTCGCTCGAAAACTGCTGCCGGCTCTCTGACGTTCACATCCGTTGTGGGTCAACACCAGTTTTCACGCAGCGTGCAACCGATCAACCGCCATCGCCGCTACACGGCAGCTGTCGACCCGGAACGGTCACGTCGCGAATGGATTTCGAATGTCCCTATGTGCAGGTGCAACGGACAGCGAAGGCACGTCTGCGCCGGGACGTGCTGCGACGGTCGCCCCGGAACGTCGCGCACTCCCTCGAAGCCTCCGCGTTCAGGGCGCTTCCAGGCGAAACTTGTCCTTTGCCCACGATGAGTAAATGCGCTCCGATGTCTCGCGCCGCATTCGAGCGGACTCTTTCGCATCCTCGCCTACGACGTAACGCAATTGTTCGGTGTCGTCCGTTGCCGCCTCGACGACTGCTTGCGCTACGTCCTGTTCCGTTGCGAGCGTCACTTTCGGAGCCTGCATATACAGCTCCATCGTTCGATCCACAAGATGTCGATATGCCATTGGAACCGGTATTTGCGCGGCCTGTTCAGCCGTCTTACGTACAAGATTTGTAGCAGGGACAAAGCCCGGCTCGATCAGTTTGACAACAATGTTCTGTGAGCGAAGCTCATACTGTAGCGACTCCGTTAGCCCCTCGATTGCGCATTTGCTAGCGCTGTATGCGGCCATGAGCGGCTCCGGAAGGATGGCTGAGCCGGAACTGACATTGATAATCCTGCCGCCGCCGATTCCTCTGAAATAGGGGGTGACGACTTGCATCGTCAACATCGCGCCAAACACATTGGTCTCGAACAGGGTACGAAGTGTCGTCATCGGTGTGGATTCGAAAACGGAAAACAATGCGTGCCCTGCATTGTTGACGAGGCAATCCACCTGACCAAAGCGCGTGACTGCACTGTCGAGCGCAGACTCTATCGTGGTGACCTCGTGTACATCCAGATGAACGACTAGAAGATTCGGTGAGTTTTCCTCCTCTGACCAACAAGAGGTGTCGCGCATGGTCGCGACGACGTTCCAACCTTCCTTGAGAAAAAGTCGTGCAGTCGCCTTGCCGAAACCGCTCGAGCATCCTGTGATCAAAACTGTTCGTGCCATATCTGTGCTCCGTTCTCTGGACATTGATTGAGTGCTGCGAGAGCGACTATAGACACGGATGACCGGATGGTCTATAAACGATTATCCAATTTTCTTTACTAATCGTCCAAACTTGGAACCACTTACGCAGCTAATCGAGCTTCTGCGGCCACGAGCGCTCGACCTTAAAAATCTCGAGGGGCGGGGCAACTGGGTGTTGTGCTTTCCGGCAGACAAGAACATCGTTTTCGGCCTCGTCATGTCAGGCTCGTGCAGGTTTGAAGCAGCCGGGCATCCGTCGGTGCAACTGGACGCAGGGGACTTCCTGCTGATGTCGGCGCCGCCGCCATGGACCCTCTCGAAGGGGGAAGCCGGCGACTTTTTCGAATTTGATACGCTTCGGCACCCGTCAGACTTGCGCATCATGTCGTTCGGAGCCGGGTCCGATACGACCCGAATCATGGGTGGATATTTTTGCTTCGATACCGCCAATGCAGAATTGTTGAACACGCTTATGTCGCAGGTCATACATATCGGGTGCGCCAATCGATCGGCTCCGGCGTTGCGGGGAATCGTTGAGTTGGTTGACCGCGAGGCGTCATCCGCTCGGCCGGGACAGGGCTTCATCCTCAATCGTTTACTGGAGATCATGCTGGTAGAAGCACTTCGAACCCGGAGTGACGCAGCAGAGGAAACGGAGTTGGCGAGGCCAGGGATGCTGGCCGGCCTCGCCGATAGACAACTTGCGTGCACGCTGCGCGAAATTCACGCAGACATTGCGCGGCATTGGACTGTTGCTGCGATGGCTACGACGGCCGGAATGTCCCGCTCAGCGTTTGCCGAACGATTTACGAGGATTGTGGGAACACCACCGGTCGACTACATAGTGAACTGGCGGATGGCACTGGCAAAAGACGCGTTGCGCTTCACGAGTCGTCCCTTGATCGAAATTGCTACCGCGACCGGTTACGGCTCAGCCAGTGCATTCAGCACTGCGTTCAGTCGCGTGGTTGGATGTTCGCCGGCGCGATATGCCAGGGGGCAAACCGGGCGTGACAGCGATGACTGAAAAGTCGCAATTTTCATGGCGGCTGGTAAATGCTCGATGCGGGCTGCTCGCTCAAGCTGCTCGACACTCGGAAGTTTGTGATCGATGGACTGTTTGCCGATCGAAGCCGCCGTTCGAATGTCCAGACGACATGGGTAGCCAGCGTCTCAAACTGGCCGCACGCCGACCCACGGTTGGACAGTGCGAGGTCGTGCGGATCAATCTATGCGAAGGGCATAAATCGACCCATCTCAGCTGCTCAGTATCGAGCTGGTCTCATGTCTCTTCCCAAGGTGCAACTGCCGTTCGCCACTTACCCCCGCGATCCTTATGCAGGCTGACCAGAAATGCGCGGCTGCAGCCACACTTCCTGGCGGCATTGTTCGACGGACGTGGGCAGCGGAAGGCTGCCTGGCGTGCGCCTCGCCTCAAGAGGTGCAGAGACAGCAATCGGCTTCACCGTTTACAATCCGAAGATGAGTGAACGATGAGCTGCGACGCCTGCCGCAACGCCCGCGGCCGATGCGAACGTCGCGTTTGTCCAAGTACTCGAAGCGTCACCGGCGGCAAACACGCCCGGCACGCTCGTCTGCTTCCATTCGTCCACACGGATAACGGGGCCCATCGGTCCTTCTTCGAACGCGCATCCGAGCTGTGTCGCGAGTGGGCTCGCCATTCGCGTCCGGGGCGCGACGAAGAGTGCATCGATAGCGACGACCCGGTCATCGGCGAGACGCAATCCGGTTATGTTGGGGGAAGCTCCGATTATTTCGATGACGGGCGTCCGCTCGATGAGCACGTTACGGGTGTCGAACAGAGCAGCCTCTTCGGGCGTCGGTTGGGCGATGCCTTGCGTGAACCATGTCGTCGGCCCCCAATCAGAAACGAGCATCGCCTGATGGACTGAAAGCGCGTGTGTCGCCAGAACGCCGAGCCGTTTGTCTCCGACTTCGTAGCCGTGGCAGTATGGACAATGCAGTACTGAAAGTCCCCATCGCTCTTCAAGGCCGGGCACGGACGGTAGTTCGTCGCGGACGCCCGTGGCGAGAATCAGGCGATCCGCGCTCAAAGTGCTCCCATCGCCTTGTGTGACGAAAAATCGATCACCGATACGTTCTGCCGTGCTGGCTTCCCTCGCGACGATCCGCGCGGTCGGATACGCCGCCAGTTGGGCTGTCGCTTCGCCGATGATCTCGGCTGGCGCCCTGCCATCCTGTCCGAGGAACCCATGCGAGTGTGGTGCGAAGCGATTGCGTGGACGCCTGTCATCAAGCACCAGTACACGCCGTCTCGCGCGCACCAGTTGCATCGCGGCGGAAAGACCGGCGAAGCTGCCACCGATCACGATGACATCGTAATGTGCTGACATAGGTTCCCTCCTTCTCAAGCAACTTGTCTGGTTGCATGATAGCGCCGTGCTACACTATCACGCAACTCCAAATGTTTCATGAAATAGTCCCCCAAGATGAAAACCGATAGCCGCATATCACGGGTCCTGCACGCGATGATTCACCTGAAGTATGCGGATGGCCCGTTGACTTCCGAAGCGCTCGGCAAGATGCTGGATACGAATGCCGTCGTTGTTAGACGCTTGTTTGGCGGTCTGCGCGACATGGGTTATGTCACGTCAGAAAAGGGGCACGGCGGCGGATGGGTATTGGGCAAACCGCTTGAGAACATTACGTTATTGGACGTCTATCGCGCAGTCGGTGAACCGCCGCTTTTCTCGGGCCTCGTTTCGCACGATCACCCGGAATGTCTTGTCGAACAGGCGGTGAATGCGCAGCTTTCAGAGACGCTCCAAGAAGCCGAGACCGTCATGCTCGCGAGATTCGCGAAAGTCACCATCGCGATGCTCGCGCGTGACTTCGAAGCCTCCACGTCCAGGTCAACGTCGACGAAGCGCCGGTCCCGGTCGACGAGTCGGTGACGTTCGCGTGCCAGCGAGGGTTGATGCCAAGATCGGCAGCGATCGTTGCTCCAACGCTAGCCCCGCCGCATGGGCGAAGCACAGTTGCGCGTCAGGCTTCTAAATCGGACGACTCACAGAATCACCGTCACACCTGATGCATCGCGTATTGCGAGCGGGCGATTCGTCTGCTCGTGGACCTGGACGACGCGAAAACGAGTCTTCGCTCTCTCGTCGACAATGTGAATTTCACGGCGCGGCATCACGGGTGCCGCTGTGCGCGAGTTAGTGGCGCGTCCAACTCGCAAACTCCTTGGCACTGGGGGCAGCGCCGGTTCAGGCATGTGCGCTAGCAGGACGTCCGTTCTCGGCGGTTGAGATGCCGCCTGAGCGTCTGGTCGACACGCGTGGCGAACGCCCCTTAATGGCCGGCAAGCGACCGCTCATCGGCCTCGAAACAACCAGACCTCGCGGTGCATCGTTATCCGCCGACCCGATTCACGCCGCAGCCAGGCCGCTACCTGCCATCAGGCCGCAAATCGCCCGCCAATTGCAGAACCGGCGTTCTTCACCCCACCGATCAAGCCTGGCGTTTCCCGCGGCCACCGCCAGGTTTGCCAGCCGGCTTACGTGAACTCGCGACTGGCTTGCTCGCGGGTTTGCTGCGCGGCTTGGGCACGCTGAATGGCTTACCGCTGGACAAAGTTGCGCCTTTACCCGCGGCCACAGCGCGTTGCGCCGCAGACTTGCGCCTGTTTTCGCCACTTTGCGGGCGCGGCTTTTTGCCAGGCACCTGCATCGCGTCCGGCGCGGCTAGCGGCACTTTGGGCTTCTTGGGTTTTTTGGGTTTCTTGATGATCTGACCCGTCGCGCTAGTTTGCGGCACGCGGTGTTCGGCTTCAAAACCGGGCTCTTCGTTACGGCGCAGCGTCTGCCGAATCAGCGCTTCAATCGCGGCCAGTTGCGGCGCTTCATCGGCGCACACAAGGGACACCGCCACGCCGCTCGCGCCCGCACGGCCGGTGCGGCCGATACGGTGCACATAGTCTTGCGCCACGATCGGCAGATCGACGTTGATCACCAGCGGCAGATCGTCGATATCCAGCCCGCGCGCCGCCACATCGGTGGCTACCAGCATCTGTACTTCGCCTGTCTTGAAGCGCTCCAGCGCACGCAGACGCGCGGGTTGCGGTTTGTCGCCATGGATGGTGTCGACCGCATAGCCCGCCTGATCCAGCATGGCCGCCAGGTAATCCACGCCATTGCGGGTTTTGACGAACACCAGCGCGTGCTGCCAGTTGTTCTCAGCCACAAGGTGCATGAACAGCTCGGGCTTGTTCTTTTTGTCCACCGGCACCACCCACTGCCTGATCTTGCTGGCCGTCGCATTGGGCGGGCTGACGCTGATATTGACCGGGCCGCGCAGAATACCGGCCGCCATCGCGCGGATATCCTCGGTAAACGTGGCGGAGAACAGCAGGGTCTGGCGCTGAGCGGGCAACGCCGCGAAGACGGCGTTGAGCTCGCGCGCAAAGCCCAGGTCCAGCATGCGGTCGGCTTCATCCAGCACCAGCGTTTGTACCTGATCGAACTGCACTGCGTTCTGGCGATGGAGATCCAGCAACCGGCCCGGCGTGGCAACGAGCACATCCACGCCTTTGCGCAACTTCATCATTTGCGGATTGATACTCACGCCGCCGTAGGCGGCCAGAAATCGCAAATCGAGACCTTTGCCGTAATCGATGAAGCTTTGCAGCACCTGTTCGGCCAGTTCACGTGTGGGCACCAGCACCAGAACACGCGCGCGGTTGCTGGACACCGCCGGGCCGTGTTGCACCAGCCGCTGCAACAGCGGAAGCGCAAAACCCGCTGTTTTGCCAGTGCCGGTCTGTGCCGCAGCCATGACGTCCTTGCCACTGAGCACAGCAGGGATCGCCTTGGCCTGAACCGGCGTAGGTGTCTGGTAATTGAGGTCCTGCACATTACGCAGCAAGCGATCGATCAGGCCAAGCGAGGCAAATGACATGGGTGTATTCCGGGCTGAAACCGCAATTCTAGCGGTTGGCGTTAGGCGGCAAGGGACGAGTTGAACGCCCGGGCGTTTCGTGGTCACTACCGGCCGATTCGCATTACCCCGATTCGGATTACCGCCGCGCAACATCAGACAACGCACAGGCGGCGGTACAAGCCGTGATCGTTACCGGAGCCGGTCCAGCTTGTTCTCCGATCTGGTCCAGTCGAGCACGAAATCACGGACCGTCTGCGCAGCCGGACTCAGCGATCTATTGCGCCGATACAGCAACGCAATAGGTCTGCTCGTCACGAGATGATCGAGCCTCCGTATCGCCACGCGCGACGTATCCGCGATTTTCGACGCGTATCCCGGTACGAAGGCGATACCGGAACCCGCCGCCACCATGCCGACCGCCGTTCCGACCTGCGAGACTTCGAACTGAGGCGTGAGTCGCACGCCCTCCTTGTCCGCGCATTCATCGACCAGCACACGCGTCGCATTTTTCATCGTGAGTGCGATCAGCGGAAAGCCGGCGATGTCGCTCCACGATAGTTTCGGGTAGCGACACAACACGTGATCGCGCGGCGCGATCAACAGCACATCGTCCTGCCGGATCACTTCGGCGCTCAGCAAATCGCCTGTCCCGTCCGGGCTGCCCACGCCAAGTTCCGCCCCACCGTCTTCCACCATCTTCCGCACTTCGCCGGACGCCACATCACGCAGCACGACCGAAATGTCCGGATAGTTACGTTGGTACGCGGCAATGATCGATGGCAGCATCAGCGCCGATAGCAACGGCGAAGCCGCGACACTTACACAGCCTCGCCGCAAGTCCGAAAGCGCGCGCGTGTGAGCAATCGCGGCATTCAGTTCGTGCAGCAGTCGCACCGCCGCCGGATGAAATTCCGCGCCCGCCCCGGTCAGTTCCACTGCACGCGAAGTCCGATCGAGCAGACGTACGCCTAGCTCCTTTTCGAGTTCGTTCACCACGAGGCTCACCGCACCTTGCGTCACATGCAGGATATTTGCCGCGCCCGTAAACGTCTTTTCCTGCGCGACGACCACGAACGCGCGCAGCTGTTTGATCGTTACGTTGCCGATGTCGGATAGCACGGAAGCCATTAGCTCACCTCATCCTGCTACAACAATTACTCGTTGGCCCTGACGCAAGGCGCAACCGTATAGTCGGCGATGTCGGTTGTTCAGCTGTCTTCCCGGCATCGTTAAACCTTCAATTCAGGAGCCTCGCATGCAGGATAATCTCGTCATTGACGTTCACACGCACAACTACAGCGAAAACTGGCTGAACCTGCTTCGCGAGCACGGCGCACCGCGCTACGTCGTCAAGGAAGTGCCCGGCGGCCGTGAAGCGATTCACCACGATGGCGCAGCCTTCAACACGATTTTCCCGACGTTCTTCGACTTCGACGCGCGCGTGAAGTCGATGGACATCAACCGCATCGATATCTCCGTCGTGTCGCTCGCGGCACCGAGCGTCTTCTGGGGCAACGAAACAACCAGCACGCAAGCCGCCATTCAGGCGAACAACGACTTCGCCGCCGCACAGACCGCCTACCCCGACCGCATCCGTTGGTTCGCCACGCTGCCGTGGCAATATCCGGAGCGCGCGAAGGAAGAACTGGCGCGTGCGATCAAGCTGGGCGCAAGCGGCGTGCTGACGCTGGCCAACATCGCCGAGAAGTCGCTGACCGACCCGCTGTTCGCGCCGACGTGGCAAGCGATCGACGACGCGCAACTGCCCGTTCTGATTCACCCGACGGCACCACCCGCGGTCGCCGGCATGGACATGCAGAAGTACATGTTGATCGTTCCGATCGGCTTCATGTTCGACACCACGCTCGCACTCGCACGCATGATCTACGACGGTTTCTTCGACAAGTATCGCAAGCTCAAGATCATCGGTGCGCACGGCGGCGGCGCTCTGCCGTATCTGATGCCGCGGCTGGACCGCTGCCATGAAAAGATCGACAGCGCGCGCGTAACCATCGCGGATCGTCCGTCGTCGTACGCGGATCGTATATTCATGGATTCGGTCGTGTATTCGCGCGAAGCAATGAAGATGGGCATCGACTGTGTTGGCGAAGACAACTATCTGTTCGGCTCGGACTTCCCGCACAACATCAGCGACCAGGCCGGTATCCTCGCGCGCGTCAACGAACTTCCGGCGGACGTTCGCCGCAAGGTGCGCGGCGGCAACGCACAACGTATCTTCGATCTGAAGCTGTGATGCGGTAGCGAGCGATAAGCGCAAGCTTCCGGCTGCCGTTTCAAAGAAACACCCTGGTTCATTCGCCAGGGTCTCTGTTTTGATTGCCCGCGATCGGGAAATCCCGGCGGAACTACTTTCAATAGCCGGGTTGCGTGCGTGGAATGCGCGTCGACATGATGACGATCGAACCGACCACCAGCATGGACGCGGTGAATGCCAAACCCGAAGCAAAGCTATGCGTAAGGTCGCGCAGAACACCGAACACCAATGGACTGATCGCGGAACCGGCGAGGCCAGACGAACTGATGATGCCGATACCGAGCGCGCGATTGCGCGGATCGAGCACGCCGGCGGGGGATGTCCAGAAAATCGTGATTGCGGTTTGCCCACCGCATGTCGCCAGCACCACACCGAGCATGCGCAACTGCGGATCGCCTGCGTAGCCGGTCATCAGGCAGCCAATAGCCGCGACCAGCATTGGAATGACCGTGTGCACCTTGCGCTCGCCGACACGATCCGAGCGACGCGACCACATCAGCATGACAAAGATTGCACAGGCGGAAGGAATCGCGCTCCATAGTGAAATGTGGAACAGCGTATCGCCACGCCGGAGAACCTTGACGATCTGCGGCGTCCACGTCGCCAGTGCATTGAGCGTGAGCACCAGGCAGAAGTACGAAAACGACAGTGCGATAACGCGCTTCCACGGCATGCCGTCACGCGCCGTCTTCCAGCCGCCGCCTGCGGCAGGTTTTCTGTCTTCGTCGAGCATCATCGCGAGGGTCGCTTTTTCGTCGTCGGTGAGCCATTTGGCCGCCGCCGGGCGATCGGTAAGAAAAAACCACGCAACGACACCCAGTAAGATCGTCGGCGTTCCTTCGAGCAGGAAAAGCCATTGCCAACCGGCCAGACCCCACGTGCCATCCAGTTTCAGAATCAGACCGGACGTGATCGCGCCGACCGCGGCGGTTGCCGGCATTGCGATCATCAGTCGCGAATTCGCACGCGCGCGGAATTCAGCGGGGAACCAGTACGTCATGTAGAGCAGCACACCCGGCAGAAAACCCGCCTCCGTGATGCCGACGATAAAACGAAGAAAGCTCAAGCTGTGCGGGCCGACCGCGAACAGCGTACAGGTCGATGCAATGCCCCATGTGACCATGATGCGTGCAATCCAGCGTCGCGCGCCGAACTTCTCCAGCATGAAGTTACTGGGAATTTCGAAGATCACGTAACCGACATAGAACGCCGTATTGGCCAGGCCGAACGCCGTAGCGCTCAAGCCCAGATCGTTGTTCATCGACAGGGCGGCGAAACTGATATTGATGCGGTCCAGATAGGACGCGCAAAAGAGGATGAAAAGCAGCCCCAGCAAACGCTTTGCGACCTTGCTGGTCACCGCCTGCCGTTTCCGCCACTCGACCTGTGTCACGTCGAACGACGTATCAACCGCGCTCATACTCGTCTCCCCATCTTCGTACTGTTCCCGCTTCGGATGGCAACACGATCGCAGCCGCAGTACAGCGTCACGCTGCGCCGCGCCATTGCATACGAACTGCAGCAAACCGCCGCGACCGCTGCGAGAGTCAGCCTCTTTCTCATCGATGTCCCGTACATTCGTGTTCACGAATATATTAGTGAACATACTTTACGTGCCCGCCGTCTGCTGTGTCGATGCGGGGTCTGTGATAGCGGCTATCAATTTTTTTGATAGACTCGCGGAACCGCACGAAAGCCATGGCTGGTATGGGCCGCGTCCTTCTTCTCTAGCCGCGCCCGCCTGCCATCAGGGTTTTCCACACCTGATTTTTGCGAAAGTATGTACACCGGACATCTGCGATGTCGGTGCGGGGTACTCAAGCGTGCTGACTCGACAGCGTCTGCTGACGATACATTGCGTTTTTCGCACGCGGGCGCCGACGGTAGCCGCCCCTCCAACCTCAAGGCTGCTTTGGATAATATTGATCTGAAGACACTGCGCATACTCTGCGAACTTCACACCACCCGCAGCGTATCCGTGACTGCCGGGAACCTGCATGTCACGCAATCGTCGATCAGCATGACGCTTGCGCGCCTGCGCAAGCACTTCCAGGACATGCTGTTTGTTCGCACATCGATGGGCATGGAGCCAACGCCCCTCGCGGATGAATTGATCGCGCGTTCATCCGAGGCGCTGATATGCCTGGAGGCCATGCTGGGTTATCACGACACGTTCGACCCGGTTGCGGCAGAACGCACGTTCCGGATTGCAATGACCGATGTCGATCAGATGGTGATGGTGCCGATGCTGCTGGAGCGTGTGGCCAGCGAAGCACCTGGCGTGACATTGGAAGTATCGTTGTTATCCGCCCAGACGCCCGCGCTACTCGAGTCTGGCCAGATCGATCTGGCGGTCGGATTTCTCCCGCCTCTCGATGTCGGATTCGTCCGCCAACGGATTTTCTCCGAGCACTTTGTCTGCGTGATGCGCAAAGACCATCCACGCATTACCCATGAACTGACACGCGAGAGTTTCCTTCGGGAATCCCACGCAATCGTTACGCGCAATGGAACTGGTCACAAGCAGCTGGATCGGGCGCTCAACGCACACCGAATCGAACGCCAGCTGGGCGTCGAAATTTCGAACTTCCCAAGCATTTCGGCGGTTATCGAGCGGACCGACTTCCTCGCGGTTGTACCGTCCCGCCTCGCTGCACACTGGCAATCGAGCAACCTGGGTATCCGTTCGTTACCGCTGCCCTTTGCGGCGCCCCCTTATATGGTGATGGCGCATTGGCATAAACGCTATATGCGCACGCCCGCGATGCAATGGCTGCGAGGGCTGGTTTCCGGGCTTTATAGCTGAAGAACCGCTGCGGTCGCGGATTGCGTCTGCTCCCGAGCACACCGCGTAGGCGATCGTCCGACGTCGTCAAAGACGTTGCCCGCGTGCCGGTGATCGTAATTATGAAAATCGTTCGATCTATCGAAGATCAACGTGTGGCAGCGCCACCCCGTTCCCGACGGCGATTCGCCCCACGACTCTCGAACCATTTCAGCACTTGCGGTTCGAAAGTACGCGGCGCCTTCGCCGACATCCGGGCGGCAAGGTCTTCTAACGACTGCGATGCAAGTGACTCGCGCATCCGCTTTTCAGCTTGCTGCATGACTGCGTGAATCGCACAAACACCGCTCGTCGCCCATACCGGCGGTGTTTCATCGAACACCGCGCAGCGTGCCCGCACTTCGCGGCATTCAAAAAGCGCCTTGTCGCCATCAATCGCGGTAACGACGTCGAGAACCGAAATCTCGGACGCCGAACGCGCCAATGAAAAGCCGCCCTTCGCACCTTCGGTCGCGATCACGAGGCCAGCCTTGTGCAGTTTCGTGAAAAGTTTCGCCAGAAAATCGAGCGGTACGCCCTGCAATTCCGCCAGATCCCTGACACTTGCTTCACGCACGCCTGGCGCGGGTTCCGTCAGATAAAGCAGGCAATGCAGCCCGTATTCCACCCCGGTACTAATGTGCGCCATCTTTTGCTCCGACTATGTTAATCCTAGTTAGGATAGCGCTTTTCGATCAGGGGTGCAACCCGGCGGTGGCGACGCGCCACGGGGTGTGCGCTCCAGGCGCCATCGCGGACTGCGGTTCGCGAATCGCGGCGGGAGCGGTACATCGTTCGTGTTTTTATCGTCGAAGAGCGCGGACATGCCGCGCATCCATGCCGCGCTTGCACCGTGGAGGTTGGCCTGCCACGTTCGATCGCGATCGCGCTTCTATGCGACGCTCTTCAGACAGTCTTCCGACCGCCAACCATGCAGCCACTGAAGCGAGTCATAGAACTGCTGCTGAGTGCGGCCTACCCAAAGCGAATTGCGCACCTGCCGCTCCACTCCTTTCGCGTGGTAAATGCGCCCCATCTCGCGAGCCGAATACAGCACTCGCGCAGTACGCGGAATACGCACCGACTCGTAGAGACCGAAAGCGCTCTCGAAATCGCCGTCGGTGGCGGCAACCGCCGCTCCAAGCGTTACCGCATCTTCGAGTGCCTGACAGGCGCCCTGCGCGAGGTATTGGGTCATTGGATGCGCGGCATCGCCGAGCACGGTGGCGCGTCCATAGCTCCATCGCTCGACGGGGTCGCGATCGGCGGTGGCCCAGCGCTTCCATGACGTCGGCCGGTCGAGCATCTGGCGCGGCAATGGGTGAATCCCCTGGAAGTACGACAGGACCTCCTGCTTGCTGCCTTCGCGCACTCCCCACTCCTCCTGATCGCGGCTGTGAAACGTGACCACGAGGTTGTACTGCTGCCCACCCCGTAACGGATAGTGGACGAGATGACAATGCGGCCCCGCCCACACGACAGGGGCATTGATCTGCAAATCGGTCGGCATGTTCTCGACATCGACCACGGCGCGATACACGACGTGCCCCGTTACGCGATGATCGTCGCCAATCAGCGCGCCGCGTATCACCGATTTCACGCCGTCGCATCCGACCACTGCATCCGCGCGATACCGCTCGCCACGCTGATCGGTGACGGTAACGCCATCCTTCTGCTGTTCGAGCGCGCACACCTGGGTGTTGGTCCGGAACTGGATCAGCGGATGCCCGTTGACGGCTTCGAAAATCGACAGATGGATATCCGCCCGATGAATCACCGCATACGGATTGCCGAAGCGTTCGCGGTACGGTGCACCGACATCGACGCGCGCAATTTCCTTCGCGTCGATCGCGTCCATCAACTTCAGATAGTCGGTAAAAACAGCGCGGCCACGCGCGGCCTCACCGACGCCGAGTGCATCGAGCGCATTGAATGCGTTCGCGGCGAGTTGAATGCCGGCGCCGATCTCCTTGATTTCCGAGGCCTGCTCGAGTAGACAGACCTGAATACCTTGACGGGCAAGTGCCAACGCGGCTGCCAATCCACCGATACCGCCGCCGACTACAAGCACGCTGCGCCCTTTTCTATTTGTCTCGCTCATGACTCTCTCCAGACTGCTATCAAGCTACGTAATCAGGCTGCAGTTGCGGCTGCGCCGCTATAAACGCGGGGTGTTTCAATGCAAACTCATAGACGGCAAGACTATGGCCATAGGGGCTTAAGTCGCACCCCATACGCATGGCGTTAGCTATCTGCGGAACGAGACAAACATCCGCAAGCGTTGGCTGCTCGCCGAAGCACCACTGGTCGCTCTTGCCGCGCTCCAGCAGGCGCTCTACACCGGCCATCCCCTCTGCAATCCAGTGCCGGTACCATGCGCTTTTCTGTTGCGGCGTGACCATGAGCTCCGTCTCCAGATAGCGCAGCACGCGCAGATTGTTGACAGGATGAATGTCACAGGCGATCAGCATCGACAGTTCGAGCACGCGCGCGCGCATCGCGGGTTCGAGTGGGATCAGACGGCGCTCCGGATATTTCCGGTCGAGATAATCGACGATCGCAAATGATTGCCCAAGCGCAAATTCGCCGTCTATCAGTGCGGGCACCGATGCGCACGGGTTCAACTTTTGCACGTACTGCATCGCGAGGTGTTCGCCATCACGAATATTGACTGGCAGCGTCTCGTACGCAATGCCTTTGAGCGCAAGCGCGATACGCACGCGATACGAAGCGGAACTGTTAAAGAAGCTATGGAGTTGCACGGCTTGATCTTCCATCGATAGCACGGCGTCGTACTAAACGACACGCACCGTGAGTTCACCGAGACGCTCGACGCCGACCTTCATCGTATCTCCCGCCTTCACGGCGCCGACCCCGTCCGGCGTACCGGTGAAGATCACGTCGCCGGGTTCGAGGCGGAAAAACTTCGACAGGTACGCAACCGTTTCGGCGACCGACCAGATAAGGTGTGAGACATCGCTTTGCTGCTTCGTCTCGCCATTGACCGTCAACCACAGTGCGGCGCTTTCGAAGTGTCGAACAGCGCTCGCGGGATGAATCGGTCCAATAGGAGCGGAACGGTCGAACGCCTTACCGATCTCCCACGGCCGGCCCATCTCGCGCATCTTCATCTGCAGATCGCGACGCGTCATATCGAGGCCAACGGCATATCCCCACACATGATCGAGCGCGTGTTCAACGGCAATATCCGAGCCGCCCTTGCCGATCACCGCGACCAGTTCGGCCTCGTAGTGATAGTTGTCGGTCTGGGACGGATACGCCAGTTCGAGCGTCTCGCCATATGTAACCGGCACGATCGCATCGGCGGGCTTGCAAAAGAAAAAAGGCGGCTCGCGATCCGGATCAAAACCCATTTCGCGCGCATGCGCCGCATAGTTACGGCCTACGCAATAGACGCGACGTACCGCAAATTGCGCGTCGCTGCCGGCCACTGAAACCGCAACGGGCGCGTTGGGCGGGAAAACAAATGCCATGATGAATTGGACTCTTCAGGTTTATGAAAGGAGTACGTTCCGCGTGCGAGGCGGCACGCAACAACGGAAATCAGCTGCACTACGCGCGCTCTTCACGAAGGAGGTTCAACGCGGCGAGCACCGGGCGATCGGAATAGCTGAACAGCACACTTTCGCTCGATGCCGACAATCTGACTTGCGACCACGACGGCGCGACAAACACATCGTGTGGTTCGAACGTGAATTCGTCTTCGCCGATCGCTACGCTGCCTCTCCCCTCGACGACGCAATAAATAGTCGCGTCGGTACTGCGATAGACACGGCCACTGAAACCTGCCGGCAGGTACTGCATGAAAGTGGCAATGGTGGGCATCGGCCAGCCTCCCGTTGTCGGGTTGACATAGCGCAGCTTCACGCCGTCCCACTCGTCCAGTTCGCCGTTGCGATACAGTGCATCGAGCGCCTCGCGGCTGCGGGCATAGGGGTAGCTGAATACCGGCGATGTAGGATCGGACACGCGATGGCGCACCGGCACCATGTTGTGGCCGAAACGCGCGAGGCTGTCACCTTCGGGGCGCGTGACGCGCTGTGTCGCCTCCGGAAAGTTTTCGGCGAAGCCTGCGTCCATTTGTGCGACCAATGGGATATCGAGTCCGTCGAGCCACACGACCGGCTCGCCGCCGTCTTCCACCGATGGATTGCCGTGGTCATGCCATGTCCACGACGGGGTGATGATGAAGTCGCCCGGATGCATCGTCGTTCGCTCACCATTGACGGCCGTCCACGCGCCGCTACCTTCGACGATGAAGCGTAACGCCGATTGCGTATGCCGATGGCTCGGCGCAATTTCGCCGGGAAGGATCAGCTGCAGCCCACCGTACAGATTCGGTGTAATGCTCGATTTGCCGGGCAGGCCCGGGTTTTCGAGCACGAGCACGCGGCGCACCGCTTCCTCTGCGCTGATGATGGCGCCCGCCTGCATCACCAGGTCGCGCACGTCCGCGTACTTCCAGATTGCGGCTTGCGCTTTCGGTTGCGGCGCCTTCGGAACAAGGCTGTGAAGCGACTCCCATAGCGGCGCCATACGCCGTTGTGCGATCTGGTCGTAGTAAGCCTTGCGCGATGGGCCCGAGTAACTGGATGTCATGCACGCCTCCTTGTTGTGATGTGGCGACGCAACGCGAGCCTTGTCGCGCGCCACCTTTCTCTGCTCTCAAGTCTGCTTTATAAGCGACTACCCCATGCCTCGTACAATGGTAAAAACATCTGATCTATATAGTTTTTCATATGGCTGTTCCGGCACACGGCGCGCGGCGCGAGAAATCGCCCGGCTAGATGGATATGCAAGCGATTCCCGATCGCGGATGGGTTACCTTGGCGGCAATGAATGTTTATTACCCCGGTTTCAGCCGCCTCTCCGCACAACCGATGCGTATCGCCACTAACGCATTCAGTCTCGAGCCGCCTCGATGATTGCTTCAGCGAGCCGCCGTGGCGCGGTGAACAACGTTTCATGGCTTCCGGAGCATTCCACCAGTCTGAATAAACCCAGTCGTTCCGATAGCCGCAGGTGCCACGGAAAACTGTGCGGCATGGCGGTGTCCTGCTGACAATTCACGTAAGACTTGCCGATGGGCAGCGCCGCAAGCGGGCGATCAAGTGCAACCGCTTCGGTAAATGTGCGATACGGCTGAGGATTGAGCCGTTCATATGTCGAGCGTGCCAGCGCGAGATCCGCATCGTTGATAAAGCATTCGCGCCACACTTCGAAAGGCAATGTAACGGCATTGTGGTTATTCCTGGCCATCGCATCGAACAGTTCCGTGTGATGCGATGGGGTCATGTCCATCAGACACTCGCCGTCCAGAGGCACAAAAGCATTCACATATACGATTCGCCGCAGGCGATCGATCAGTCGATCAGCGGCGCCCGAAATCACCATCCCGGCGTAGCTGTGGCCAACCAGCCTTAGGTCGTTCAAGTTGCGCTCTTCGATGAACCTGACGAGAGACTCGATCGCGTCTGAAAGACCGACTGTTGCACGGTCGTCGCCCGGGCGGTTGCCCGCGAGAGTCGGACAATACGCGACGCTGCCAGTCGCACGTATTGCGTCGGCAACCGCCTCGAGTTCCGAACCGGTGTGCCACGCTCCGTGCACGATTACATAGGTATCAGCCATTTGTGTTTGATCGTCGTTGCGGATGACATAGTCTAGACCGCAAGAAACACGGCAACTGGACTTACCCTGCCATCGCAATTGACGGATCCTGCCAGTTGCGCACGGCCAATACGCCGCGGCGGCGGCTCAACGATCCCGCCTTCGGACGATTTGCGGCGACGCACCGAGATGCTGCCGGCACACGCGTGCGAAGTGCGAAGGGTCCGAGAAGCCCGCGCGAAAGCCGATCTCTGCAACCGTCAAGCGATCGAAGCGCGCCTGCTGTAGCAGCGTCTTTGCGGTTGCAATACGGCTTTCGAGCAACGCTCGCCCGAATGTCGTGCCCGTACCCACCAGGCAACGATGCAGGCTTCGTTCGGAAATCCGAAGGCCATCGGCCACTTCGACCGCGGTGAGGCCGGGTTCGGTATGACGATCTCGTATGGCTCGAAGCACGCGCCCGGCCAATTCGGTCGCCGATGAGTCGGATGCGACGGACGACCTCGCCTCGCAGGCAAGGGCCAACAATCCGCCGAGTTGATCGGTCAAAAAACGTGCGGGAAGAGTCGGACGCAATGCGAATTCAGGCGTCAATTCGCGTACGAATCGGCTCAATACGCTACCCCATCCGCAATTGCCGTCTATGCGTCGTGCGACGTGATCGCCGGGACGCACAAGCCAGCGTTCGACCCAGTTAGTCGGCAACTCTATCGTCAGCGTATCCGCCGTCGAAACGAGATGGAAGCCGTATCTTCGGCGCGAATCGACCAACAGAAGATCGCCCGGTTCCAGCGTCGCACAGCGATCGTCCTGTTCGGCAAACCAGGTGGAGTCGGTCTTGCAGAGCAGATAAAAATAGTTTGCGCGCGCACGGGAAATTCCCCGTGGAGTTCGAAACACGTGCTGCGCACTGCTGCACACCCGACTGACAGCAAGGCAATCCAATCGAGCCGACTCCAGCACGCCGTGGAATGCCGCGGCCGGCGCATTCACGTCCATTTCCAGGAAACCTTCGCAAACGGCGTCCCGCCAATAGTCGAGCCTGCGCTCCGGCTCTACCGACTGCGTACTCCACCGTTGCATGCCCGCGATGACTTCGTCGTTCATCTGTATCCCTTCCCTGATTGAACGGCTTGCCTTGAACGCGCGCGGCAACCGAAGCGCAATCGAAAGCGTCGCGCGAAAGCATGCTGCTGACCTGCGGCACAGGTGCGAATCCACGCAGGTCTGCGTCGAACAGCAGATTCACCGACCCCGGGTTGGATGTCAATGTGCGGCCTCGGCCGGGATTATCGATCCTTTAACGCGAGCCCCGATTTTATTGCCATCGCTGAAATGGTGTCATTTCAAAAAGCCGTCCTGACGCCCGCCATCACACCAAGTTGATTTGCTCCCTGAGGAGGAGTCGTCCCGCCGCCGCCGACACTGACCGTATAACTTGCTTTTGCGCTATTGGCAAGATAGCCGCTTTGCAGATAGACCGCAGTACGTTTGGAAAGCGAATATGTTCCTCGAACGATTGCCATGATGGCACGCGTATCCTGTTGCGAGTTGAGCATCCTGACGAGCTGTCCATCGAGCATAAATGCAGGGGTAATCTGATAAGACGCGTTGGCGAAGAACATGTTGTAGCGTACTTCCGCCGAAGGCGCCTCGGTTGTCACATACCGGCCGATCCATCCGCCACCGATCTTCAATGATCCCCAGATCGCGTATCCGTTAATCGTCGCATGGACGTCTTTGTCCATATCGCCGGCCAATGGCGTGGGAGGCACGCCGTTGAAGAAGCTGACCGCTGCGTTCGGCCCACCGTGTTGCACGTCGTAGGCGGCGGCGAGACCGTAGTTCGCGCTGTCGTATTTGAGCATCGTGGTCCATTGACTGCACCTGGACATATGCCCCGCCGCCGACCCGACGCACGTGCCCTGAGCCGGCGTATTGCCTGTCCCCGCGGAATCGCGGCCGAATGAATACGTCGCTCCGAACGTCAAACCACGAAACGTTCCTTTGTACGCGATAGCATTGTCGCTGCGCGCAACAGCGAGATACGGATCGACAGAACTAATGCTGTATATGTTCGGGCCAAGCACATTCGCATCCGCCAACGCCCACGTCGTCATGTTGTATTGACGACCAAACGACAACAACCCGTACGGCGTTTGCAGACCAACAAATGCCTGCCGACCGAACAGCCGCCCACCTTGCCCGAGGCTACCGTTGTTCGAGTTGAATCCACTCTCCAGCGTGAAGACCGTGCTGAACCCGGCACCCAGTTCCTCGTTGCCGCGAATGCCCCATCGAGACGGCACCTCTCCGGTCAAATTCGGCATACGGACCAACCCGCTATTGCCGGACGCATGCGACACATATTCGATACCGGTGTCGATGATCCCATAGAGATTAACGTAGTCAGCCGCATGGGCATAACCGGAAGCCAGCAAAGTGACTCCCAGCGCACCGCGATAAACATGAAATTTCATTTCTGTCTCCAATCCAAACATCTCTTTTATTTTTAATGGGCGTGACAATGCCGGCGCGCCTGTTCAGGCACGCCTTCATTCCGCCAGTTCGTTATCTCAGGCGAGGCTCGTGTTCTGCTTTACCCTTGCGCACCGATCTCCGGCTTCGCCTGCTGGCCAATCGGCGGAGGCGCTTGTACCGTCGGCGCTGCCGCGTCGAATAGAGCAACGCGATCCTTCGTGCGCGGTGGATAAATACGCTCGCGGTTGATGACCTCTTTTACTTTTTTCTCCCGCTGCCCCTGCGCGGCCAACTTACGATCCCAGCCCTCGGTGTAGACCGCCCCCAAGGACCCAGGTCGAGGATGGTCGTATACCAGTCGATGTCCAACGGCAACATCGGCAAACCCAGCAGGTCGCAGACGACGTTGTGTCCAGCAAATCTGCCCATCGGACGACCGTGCTGGCAAGACATGACGGACGCGTGCTCGCCTTCGAAAAGCGCGCGCGCCACATCGCCCGCCGCAAATACGTCGTGGATCCCTTCAACCTGCATGTACGAGTTCACAGGAACACGACCGAGCGCGTCATGTTCGACAGGGATGCAACGCGTCAACGGATTTGCTCGCATCCCTCCGCACCATATGACGGTGGATGCTTCGATTCGCGTTCCGTCGGCAACCGTCAGCCCTTTGCTGTCGACTGCCTGAAGCTGCATACCCGGTACCAGTTCAACCCCGAGCTCTGTCAGCGCCTGCTCGATGACCGGTTGCGCGCCACCCATCGCCGCAGCGATTTCCGGCGTACGGTCGGCGAGAACGACGCGGACCTGCGTGTTGCCGTTCAGAGGCCGCCCGCGACGCACGGCGATATTGCGCAGCCTGCTGGGTAATTCTGACGCGATCTCGATGCCGGTCAGCCCCGCGCCGATGACGACAGCGGTCAGGCTTCCAGCGTCGCCGGAAGTGACGACCTTATCGAGATGCTGTTCCAGCCGCTTTGCGCCCGCATAGGTATCGACGTCGAATGCGTATTCGGCGAGACCGGGGACCGGCGGGTAAGCAAGTTGACTTCCCGAGGCAAGCACGAGCTTGTCGTAGGAGACCGACGTGGAATTGCCGTCGGCTCTCACGCTAACGCACTTCTGCGCCGGATCGATATCCGTCACCTCGCCTTTTATCCATCGGATGCCCGCGGGATCGAGAACATCCGCCAAACTCACCAATGTATCTTCGAGGTTCTCTTCGTAGTTTCGAACCCGAATGCTGTGATTGGCTGTCGGGTTCACCAGCACTACTTCAACTTCCGCACTTTTGTTCTGTTCGTCGAGCTTGCGCGCCGCGCCTAACGCGCTCCACAAGCCGGCAAACCCACCACCGATAATCAAGATTCGCTTCATGACGGTCTTCCGAGAAAAAATAGTAAATTCAAGGCTATTAGTCGATGTCGTTATTTTTTGTTTCGCTCATGAACAGCGCACCGACGACAAACGCTAGCGTCGCAACGCCGATCGGATACCACAGCCCGGCATACACATTGCCGACCGACAGATTGAGTGCCGACACAACAAAAGGCAACATGCCCCCAAACCATCCGGCGCCTACGTGATAAGGCAACGAGAGCGAGGTGTACCGAACGTTGGCGGGGAACAACTCCACCATGAACGCGACGATAGGCCCGTAGATCATCGTCAGCAACACGATGAGGTACCACAGCAGCAGAAATACCATCGGCTTGTTCACCTGCTTCACGTCAGCGTGCTCGTGCCAACCCGCGTCTTCGAGCGCTGCTCTGATCTTGCCGGCATCGAATCCATCGATTTTTTGCGAGCCGATCGTTGTCGTCACGCCCGCGCTTTCGACACGCGTCGTCGTGTACGACACCCCGGCGAGGCTGAGGTAGTCGCGAGTCCTGTCACACGCCGTGGTCGGTGCGGAAAACAGCCTGACCGTGCAGTCGCTGCCTGACACATCAACCGCCGTTTCCGCGAGGAACGCTTCCAGCGCGGGATTGGCGTAATGCGTGAGCGCCTTGAATACCGGCTGAAAGGTGACAGCGGCGGCGAGGCATGCCAGCACCATGATCCACTTCCTGCCGAAATGGTCGGATAGCCATCCCGATACGATATAAAACGGAGCAGCCGCCAACAATGACGCGACCATCAGAAAGTTCGTGGTCTCAGGGTCGACCCTCAATACGGTGCTCACAAAATAGAACGAGTAGAAATGTCCGGTGCCGTAAAGCACGCCGACACCGGCCGCGGCGCTAAACAGCAGAACAAGTACTTTCTTGAGGTTTTTCCGGTCAAGAAAGCTGGCGGCAATGGGGTTGCTAACGAGGTTTCCCTGAGCTTTGTTCTTTTCGAAGACCGGCGATTCGTGCAGCCCCGCACGTAGCCTGATGGCAATGTAAAGCAGCCCCAACGACACGAGAAATGGAATCCGCCATCCCCATGCATCGAACGCCGCGGTACCCATCGATGCACGCGATACCGTAACGACGATAATCGACAGCACCAATCCGCCGGTTGCGGTCATCTGCAGGAAACTGCTGGTTAGTCCTCGGCGTCGCTTGTCCGCATGTTCGGTCAGGTACGTCGCGGCGCCGCCAACCTCTCCTCCTAGCGCAAGTCCTTGCATGAGACGCAATACAACGAGCAGAACGGGCGCGAGGACGCCGATCTGCGAATACGTTGGCAATAAGCCTATACCCATCGTTGCACCGCCAATGAGCACGATGGTCATGCCGAACGTTCGCTTCCTGCCAATCCGGTCGCCGATATAGCCGAAAATTATCGCGCCAATCGGTCTGAGTACGAATGCCGCGCCGAAGACCGCCAGACTGGACAACATTGCCGCCGCGGGATTGCCGGGTGGAAAGAACAATCGTGCGAATGTGCCGGCGAGCGCTGCATAAATATATAGGTCATACCATTCGAGAAGCGCGCCGAATGACGACGCAATAACGATTCTCGATTCTCGTGCGATGCGAGTGCGCCGTAGAGGACGCTGGCCTTCTTCGCTTGTCACCGCTGTGTTTTCCACTTCCATGTCTCCTACCTTGGCTGTCCCTAAGTCAGCTTTATATGCGACTAGTCCATATCCCGTGAAATGGTAAAATCATCTAACCTATATAGTTTTATATATACCCAATTCCATCTCATGTAAGTGCAACAGGAGAAATGTAAGGTGGACTGGACATATCGTCTCCGTTTGCGACATCTGCAAGTACTGTTGAGCCTCTCGCGTACAGGAAATGTCAGCCAGTCGGCAACGGAGCTCAACACGACGCAGCCTGCACTGTCCAAATGGGTCAAGGAACTGGAGCAGGACATCGGTCTACCTCTGTTCGAACGGCACGCACGTGGTCTGCGGCCAACCAGCTACGGTGATGCATTGATTGAACACGCACGTCGTGTCGAAGCTCATCTCGACATTGCCCGTGACGAGATGGAGACGATGCGGGCAGGTGGCAGCGGCCTGGTAAGAATCGGCACGTCCGGCGTATCGGCCGCGGACACCGTGCCGCTTGCGGTAGCCAGCCTGCTCGAGCGTATGCCTCGAGCGCAGGTGCGGCTAATGGAAAACACGATGAATCAACTGATGCCCCAACTGGCGCGCGGCGAGTTGGATGTCGTTGTCGGTCGCTCGGGCCAACATTACGACGACCCTCAATTGCGCATGGAGACGCTCTATACGGAGCCGATAAAGCTCGTCGCGCGGCCACGACATCCGCTAACGGAAAAAGCAGAACTCGAGTGGGACGACGTGCTGTCGTATTCATGGATCGTCTGGCCGCAAGGTACGCCGATTCGCAATGCGATGGAGACCGCGCTAGCAGCGGCAGGGCGCACATTGCCCAATCACTATGTCGAATCGAATTCGTCAATTCTCAATCTCGCACTGCTGAACAACACTGACCTGGTCGGCGTTGCTTCGCATCGCGCGGCACTGCGCTTCGAGCAGCTAAGCGTGCTTCAAATTCTCCCGATGCAACTCGCGGGCTTCGGCTCGGTGTCAATCTACTGGCACGCCGAAAACGAGAACCGCACGGCAGTTGCAACGATGCTGGAAGCTTTGCGTGCCAATGGCAGTCCCGGCACTGATGCCTGGCACGTTGCACGCGATGTGCGATAACAGGCAGAACTGCTTCCAGGTGTTCATCATCTGTTCACCATATCGGGCGGATGCCTGTCAGAAACCGCGACGCCGAGACGAGTGCTTCGCCGGCAACCGCCAAAGTTCTCTACCTGAAGCACGCCGCACCTCGTAGTGGCGATAGATGCAGTACTGTTGTTTAGCTGCCTTCGATACACGGGGCGTGCAGCGCTTGTCCCGTCGAATGACTAGCCGGCCCGCGCAAAAGCCGGGCCGGCAGGCAACCGCGAGCGCGCCTGATCAGGCCACCACGACGATGCTAGGATCCGCACTAGCCAACGCCTCCGCACGATTGGCGCCGCTGGGCGGGTAAATCCACACGCTGTTGATTTCCGTCTTCAGCTTCTTCGCCTCGGCGCCTGTCAGCTTGACCTGCCGATCCCAGCCTTCCGTGTAGACGGCGCCCCACGGCCCGAGATCGAGACAGGTCACGTACTTGGGCTGGCTATACGGAATCGGCTCTTCGCCGAGCAAATCCGCCGCTACGTTGTGCCCCGCCGAACGGCCAAGGCTGATTGCGTGCTGGCAGGCCATCATCGTGTGATTCCCTTCGTCGTCGGTGGCGGCGCGTGCACAATCGCCGGTTGCATACACCCCGTCGACCCCCTTGACCTTCAGGTTACTGTCCACATGCAGGCGGCCAAACGCGTCGCGCTCGGCGGGAATCTGCGCGGTAAGTGTGTTGGCGCGAGCGCCCGCGGTCCAGACAACGGTGTCGGCCTCGATGCGTTCACCGCTTTCCAGCGTCACACCGCGCGCATCGATCGACGCCACTCCCGAGCCGAGCTTCCAGGTCACGCCCAGCTCGGTCAGCGCCTGAGTAATGATCGGCCGCGGTCCGGGGCCGAGATCAGGACCGATCGCGTCGCTGCGCTCGACCATGATGACGTTCACTTTGGCATCCTCGCCAAGGACTTCACGCAGGCGAGCCGGCATTTCCGCGGCCGTCTCGATGCCCGTAAAACCTGCACCGGCAACCACGACCGTATTGCGCCCGGCACTCTCGGGGAGGTTTGCCAGCCCATGGATATGAGCTTCCAGTTTGGTCGCATCGGCAATCTGATCGACGTTGAACGCGTGCTCGTTGATGCCCGGGATCGGCGGGCTGAACAGGCGGCTACCAGCGGCCAGCACCAGCCGGTCGTATCCGAGCTCGCGGCGCGACGTATCGGCACCCGTACCTTCAACGATGACTTTCCGATTTTCGACGTCGATGTTTTCCGCTTTGCCTTGAATGAAGCGAACGCCGACGGTGTTGAAGAGGTCCAGCAATGGGGCTTTCATGCCGCCGGGGTTTTGCTCGTAAAGACGGGGGCGGACATGCAGAGCGGGCTCCGGTGCGACGAGGGTGATTTCCACATCGGTGCGCCCGACCATGTCAAGCAGACGGGCCGAAGCCAGCGCGCTCCACGTACCGGCAAAGCCGGCGCCGATGACAAGAATGTGTTGCGTCATGTTTTTTTGCTCCCGATCCATTAATCGAAGTTGAATACGGCTTCATGGATGCCGTGAACTGCGATTCTATTAATCGTAGTTCAAGAATGCAAGTTTTTTCGGACCAACGCAGTTTTGCGGATGTGCGACCAGCGGGCAGATGCGGTGAAATCCTCCGAGAATTACCTGGTTTTTAGGAAAAAACAGGCCAAATAATGCGATATATCCCAATATATAGGTATTTTATGAGTAAAAATTTTTGATATCCGCTACGGCATTGCACTCGATCGCCGATCTTAAGATAGTTAGCTTTCCAGGTAGGACGAATGCCCTCCTCCCACAACTAGGATTTACATAGTCCAAATATAGGCTGGATTCCACGCGGATTCGCTCGATGCGGGGAACCGCGCGTCGGCGAAGCTTTTTCATCTCGTTCGAAGCCATACCGCCAAATGTTGGAGCAGTCATGGTCGAGATGGGGCACGTACGCGCTTTTTGTGAGCGTCGGTGTCTACAGCAGCGGAACGCATGCCCGGCAATCGGGCGCACGACATCGGATACCACGATCTCGCGGCCGCGTTTGCACGTCAGATGCGGTGCTGTATCCGATTCCGATTGCGGCACCGCTTCAAGCGGGGCATCGAAAAGGCGAGCGGGAAAGGCCAGCGGCGACGAGTCGCTTGCGATCAGGTATCGGTGAAAGGCGCATTCGGCGCCCCTCACCGTAAAAGATCGATGGATTCTTCGAGCACGCATTGCACGCGCGCGCAGATACCCGACGGCCGGCCTTCTCGGGTCCAGCGTGTACTAGCCTGGTCTTAGAAGTTGTGGTTCATACCAAACGAGAAGCCCGTCTGTTTTGCATGCCCGGACGGGTTCAGCGTCGCATTGGTCACATAGCCACCTGTGAAATGCGTGTAGTCGACGTCGGCATAAAGCTCGGTGTTTTTCGACAGCGAATAGGTGACGCCCAGAATGGCGACGCCCTTTCTGCCATCCACGCCGGCCGTCGAGTTCTTGTTGTCGTAATACGCGCCCGTGACGTGGAAGAACGACGACGCCTTATAGCGGAAACCGCCCCACAGGTATTGATTGCGCGTCTCGCCGTGCACCGTGGAGGGAACGGCTTGTGTCGCGAGCGAATAACCGCCCATCAGATCGACCGGGCCCAGCGTCACTGCACCGCCAGCGGTGTATTGATTGTTGGCGAAATACGGGGTGGTTGCCGCTGTCGCCGAAAACGGGGTCGAGCGATGCGTATAGCCCGCGCCGAACTTGAACATTTTGGTGTGGTAGTTCAGGCCGGCCGCGACCATCGAGCCGTCGGAGAGACTGCCCGCAACGCCGCCGGGCGCATAGACGGCACGGGGCGTCCACGGACCGAAGTCGCCGTGGTAGTGAATCGCGTTGTCGTCTCGACCGCTGGTGCCGCCCGAAATCGCCGCCGCTTCGGTGATGCCCAGATAGCGCAGGTCGAACGGCTCGAAGTCCTTGATCAGGCGGTGCTGCAGCGTGAACTGATGACCCACGTCGACCACCCCGAACGGACCTCCGATCCCAACCGTCGAGTTGCGCGAAAACAGCGCGTTGTTCGAGGCGCTGTTGGCGCCCGTCGACAGAATGTAGCCTGCTTCCAGATTGAAGCGTACGTAGTATCCACCGCCCAGGTCTTCAATGCCCAAAAAGCCCCAGCGATTCGATTTGTAGACGCCGTTCGAGGCCATCGTCAACGCCGCGCCGCCTGCCTTCGTGCCGTTGACGAGATTGCGCAGGCCGCCGTCCAACGAGCCATACAACGTAACGCTGCTTTGCGCGTGAGCGGCGCCGGCTGAAAGCCCCAACAAGGTCATTACGGCCAGCGAGCGCTTCAGACCCATTCTTCGTGCGCCTCGACCTGCTACTTCAATCTCAAACATATCCCCTCCATGAACATCGTTAAATTTGTGCGGCAGGGGGATGTGCGTGCGCGGCATTTCCCCTGCCATCAACCTTCATTGCACGAAGGTCGACGTCGATCCGTGTGCGACGACCTGTCATGCCATTGCCTGAATTCGCGCGCACCTCGTTGCCGCGGAGTTGGACCAGCAGCTTCCGCGCATCGTCGGCGCCGGCGCCGGCGATCGATCAAAACTGAGTGCGGATACCTCCGCCGGTAGTGGTGCCGCTCGACATGTGGCTCGCGCGATCGGACATCACCGCCACATACACGTCGGTGCGTTTCGACAGCGGATAGTCATACGAGAGCGCCCAGGTGTTGCGATAAGCCGAGCTATGGCCGCTGCTCTTCGAATACGCGTCCGAGCCGAGAATCCTGCCGACGCCCACGGGAATCGAGAAGCCGAGCTGGCCGGTGTCGATGCCGACATCGCCATCCGGGATCGAATCCCAGACATGCTGGTACTGGCCATACAGCTTCACGTAGTGAAGGTCGTACGAAGCGCCGAGGTTCACCACCGACTGCGTGGTCAGACCCGGCAGCAGCGTGTCGAGATCGCCGGCGTTCAGGCTGTACTTGATCTGCTGATAGACGACCGACGTCGCAAAACCACCGTTGCTATACGAGACCTGGCCGCTCCATTTGTTCTGGCCGAGATGGCCCGGCTCGTTGCCGAACGCGTACATTGCGCGTCCGATAAGGCCGTTAAACGACGGCGACGCGTAGTACACGGAATTCCACCACTCGCCCGCATTGCCGAATACGCCCTGGCCATTCACGCCGACATAGCTGTGCAGCACGATCGGCGAGAACACGAATGAATTCCAGAAAGGGTTGAACGTAATCGTCGAGAACCATAGCAACGGTGGAATCAGACCGGCGGACGCCGTGCCGTATCGACCGCTCACGCCAACGTACGCGTTACGCGAGAACAGGCCGTCTTGCGGAAAGCCGGTGCGCCCCATCGAGCCGTTCTGAACGTTGAAATAGCCCTCCAGATCGAAGATGACGCTCGTGCCGCCACCGATGTCCTCCGAGCCGCGCAGCCCGAAGTACGACGCGGTCATGCCGCCGTTGCCCGCAACCACACTCGACTTGCCGTTCAACGGCTTCTTGTAGCCGACGAACGCATCGACAAGACCGTAGAGCTGCACGCTCGATTGCGCGTGGGCCACTGCCACTCCAACGAACAGCGCTGTGCCAACAACGAGCGCCTTTATCCCCAATTTTGTTTTCATCTATATGTCCTGCTTCTCCAGACCGATAATTCGCGGCTGCAAAGCGTGGCGTCATCGCACGCGCTTACATGTGTCGAGTCGCACTCCAAAGCTTCGCTTTTGTTTTTATAAGTACTGAATATGTATGGCCGTACTTTTTCTTCGATATCCGCGTCCAATCTTCAGAAACGACGACGCCGCGAACAGTCCGAACGGGGACCCGCCCACACGTGCTCAACCGCCTTGCCTATGCGCGATTCCGCGCGCGGGACGGCGCGCCCGACGATTCCTTCGACGACCGCGGTTTCGAGCAAAGCAGCGAGTGCAGCACGACCAGCGTCAGACCACCCGAGATCACCGGCTGCTGAAGCACGAGTTGCAGCATCAGCGGCATTGCATGGATGACTTCGGGCGAGATGAAGAGACCGCCGAGGCCAACGAGAAACGCGAGCCCCGCCGCGATCAGCCGCCGATCGTCCCACTCGACCTGCGCGAGAATGTGTACGCCATGCATGAAGACGATGCCGAACAGCAGCGTCGCGGCGGCCGAGATCACGGGAATCGGCACGACGACGAGCAGCATGTCGAACTTCACGCAGCCGCCGAACACGATCAGCAGGACGCCCGCGGCGAGCGTCACGAAGCGCGAACCGACGCGCGTCGCACGCAGAATGCCGATGTTGTCCGGATACGCGATCGTGCTGAAGCCGCCCCACACTGCCGCGACGACCGAACCGAGCGCGACGCCGAACAGCCCTTCGGACATGCGGCCCGGACTCAGCGTCTCGTTGCCCCAGTCGGCGACTGTCTGATAAAGCGCCATCGATCCCATGCCGGCTGGAATCAGCACGAGCAGGAACACCGCAACCAGATCGGGGCGCGCGCCGAAGCCGAACGGAAAGATGCGCGGCTCGACGAGCAACGGCGCAGCGCTTACCGCCGCGAACGAAATCGGTTGAAACAACGTGTAGGCCAACGTACCGAGCGCGAGGCCAACCAGAATGGCGACGGTGCGCAGCCTGCGGCCGCCCCACAGCATGGCGAACACGATGCCGGCCACCGCGACCGCGCCGGAAAACAGGTTCACCAGCGGAAAGCCCGGATTCCTGGGGGTGCCGATCCAGGTCGGCAGCGCGACGCTGGCGATCTGCACCATGATCAACATCACGATCATTCCGGAGATGATCGGCAACCGCAAATGCCGCGCGAACATACCTGCCATGCTGCGTCCGCGGATCGGCACCGTAATCGCGCACCAGATCAGCGAGGCGACGAAGAACGACCCGAATGCCGTACCCAGCCCGCCGGCTTGCAGATGACCGACCGTCAGCAACGCACCGAAGCTGCCTGCGTAGGGACCCTGCGCAATCGGCAGGCGCAACAGCAGCACCGATTGCAGGATCGTGATGATCCCGCACGCGATGAAGGTCATCCCGTACAGATACGAGATCTGCGGATCGGATAACTGAAATGCGCGGCCGAGCAGTCCCGGGAACACGAACATGCCCGTCATGCCGAAGACGTTCTGCAGCGCGAGCACGGCCAGTTGCGAGAAAGGCAGCCGCTCGTTGATTCCGACGTCGAAGATGCGCGCGGACGGAAGTTCTGCTGTGGCCTGCCGGACCGAAGCGCCGGGTTTCGGCATTTCTTTACTCAAGGTGTGTTCCATTGGACCAAAAAGAAATCCTGTCTGGCGACGCGAACGGAAATCGCGCCGCTCTCTTTCCCTTCACGCGATTGCACGAAGGAAACACCTGTATTTCCGACACGAACGACTCGCCCGCACGGTTGTGTTCGATGAACCTCAGTTGTCGAGCGGAACGCCCCTGGTCTCCGGACCGAACCAGATCGACACCATGCCGACGATAAACAGCAGCGACACCGCCGCCGATGCCGTGGAAAACGACCCGAACCTGGCAACCACCGCGGTACCGGCGATCGGACCGATACTTGTCAGCGCGCGGGCCATGTTCCAGCAGAAGCCCTGCCCTGTCGCACGCACGCGAGTCGGGAAAAGCTCGGGCAAATAGGCGGCAAACGTACCGAACGCGCCGATCACGAAATAGCCGTACACCGGCATCAGCCACAGCACCCGGCCGATGTCGTGCACCGTCATGAACAACACGAGCGACACCGCGAGCGAGCCTGCCGAAAAGATGAAATACGACATCCGGCGGCCTAGTGCGTCGAGCATCCAGATCAGCGTCAGATAGCCGAGCGTCGCGCCGATCATCATGAGAATGAATGCGTAGCTGACGGTCGAGCCGATGTCGCGATGATCGGCGGCTGCAACGGACAACTGATGAATCCAGCTCGGCAGGAACGTCAGACCGCCCCAGCAGCCAAGCATCGCAGCCGACGAGACGACCACGCCGATGATCGTCTTGCGGCGCAGTCCCGGCGCGAAAATCGCGGTGAAGGTTTGCATCGCCGATTCGGCAACCACGCTGTCGCGCACCTGCACCCAGCGTTCGGGCTCGGGCACGAAGCGGCGCACGAGGATGGTGACGAGCGCGGGGGCGGCGCCCACGGCGAGTACGACGCGCCAGCCGAAGCGGCCGAGCAGCAGGTTGTCGAGTGCCGCCGCGAGAAAGCCGAACGCGAACGCCATCTGCATGATCTGCATCGCGCGAACGCGTTGCCGGCCGGGCCACGATTCGGCGACGAGCGCGGCGCCTGCGGCCCATTCGCCGCCAATGCCGAAACCGGCCATCGCCTGTGCGATAGCAAGCTGGCTCCAGGTTCTCGAGAATGCGCTGAGCAGCGTGAAGGCCGCGTAGATGAAGATGGTCCAACCCATCACGCGAGAGCGGCCGAAGCGGTCGGCCGCCACGCCGAACAGCACGCCGCCGATGCCCCACGTGAGGAGCTTGCCCGCAATGATGTAGCTGCCGATTTTGCTGATTTCGGTCGCGTCGGTGCTGTGCAGCAACTGCGCAACGCTCGGTACGAGTACGAGCGTGAAGAGATTCAGGTCCATCGAGTCGAACATCCACCCGAGGAACGCCGAAATCAGCGCCAGCCACTGATAACGCGACAACCTGAATCCCTGCGAATCGGCTGAAACCGCCGACGCCGCATTGGCGCCCCGGATAGTGCCCATTGTGTCCGTCTCCTGATCTTGCGCCGCAAACGCGAGCGAGCTGGCCGGGTCGTATGCCCGATTCATCAATTGGCGCAGTATAACGTAATGCAATGAGATTGCAATACGGATTATTGTATTACTGTCTGGTGCGATCGATCACTGGCGAGCAGGGTCGCAACTGCGATGGCGCAGGATTGGATCGGAGGAAGAGAGGATTGCCGCAGCCGCAAGCCGGCGGGATCCGCGCCGGCAAATTCGCTGGGGAAGCGATGGCTGCGCGGACGAAAAAGATGAAAAACGTCGAGGCGGGCGGCGAGCCGCTCACCAGATCGGCTCGCAAGCCGACACGCCGTGCGGCAGAAGATTCCATCTTCTGCCCAGCGTATGGGGTACGAAAGAAGCCTGCCGACGCGGAGCAGGCGACTCAGTCAGTTGTTTCCGCGAGCACCTGGACCGCCAGCCGCTCGGCCTGCTCGACATGACGCTTGCACGCCGCCGCGGCCGCGTCGGCGTCGTTGCGCATCACTGCGTCGACGATCGCCGCGATTTCGTCGTAGCTTTGCGGCAGGCGCCCCTCCTGGGAAAGCGTCGTCGCGCGCAGCATCATCACGCGCGTATGGACCAGACGCAGCATCTCCGTGAGCACGGGATTGTTGGCGCCCTCGAGCATCACGTCGTAGAACTGCGCCTTCTGCTTGAGGAAAAGCATGATGCCTTCCTGGTCTTGCATGTTCCGGATCGACGCGAGTTCGTGCAACGCCTGCTTCAGAGCGACACGATGTTCGTCCGTCGCCCGCTCGGTGAACTGCCTGCCCGCCAGCGCCTCGAGCACCGCGCGCACTTCATAGAGACCTCGCGCCTCGTCTCCTGTCATCACGGAGACGATCGGACCTTTATGCGGAATGATCTGCACGAGCCCTTCGGCCACCAGTTGGCTCAGCGCCTCACGAACGAGCGTGCGGCTCACGCCAAGCATTTCGCATAGCTCACGCTCGATCAACCGGTCGCCCGGCTTGAACGTCAAGTCGCTAATACATGATCGCAAACCATCGATCACCTGCTGGCGCAGTGTCGCCACCGGCCGCACCACCAATCTGTTGGTATTCATTCCACCTCTTTGCCGTTTGAATTAATGGGAGCCACGCGAAACTTCGTAATACAATCATATTGACATTCCACGGGGAAGCTCCGATACTGCCTCTCATTATACAATCCTACAACAATTGGATGAACCTAAGGACAGTCATGGAAGACATTACGCTTTCCCAACGCCGCGAGATCGGCGCAAAGATCCGTAAAGAAGTGCTCGGCGCGAGCCATACCCAAAGCAATGCCACGCCCCACCTTTTCGACACCACGTTCCTCGAATACACGGAAGACGTGTGCTGGGGCAACATCTGGAATCGCGAAGGCCTCACGCGCAAGACGCGCAGCATGCTGAATCTCGCGATGCTGGCATCGCTCGGCCGCTGGCACGAGTTCGAAGTGCATACGCGCGGCGCCGTGAACAATGGTGTGACGGAAGAAGAAATTGCCGAAGTCGTGCTGCAGGCCGGCGTTTATGCAGGCATTCCCGTTGCCGCCGAAGGGCTGCGCCGCGCCAAGGCCGTCGTGCTCGATCTGAAAGCGAAGGCTGCTGCTGCCTGAGGCGGCTTGCGGTCGGTGAAGGCGCCCTGCGGATTCGGCATTTCATCCAGACGCGCATGTCTGGTGGTCCCGCGGGTCGCAGGCGCCTCGCGCTGAAGGTTATGGCCTCCGTGGCCGATCGCGCAGAGCACCTGCCGCACCCGCGCATTACCTGTATACGTCATGTCTCATTCAACTTTCTGCGAAATTCCCGGCGGCCGCATCGCCTACTCCCGTCGCGGGACAGGCCGGCCGCTGGTTCTGCTTCACCCGATCGGCGTCGACCGAACCTGGTGGGACGAATACGTCGCGGTCTGGGCCGCATCGTATGACGTCGTCGCGATCGATATTCGCGGCCATGGCGAGTCCAGTCTGGTGAGCGCCCCCATCACGCTCGCCGATCACGCGGCCGACATCGCCGCGGTGCTGCGCAAGGAAAGCCTGAGCGGCGCCACGCTGATAGGCGTTTCGATGGGCGGCATGATTGCGCAGCGCGTTGCGATCCAGTTCCCCGAACTGGTCGGCGCGCTGATTCTTTGCGGCACGGCCGGCGGCTTCCCCGACGAAGTGCGCCCGCGCATCCTCGCGCGCGGCGACATGAGCCGCAAAGGCTCGATGTCCGAAGTCATCGACGACACCATTACGCGCTGGTTCGCCGCCGACACGCCGCGCCCCGACCTCGTCCAGAAGTGCCGCGCGCGACTCGCCGCGGACGACTGGTACAGCTGGAGCGCCAACTGGCAGGCGATTTCACTGCTCGACAATCTCGGCGAGCTGCCGCGCGTGCAGGCACCGGCGCTCGTCGTCGCGGGCGATGCCGATGCGAGCATTCCGCCGGCTGTATCGCAGAAAATCGCCGACGCGCTGCCGAACAGCCGTTTCGTCGTCGTGCCGGGCGCCGCGCACTTCGGCGCGTTCGACCAGCGCGAAGTGTTCGCGACGGTATTCGACGACTTTCTGGCGACGCTCGCTCAATGAATTGAAACGTGGGGCCGCCCGCACGTTGGGACAGTTTCAACCCGGCGCGCGGCTCAGTAGTGAGTCAATAAATGTAAGCGGAGCGGCACACGCACGAGCCGTTCGCTCCCAGGAGGCAGTATGGCAATCACAATCCGTTCGTCTTTCACCGTCGAAGCATCACCGTCGGACGTCTGGAAGACCATGATCGACATCGAACGGTCCGCACCGTGTTTTCCCGGCGCGGAACTCAAGGAACAGCAGCCCGACGGCAGCTACAAGGGCGGCTTCACCGTCAAGCTCGGCCCGCTCACGCTGAAATTCGCGGGCAAATTCAAGATCGCTGAACAGAACGACGCCGACCGCACGGTCGTGGTGTCCGCCAGCGGCACCGACACGAAAGGCCGTGGCGGCGCCGATGCGCAGATCAACGCGGCGGTTGCCGACGCCGGCGGCGGCAAGACCAAGGTCGACGTCGTGTCGGACGTGAATCTGTCGGGCACGGTCGCGCAGTACGGCCGCGGCGCCGGGATGATCGAGGCGCTCTCGCAGCAGTTGCTGAACCAGTTCGCCAAGAATCTGGCCGCGCTGATCGAGGCGGATGCGGCGTACGCCGCCGAAGCCGCGCCGGCCGCCGCCAGCGAGCCCGCGGCGTCCAACCCCGCCAATCCGGCCGGCGAACCGGTGGCGGCCAATCCAGCCACCGAAGCGCGCCGCCCGCCGCCGCCCGCGGCACCGGTCGTGCCGCTCGACGCCGGCGCACTGATGCGCAAGGCGATGTGGCAATCGATCCGGAATTTCTTCGCGCGGCTCTTCGGCGCCAAGCAGCAACACTGAAGAAGCCCCGCCGCACTATCGGAGCACGCATGAAACCCAGTGAATTCCAGTATCACGCGCCGACCACCGTCGACGAAGCCGCGCGGCTGCTCGGCACGCTCGAGGATGCGCGAGTGCTCGCCGGCGGCCAGTCGCTGATGCCGATGATGAACTTCCGGTATCTGATGACGAGCCACCTGGTCGACCTGAACGGCGTCGACGCGCTGACCCGCATCGAAGAGCGCGACGGCCGCCTGCACATCGGCGCAGTGGCGCGCCAGCGCGACATCGAACTGTCGCCGCTCGTCACGAAACGCGCGCCGCTGATCCGCGAGGCGTACCAGCTCGTGAGCCACAAGCAGATTCGCAATCGCGGCACGCTCGGCGGCAGTCTGTGCCAGCTCGATCCGTCGTCCGAACAGCCGTGCTTCACCGCCGCGCTCGACGGCGTGCTGACGATCGCGCGCTATGAAGACGGCGCGGTCACGACCCGCGAACTGCCGATGTCCGATTGGGCGCTGATGTACATGACGCCCGCGCTCGAAGAAGGCGAACTGCTCGCCGGCATTTCGCTCGAGATCTGGCCCGAAGGCCATGGCTATGCATTCGAAGAGTTCGCGCGCCGGCACGGCGACTACGCGATCGTCGGTGTCGCGGCGCTGTGCACCGCCGACGCGCAAGGACGTCTCGACCGCGTGTCGCTGACGATCTGCGGCGTCGCGCCCGGCCCGGTGCGCATGCACGAAGTGGAGACCGCGCTGCACGGCCGCCCGATGGACGAAAGCGCGCTGCGCATCGCGAGCGACGCCGCCCGTGCGCTCGACGTGATGACCGATGCGCACGTCAGCACCGACTATCGCCAGCATCTTGCCGGCGTCCTGACCGAAAGAGCGCTGAAGACAGCGTTCTCGCGCGTCGCAAGACAATCGTAGAGAGGAGATGGACATGGAGACTCGTACCGTCAGAGTCGTCGTCAACGGCAACGCTTATGAGCGCGAGGTCGAACCGCGCCGCATGCTCGGTGACTTCCTGCGTCACGACCTCGAACTCACCGGCACGCACTACGGTTGCGAGCACGGCGTATGCGGGGCCTGCACCGTACTGATCGAAGGCCGCACCGCGCGCGCGTGCCTGACCCTCGCCGCCCAGGTGAACGGCCGCTCGCTGACCACCGTCGAAGGCCTCGCCCACGCCGACGGCACGCTCAACGAACTGCAAAAAGCCTTTACCGAAAAGCATGCGCTGCAATGCGGGTTCTGTACGCCCGGCATGCTGATGACGCTGACCGAGCTGCTGAACGAAACGGATTCGCCGAGCGAAGCCGAGATCCGCGAAGCGATCACGGGCAATCTGTGCCGCTGTACCGGCTATCAGCCGATCGTGGCCGCCGCGCTGCTCGCGGCACAGCGCATCCGCGAACAGCGCGCCAACACACCGGCGGCACACGCTACGGAGTAACACGATGGAAATTTCCGATCTGAAGGGTGCCCCGACCGATCAGCGCTTCATCGGCAAGCGCATCGAGCGCACCGAAGACAAGAAGCTGTTGCAAGGCCAGGGTTCCTACGTGGACGACCTGCACTTGCCGAACATGCTGCAGGCCGCGGTGCTGCGCAGCCCGCACGCGCACGCGAAGATCGTCTCGATCGACTGCACGGCCGCCCGCGAACTGAAGGGCGTGCACGCCGTTTACACGCACGCGGAGCTGAGCGGCCGCGCACGCGGGCGCGTGCCGTCGATGCTGCCGAACCCGGCGATCCGCTTCGAGCGCACCCAGGAACTGCTCGCGTCGACGGAAGTTACGTTCGCGGGCGAAGCGGTCGCCTTCGTCGTCGCCGACAACCGCTATATCGCGGAAGACGCGTGCGGCCTGATCGAAATCGAGTATGACACGCTGCCCGCCGTGGCCGACTGCCGCGACGGTCTGCGCGCCGAGTCGCCGCTGTGCCACACCGACGCGAAAGACAACGTGGTCGCGCATATCGAAATGGGCTTCGGCGATATCGACGCGGCCTTCGCCAATGCGCCGCACGTCGTCGAGGAAACCTACTGGCAGAACCGCGGTTCCGCGCATCCGATGGAAACGCGCGGTTATCTCGCCGAATATCATCCGACCAACGGCGAGCTGACCGTCTGGTCGTCGGGTCAGGCGCCGCACCACGAGAAGAAGAACCTCGTCGAACTGCTCGAGTGGGATGCCGAGAAGCTGCGCGTGCTGATGAACGACGTCGGCGGCGGCTTCGGCCCGAAGCTGCCGTTCTATCCGGAAGAGGCGCTGGTCTCGATCGCCGCGATCGCGCTCAAGCGTCCGGTCAAATGGATCGAAGACCGGCGCGAACACTTCCTCTCGGTCACGCAGGAGCGCGACCAGTGGTGGACCGTGCGGATGGCGCTCGAAAGCGACGGCAAGATCCGCGGCGTCAAGCTCGAGATGGTGCACGACAACGGCGCGTTCCTGCCGTGGGGCATCATCACGCCGTACATCTCGATCACCACGACGCCCGGCCCTTACGTGATCCCCGCGATGGGCGCGAAGCTCGACGTCGTCTACACGAACAAGTGCGCCACCTCGCCGGTGCGCGGCGCCGGCCGTCCGCAGGCGGTGTTCGCGATGGAACGGATTCTCGACAAGGCCGCGCGCGCACTGAACATGGACCGCGCGGAGCTGCGCTGGCGCAATCTGATCCAGCCGGAACAGATGCCGTACGACGCAGGCTTCATCTATCGCGACGGCAGCCCGCTGCGCTACGACAGCGGCGACTATCCGGCCTGCCAGAAAGCCGCGCTCGAGCGCGCGAACTACGCGAACTTCGCCGCGCGCAAGGCCGAAGCGCGCTGCCAGGGCCGCTTCATCGGCATCGGCATGGCGAGCTTCGTCGAAGGCACCGGCATGGGCCCGTTCGAGGGCGCGACGGTGCGCGTGCAGGCGAACGGCCGCATCGTCGTGATCACCGGCGCATCGCCGCAAGGCCAGGGTCACAAGACGACCTTCGCGCAGATCTGCGCGGAACAACTGAACGTCCCGCTCGAAACGATCGACGTGATTACCGGCGATACCGGCGGCATCTCGATGGGCGTCGGCACGTTCGCGAGCCGCGTGACGGTCAATGCCGGCAACTCGGTGTACATCGCCGCACAGGCCGTCGGCGAAAAAATGCTCACGCTCGCCGCCCACCTGTGGAAGTGCGAACCCGCCGACCTGCTGCTGATCGAGGGTCACGTCGCGCGCCGCTCGGGCATCGAACAGCGGATGAGCTACGGCCAGCTCGCGAAGATCTCGCAGGGCATGCCGGGCTTCACGATGCCGAAGGGCCTCACCGCCGGCCTCGAAGAGACGAAATACTTCTCGCCCGCGCAGTCGACGTACTGCAACGGCACCGCCGTCGTCGAACTCGAAGTCGATCGCGAAACCGGCCACATCACGATCCTCAACTATGTGATGGCGCACGACTCGGGCAAGCTGATCAATCCGCTGATCGTCGACGGCCAGGTGATCGGCTCGGTCGCGCACGGCATCGGCAACGCGACGCTCGAATGGATGCAGTACGACGAGAACGCGCAGCCGACCACGACGAACTTCGGCGAATACCTGCTGCCGATGGCGACCGACGTGCCGAACATCGACATCGTGCACCTCGAAACGCCGTCGCCGCTGAACCCGCTCGGCGTCAAGGGCGCGGGCGAAGGCGGCACGATTCCGGCCGCCGCGGCAATCGTCGCGGCGATCGAAGATGCATTGTCGGAATACGGCGTCGAATTCACCGAGGCACCGCTCGTGCCCCAACGCGTATTCCAGAAACTCAAGGAGGCCGGCGCGTACGCACGCTGACCTGCGCGGGCGCCGGCTCAGGCGGGCGCCCTTCCCCTGTTTTCATTGTTTGGACCTCTTCGCCATGACGACCGAATTCACCGCAGCGCTCCACGAATCCGAATACCGGATCACTCTTGCCCAGCCCGACCTCGGCAACACGCTCACGCTCGAAGCGATGCGCGAGCTCGCCGCCGAGATCCGCAAGGCCGGCCGCGACAGCAACGTGAAGATCATCCGCATTCGCGCGTCGGGTTCCGGATTCTGCCGCGGCCGCGCGGTCGGCGCGCCGCCGGCCACGCCGCCGACTGCCGCGCAGTTCCGCCGCAACGTGTGCGACACGATTCTCGACGTCTACCGCGCGATGCATGAAAGCGAAGTGCCGGTCCTCGCGGAAGTGCAAGGCGATGCGGAAGGCTTCGGTTGCGCGCTCGTCACCGCATGCGACCTGGCCGTCGCCGCGGACACCGCGCGCTTCAATCTGCCCGAATTGCAGAAAAACCTGCCGCCGACGCTCGTGCTGTCCGTGCTGCGCCACAAGGTGCCGCCGAAGGCGTCCGCGCACATGGTCTATCTGACCGAGACGATCGACGCCGCGAATGCGCGCGAATGGGGCATCGTCGCCGAAGTCGTGCCGGCCGCGAAGCTGAGCGAGCGCGCGGACGCGATGGTCGCGTATATCTGCTCGCGCGACCGGATCGCGATCGCCACGCTGAAGACGTACTTCCGCGAAATCACGATTCCGGACTTCTCGCTCGCGAGTGAAATGGCGGGAGCGTCGCTCGCGAACGCCATGACGTCGATGCGCCGCTGATACGGCATCGATACGCCGCCGCACCCGCTGCGCGCGGCGCCTGCAACACGGATTTCATGCGCAACACCCCGCCCGCGTCGGGCAAACACATCAAGCAATAAGAGCGCCGCGCAATGCGGCGCTTTACGGGACTTCTAGCCATGGCTGATCAAGACACCACTTCCAAGTCTGCCGCGAACTCCGATTACGCGGACCTGCACGAACACATCGCACTCCTCGAAGCGGCAGGTTTGCTGTACCGGATCGACGAGCCGGTCAACAAGGACACTGAAATGCATCCGCTCGTGCGCTGGCAGTTCCGCGGCGGCATTCCCGAAGCCGATCGCAAGGCGTTCCTCTTTACCAACATCGTCGACAGCAAGGGCCGCAAGTACGACATTCCGGTGATCGTCGGCGGCATCGCCGCGAATCCGGATATCTACCGGATCGGCATGAACGTGCCGTCGCTCGACGACATCGGCGACGCGTGGAACCACGCGATCGACAATCCGATCCCGCCGGTCGTGGTCGAAAACGGCCCCGTGCACGACATCGTGATCGAAGGCAAGGACCTCGAAGGCCCGGGCAACGGTCTCGAATCGCTGCCGCTGCCGATCTCGACGCCGGGCTTCGACGCCGCGCCGTACATGACGATGACCGGCGTGATTTCGCGCGACCCGGAAACCGGCGTGCAGAACATGGGCACCTATCGCGGCCACCTGAAGTCGCCGACGCGCCTCGGCATGATGATGCTGGTGAACCTGCGCGCGGGCGGTCTCGACCACTGGCGCAAGTTCGCGGCCAAGGGCGAGAAGATGCCGGTCGCGATCGTGCTCGGCGCGCCGCCGGTGGTCGCGTTCCAGGGCCCGCAGAAGCTGCGTCCGGGCGTCGATGAGCTGGCCGTTGCCGGCGGCCTCGCCGGTGCGCCGATTCGCGTCGTCAAGGGCCGCACCGTCGATCTGCTGGTGCCGGCCGAGGCGGAAGTGATCGTCGAAGGTTACGTCGATCCGAAGTACCTCGAACCGGAAGGCCCGTTCGGCGAAAGCCACGGCTACGTCGCGCTCGAAGACTACAACGTGTCGATCGAAGTCACCGCGATCACGCGCCGCAAGGACGCGGTGCTGACGTCGATCATCTCGCAGGTCACGCCGTCCGAATCGAGCGTGATCAAGCGTCTCGCCTACGAACCGATGTTCCTGCGCCATCTGCGCGACCATCTCGGCATCCGCGGCATCAAGAAGGTGTTCCTGCACGAGCCGCTGACCAACCTGCGCCGCTTCGTGTTCCTGCAGTTCGAGCGCGGTTCGAAGAAGACCGAAATCTGGCGCGCGCTGTACGGCACGATGTCGCTGCAGGCCGCGATCGGCAAGTTCGTGATCGCCGTCGACGACGACATCGATCCGAACAACGCGGACGCAGTGTTCTGGGCGATGGGCTATCGCTGCAACCCGACCGAGGACGTGAAGCTGATCTCGTATCGCGAGCACGGCCACGGCCCGCGCTCGGACCACGACATGGGTCTCGATTCGGCGATGCTGGTCGACGCGACGATGAAGTACCCGATGCCGCCGCTCGCGCTGCCGAAGAAGGAATACATGGAGAACGCGAAGGCGCTGTGGGAACGCCTGAACCTGCCGAAGCTGAAGCCGGAGTCGCCGTGGTACGGCTACTCGCTCGGCGACTGGACCGACGAATGGGACCGCAACGCCGAGCAGGCGACGCGCGGCGAATGGATGCAGCGCGACGCGTCCTACCAGGCGCGCCGCCGCGCCGGCGTCGAGCCGAACTCGCCGGTGCGCGGTTACGAGAGTGTCGATCATGACGACGCATAACACCCCTGAGCGGATCATCGTCGGTATCACCGGCGCGTCCGGCGTGATCTACGGGATTCGCGCGCTCGAACTGCTCGCCGAGGCGGGCGTCGAGACGCATCTCGTGATCAGCAAGGCTGCCGAGCTGACGATGACGTACGAAACCGACATCCGCGCGGCCGATCTGCGAGCGCGCGCGTCGCGCTGGTATTCGGCCGGCGATATCGGCGCGGCGATCTCCTCGGGCTCGTTCAGGACCAAGGGGATGCTGATCGTGCCGTGCTCGGTGCGCTCGATGAGCGAAATCGCCACCGGCATCACGAGCTCGCTGATCAGCCGCGCAGCCGACGTCGTGTTGAAAGAGCGCCGGCGCCTCGTGCTCGGCGTGCGCGAAACGCCGCTGCACGGCGGCCATCTGCGCACGCTCGTGCAGTTGTCGGACATGGGCGCGGTCATCGCGCCGATCGTCCCGGCGTTCTACCAGAAGCCGCAAACGATCGACGACATCGTCAATCACACGGTCGGCCGCATGCTCGATCTGTTCGACATCGAGACCGGTGTGGTCAAGCGCTGGAAGCAGCAGCCGGAAGAGTAGCAATACCGCGGTAATGGCGCGGCAACGCTGGCATCCGCGCCGCTTTCCCCCACTTCACAGGACCGCCGCGCCGCGCGCGCCGGCGGCCCCTCCTTGCGACGACCATGACTGAATCCAATCTGCTGTCCCGGCTCGCCGATCCGAGCCTGTTGCGCACGCTCGCTTATATCGACGGCGCATGGTACGGCGCCGACGATGCGCGCACGTTCGCTGTCGACGATCCCGCTACCGGCGAGACGATCGCCAACGTACCGCTGATGACCGGCGTCGAAACGCGCCGCGCGATCGAAGCCGGCGAACGCGCGCAGCGCGGCTGGCGCGCGCTTACCGCCGCGCAGCGCGCGGCGATCCTGAAGCGCTGGCACGCGCTGATGGTCGCGAACACCGACGACCTCGCGGTGATCATGTCCGCCGAACAAGGCAAGCCGCTCGCCGAAGCCAAGGGCGAAATCGGTTATGCGGCATCGTTCATCGAATGGTTCGCCGAGCAGGCCAGGCGCATCGATGGAGATGTGCTCGCGTCGCCGTCCCGCGACAAGCGGATGCTGGTGACGAAAGAGCCGATCGGCGTGTGCGCCGCGATCACGCCGTGGAACTTCCCGGCCGCGATGATCACGCGCAAGGTCGCGCCCGCGCTCGCGGCCGGCTGCGCGATGATCGTCAAGCCCGCTGAGGCGACGCCGCTGTCGGCGCTCGCGCTGGCCGAACTCGCGCATCGCGCGGGCGTGCCGGCCGGCGTGTTCAGCGTCGTCGTCGGCGATCCGCGCGCGATCGGCGCGGAGATGACCAGCAACCCGATCGTGCGCAAGCTGTCGTTCACGGGCTCCACCCCGGTGGGCCGCCTGCTGATGAGCCAGTGCGCGCCGACCGTCAAGAAGCTGTCGCTCGAACTCGGCGGCAATGCGCCGTTCATCGTGTTCGACGATGCCGACCTCGATGCGGCCGTCGAGGGCGCGCTTGCGTCGAAGTACCGCAACGCCGGTCAAACCTGCGTCTGCACGAACCGCTTCTACGTGCAGGACGGCGTATACGACGCATTCGCCGAAAAGTTCGCGGCGGCGGTCGCGCGCATCAAGGTCGGCAACGGCTTCGAGAACGGCGTCACGCAAGGCCCGCTAATCAACGAGGCCGCGGTCGAGAAGGTCGAAGCGCATATCGCCGACGCGGTCGCGCACGGCGGCCGCGTGCTGACCGGCGGCGCACGTCATGCGGCCGGCAAGCTTTTCTTCGAGCCGACCGTGGTGGGCGATGTCACCGCATCGATGCGCTTCGCGACCGAGGAAACGTTCGGCCCCGTCGCCCCCCTATTCCGCTTTAGCGACGAGCAGGAAGCCGTCGCGGCGGCGAACGCCACCGAGTTCGGTCTCGCCGCCTACTTCTACAGCCGCGATATCGCCCGGGTCTGGCGCGTGTCCGAGGCGCTCGAATACGGCATGGTCGGCATCAACACCGGCCTGATCTCGAATGAAGTCGCGCCGTTCGGCGGCGTCAAGCAATCCGGCCTCGGCCGCGAAGGCTCGAAGTACGGGATCGAGGAATACCTCGAGATCAAGTACCTGTGCATGGGTGGTGTTTGAGCGATGCCGCAACGGCCGCCGGGCGCGAGCCGGATTCATCCGGTCAGAGGCGCCGCCCGGCGGCCGCTCGAAAGCAGGGCATGCGCGACGGACGGTCGCGCGTCAACCGGTATTGCCGCGTTGACACTCATAATATTGCTATGCAATCATACAATCACACTGTTTTACCCATCCGCTGGGTCTCACATTAAGGACACAGAATGTCATCGTCGACTCATGATCTTTCGCGCACGGCAACTGCCGGCGGGGCGCCGCGCGACTTGCAGGAACATATCGCCCGGCTGGAAGCCAAGGGGCTGCTGACCCGCATCGAGCGGCCGATCAACAAGGACACCGAGCTGCACCCGCTCGCGCGCTGGCAGTTCCAGGGCGGCCTGCACGAAGATCAGCGGCGCGCTTTCCTGTTTACCAATGTGGTCGACGGCGACGGCAACAGCTACGACATCCCGGTGCTGATCGGCGGCCTCGCGGCCTCGCCGGAAATCTACGCGACCGGCCTCGGCTTGCCGGTCGAGCAGATCGGCAAGGTCTGGATGGATGCAATCAACGAACCCGTCCCGCCGGTCATGACGGAAAACGCGCCGTGTCAGGAAGTGGTGATCACCGGCGACGAGCTGAAGAGCCGGGGCCTGTCGCGTCTGCCGGTGCCGGTTTCGACGCCGGGCTTCGACTGCGCCCCCTACCTGACCGCCACGCTGTGCGTGACCAAGGATCCCGAGAGCGGCGTGCAGAACATGGGCACGTACCGCGCCGCGCTGAAAGCCGAAGACCGGCTCGGCGTGCGGATGGCGAGCCGCCTGTCGGGCGCCGGCGGCTATCTGCACTGGGAAAAATATCGTGCCAGGGGTCAGCAGATGCCGTGCGCGATCGTGCTGGGCTGCGCGCCGGCCGTGCTATTCACCGGGCCGCAAAAGCTGCAGATCGACCAGGATGAGATGGCCGTCGCCGGCGGCCTGATGCGCGCGCCGGTCGACGTCGTGCGCTGCAAGACCATCGATCTGGTCGTCCCCGCCGACGCCGAAATCGTGATCGAAGGCCTGATCGACACCGACGCGCTGGAGCCCGAAGGTCCGTTCGGCGAGAGCCATGGCCATATCGCGCTCGAAGACTACAACATGTCGATGCATGTGACCGCGATCACGATGAAGAAGAAGCCGGTCTTCGTGTCGATCATCAGCCAGGTCACGCCGAGCGAAAGCTCGGTGCTGAAGAAGGTCGCCTACGAGCCGCTGTTCCTCGAGCATCTGCAGAAGGTGATGGGCGTGCGTGGCGTCAAGCGCGTCGTGATGCATGAGCCGCTGACCAACCTGCGCAAGGTGATCTTCGTCCAGTTCGCCCGTAACACGCCGCAGGCCGAGGTATGGCGCGGCCTGCAAGGCGCGGCGACGCTGCAGGCGCAATGCGGCAAGCTGGTCATCGCGGTCTCCGAAGATATCAACCCGGAAAACGCCGACGCCGTGTTCTGGTCGCTCGCCTATCGCTCGGACTTCACGCACGACGTGCATGTGACGCCCTATCGGACCAGCGGGCACGGCCCCAAGTCGGGCCGCGCGCCGCTCGAAAGCACCCTGCTGATCGACGCCACGCTGAAGCACGACATGCCGCCGCTGGCGCTGCCCGCGGAGCCGTACATGAGCGCCGCACGCAAGATCTGGGAAGAGCTGAACCTGCCGAGCCTCACACCGCAGTCGCCGTGGCATGGCTATCACCTCGGCGACTGGGACAAGCGCTGGGACGAGTATGCGCAAGCAGCCACCTCGGGCGGCTGGCGCGAGACCGGCGAGCGCACGTGGGCTAACCGGCGCGGCGGCGTGAAGCCGGAAACGCCGGTACGCGACGCCTCGGGCGGCCACGGCGAGTAAGCGCCGACGCGCGAGCCGCATGTACACAACCCCGGAGCAGAGGCATCTGGAGACTCCATGACTCAAAACAATACCGTCGATATCGCCCAGGTCGTCGAGACGCAGGAACGAAGCTGGTTCACCGTTACCCTCTTCATTCTGTGCGCCCTCGTGATGCTGGCGGATGGCTTCGACAATCAGGCTTTGAATTACGCCGCCCCTCGCATCATCAAGGAATGGCACATCAGCCGTGCGTTGATGACGCCGGTGTTCAACGTCAGCATCATCGGCTGGATGGCCGGTTCGGTCGTGTTCGCGATGCTCGCCGACCGCATCGGCCGGCGCCGCGCGATCCTGATGGCGACCGCGCTGTTCGGCGCGTTCACCTTCGCCGTGCCGTTCGCCCACAACCTGGTCGAACTGTCGATCCTGCGCTTCTGTGCGGCGCTCGGCATCGGCGGCGGCATGCCGATGGCGGTTTCGCTGATCACCGACTATGCGCGCGCGGGTAAGCGAGGGTTGATCATCACCCTGCTCTACCTCGGCTATACCGCCGGCTCGGCCGGCGGCGGCCTGCTCGCGGCGGAGATCATCCCGGCCTATGGCTGGCGCTCGGTCTTCTATGTGGGTGGCGCCGGCGCCGTGCTGGTGATGATCGTTCTGTTCGCCGGCCTGCCTGAATCGATCCGCTACCTGGCCCTGCGCAAGCCCACCAGCAAGCGCATTCTGGATTACGCCCGCAAGCTGAAACCCAGCGCGCAATTCGCGGACGGCACGCGCTTCACGATCCAGGAGCAGGTGCGCACCGGCGTGCCGGTGGGGCACCTGTTCACCGAGGGCCGCTCGGCGATGACCGTGTTCCTGTGGTTGGGGCTCGGCCTGTCTTTCGTCACGCACTTCTTCCTGTCGCAGTGGATGACGACGCTGCTGTCCGACCAGATCGGCTACGCCAATGCGGCCCGCAGCCAGGCGTTGTTCCAGCTCGGTGCCGGCTTCAGCTGGTTCTTCGGCTGGATGATCGACAAGAAGGGCCTGCCGGTGATGACGCTGACGATGATCCTCGGCGCCATTCCGGTGGCGGCGCTCGGAGTGGCAGTCGGTTCGGGCGCCCACCTCACGATGGTGATGGCGATGGCCTCGGGTCTGCTGGTGCTGGGGGGCAATATCGGCCTCAATGCCGTGTCGAGCATGATCTATCCGACCTTTATCCGCTCGACCGCGACCGGCGCATCGTTCGCGGTAGCGCGTATCGGCGCGATCATCGGCCCGCTGCTCGCCGGGATCCTGATCGCCGTCGGCACGCCGATCGGCACGATCTTCCTGCTCGGTGCGCTGCCGTTGCTGGCATCCGGAGTGGCCTGCTTCATGCTCAACCGCACCATCACGCCGGAAGCGGCGCGAGAAATGTCGTTGCGCTCGGCGCTGTCGCGACACTAAAGGGTTTTTTCGGAAGCCTGTCCGACGGCGGGCAACCACTGGGTATTTTTCATGGATAGCGTCAATCTCGAAGTGCTGAAAGCGAGCGTTCGCTGGATCGAAAGCAACCGTCGCGTGCTGCTCGTCACGGTCGTCCGGACGTGGGGCTCGTCGCCGCGGCCGGAAGGATCGATGCTGGCAATCTGTGAGGACGGCTCGGTGGTCGGCTCGGTATCCGGCGGCTGCATCGAGGACGATCTGATCGACCGCGTGCGGCAACTGGGCATCGAGCAGACCCGCCCGGAAACGATGAAGTACGGCATCTCCGCCGACGAAGCGCACCGCTTCGGCTTGCCGTGCGGCGGCACGATCGAGCTGGTGCTCGAGCCGCTGACGCGCGCGAGCGGCATCGATGAGTTATGCCGCCGGGTCATTGCCGGACAGCTCGTCGCACGCTCGCTCGACATGGCGAGCGGCACGGCGAAACTGGCGCCGGCCCACTCGACCGACGGCGTCGATTTCGACGGGCGCCGGTTGCTGACCGTTCACGGTCCGCGTTACCGGATGCTCGTGATCGGCGCCGGTCAACTGTCGAGCTATCTTTGCCAGATCGCACTCGGACTCGACTATCAGGTGACCGTCTGCGATCCGCGCGAAGAGTACACGGATTCGTGGCACGTACCGGGCGCCACGCTGGTGCGTTCGATGCCCGACGACGCCGTGCTCGACATGAAGCTCGACGAGCGCTGCGCGGTCATCGCGCTGACGCACGACCCGAAGCTCGACGACCTCGCGCTGATGGAAGCGGTCAAAACACGCGCGTTCTACGTCGGCGCGCTGGGCTCGCGCCGCAACAATGCGGCGCGACGCGCACGGCTCGAAACCCACTTCGATCTCAACAAGGATGAACTCGGCCGCTTGCGCGGCCCGGTTGGTATTTATATCGGCAGCCGCACGCCGCCGGAAATCGCGGTGTCGATACTGGCCGAGGTCACAGCGGTGAAGAACGGTGTCGCATTGCCCGGCGAACTCCGGATCGAGCAGGCAAAAACGATGCTGGATATCGCCGTGAATGAACAGACGAGCTGCGCCGTCACAACGCGTCACTGATTCACGCCGATCGCAAAGCTTGCGCGGTCATCGCGCCGCGCTCCGGATCGCCAACGGCCTCGCGCATGGACACAGCGGGGCAATTACCGCAACGACTCAGACTGACTCATCAAACTAAAAAATAATCGGGGACTACATGCTTTCTCGCCTCTCCATTTCCGGCCGCCTGTCGGCCGTGATGACCGTGCTGGGCCTGCTCATCGTCACGGTCGGCATGCTCGGCCAGCTCGCGATAGAACGTTCGAGCGAAGAGCTGGACTACGCTTATTCGAACCAGCTGGCCGCATCGATTGCCGTGGGGCGAGCCAATCTGAAGCTGGAGATCGCGCGCGCGGTGCTCAATCGCGCGCTGATGCACCCTGAAGCCGCCAATGTGCCGGAGGCCGTCGCCAAGGCGCTCGGCCATCTTTCGGACTCCGATCGCGCGTGGCACACCTACCGGGCACTCGAACTGCCGCCTGACGAGCGCGCACTCGCCGAGCGCGTCGATGAAGCGCGCTCCGCGCTGGAGCAACGAGGCATCGTGCCGTTGGCCGAGGCACTGAAAAAAGGCGATCACGACACGGCGGACCACATCGTGGCGAAGACGATGTCGCCGCTCTCGACCGTGCTCGCGACCAGCAGCGACGCACTCGATCATTGGAAGAGCGAGCATGGCAAGCAGGCGTTCGCCGCGGCCGAGCATTTCAATGCGCGGCTGCGCATCGTCGGCGTGGTGCTGATCGTAGTCGGGCTGCTCGTGTGCGCGGGCTGCGCGTACGGCTTGCGCCGTGCGATCGTGATGCCGCTCGCGAGCCTGCTTGCGGCGCTCCAGCGCATCGCCCGAGGCGATCTGACCGTATCGCTCAACGCACGTACGAGCGACGAGATGGGACAGCTCGCCGACGGCCTCGAACAGATGCAGGGCGGCCTCGAACAGATGGTGCGACAAGTCACTCACGGCGCCGAATCGATTGCCACCACCACGGGGCAGATTGCCGCCGGCAACAACGACCTGTCGCAGCGCACCGAGGAACAGGCGGCATCGCTGCAGGAAACGGCGGCCAGCATGGAGCAGTTGACCGCGACGGTCCGGCAGAACGCGGACAACGCGCGCAGCGCGCAAACGCTGACCGAATCGGCGCATAACGTGACCGCGCGCGGCTCGCAGGTCGTCGGCGATGTCGTGAATACGATGACCGAAATCGACCGCAGCTCGCAAAAGATCGCCGACATCACGGGCGTGATCGAAGGCATCGCGTTCCAGACCAACATCCTCGCGCTGAATGCCGCGGTGGAAGCCGCCCGCGCCGGCGACCACGGACGCGGGTTCGCCGTGGTCGCATCGGAGGTGCGTTCGCTCGCGCAGCGCGCCGGCGCGGCCGCGAAGGAAATCAAAACGCTGATCGACGATTCGGTCGCCCGTGTCGCGTCGGGCTCGCAGCTCGTCAACGTCGCCGGCGAAACGATGCAGGAGATCAGCGATTCGATCACGCGTGTCACGACGATCATGCGGGAGATCGCCAACGCGTCCGATGAGCAGCGCGATGGCATCGAGCAGGTGAGCCTCGCCGTGTCGCAGATGGACGAGGTGTCGCAGCAGAACGCGGCGCTGGTCGAGGAGGCGGCCGCGGCAGCCTCGTCACTCGACAGCCAGGCGAGCATGTTGCGGGACGCGGTGGCGGTTTTCCGCTTGAAGTGATGCCCTTACGGTGGCACCGCCGCTGAAAGATAGCGTCGCTAGCAGTTGTGCCACGCTCCTTCCGTCATACGGCGAAAATCGGACTGTCTGACAAAACCGATTTCGACGAATTTTCCCTCTACTGATATTGAGCTGGATTTTTTATCCGCTATTTTTTTCGAAATCGTTTTCGACTAGAATATTCCGGTGCGCCTTCGAGCACGCTGCGCAACAACAGCGTGCGCCAGGAGAGATGCCGTAGGCCGCGCATCTGATCGGCACGACCTGTGCCCTTTCAACCCACGAACCGTGCCGCCGCCCGCGATCGCACGCAATGGCCGGGTTCCGGCTTCAACGGAACATTCATGTCGATCGATTTCCAGATCATCGATGACGCTATCGCCCATATCGTCATCAACCGTCCCGAGCGTCATAACGCGCTCGATGTCGAGCACGACCGCGCACTCGCCGGCGCGTTGCAGCGCTTCAACGAAGACCCGCGGCTAAAGGTAGCCATCCTGTCCGGAAGCGGAGGACGCGCGTTTTGCACAGGCGCGGACATCGGCGACTATCTGCCGCACCGGCGACAGATCGCCGCCGGCGAGGCGCCGACATCGATCATCAGCTTCGGTGGACTGACCGGCGCCCACGATGTCGTCAAACCGACGATCGCCGCGATAGACGGGTTCTGTATCGCCGGGGGCCTCGAACTGGCCCTCGCTTGCGACATCCGCGTGGCCACGTTCGAATCGCGCTTCGCGTTGCCCGAAGTCAGATTGGGCATCCTCCCCGGCGGTGGGGGCACGCAACGACTCGCGAAGGTCACCGGCCTTGGCGTCGCGCTGAGAATGATCCTGACAGGCGATACTTTCGACGCCGGCTTCGCGCTCAACCATGGCCTCGTGACCGAGCTGGTATCCGCGCAGGAACTGGAGCAAACCGTGCTCACGATCGCGCGCCGGCTCGTCGCGAATGGTCCGCTCGCGGTCGTCGCCGCGCGCCGCGCGGTCATCGCAGGCTACGGGCTCGGGCTGGCGGACGGTTTGCTGCAGGAAGCGCAATTACAGCGGGAACTGCTGCTGAGCCGCGACTCGCATGAGGGTGTCAGCGCGTTTAGCGAGCGTCGTCCGCCCGTCTATAACGGAAGCTGATATGTGCCGTTTCGTTTGGTGAAGCGTCTGGTGAAGATCACGCCGCTCCGCCACTGAATGGACATCGAAGAGCGTGCCGTATAAGCAGAACAGAACGCCTTTGATGTTCGTCCTGCGACTTCTCCCCGCGGCTCGAACTGTCACGGACTCAGCACGAAGCGCGTCGCGCCGGCGAAAGGGGCGAGCCATTGCACCGCGCGCCCGGTATATATTTCGACCTGGGGAGACGGCAAGCCTTCCATGCTGTCGAGCGTACCGGCCTTCACCAGAACCTGCCCTGGCAGCATCGCGACCTTCGTCACGACAGGAGAACCGCAACTCCCGCAGAAATGACGATACGACGGCTGACCGCTATCGCCCTTGTCTTCATAGATCATCGTCTGGCCTTGCTGCTCGTAATCGGCCTCGCTCACGAACAGGTTGAAGGAAAACAGGCTTCCGCCTGCCTTCTGGCAGTGCCTGCAATGGCATATGGCGGTGGCCGCCGGCTCTCCCTTGATGACGTACCGCACCGCGCCGCATAAGCAGCCGCCTTTTCGAATCTGCATGATTTGTCCACCGGACTAATAATTGCGGCGGAGCCGGCCGGCCCCGCCGCGAACGAACATCAGGCTGGCGCCTCTACCGCATCAGGCTGCGCCGGCGACCCGCACGAGCTTGCGGTTGAGAAATTCGCCAATGCCCAATTCCGACAGTTCACGACCAAAACCGGCATTCTTGACGCCACCGAACGGCAGCCCCGGTGAATCGACGAAACAGGAGTTGATGTACACCATGCCCGATTCGATGCGTGACGCGACCTGTTTGGCATGTTCGATATCCGCGTCGAACACATAGCCGCCGAGCCCATATTTCGTCGCATTGGCCAGCTCGATCGCCTCTTCCTCGGTATCGACGACATAGAAGGACAGCACCGGACCGAATGCTTCCTGCTGATAGAGCGGATTGTCCTCGGCGATGTTCGTGATGATCGTCGGCTCGAGAAAGAAGCCCGGACGATCGACCCGCTTGCCGCCATAAACGATCCGCGCCCCGGCAGCCTCGGCATCCGCGATCTGCGTGAGCAGACCTTCCAGCGCGCGTTCACTGACGAGCGGACCGAGCACGGTCGTTTCATCCGTGGGATCGCCCACCTTGATCGCCGCGAAGCGCTCCTTCAGCGCCGCCAGCATCTGCTCGCCCCGCTCCTTGCCGACCACGATCACACGCTTGATGTTGACGCAGCCTTGTCCCGAGTTGAACGTGCGCCCCATCACGCACTGTTCGACCGCATGCTCGAGCGGTGCGCCGGCCAGAATGAGCGCGGGGTCGCTGCCGCCCAATTCGAGGATCACTTTCTTCAGATTGCGCCCGGCGCGCTCACCCACCGAAATCCCCGCTCTTTCGCTGCCGGTCAGCGCGACGCCGCGCACGCGGAAGTCGTCGATCAAACTCGCAACCTGCTCGATGCTGCAGAAGAGGTTCGTATAGGCGCCCTTCGGAGCGCCTGCTTCCTCGAACAGCCGCGCGAAAGCAAGCGCGCACTGCGGCACGTTTTCGGCATGCTTCATCAGCACCACGTTGCCGGCGATAAGTTGAGGCGCGGCGACACGAACCAGTTGGTAGTAAGGGAAATTCCACGGCTCGATCGCGAGAATCACGCCGATGGGCTCCGACACCAGCGTAGCGCCCGGTTCTCCCGGCAATGCCTGGTCGGCCAGAAGCCGCTCGCCGTGTTGAGCGTAGTAGTCGAGGATGTCGGCGACCAGATCGATTTCCATATAGCCGAAACGAACCACCTTGCCCATTTCGAGCGTCGGGTACTTCACGTATTCGTCGCGCTTCTCACGCAGAATCTGTGCAGCGCGCGCGACAATCCGGACCCGCTCGGCAACCGGTCGGAATTTCCAGTCCTCGCGATACAGCCTGTCGGCCGTTGCAAGCGCCGCGAACACTTCCTCGTCGCTCTGCAGTGGGAATTCCCTGATCAATTCGCCGGTTGCCGGGTTGATAGTGCGAAAACTCATGTTTTACTCCGTGTTCCTGACTTTAAAAGAGAAAGCGACTGCTCCGTCGAGCCTCGCCTTTGCTGCGCGGATTGCCTCGTCGAAGCTCGTTTCCGTCGCCACATGCCGGTGATCGACTGAAACCAGCCAGGCCCCATGGGCGAGACACCATCTGATGCGCGAGTCCTGCACCATCAACGAGAACCATCGCCACAAGCCGGCGTCTTCCGCATTCGCGCTTGCGACTCCCTGCAGGCGACCCATGTCGACGGCATTCGCACCGTTTTTCCAGCAAATCGGGAGTGGCGCATTCATGAGCGCGCATCCAGTTCGCGCAGCAGCGCGGGAACGCAATCGAACAGATCGCCAACCAGGCCATAGTCGGCGACGCTGAAAATCGGCGCCTCTTGGTCCTTGTTGATCGCGACAATCACCTTGGAGTCTTTCATCCCCGCCAGATGCTGGATCGCACCGGAGATGCCGACAGCGATGTACAACTGCGGCGCGACGATCTTGCCGGTCTGTCCGACCTGATAGTCGTTCGGCGCATAGCCCGCGTCGACGGCGGCACGCGACGCGCCGATCGCCGCGCCGAGCTTGTCCGCCAGCGGCTCCAGCACGCTCCTGTAGTTTTCGCCGCTGCCCAGACCGCGTCCGCCGGACACGATGATGTTCGCCGACGTCAATTCCGGCCGCTCGAGCTTCGTCACTTCGCGGCTTACCAATTGCGAAATACCCGCATCCACCGGGGCCGCAATCTCTTCGATCGACGCACCGCCGCCTTGCGCCGGGACCGGATCGAAGGCCGTCGTGCGAACCGTGATCACCTTGACCGGATCGCCCGACTCCACCTGCGCGATGACATTGCCCGCGTAAATCGGCCGCTCGAATGTGTTGTCGGCAACGACGGCCACGATGTCGCTGATTTGCGCGACGTCGAGCCGCGCCGCGATGCGTGGCGCGATGTTCTTGCCATAGGCGGTAGCCGGCGCAAGGATGTGCGAATAACCGCTCGCCACACCGAGCACGGTGGCTTCGACGTTCTCCGCGAGACCGTCGGCCAATGCCGGCGCATCCGCGAGCAGCACCTTGGCGACGCCCGCGACCTTCGCGGCAGCCTCCGCCACGGCTCTTGCTCCGTGTCCGGCAACCAGCACGTGCACGGACTGATTCGTCAGAGTCGCGATGACCGCCGCGGCCGCTATCGTATGCAGCGTGGCCGCTTTCAGCGACGCGTTATCGTGTTCAGAAATGACCAGAATCGACATTTGATCCTTCTCCGCATGTCCATGCATCAAAGCACTTTGGCTTCGGTTTTCAGCTTCTCGACGAGCGTGCCGACATCCGCCACCTTCACACCCGCGGCGCGTCGCGGCGGCTCGCCGACCTTCAGGGTCTTCAGGCGTGGCGCTACATCGACACCCAGCTCGCCGGGCTTCACGGTCTCCAGCGGCTTTTTCTTTGCTTTCATGATGTTCGGCAGCGTCACGTAGCGCGGCTCGTTCAGACGCAGATCCGTCGTCACGACGGCCGGCAGTGTCAGCGCTAGGGTTTCCGTACCGCCATCCACTTCACGCGAAACGGTCGCCCTGCCGTTCGTCACGACGAGCTTCGAAGCAAACGTCGCTTGCGGCAAACCCGCCAACGCCGCGAGCATCTGACCCGTCTGGTTCGAATCGTCGTCGATGGCCTGCTTGCCCAGAATGACCAGCGACGGCTGTTCCCTGTCGACTAACGCCTTGAGCAGTTTGGCGACCGCCAGCGGCTGCAGTTCTTCGTTCGACTCGATCAGGATCGCGCGGTCCGCGCCGATCGCCAGCGCCGTGCGCAGCGTTTCCTGACATTGGGCGACACCCGCCGATACCGCGATCACCTCCGTCGCCACGCCCGCTTCTCGCAGGCGCACAGCCTCCTCCACTGCGATCTCGTCGAATGGATTCATCGACATCTTGACGTTCGCAAGGTCGACGCCCGTCTGGTCCCGCTTCACGCCGACCTTCACGTTGGCGTCCACCGATCGCTTAACCGAAACCAACACCTTCACATCGCTCTCCTTCACATGCTGCATTCGCCCGGCAAATCACCTGCTCATCTGCATGCCGCGGTCATCCGGACTGGTTGCCAAAAGCGCTCGTAGTCGGGCGCTCTCTTCTGATTGAACGCGGCCAGCCCCTCCTGCCACTCGTCTTTCGGAACGTCGAGCGGCGACACGACGACGCGCGGCCAGTCAATCGCCGTATGTGCGAGCAAATTGAGCTTGGCTGCCTTTAGCGCGCCCGGCGGCACCGACTCCACGACTTTCCCGGCAAGCAACAACGCTTCGTCGAGCAGTTCGTCGCCGGGCAAGACACGGTTGACAAGGCCGATGGCCAGCGATTCGTCCGCGGGCACGCGGCGGCGTGTCAGTATCAATTCCGACGCGCGGCGCAGGCCGATCACACGCGACAGCAACGCAAGCCCGGTATTCGGAATTACGCCGTGGCCCAGTTCGGGCATGCAAAACCATGCGGACCCGGACGCCACGACGAGATCGCACGCAAGCGTGAGCTCCATGCCACCGCCCACCGCGGCACCATGGACCGCGGCCACGACGGGCCTGTCGAACTCCGCGATACGTTTGAACAGAATCGCGGGATCTTCGTCAGGCGCCGGACTTTCCATCCATCCGTCGCGCAGGTCGTCGATATTGGCGCCCGCGCAGAAGCTCGGCCCGTGGGCCGCAATCACGACCGCGCGCATGCCGTCGGTCAATGCCGTGTCCAGCGCGCACGACACCCCCCGGACGATTTCGCGGGACAGCGCATTGCGGCGATCGGGGTCATTGAGTGTCAGCAGTGCGATGTCGCCACGCCGCTCGTAAAGAACTTTATTTCCATTCATGCGAAAGTTTCCTTGCCACTGCCGGCCAGAAGATAGGCACGTAATTCGGACGTGACGGGATGCGGGCGTCCGGTGTCACCGTGAACGAGCACGCAGACGGCTTCCGCCTTCGCGCGACAGCCGTCGTCGACGTCCACGAACAATCCTTGTCGCACCCTGAACGATGTCTTCCCTACTTCGACGACCGTGGTTCCGACACGCACACGCCCGGGAAAATGCACCTCCGCGTCGAACTCGATCAACAGCCTGACGACTGCGAGGTTCGCGCCGTCCATCAATGCGCGAATCGGCGCCGGCGCAAAAATCTCCATGCGCGCGGCCTCGAAAAAAGTCGCAATGACGGCGTTGTTGACGTGCCTGAATTGATCGGTATCGGCGTTCCTCAGTTTCTCTTCCGTCCAGAAGCGAAAATCACCGCACTGCGCGGCCGTGTTTCCGGTCGACCGCAACGGGTCCAATTCGACGGCACTCATACTTTCTCCTGCTAGTCCTTCGGGACCAGGTGCGCGCTCGCTTCGTGTTCGGTGCGCAAATAGAGCGCGGTGGCGAACGGTCGGCGCATCTCTTCAAGGATGTGCCCGACGAGGCCGACCGAGCGCGCGGCAACCGCCAGCCCACGGCAAATCTGCCAGGGAATCTTCATTTCCGATGCCACCGCGGCCATCGCGCCGGTGACGTTCACCGGCAAAGGACGATTGAGCTGCAATTCGGCTTCTTTTCCGATCGCGCACATCAGGCGAATGTAAGGACCGTCATAACCAGTCTGCTCGGCGACCTTGAACAATGCCGGCGCGCGCGGATCGATCGGTTTGTGAAACGGATGCCCGATACCCGGCAAGATCTCCTTGCGGGCACGGTAGTCATCGACGATTTCGCGGGCAAGCACGCCGATATCCGGTACGTTCACGGGATCGGGAAGCGACGCCTGCAGAAGCCGCGCCGCGTTGTCGAGCGATCCGACGAATACCGAACCCAGCCCCAACAGGCCCGCCGCGACCGCTGCCTGAACCGCTTCGGGTGCGCCGGCATAGGTCATACGCGTGGCCAGCGATGAAGGCGTGATGCCGTGTTCGACCAGAATGACCATCATCGCGTTGAACATGCGCAGTTCGCGCTCTTCAGGCAGGCGGGCAAACAGTTGCAAAAACGCCATTTGCCCGAAGTCGAGTTTGCCGACGATGTCCTCACACAAGTCCAGACCGTGAACGACCACCTTCGTCGGTGTGGCCCACGCGATGTCGGAACGGATTTCAGCTTGCTTCATGATGGATTTCTCGCATTGTCGAAGAGTGTTGAGCAAGACCCAGAGATTGCGCGGCCATGTCGCGCAGTACGCTCTTCAGAATCTTGACGCCGTTGGGCCCATCCTGCTGCGGAAAGGATTCGACTGCCAGAATGCGCCGCGGAACCTTGAAACCGGCAATTCCCTCCTTGCACCAGGCAAGCAACTCCTGCTCCGTCACGGGGGTGCCTGAATGGCGGACAAAGGCGACCGCCGCGTCTCCTTCGCCATCGATATGAACGCCGACAACCTGCACCGACTGAACGCCCGGATGCTGTGCAAGAAAGGTCTCGATTTCAACCGGGTCGACCAGATAACCGCGCAAACGAAGGCTATCCCTGATCCGGGCCGAGTAGCAGAACGCGCCACCATCCGCATAGGCGAGATCGCCGGTCTTGAACCAGCCGTCCGGTGTGAGAGCTTCGGCGGTCGCGGCAGGATTGTTCAGATAGCCCGCCATCACGTTATATCCGCGAAGCTGCAATTCGCCCTGTTGCCCGTCCGGCAATGACGCGCCGCTAGCCGGGTCGACGATCCGAAACGAGATCTCGGGAGAAATCGGCATACCGCCGGGCATGCCCCGTTGCCGCGCATCACCCTCACGATCGCCGATCGCGGTCATCGCAAGACATTCGGACATTCCGTACAGCCCCGTCAATCGCACGCCGCATGCCGACCACGCCTGGGCGATCACGCTTCGACCGAGGCTTGCATACTCCGCGAACGCACCGCGACGCCATGTGGCCAACGAGAAATCGCCGGCATTCAGCACCATGTCCATCATCGCGTCCGAGCCGAAGAAATGCGTGGCGCGATGCCGCTCGATCGCCTCGGCCGCGGCTTGCGCGTTGAACACAGGCAACAGCACGCATGCGCCGCCTGACGCGAGCGCCGCGAGCGCCTGCACGAATCCGAGCACGCCGTAAAGAGGCAGCGCGCAAAGCACCACGTCGCCCATGTTCATGTCGTTGAAGCGCGCGGCATTGCGCGCATGACGTGCAATCCCGCCCGCGGTGTGAACCGCGAGCTTGGGCCGTCCGGTTGTTCCCGACGTCGTGAAGGTGCACAACAGATCGGTGTCGCGGCCATCCCACGTCGGATACGGCTCAAAAGCATCCCATTCGAACGCATCGAATTGGCTGACCTCTACGACGTGCTGCAATACATCGCTGGAAGCCCGTATTTCAAGCGCCGCGCCCGCATAGTCGAAATCCAGAAAACGCCGCGGCACGAGCAGGACTCGCGCTTTCGCCGTATCGACGACGTATCGAGCTTCCTGCTGCCTGAAGCGTGTGCTCACCGGCACCATCAAAACCCCGAGCTGCGCCGCCGCGAAGAAAAGTTGCAGCCACACGCCGCCGTCCGGCAACCATACGGCGATGGTGTCGCCTCGTCTTACCCCAAGCTCGAACAGAAACGAGGCGGCCCGTCGCGAGGCGAGCCGCAGTTCGCCGCGGCTCATCGTTCTTTCACCGTGATATACGGCGACAAGATCGGCGTCGCCCGACTCGAGCAGATCAAATGCCATGACGCCCCCCCGACACCGCAAATGCGGCGCGCGCGATCTGGATACGCTGCATTTCCGAGGTCCCTTCGCCGATGCGAAATGCCCGCGCATCACGATAGAAGCGCTCGATCGGCAGTTCGGTCATGTAGCCCATGCCGCCGAAGATCTGCAGCACACGATCCGTTACCCGGCACCCCATCTCGCTCGCGTAGAGCTTCGCGCGGCATGCCGCGACGTGAGCCCGCGGATCTTCCTGCTCGATCATTTCCGCCGCCGCGCGGATCAACATTCGTGCTGCTTCGATCTCCACGTCGTTATCGGCGACCATGAACTGGATGCCCTGATGCTGCGAAAGATTCGCGCCGAAGGCCTTGCGTTCGAGCGCATATTCGCAGGCCATCGCCTGGGCACGCGCGGACAGACCGAGTGAGCGGCTGGCGGACAGCAGCCGGTCCTGGTTGATCGACTGCATCATGCCGAGAAAACCTGCATTGGGCTCACCAAGCAGATCTTCGTCGGGAACGAAACAGTTTTCGAGTGTGAACCCGTTCAGATGATATCCGCGCCAGCCCATCTTCCGGTAACGCGTCATCCCCACTATGCCGGGATTGCCGCGCCGGACGATAAAGGTGGTCAGCTTGTTCTTCAAAGCAGCCGACGGCTCGGTGACCGCGAGCACGATGATGTAGTCGGCAGTCTCGGCGTGCGAGATGAAATGCTTGCTTCCGTTGAGCATCCATCCGCCCGCCACTTTTTCCGCTCTGGTGCGCAGCCCGCTCAGATCCGATCCCGCGTTAGGTTCGGTCAACGCATACGTGACGATCTTTTTTCCGGACAGGATATCGGGCAGCAGCTCGGCCCGTTGACTGTCATTGGTCTGGGTCAGTTGCAGCGGCAGATGACCGAATACCTCGCTCAGCGGCACCGACGTATGCGTGACCTCTTCCAGAATGGCCACTTTGGCGGCCGCCGAAAGGCCCGGCCCGCCGATGCTGTCGGGAAGATTGAAGCCGTACAGACCAAGCGCGGCAACTTCGGAACGCAGTTGCGCCAGCAATTGCGTACTGACATCGTCATCTGTTTCGATTTGCTGCTCTAGCGGACCGAGCCGGTTGCGCACGAAACGGCGTGCGGTTTCCCGAATCATGGACACTTCGCTGTCGATTTGAGTCATGGTCATTCTCACTAGTCCGAAAACGATTTCGGTAAATTATGTTTGAACAACATCACGTAGCAGTCAAGTACAAACATTGTGGATATAAAACGATTTCGACAATTTCCAGCGGCGGAACGTCTCACCGGATCACTGGACAGTCTTCAATGCGCCAATTGGAACGGCACGATTACATCAATCGGTGCGTGAGCAAATGGAACTCACGATCAAAACCAATCTGCGAGCGATTCGTGCGGATCAGTCGAGATTCACGACGCTGGACGAATCATTTCAAATCTCTCGCCGATTTCGGCGTAGTCACCTCGATAACCGGCCCGCATGATCGGCTGCGCGGCGTACGTATCGAACAGACCGTCTTTCAGATACGCCTTCTGAATATGCACGCCGATCACCTGACCGAGCACGAGCCAGTTGTCCGTCGGCTTGCCGTGCAGATCGTGCAGTTGCGAGATCTGCAGCAGCCTGCATTCGAGCGCCGCCGGCGATTCGCCGACACGCGGCACCGACACGTTGCGTCCCGCGACGGGTGTCACGCCCGCGAGCAGAAACTCGTCGACATCCGGCGCGACAGTTGCCGAGGTGCGGTTCATCTGCTCGGCAAGAGGTCGCGTCGCCAGATTCCAGACGAATTCACGCGTCTGCTCGATATTGCGAAGACTGTCTTTACGGCCTTCGCTGCAAAACCCGATGATCGGCGGGAATGCCGCGAACGCACCGAAGAAGCTGTATGGCGCGAGGTTCGGCTGGCCGCTCGACGAACACGTCGACACCCAACCAATCAGCCGCGGGGCGACGATCGCCTTGAACGGATCGTGGGGCAAACCGTGGCCGGCGGCGGGATCATAAAACTCGACCTCCGCTTCGGAATCGACGACATCGATTCCCGAATTACGACTCATACGTATCTCCAATGTCTGAACGTGCGCAACAGCAAAGTCAACAAAACTGAATGTCCGGGTGCCCGGAAAGAGCCGAAGCTTCTATCTGCGTAGAGGAGTGACCGACTCCAGCAGATCCGCCTCGTCGTATGAGTCGTCGATGGCGACGATATTCGAGAGATCCCGCCCACGCGTTTCCGGCAGGAACGCCAGCGCAAGCAGCGCGCAGAAGTAGCCGATAAAGCAGAACAGCGCGATCGATCCCACCAGGCCCAGGTGTTCCGCCCCGACGCCGACCAGCGCGACACTCAGTGCACCCAGCGACTTGCCGACGTTGTACGAAAAGCCCATGCACGTGGTCCGAATCTGCGTCGGGAAAAGCTCCGACAACATAGGGCCGATGCCGGCAAATGCGCCATTGATGCCCATGCCCACCGGTAGTCCCAGCACCGCGAACAACCATGCATTCATTGGCACGAGCAGATAACAGCCGGTCAGGAATGCGGAGAAGAGACAGAATCCGATCGCCGTGAAACGGCGGCCCAGCGAGTCGTTGATATAAGCAAAGCCCACCTGCCCGATGAACGAGCCGATACTCATCATCGTCACCATCATCGCGACAGACGACGCCGGCAAATGACGGACCTGGACCAGCATGGTGGGCAGCCAGATCATGACCGCGTAGCTGCTACCCTGAAGCCCGGTCACGAGCAGCGCGGCAAGCAGGCTCGAGCGCCGGACATCCTTGCGAAACGACGAGCGCCAGCTTGCCACCGTCTTGCCGCCAACCGCCTGTTTCATCTCACGGAATATTTCCGGCTCCGGAATATGTCGGCGGATCATCAATACGATCAGCGCGGGAATAACGCCGATCCAGAACGCCGATCTCCACGCGATCCATGACGGCAGGTAGGCGAGCAGCACCCCGGTCACGATCGCCGCAAGCGCCCACCCCACCGAGAACCCGCTCTGAACCAGACCAAGCGCTTTGCCGCGATGCGCCGGGTTGATGGCCTCCGCCATCAGAGCGGCGCCGACCGCCCACTCCGCGCCGAACCCCAAACCCTGCAGCGCCCGCACGACCAGTAGCTGATGATACGAATTCGTCAGTCCGCCGATGATGCTGAACACAGTGAACCAGACGATCGACCAGGTCAAAACACGCACGCGCCCGTGGCGATCGCTGAGAATTCCGGAAACCCATCCGCCGAACGCCGCGGCAAGCAACGACGAAGTGGCGATTAAACCCGCCTCCGTTTTGGAGAAGTGCCACGCCGCCATCAGGACCGGCAACAGAAATGCCAGCACCTGATTGTCGAACGTATCCAGACTCCAACCGCAAAAGCATCCCCAGAACGTTCGCCGTTCTGCCGGCGTGGCCGCGCGGTACCAGTCAAACATTTGCATTTCGATCTCCTCTCTGCTCCAGACGGTCTGCATTTGCAGAGCCGTTCCTGTTAGCCGATCCGGTGGCCCGGATAACCCGGCCGACCGTGCTTGCCGCCTCGGCGCGCTGTTTATCTGCTTGGTCTTTAGCGCGCGTCCCGGCTCAGCGCGATTGCACTGATTTCGACCTGCGCGCCGTAGTGCAGATGTCCACACGGCACGACCGTTCGCGCGGGCGCCGGGTCACCGACGAATTCCCGGTAAAGCTCATTCACGCTCGGCCAGGCCTCGATGTCGGCAACGAAGATCTGCACGCTCAGCAGCTTGTCCACGTCGCTGCCTGCCGCCACCAGTACTTCTCGCATGTTCGACAGTGCCTGAAGGACCTGCGCGTCGAGACCTTCCACGAGCGTGGAGTTGCCGCCGGGTGTCAGGGGCAATTGGCCCGAAACGAATACCAACCCATTTACTTTGGTCGCTTGCGCGTAGTGGCCGCGCGGCAACGGTGCTTTATCAGTCACGATGTGTTCTATCAAAACGCTCACCATCAAGTAGAGATGCCGATTAGTCACGATTCACGTGCCGGCAAGCGAAGACCTGCGTGGCATTTATCCGCGGCCGTCGCGCGTCCGCCATTCCGGTCGCGTCTTCCGAGCGCACGAGGCGGACGCCGAATGCCGGTGCGCCACTGATTCGAGGCGAGCAAAGGTCCCTGCTTTGCGCCTTGCTCTTGCCTTGTTTCGAAAACGATTTCGATAAAAAGATAGCAATGTGTTCGGCAAAATACAAGCATCCAAAAGAGCTTACGAAATCGATTTCTGTCGACGTTTCGAATCTGGCATTCCGCTGTGAGCCGCGTCGCGCAAAGCTTTAACCTGCACGACGGAGCTGTTGCCGGCACGATTTGCCGCAGTGTTCGCGCGGGTAAACACCGATCTCGGCATCACGCCAAACCTGCGGCACCCCGGGGCGCGGCGGCCTCCCTGCCGGCGAAGCCGCGCGTCAGGGTTGCTGCCGCCGATCCTCGCGTAGAATGGCAAAATCGTTTTCGAAGCACCTCCCTCCCCCCGGATCCAGAGAAAGTGAAATGAACATCCAGGAATTTGCGGCCATGCTCAAGCTGTCCATCAGCACGGTGTCGAAGGCGCTGAACGGTCGCAACGATGTCAGTCCGGCAACCCGCAAGCGCGTACTCGAAGCGGCCGAGCTGCATGGTTTTTCGCCGGATCCGTCCGCGCGACGCTTGCGCCGGCAAACGGCCGACACCATCGCCTTCGTCGTGTCGCCCCCGCAAACGTCGTTCGCTCACCCGTTCTTTCTGGACATGCTGATGGGGGTCAACGATGCGATGGACAACAGCGGCTACCAGGTCATCGTCGCCTCCGCGCGAAGCGTGGAAACGGAAATGGATGTGTTCAAACGGCTCATCGAGCGCCAGCGCGTCGACGCGCTGCTATTCGGACGCACGCGCCGGCAAGACGAGCGCATTGAGTACCTTATCGAGCAGGACATTCCGTTCGTCGCTTTTGGCAGAAGCGAAACCTCCGACGATTTCCCCTACGTCGATATCGATCATCACGTCGTCGGCCGCTCAGGGTGCGCGCGTTTCATTTCATTGGGGCATCGCCGGATCGCCCTCGTTCATGCGCCCGAGTACCTGATGTTCAGTCACGTCGAACGTGGCGGCTATGTCGAAGCGTTGCGGGCCGCGGGAATCAAATACGACAAAGCGCTGTGCGTCGAAGCGGCGATATCCGAAGAAGGCGGAGCAGACGCCGCCCGCCGGTTGCTGATGCTCCCCGACCCGCCCACGGCCATCGTATGTGGGCACGACCTGATCGCACTCGGCGTATTGCGGGGTATTGCGGAAACCGGCAAAACGCCGGGTCGTGATATCGGTGTGATCGGAGGAGACAATCATCCAATCGGGCGCTACGTGCAGCCGGCGCTGACGACCTTCTCCGCGGAGACGCATCGTGCGGGCAAGCGAATGGCGGAAATGCTGCTCGAGAGACTCGCCGGCAGACCTGCGACGGAACTGCAGGAGGTTTGGGCTCCGGAACTGATCATTCGCGCGTCAGATGGTCCTCCGCGCATCCCCAGTCCCGCTGAAAGCAGCGTCGGTCTGCCCAAACGCTCACGCGCGCTGCGGGGGTGAGCCGAGGCATCGTGTCCGTCACGCGTCGTGCGCGGCGAATCCCGTACGTCACATCATCAACGCAAACAGGAACGCATGTCCGCCAGCCGTGACGACGGTACAGGACGTGTCGAACAACCAGCCGTTTCTGCAGCGTCGACCGGGTAATCCGGGCAGCCCGGTGGCTTATGCGTTGCCTGACTGTCCCCGCACCCCGGACAGTACTGCTCGTGTATGTTGCCCCTTGAAAATTGTTGCGAAAACACTAAACAAGCGAACGGCATTGATGTTTTAATTCACTGTGCCGGGCCCCGGAAGCCGGTTCGAATCCACAAAAAAGAGGCACCTCCCGTGATTGGCCGCTTCAACTGGAAACGTCAACACAGTTCCGCGCCGAACTCCATCGCCCTGGTTTCCACTCTCATCATTGCCTGCGCGTTTTTCATGGAGGCAGTGGATGCAAACATCATCGTCACGGCGTTGCCGGCGATGGCGCGTGACTTCGGCAGCGACCCGGTCGCGCTGAAAATCGCGGTCACCAGCTATGTCGTCAGTTTGGGCGTATTCATTCCGATCTGCGGCTGGCTCGCCGATCGCTTTAGCGCGCTGGCGGTTTTCCGGACAGCCATCGGCATTTTCGTCGCCGGGTCGCTGATTTGCGCCGCCTCGCCTTCGTTGCATATGTTCACGTTTGCGCGCTTCGTACAGGGCATCGGCGGCGCGTTGATGGTGCCGGTCGGCCGCATTATCGTCGTGCGCGCCGTGCCCAGGCATCAGTTCATCCGGGCGATGAACTATCTAAGCGTGACATGGTATGCCGGGCCCGTTATTGCCCCGCTGCTCGGTGGCTTCATCGCGACCTACCTGCACTGGCGACTGATGTTCTTCATCAACGTCCCCATCGGCATCGCCGGCATCTATCTGAGCGGCCGCTATATCGCGAACACGAAAGAGCCGCATCCCGGCCCGTTCGACTGGGCCGGCTCCATCATCTCCGCATCCGGCGCGACCTTCGTTCTGCTCGGACTCTCGTTGGTCGATAGTCAGATCGTCAAGGACTCGACCGCCTGGGAAATGTCGCTTGCAGGCGCAATTCTGCTTGCACTCTATGTGTGGTATGCGAAACACGCGCCGAAACCCGTGCTCGACTTGCGCCTGCTCGGTATTCCCACGTTTCGCGCGAGCGTGCTCGGCGGATCGCTGTTTCGCATCGGCTGTGGAGCGGTGCCGTTTCTGCTGCCGTTATCGCTGCAGGTGGGCTTGGGTATGACGGCATTCCATTCAGGCCTCGTCACGTGCGCGTCGGCGTTTGGAAGCCTTTTCATGCGCCCGCTCACGTCGCTGACGCTTCGCCGGTTCGGATTCCGGTCGGTACTTCTGTACAACGCAGCGATATCCGCTGTCGCCACCACGGCGTTAGGCATTTTCACGACCGGGACGCCTGCCCTGGCGATCTGGATTCTCGTACTCGTCAGCGGATTCTTCTCCGCGTTGCAGTTCACAACGCTAAACACGATGATCTATGCGGACATCGACAGTCCGAACGTGGGCGCCGCCACGAGCCTCGGCAGCGTCGTGCAGCAGGTATCGCTAGGTTTAGGCGTCGCGGTCGGCGGTATTTCGTTGCAGGTTTCGCGCGCCCTACACGGTCGCACGCATCTCGAGCCCTCGGATTTTCTCTTTGCCTTCCTCGTCGCCGGTCTGCTTTCGCTCGGCTCGATTCGCTCGATACGCCCGCTTCCGCGCAATGCAGCCGCCTCAATGGTGCAAGAGGGAACAGGTCATTGAGAAATCGCTCTAGTGGCCCGTTATTGGGCTCAATGTGAGCCGCAATAATCGCAATCCGATTGCTACAACCCGATCGCCACATGACGTTGAGCGACATCGCGCGGGTAAGCGGGCTGGACCGCAGCGCGTCGCTGGATGAACCACGCAAAGCGCCGGGCCGCGATATCGCCCGCGGAAATCTTCAACGAAGCTTTCCATCTCTGCTTCAACCGTTACCACTGCGTGCTCGGCCGCAAAAGACCGCCTTGGCGCCAAGGCTCATGTATTTGACGATGTCACTGCCGCGGCGCACTCAGTCACACTGCCCCAATCTTGAGGCAGATACTCCCGCCGCTGGCCGGCGGTATCACAGGAGATCACGCGAGACGGTAGACCTTCGTCACCGTTCCCCGGAACAACGCTTCCCGATCCTGCACACTCGTCTGCGCGGTCAGGCGCTTGAATGCATTCCAGCCGTTGCTATAAGGATACGAGCCTTTATCGACGGGGAAATTGCTTTCGAACATGCACCGGTCCGCGCCGAAAGCCTCGATGCACGTGTGCATCCATGGTTTCCACGTCTCGGCGAGTTGACTCGATGACGGCGGCCGCTCGCCTTTCTCGAAGTCGAACCCGTTGATCCGCATGCCGAGGCCACCGAGCTTCACATACACGTTGGGCAACTGCGCCAGCTCGCGCATCGAACGCGACCATGCCTCGAAGACTTCCTTCTGCTTGTCCGCGTAACTGGCAATTCGCACGACACCGCCGCAATGGTTGATGATGAACGGAATGTCGGGATAAGCCTTCGCCAGATCGAACAGCTCGGGCAGTTGAGGAAAGAAGAGCCACGCATCGCAGGAGAGACCCAGTGCCCCGAGTTGCGCAACGCCCGCGCGATAGGCGGGATCGAGCAGCAGTCCGCGCGGTGAGGCCGACAACGGATTCACGAGCGTCGCGTCCGCATCCCACGTCACGAGGTGCCGCACGCCGCGCAAGCGGCCGTCGCCGGCCTGAAGCTCCGCTTCGAGAACCTCGCGCACCGCAGCGCCACGGCGAAGGTACGCATAGCCCACGATACCCTTCGCGACCTGCGGCGTGCTCTTTTGCAACAGCGAGGTGACCTGAGTCACGTATTCGATTTCTCCAACCGGGCGCAACGGTTCCGGGCCCGATTGCCGATAACGCGTGAGTGCCTGCATGTACACCGATGCGGTGATGTTGTGCCCCGATCTCGCATCCTCGAGATATTCGTCGAGCAGGTATGTCCATCCCGGACGTTCGTAGAAGTGATGATGTGCGTCGATGATCGGCATGTCCGGTTCGAGCGCGGCTTCGGTGCCCGAGGCGAGCCACGCCGCGCGAACGGGAAGATAGTTGCTGGTCGTGCTCATGCTGCGCGTGTCCTCTTTTGCGAAGCCGTGCCGCGCGGTGACGGCGGGGATCATGATCGATGCGGCCGCCATCCCGAGGAGCCGGCGCCGTCGCGGCGAACGAAGCTGTGTCATCGTCATTTTTCCGTGCTGAAAGCATACAGCGACAGGGTCAGCAGGGTCGTGACGAACAGCACGATCGACAGACCGATCATGCCGGCCGAGAACGTACCGAAGCTGTCCTTGAGATAACCCACGAGATACGGTCCCGCAAACCCGCCCAGCGCGCCAATCGAATTGATCAGCGCGAGGCCGCCGGCAGCGGCCTGCCCCGAGAGGAACCTGGCCGGCAACGTATAGAAAATCGTGCGGCCCGCAATCGTACCGATGAGCGCCAGTGTGATACCTGTCATGGCGGGCGCCAATTGATGGAAGTGGGTCGATACGCCGAGTGCCACAGCTCCGATCAGAAGACCCACCGCCAGATTCGCGACGGGGCCGCCGCGCCGGTCGACGCGCCTCGCCCACCAGAGCAGCGCGATAGTGGCAAAGAAGTACGGTATCGCCGAAACCCAGCCGGTCTGCGCCACGCTCATGCCATGGGCCTTGAGCATCTGCGGCAGCCAGATGCCAATACCGTAGGAGCCCATCGTGAAGCCGAACGAGATCATCGCGAGAATGTACGTGCGGACATCCTTCAACGCAGCGGCGAAATCCTTCTTCTTCCGACTGGCCGAGCCCTCGCGGTCGAAGGCGCTCTGCAGCGCCTGGCGTTCTTCCGGCGACAGCCACGCGGCATCGGCCGGCCTGTTCACGAGCATTTTCAGCACGAGGAAACCGAGTATGCACGCAGGCAGACCCTGTGCAATGAACATCCATCTCCAGCCAGCGAGCCCGAGGAAGCCGTCCATGTTGAGCAGCCAGGCGGAAAGGGGGGCGCCGACGAACGATGAAAGCGGCGTGGAAACGGTGAACCACGCGAGCACACGAGTGCGATAACTGGCGGGAAACCAGATGGCCAGAAAGAAGATAACGCCCGGGAAAAAGCCGGCTTCGCCGATGCCTAACAGCAGCCGGGCCGCGTAGAAGCTCATCGGCCCCACCGCGAGCGCCGTGGCCGCCGCAAAAAAGCCCCACGTGATCATGATGCGCGCCAGCCAGCGCCGCGCGCCGAAGCGATACAGCGCGAGATTGCTCGGCACTTCGAAGATGCAGTAGCCCGCGAACATGATGCCGGCACCCCAGCCGAACTGCGTGGCGGTCAGGCCGAGGTCGTGGTTCATGGTCAGCGCGGCGAAGCCAACGCTGGTGCGATCCAGGTAATTGAAGAAGTAGGCGAGCGCGAGAAGCGGAATAAAGCGCCACGCGGCCTTTTTCACGGCCTGCTGTTCGAGCGCGGAATCGGAACGGCTATCGGCCGCTATATTCGAGGAAATGGATGTCATGTATCGTCTCCTGTCGAATCACTGGCCGAGTCGAGCCATGCCGCTTACGCGCGGCACCGTGATTCTCCGTGTGCTGTTCGGGTATCAGGCGCTGGCGGCTTCGTTAGCCGACGGCCTCGTCGTATCGCCGGGCTGCGGGTCCTGACATCTGACGACGCCCGCTTCGGTCAACTGTCTGAGATCTTCCGGCGTGTAGCCGAGCTGCATGAGAAGCGCCCGCGTGTCCTGACCTAGCGAAGGCGGCGCGGCACGCAGTTGCAGCCGCTCCCCACCGAGCGTCAAAGGCAGCAGCGCGGTTTTCGTGGAGACGGGTTGGCCGGCACCGCTGGCGTCGGCCGGCAACGTCACGTCGGCGAGCCCCCCCGTGGCAAGCAGATGGGGGTCGTCAAACAGATCCTGCGGTTTTGTAATCGGCGCGTACGGCAATCCGTTGCGTTCGAAGATCGCACTGATCCCGGCCGCGGTGAATGCTTCCATGTGCTTGCGAAGCCGCGGCATCAACCAGTCGCGCGCCTGCACCCGCTGGTTGTTGGTCGCGATGCGCGCGTCCGCCTTCAGATCGGCGAGGCCGAACGCGTCGCAGAAGATCGCCCATTGCGTGTCGGACACGACCGCCAGAAAGATCTGTTCGCCATCCTTCACCGAAAACACGTCGTAGATGCCCCATGCGGAGATGCGGCTCGGCATCGGCGCGGCGGCCTTTCCGGTCACGGCGAACTGCATCATGTGCTGAGCGACGAGAAACACGTTGTTCTCGAATAGCGCGCTCTGGACTTCCTGACCCTGTCCGGTGCGCTCGCGTTGAGCGAGCGCCGCCATCGCACCGATCGCGCCGAACATGCCGCCCATGATGTCGTTGACGCTCGTGCCGGCCCGCAACGGGCGGTCTTCCGGGCCCGTCATATAGGCGAGGCCGCCCATCATCTGCACGACCTCGTCGAGCGCGGTACGGTGATCGTACGGACCGGGCAGGAATCCCTTGTGCGATACGTAGACGAGGCGCGGATTGAGTCGCGAAAGCGCGGCATAGCCGAGGCCGAGCTTGTCCATCGTGCCGCTCTTGAAGTTCTCGCTGAACACGTCCGCGCCGCCAAGCAGCCTGTGCAAAATTTCGAGCCCGCGCGCATCTTTCACGTCGACGGCGATGCTCTTCTTGTTCCGGTTGAAGGTACTGAAGAAGCCGGCTCCGGAACCGCGCAGTACGCGCGTGCTGTCGCCCGCGATCGGTTCGACCTTGATGACTTCCGCGCCCAGGTCGGCGAGTACCATGCCGCATGTCGGCCCCATCACCATGTGCGTCATCTCGACGACGCGTACGCCGCTATACGGCAGCGATTGATTCGTTTGCACTTCGCTCATTGCGCCACTCCCAGCAGGCAGCCTTCCGGTTGTGGCGCGCTCGGTGCGCGCCCGTCTGAATACGTGAAGCCTTTCGGTAGCCCGGCATCCGGCACATGCCCGTACAAAGCCTCTCCCGGCAGCGACTCGGCCAGAATCGCGCGCGCCGCGACGAGTTTGTCGATGTCGATGCCCGTGTCGTAGCCCATGGCCTCCAGCAGGAAAGCCAGGTCTTCCGTGACGATGTTGCCGGTGGCGCCCGGCGCATACGGGCAACCGCCAAGGCCGGCCTGACTCGAGTCGATCGTCGTCACGCCGACGTCGAGCGCGGCAACCACATTGGCCAGCCCCTGGCCACGCGTGTTATGGAAGTGAGCGCCGCCCGCCTTGTCGCCGAGTTCGGATTGCAGCCGGCGGAACAGACGGCGAACCTGGGCCGGGTTGGCGTAGCCGCTGGTATCGGAAAGACCGATCTCGTCCACGCCGCACCCGGCCATCGCGACGCACATACGCATCGTCTCGTCGTCGGTGACCGTGCCGGCGATCGTGCAGCCAAATGCGACAGACACTCCCGCTTCGATCTGCACGCCGGGAAACCGCTCATTGCGCAATGCAACGATGCTGCGGACCTCTTCGATCATCTGCGCCGTCGTCTTGCGGATATTGGCCATCGAGTGCTCGTTGGTCACCGAGACTGGCAGCGTCAGCTTGTGCACGCCGGCTTCGAAGGCGCTCTGTGAGCCGCGCAAATTCGGCGCGAGGACCGCGACGTGCAACCCCGGAATCGACAACGCATGCGCCACGACCTCGCGGATATCGGCCATTTGCGGCAGCAGCTTCGGCGGCACGAACGAGCCCACCTCGATCTCCTTGAGCCCGGCGGCGGCCAGCGCGGAGATCCAGCGCAGCTTGGCCGGTGTCGGCATGACGCTTTTGATGCTTTGCAGGCCATCGCGCGGCCCGACTTCGCTGATCAATACCTTAGGGTTGGACGTACTCATCGCTCACTCCTTTAGTTCTATCTAACAGACCTTAGTTCTGTGAGAAAGAACTATATGCGTGTGTCGTAGAGTGATTAAGAAGGGTAAACCCCAGATTTTGAAAAAAAATAGAACTTGAGTTCTGTTGAGTAGAACAGTAAAGTCGTGGCTACGATCAGGGGGAAACATGTCTATCAATACGCTTTCGACAGAGGAGCCGTCGGCCGACGCGCCAGAAACGTCGAGTGGTGTCGCGGTCCTGGATCGGGCATTCGCGATCCTCAACGCCTTTGGGCCGACCGATGACCGGCTGACGCTCACCGAACTTTCGCGCCGAACCGACTTGTACAAGAGCACGGTTTTGCGGCTGCTCGGTGCCTTGGAGCATGGCGGATTCATCCGGAAGCTGAATGACGGGCAGTACGCGATCGGCCATCAACCGTTGCGTCTCGCCACGCTTTATCAGCGGTCTTTTCAGGTTGGTCCGGTTGTCGAGCCGATTCTTCAGCAGTTAAGCCGGGACCAGGGCGAGACGGCTTCTTTTTACGTGCGGCAGGGAGACCAGAGGCTGGTGCTCTACCGGGTGGAGCCGTCGAGGAGTGTCCGGGTCGCGATACGTGTCGGCGAGGAGTTCGCGATCGACAAGGGCGCGTCCGGCAAGGTATTGCTCGCGTTCACCGAATCATTGGACCCGCGCTGGGATGATGTGCGCGAACAACTGTGGGCGGTCTCGTACGGTGAACGCGATCCTGAAACAGCCTCGGCATCGGTGCCGGTGTTCGATTCGACGGGACAACTGGTGGGGGCGCTGACTTTATCCGGGCCTAAAGGCAGATTCGATGTTCCCGCTGTCATGAAGCTTGCCTTGATGGCTTTGCTCGACAGCGCGAAGCGAGCGACAACGGCCTTGGGTGGAAGAGGGGCGAAATACGATGCGAGCATCGACAGGTTCGCTGACGAAGATTCTGTCGAAAGCAGGAGACGGGATACCGGTGCCGGTGGCTAACCGCAGCCAGGAGACCGCTATGCTCCCTGCGGTGCGTCCGTGCCAATCGCCGAATTCGCGATGGAGGCCGTCGGAAAGTTGACCGGCGGCGTCGCGCACGACTTCGACAATGTGTGCGCTTCCCTCGCCCATCCCGTGTGCGCATTCGCTCCGCCAGAGCTACCCTGATTGGCGTCGATACCATCGGCGCGCCTCCTGACCAGCTGCCGCCAATCACGTCATGCGTCGGACAGCTGAGCGTGGCCCGCCGTGCGACGCGCATCCACGCTCAACGCGCCCGCGCCGAAGGCGACGACCTGCATCAGCCCTCCGGCCATCGCCAGATTCTTCAGGAAGTTCATCATCTGCATCTGGTCGGCGAAATTCGCATGGAAGAACAGCGCCGTGATCACGCAGTACACAGCGAGCACCAGCGCAACCAATCGCGCGCGATAGCCCACCAGCAGCAACGTTCCGGCACCCAGTTCCACCGCCACCGCGATCCAGAACGACACTGCGGGCAGTGGCAGACCCACCGCGGTAATGTAGCCTGTCATGGCGCCGATGTTCGCGAGCTTGATTGCGCCGCTGACCAGAAAAATCACGCTGATCAGAAAGCGGCCAAACAAAGGAATATAGTAGGTCGATTTATTCATTAGTCACCTTTCTTAAAATATAGGAATCAGGCCGTAGTCAACTGACCGATCAACTGGCGGCTTCGGTTCAGCGCGGCGTCCACTGCCGATTCACCCAATGCCAGGCCTTCAGCGCGAATGAGCGTGACGTCCGTCAAGCCGATGAATCCGAGTGTGGCGCGCAGATAGGTTTCCTGAAAATCCATCGCCTGTGCCGGGCCCTCGCTATACACGCCACCGCGCGCCGTGAAGAGATATACCTTCTTGCCCTTCAGCAGGCCGACGGGGCCCGTATCCGTATAGCCGAACGTCACGCCTACGCGTGTGACGTGATCGATCCACGCCTTCAGGGTCGAGCTGATCGAGAAGTTGTACATCGGCGCGCCGATCACGACGACGTCGGCGCTCAGCAGTTCGGCGACAAGGCTGTCCGACAGGCGCACCGTCTGAACCTGCTCCGCGGAGCGCTGGTCCGCCGGTGTGAAAAACGATCCCATCATCTGTCCGGTCAGATGCGGGACGGGATCGGCCGCGAGGTTGCGTTCGACAATGCTGTCGTCGGGACGAGCGGCCTTCCATTTGCTCAGGAATTCCTCCGCCAGCTGACGCGAGGTCGAACCCGTGCTGCGCAAACTGCTGCTGATATAAAGAATAGTCGCCATGATAAAAGCCTTGAAATGGGCCAGTTACAGATGAATAGGCATTCGCTTTAACTGGCATTGCCAATGAAAAGTCCGATGAACAATCAAGCTCGGCTAAAGGGAATGCTATGCTCGACAACTTCCGTCGACTAGACGGTAGATACGGATTTGACTCGTCCACGACTTGAGGTAATCCATGGTCGATCTGAACGATGTGGAGCTGTTCGTGCAGGTCGTGCGCGCCGGCAGCTTCGCCGAAGCGGCGCGCCGCCTGGGCGTGCCGGCCAACACCGCCAGCAGGCGATTGCAGGCGCTCGAACAGGATCTCGGCGTGCGCCTGATGCAGCGTTCCACACGCCGGCTCACGCTGACCGATGCCGGCCAGACGTTCTTCGCAAGATCGGCTGAGCAGGTCGAAGCATTGGCGCAATCGGCGCAGGAAATCTCGGAAGGCAGCGGAGTGCCGCAAGGAAAGGTTCGCGTCGCCGCGGCGGCCGATTTCCTGAACTGGTTTTCTGTCGATTTTCTCAGCGAATTTTTGCTGGCCTACCCCAAGGTTCAGCTGGAATTCGTGCTGAGCGATACGCGCGCAGATTTGCTCGGCGAGGGGATCGACATCGCCTTTCGGGCCGGCAAGATCATCGAACCGAATCTGATTGCGCGACAGGTCGGATGGATCCAGTCAGCCCTGATTGCAAGCCCCGCCTACATCGAGGCACGAGGCGCGCCCGACTCGGCGGCGGCGCTTACCGATCACGATTGCATCACGTGGCCGACGGGTCCGCTCGGGTATGTGACGTGGCAGCTCGATGCGCCAGACGGAGAGATTGACGTTGCCGTGGCCGGCAGGTTCCACGCCAATAACGTGCAGGCGCAGATCAATGCGGCCCTCGCGGGCATCGGTATTGCGCTGGTGCCGGCCACGATGGCCGGCGCTTATGTCGAGAGCGGCCGGTTACAGCGGATTCTTCCCGAATGCAGCCGCGGCGTGGGCGTTTATATCGTCTACCTGAGCCGCAGGCAGTTGCCTCGCGCCGTGAGTGTATTCATCGAATTCTCGATGAAGAAAATGATCGACGAAGGTCTGGTGATCCCCGTTCGCTCCGCTGGTCACGGCAAAGATCAACACTCGGAATAACGCGGTCTCACCGACGCCGATTCAAGTCCGCCGCCCTGCCTCGCGCAATTGCCTGCCGATATCGCGGATGCGTGTCTCGCCCTCGCGCAGCGCCTCGGCATTCGTGTGCACCGAGTAATGCCCGAGCACGAGCTCATGCGGGTGCCTGACGGCGGAGCCCAGCACGAATTCGGTATCGACCTCGGCATGGAAATCGATGGGATTCGTGGACTCCGCAAAGGCCGCCAGTTCGCCTGCCCGTAGCGAATCGGGAGCATGCAGCAATCCCGTGCTCAGCGCGGCCCATGCAACCGTGTGCCCCGCGGGCGGCTGGTATCGCCACCGTTGCCCGGCGGCCAGTTTCACCGAGAGGTAGGTCATCGGGCAAGGTGTCGCAATCGTGCTGCCCGCGTTGCCATAGCGGCCGAGCAGCACCGTTGCGGGACCATCGTGGCCGAGCGCATCGGGCGGGAGATAGATACTCTGCGTTGGCCCAAGTTCGCTTTCGGGCGGCAACGCAACCCATAGCTGAAAGCCGCGAACGCGGCCCGATTCCGCGAATCCGCCGCCGTGCCACGCGCCGCCCCCAGCCTGCATCCACTCGAGCCCCCGCTCCGGAAGCACGCCCGTCTTGCCCGACGTGTCGACATAGTGGACGCTGCCCTCCAGAATCCAGGTGACGGTCGCAATGCCCGAGTGAGGGTGCATATTCGCACCGTCGCTCCTGAATTTTCCCTGCGTGTCGAAGTAGTCCAGAAAAACGAAAGGCCGCAGCACAGCCCCCAGGTCCGAGGGGCTCATCAGACGCGTAACGGGACCGCTGCGCTGGCCGCTGGTCCGAAAGACAACGGAACGAACCGGCGTCGCGTGTGAATGGGAAGCTTCAGTCGCAAGCAGGGGCATCAACGTCTCCTTGAAAACCATCGACACGGCAGATCCGTGCCAGCCAGTGCGAATCATGCTACTTGCCGCGCTCGCCGCTCACTAGTCGCTTGAGCGGGACTTCACTCGTCCACGCATCGACGCAATCCGCGCCTCCTGTCGGCGCCTCGCGTTGCCGGGTTTCATAAATCGTCGCTTTCGACGAAGGCGGCGAACCGGCCCGAATGCACACTGCGCAACAAGAGAAGAACCCGATCGGAGACGCTTGCATGGATTCCAGCACCACCCCCAAAGACTATGACGCACTCGCGGACCGTTATCGCGAGGAACGCGCCCGGCGCATGCGCCCTGAAGGCACGGCCCAGTATGTTCATGCCGAGGGACAGTTCGAGCACTACCTGCATGATCCGTATGTTCAGACTCCGCTCAGCCGCGATGCGCTGAGCGACGAAATCGATGTCGCGATCGTCGGCGGCGGCTGGTCGGGGCTGTTGTCCGCGGTCAGCCTGCGCAACGCCGGCGTGGACAATCTGCGCATCATCGAGACCGGCTCCGACTTCGGCGGCGTCTGGTACTGGAACCGCTACCCCGGCGCGGCGTGTGATGTCGACTCCTATGTCTATATGCCGCTGCTCGAGGAAGTCGGCTACATGCCGACCGAGAAGTATGCGAAGGCGAACGAGATCCGTGCGCACGCGCAGCGTATCGGCCAGCATTTCGATCTCTATCGGCACGCCTGTTTCCAGACCCAGGTCACGCGCGTCGAGTGGGACGAGACCATCTCGCGCTGGATCGTCTCCACCAATCGCGGCGACGCGATGAAGGCCCGCTTCGTGTTTCTCGGCAGCGGTCCCATCAACCATCCCAAGCTGCCCGGCATCCGCGGCATCGAGCGCTTCAAGGGGCACGCTTTTCACACGAGCCGCTGGGACTACGCGTATACGGGCGGCGACCCCTCCGGCAATCTCACCCGGCTGAAAGACAAGCGCGTCGCCATCATCGGCACGGGCGCGACCTCGATGCAGGCCGTGCCTCACCTTGGCGAGTGGGCACGGAAGCTCTACGTCGTGCAACGCACGCCCGCCATTGTCGACTGGCGCGGCAACCAGCCGACCGATCCCCAGTGGGCGCAATCGCTGCAGCCGGGCTGGCAGCGCCGCCGTATGGAGAACTTCGACGGCCTGCTCTCCGGCACCCTCAAGGGCGAAGACCTGGTCGCCGATGCGTGGACCGATATCTGGAGCCCGCCGCCGATTGCCGAAGCGATCGAGGCGGGTCTGGACCCGCGCGCCGTGGCGAAGCAAGTCGATTTCGACAAGCTCGAACGCATTCGCTCGCGCGTCGATTCGATTGTCGAGAATCCGCAAACGGCCGAAGCGCTCAAGCCCTACTACTACCGCTTCTGCAAGCGTCCCTGCTTTCATGATGAATATCTGCCGACCTTCAATCGTCCGAACGTCGAGCTGATCGACACGCGCGGACGCGGGCTCGACGAGATCACCGAACACGAACTCGTCTTCGACGGCAAACGCTACGAGGTCGACTGCATCGTCTACGCGACGGGGTTCGAACTGGGGGCCTTCACGCACAGGAGCGGCGGTTTCCAGCTCGTCGGGCGCAACGGCCTGTCCATCGAGGAAAAATGGAACACGCACATCCGCTCACTGCATGGCATGCACGTGCGCGGCTTTCCGAATCTGGTTCTGATCGGCAGTTTCAGACAAGGGGCGCCGACGATCAATTTCCCCTACATGGTGAGCGAGCAGGCGAGGCATGCCGCCGCATTTGTTCGACGCGTCATCGATGACGACGTCGCAGCCGTCGACGTGTCGGAGGCCGCCGAGGAACGCTGGGCGCAAACGATTACCGAAAAATCCCAGCATGACGAAGAGTACCTGCATGCCTGCACCCCCAGCTACTACAACGCCGAGGGCAAAGGCGACCATACGGCGGCGTTTACGACCAGGTTCGACGGCGGTCCTTTCGAGTACCTCGCGATTCTCAAGGACTGGCTCGCCGCGGGTTACACGCGCGATCTCGAAATCCTGCGCGCGCCGGATCGCCTCTGACCCGCGACGCAGAACCATTGCGAAGGAGACTGATCAGCATGAACAGTGTTTGCGTGACCGAACTCGGCTATATCGGTATCGGCGTTCAGGACCTGGCGGCATGGCGCTTTTTCGCCGGCGAGATTCTGGGCATGGAATGGATCGAAGAAAACGGCGCCGCACGCATGCGCATAGATTATTGGCACCATCGCGTGATCGTGCAGCAGGACACCGCGGACGACATTCTATTCGCCGGCTTTCGCGTCGCCGGCCCGGAGGAATTCCGCGCGATGAAGGAGCATCTGACGAGCTGCGGCGTGTCCTATGAGGTCGCATCCCAAAGGACCGCGGAGGAACGCTGCGTGCTGGAACTACTGCGGCTGGAGGACCCCGCCGGCCTGCCGCTGGAGATCTTCCACGGCCCACTGGTCGACCGGCACCAGCCATGCCGGCCAGGGCGCGGCATGCATGGCAAATTCGTCACTGGGCCGGGCGGCATGGGTCACATCATCATCCGCGACGCGGGCACGGAACAGTCCTATCGCTTCTATCACGACGTCCTGGGACTGCGCGGCAGCATCGAGGTGCGGTTCGATGCGAACGGCGAACGCCGCGAGCCCGTCTTCATGCATTGCCAACAGCGCGACCACGCGGTGGCCTTCGGGGCCGGCCCGCTGCCCAGGCGCATCCATCACCTGATGGTCGAAGTGGACAGCATCGACGATGTGGGTCTCACCTACGACCTCGCGAAACGACACGGGATTCCGATCCTGCTCGATCTCGGCCGCCACGCCAACGACAACATGTTCTCCTTTTACATGCAGACCCCGTCTGGCTGGTTCTGCGAAGTGGGAGCCGGAGGCTCGGCACCTAATCATCAGTCCGAATACAACCTCGTGGGCGACATCTGGGGGCATCCGCTCATCGCGCCTACCTTGATGGGTTGAGTACCGCCATGTCGAGCCAGCCGATCGAAACCCGCAGCCCGCAGGCTGCCGCCGTCCTCGAGTATTACCGCCGCATCGATGCGGGAGATTTTGCAGCCGAACTGTTCTCGCCGCATTTTCAATTCTATTTCCCAAAATACGGCGTCGGTCATGGCCCGGCCCAATTCCTGGAAATGTCCGGCGGCCTGATGAAGACCACGGTCAGGCAGGCCAGACATCATCTGGACCAGATGCTGATCTTCGAGCAAGGCAACAAGGTCGCCGTCGAAGGCACGACCGAGGGCGTGCATCTCGACGGCACCGTCTGGCACGGCGGCCGGACCGCCGGCGGCCGGTTCTGCAGCATCTTCTCCTTCGGCCCCGATGGCCTGATCGACCGGATGCACGTCTATCTCGATCCCGATTACACGAGCCGGGATCAAGCCCGCTTCGTCTGGGCCGAACGTTCCTCACAGGAATGGTAGGACGCCCGCAATGGGCGCAAGCGTAATACCTCCACAACAGTCGTTCCCATAGCGACGCATTCCATCCGTATATCCGTGTCATGAATTGTAGGAGACGACCATGCAATATCTGAAGACCCTGGTGGCTGCCGGCGTCATCGCGCTGGCGAGCGCGCCGGTGCTCGCCACGCCCTCGGCCGAGGAAATCGCGCATCTCGGCAAGGACCTCACGCCCATCGGCGCCGAGCGCGCCGGCAACAAGGACGGCACCATTCCTGAATGGACCGGCGGGCTCTGCAAGCCGCCAGCCGGATACAAGCCCATCAACGGCAAGGACGGCTCGCCTTACGTCGATCCCTACGCGAGCGACAAGCCGCTATTCACGATCACGGCCGCCAATGTCGAAACGTATGCGGACAAGCTGGATGAAGGCCAGCAGCGCCTTTTCAAGCTGTATCCACAGACCTACCGGATCGTGGTCTATCCGTCTCACCGCTCCGCCTGCCAGCCCGATTGGGTCTACCAGAATACGATCTCGCGCGCCGCATCGCCGAAACTGGTAGGCGACGCACCGGGCCTCGAAGACGCTCACGCCCAGGTGCCGTTTCCCATTCCGAAGTCCGGACAGGAAGCGATGTACAACACGATGGCGCTGTACTGGCCCGTCAATTTCGGCGGCGACTGGCAGACCTGGCTGATGGACTCCGCGGGCAACAAGACGATGATCACGCGCCAGTCGATCCGCTTTCGCAACAGCTACTGGGACAACAGCAAAACACAGTCGGACGAGCTTCTGGCGCTCGCGACCCTCTACCATGAACCGGCTTCGACCGCCGGCCAGATGGACATGCGCATTCAATGGCTGCGCATGGACAGGACGGACCCCAAGGCATGGTTCTACACCCCCGGCCAGCGGCGCGTTCGCCTGGCGCCGGAATTCACCTACGACACCGTTGCCGCACAATATTCCGGGCTCCAGAATTTCGACGAAATCCGCGGCTTCGACGGCAAGATGGACCGCTTCGACTTCAGGATCGTCGGCAAGAAGGAGATGTACATCCCGTACAACGTCTACAAATATCTGGGCACTCCGCCCGACGACCTGCTGCAGAAGAACCACATCAATCCGGACGCGCTGCGCTACGAGCTGCACCGCGTCTGGGTGATCGAGGCGACGCTCAAGCCCGGCGCGCGCCACGTCGACAGCAAGAAGGTGTTCTATATCGACGAAGACAGTTGGGATATCGTCGCCTATCAGGCCTACGACCACGCCGGCAAGCTGATCCGCTCGATCTACTACCCGATCTGGCAGGCCTACGATCAGCCCGCTACGCTGAACCCGACGCATCTGATCTACGACTTCGTCAAGAACGCATGGGCGATGGGCTCCTTCCCGATCGGCGAGGGCTATCACAAGCTCGATCCCGCTCCTTCGAACTATTTCACCGCCGACGCGATGGTCGCGCGGGGAGTGCGGTAGTGTCAGCGCGCGCTCATGATGCCTCCCGGCGTCGGCGCACGCCCGAGAGATCGGCCTGGCCGCGCCTGCGCGTGTCCCGTGTGTCCTTATTGCTGCTGGCGCTCGTCTGCATGGCCGGCGGCGCGCCGGCCGCGCAGGCGGGCAGCTTTCAGGACCCGCTCGATACGCCCGCCGTCGCCACGCGCTTCACCTCCAGCACACAGCTCAGCGCCGTTGCGCGGGCAGGCCCGCGCCTCGTGGCGGTTGGCGCGCGCGGCCTGATCGCGCTGTCCGACGACGAAGGCCGCAGTTGGCGCCAGGCGGCGAGCCCCGTCAGCTCCGATCTCGTCGCCGTGCGCTTCGTCTCCGCCCGCAAGGGCTGGGCCTCGGGGCACGACGGCGTGATTCTCGCCACTGACGACGGCGGAGAGCACTGGGTCAAGCAGCTCGACGCGCGCATGGCCGAAACCTTGTTCAAGCAGCACTTCGCGACCCTGGCGGCCGCGGGCGATGCCGACGCGGCGCGCCTGGCGAAAGAAATCGCGCGCAATTACCAGGACGGCCCCGAAGTGCCGATTCTCGACCTGTGGTTCGACAACGACCGGGTGGGCTGGGCCGCGGGCCCGTTCGGCACCCTGCTCGGCACGCGCGACGGCGGCAAGACCTGGGAGTCCTGGGTCGAAAAGGTCGACGACGGCAAGATGCTCCACTACAACGCGGTGCGCGGCGTGGGCGGCGACGTCTATCTGGCCTCCGAGCAAGGGCTGCTGTACAGGCTCGACCGCGCCCGCGGGCGATTCACGCCCGTGCAAACGGGCTATACGGGCAGCTTCTTCGGCGTCGTCGGCACGCGCGACTATGTCATTGCCTACGGTATCGGCGGCTCGGCCTACCGCTCGCGCGATGGCGGCGCGAGCTGGCAGCGTCTCGCGACCGGCGTTCACGGCGGCCTCACCGCCGCCTGCGTGCTCGACGATGGCCGCCTGCTCTTCGTCTCCCAGGACGGCCGTCTGATGATGAGCCAGGACCAGGGCGACACCTTCCACTCCGTGACCGTATCGCACCCGGGGCTCTTTACCGACGTCGTCCCCGCCGGGGCCGACGAAGCCGTCGTGACAGGTCTCGGCGGCGCCCAGCGGGCGAATCTCCAGTGAGCATTTCGTTATGAAGACCGGTACAGACCGTAGTATTGCCATGCCCGTCGTCCGGGATCTGGCGGATTTCGATCGCGCTAGCGGCACGTGGCTGGAACGTTGCATTTTCAACCATCGGGTGTTGGTCCTGCTCGCAGCCCTGCTCGCCACGCTATTTCTCGGCTGGCATGCGCTGCGATTGCCGGTGAACGCGAGCTTCGAAAAAATGATCCCGCGCTCGCATCCCTATATCGAGAACTACCTGAAGCACAAGCAGGCGCTCAGCGGTCTCGGCAATTCGGTGCGCGTCGTGGTGGAAAACACGAGCGGCGACATCTTCGACAAGGACTATCTGCTCACGCTGCAGAAGGTCAACGACGCGGTCTATCTGATCCCCGGCGTCGACCGCTCGGCCATGCGCGGCCTGTGGACGAGCAGCCTGCGCTGGACCGAGGTAACGGAGGAAGGCTATCGAGGCGGCCCGGTCATGCCCGACGATTTCGACGGCTCGCGCGCAACGCTGGATCAGCTCAGGGCCAATATCGCGCGCGCCGGCATCGTGGGCAGCTACGTCGCCGACAACTTCCGCTCGAGCATGATCGTCGTGCCCCTGCTGGACTTCAATCCCGACACACGCAAGCCGCTCGATTACGCGGCGTTCTCGCACAGCCTCGAAAGCAAGGTCCGCTCGCTGGAGCGGCCCGGCGTCAAGATCCACATCATCGGCTTCGCCAAGCTCGCCGGCGACCTGATCGACGGGCTTGGCAACGTCATGCTGTTCTTCGGCGCTTCGGCCGCCATCGCGATCCTGTTCGTCTATGTCTTTACCCGCGACCTGCGCAGCACGCTGCTGCTGGTCGGCATATCGGCGCTCGCGGTGGTCTGGCTGCTGGGTCTCATGCAGTTGCTCGGGTTCGTGCTGAACCCGTACTCGATCCTCGTGCCCTTTCTGATCTTCGCGATTGGGCTCTCGCATGGCGCGCAGAAGATGAACAGCATCATGCAGGACGTGGCGCGCGGCACGCATTGTTATGTCGCGGCGCGCTATACGTTCCGGCGCCTCTTCCTCGTCGGCTTCACCGCCCTGCTGACCAACGTGGTGGGCTTCGCCGTGCTGATGGTGATCGACATCCCCGTGATCCGGGACCTCGCGCTCACCACGAGCCTCGGCGTCGCGGTGCTGATTCTGACCAAGCTGATTCTCGTTCCCGTGCTGCTCTCGTATGTGGGCGTGAGCAGTCAGGCCGCATCGCGCTCGCTGCGCGCGGAACAGGACGGCACCCGCGAGGACTGGAGCAACCGCGTATGGGCAGGCCTCGCCCACTTCACCGGCCGGCGCTGGGCGCTGATCGCGATAGCGGTATCGGTCGCGCTCGGGGTTTCGGCCTTCGGCGTGAGCCAGCGGCTGCGGACCGGAGATCTCGATCCCGGCGCGCCCGAATTACGCGGACATTCGCGCTACAACCTGGACGATGCCTATGTGAACGGCCACTATGCCTTGTCGAGCGACCAGTTCGTCACGATGCTCGTCACGCCGCCCGGCCGCTGCAAGGACTACGCGACGATGATCGAGCTCGACAGGCTGGGCGCGAGCCTGCGGCAGGTGCCCGGCGTCAAGGCCACGGCGTCGGCGGCGCAGACGGTGCGCTTCACGACGGCCGGCCAGTTCGAAGGCAATCCGAAGTGGCTGACCATTCCACGCGACGTCTCAGTCCTCAGCACGGCAGTCGAGCAGACCATGGCCGACCACCCGGAACTGGTCGAGCAGCATTGCGCCGTCACGCCGTTGATCGCCTACCTGACCGATCACAAGGCCGATACGCTCGCGCGCGTCGTGGACGCCGTCAACGCCTTCGCGCTCAAGCACGACTCGCCCGCGCGGCATTTCGAACTGGCCGCCGGTTCGGCCGGTATCGAGGCGGCGACCAATATCGTCGTGAAAGAGGCCAACCGGCGCATGCTGGTGCTGCTGTACGCCGCCGTCGCGCTGCTGTGCTTCATCACGTTCCGCAACTGGCGCGCGGTGCTCGTGGCGCTGATTCCGCTGCTCATCACGTCCGCGCTGTGCGAGGCGCTGATGGTCTTTCTCGGCATCGGCGTGAAAGTGGCCACGCTGCCGGTGACGGCGCTCGGCGTAGGCGTCGGCGTGGACTACGCGCTGTATCTGCTCAGCGTGCAGTTGAGCCTGCAGCGCAGCGGCGTGCCGCTGCACGAAGCCTGGCTGCGCTCGCTGCAATTCACCGGGCGCGTGGTCGCGCTGGTCGGCCTGACGATGGCGGCCGGCGTGATCACCTGGATCGGCTCGCCCATCAAGTTCCAGGCCGACATGGGCATCCTGCTGACCTTCATGTTCCTGTGGAACATGCTGGGTGCGCTGGTGCTCATTCCGTCGCTCTCGCACTTCCTGCTCGCCGGCGTCGGCCAGCGGGCCCGCGCGGCACAGGACGCGCAAACGCAGGTGTCCTGAACCTGAATACCAATGAAAAAACGCCCGGACAGAAGCTGTCCGGGCGTTTTTTCATCGAGTCCGGATACCGGCCTACCGCCCCTTGCGCCTCAGGAAACCCGACGTCAAGGTCGAGAAAGCGGCGATGGGCGAGAGCGTCATACCCGCCAGCAAGATCGCGTCGTAGTTGCCGTGCCGGTCGAAACAGAGTCCGGCGAGCATCCCGGCGGCAGCGACGGCAATGACGCCCACGCCGCCCAGCAGACCGTTCACCACGCCAAATGCTCGCGATCCGAAGTAATGCGACGTCAGATACGACATGAGCGAGGCCTCCGCGCCGTCCGCGGCGGCGATCAGCGCGATTCCGAGCGCGAGCACCAGCGCATGCGGTCCCGTGCCATACAGAATCAGCAGTCCCAGACACGGTGCCGCAAAGCCGATCGCACCGACGAGCGGCGCCCAGAAGCGGTCGATGACGATCCCGAAGATCAGGCGGCTCACGACGACCATGACGGCCTGCCAGGCACCGAGAAAACCGGCTGTCGTGGCGTCGATACCCTTATCGGACAACAGCGGCTGCAACGAGCTCAAATAAATGCCGATCGAAAAACTGGTGCCTGACATCGCCAGCATCAACAGCCAGAAGCGTGCGTCGGCGAGCACTTCGCGCAAGGTGAGCCCGGCCTGCACGACCGTGGCCGGGCAGCTCGACGGTTCGGCCCTCGCGCGCTCCGTGCGACGCATGAACCACCACGAAAGCGCGCCGAATCCGATCGACAGCGGCAGCAGGCACAGGAAGCCGCTGCGCCACCCGTGCGTGGCGATGACGCGCGAAAGCAGCGGCAAGCCGCCCAGCGCCAGCAGCGGCACGCCGCACATGATCGCACCCAGCGCGAGACCCCGCGACTTGTCGAAGGCGCGCACGACCGGCCGCGCGAACACGAACGGCGCCGTGCAAGGCGCACCGAACAGCGCAATGAGCGCCACGATCGCGTAATACTGCCAAAGCGGCCCCGACATCATCGAGAACGAAAGATACGCGAGCGCGAATGCGCCCGCGCCGCAAACCAGCAGGGTGCCGATACGGCCTCGATCGACCAGCCATCCCGTGACCGGCATGAACACGGAAGCCGCCACGATGGCAAGCGAGCTGGTCGCAATCTCGGCGCGCGTCCAGCCGAATTCGGCGCTCAGCGGTTTCACGAAGAAACCGAACACGGTCACGAACATATACAGGCCCGAGCCGATGCCGGCCATTGAGCCCGCTACGACCTGCCACCCCCTTTGCCACTCGGTGGCGCCGATGCCGGCCTCCACAAGCCGATTTTCGACAGCGGTTTCCCGCACTTGATTCGACATAGTCTCCACTCCTTTTTTGCATACCGATTTTTTGCGCGTCTGCGTCGCCGGGTATCTCAGCTTCGCCTGAACACCGGCTCGCGACGCTCGCCGAATGCCGCCACGCCTTCGGAGAATTCCGGACGGCCGATCAGCTCGCGTTGCCGCTGCGTCTCGTAGTTGAGCTGCTCCTGCAGCGCATTGCGCGCAGCGGTGGCGTAGGCGTTGCGGGTTTCAATCGCGCCATGCGCGGGCAGGCGCGCGAGGCGCCGGGCCAGCGCGACGGCCTCCGTGCGCAACCGCGCATCGTCAACGCTGGCCCAGATCAGGCCCCATTGCTCCGCCTGTTCGGCCGGCAGGCGATCGCCGAGCAGCGTCAGGCCCATCGCCCTCGCCTGACCGATCCGCTGCGCGATGAACCAGCTCGTGCCCATGTCCGGGACGATGCCTAAACGCGGCACGAACGGCAGATAGAAGTAGGCGGAGCGCGCGGCAATGGTCAGGTCGGCTGCCAGCGCGAGACCGACGCCCGCGCCAGCCGCGACGCCGTTGACGGCGCACAGCACCGGCACCGGCAAGGACTGCAGCTCCCTCACGACGCGATTGCACAAGGTGTCCATCATGTCGCCGATCCGGTTGCCGTCGCTTCTGGCGTCGCCGGCCACCGGGGCGAAACCGGCCAGATCCGCGCCGACGCAGAAAGCTTTGCCCTCGCCCGTGACCAGGAGCGCGCGCACGTTCAGATCCTGCCGCACCGTTTCGAGCACGGCGAGCAAGCCTTCGAGGAAAGCTTCGGACATCGGATTAAGCTTCTCCGGTCTCGCGAAGACGGCAATAGCCAGCTCACCGTCGCGTTCGTAGCGGATCGCCTCATTGATGTTTCCTGCGGAAACGGTGGTGCGTTGCATGGGGTGGTCTCCGTGCGCAAAGGTCAAACCGGGTAGTAACGTTCGCCGCGCGCGGCCATCTCCCGCATGCGCGGGCTGGCGCGATACGAGGGCCCGAGAGCGGCGTATTTGTCGCAAAGCGCCACCACGTGCGCCATCCCCAGCCAGTCGGAATATTTCATCGGCCCACCGGCATAGGCGGGGAAACCTAGACCCAGCTTCAGCGCCATGTCCAGTTGGCCCGGCGTCGCCACCACGCCGTCTTCGAGCGCGGTGGCCGATTCCACGAGCATCGGCAGCATCATCCGCTCGATGATTTCGCTTTCCGTAATTTCCGGGCGCGCGTGCGGCTGTATACGCGCGACGAGCGCGTGCGCGTCCGGCGACGTCTTCTTCTGCAAGCGGCCCTTGTCGTCGCGCTCATAGCGGTAGAAGCCCTCGCCACTCTTCTGCCCGTAGCGCCGGTTCTCGACCATGAGCTTCATCGCGTCGCGCTCGACGTTCCGGATGCGATGCGGATAGCCGGCCGAGATGACGTCGCTCACATGCGTGCTCGTATCCATGCCGACCACGTCCTGCAGCAACGCAGGACCCATAGGCCATCCGAATGCCTCCATCACGCGGTCCACCTGCTCGAAATCCGCACCGTCCGCGAGCAGTTGCAGGAACCCGTTGATGTACGGCGTCACGATGCGATTGACGAGAAAACCGGGGCAATCCTTGACGACGACGGGTGTCTTCCCGATGGCCACCGCGAAGCCGACCGCGGCCGACACCGCGGCGTCGCTGGTCTTCGATCCCTGGATGATTTCCACGAGCGCCATCGCCGGCACCGGATTGAAGAAGTGCATGCCGACAAAGTTCTCAGGCCGCTCCAGCGCGGCGCCGATATCGTCGATACGCAGGCTCGACGTGTTCGAGGCGATCAGCGTGCTCGCACCGGCGATGCGTTCGAGGTCCGCCAGCACGCGGCGCTTGACGTCGAGATTCTCGACCACGGCCTCGATGATCAAGTCGACCTGGTCGAGGCCCGTGTTGTCGAGTTGCGCGGCGATGGCGCGCAGCACCTCGCTCGCCCGCTCCTGCGACACGCGGCCGTGCTTGACCTCGCGCGCGAGCTGGGCGGTAGCTTCGGCCATGCCCGCATCGAGCTGCGCGGCGTTGATGTCCTTCATGCGAACCGGCTTGCCGTGCAAAGCGCTCGTATAAGCGATGCCGCCGCCCATGATGCCCGCGCCCACAACCGCAATATTGCGCACGTCGCGCGCTTGCCGCGCATGCTCGCGAAAGCGCTTTTTCGCCGCCTGCTCGTTCAGAAAGGTCTGCACGAGCGCCGACGCGGCCTGCGTATGGCACACCTCGCCGAACGCTTGCGCTTCGAGCTGGAGTGCGCCCGTGCGATCGGCGTTCACTGCGCGCCGCATCATCTCGACGACGATCGCGCCAGCGGGCTGATGCTTGCGCGCCGCGGACGCGGCCCTGCCGCCGGCTTCGTCGAGCAGCGCGCGCACGGCCTGCCGCGGCTGTGCCAGCGCGACGAGCTTGCGCCGCTGCCGGGCCCGCCAGTCCACTTCGCCATTCGCCGCGCGCCTGAGCAGCGCCAGCGCGACATCGCGCAGCGCGTCGGGCTCGGCAACGGCATCGACGACACCGGCCGCGAGCGCGTCGGCCGCGGCCCATTGCCTCGCGCCGAGAATCCAGTCGACGGCCACGGCCAGATTCGCGATGCGTGGCAGGCGCACCGTGCCGCCGAGCGCCGGAAACAGTCCGAGCTTGAGCTCGGGCAGGCCGACGCGCGCCCTGGCCGACATGACGCGCAAGCTCGCCGCGAGCGCCAGCTCGAGGCCGCCGCCCAGCGCGAATCCGTTGATCGCCGCCACCGTGGGGATGCCCAGGTCCTCGAACTGCACGAGGACCTGGCTCGATGCCACGGTGTGGGCCGCGATCTCGTCTTTCGAGAGCTGGAACATCGCGCCGAACTCCGTGATATCCGCGCCCGCGATGAAGACGTCCTTCGCGCTCGTCACGAGCACGCCGCGCACGCCGGACGTCGAGGCAAGCAGCGCCGTCGCCTCGCGAAACTCGCCCATCGTGCGCGCGTCGAGCTTGTTGATCGCTTCCCCGCCGCGGTTAAAGCGCAGCTCTACGAATTCGTCGTCGAGACGAATCATCTGAATGTCGTTACCCTGGAACACGTGTGCTTTCTCCTTTGCGGCGCACGGGCACAGGAGGTGCCCGACGCCAGTGAAACGACGCCGCCGCGCGGGCTCAGGCGGGAACGCCAGCCAGCCGCTCGTATCGGCGCAGGTGGTGGTCGGGCGAGCCGAACAGGCTCTCGATCAGGGTCGCGCGGCGGAAGTAGTGGCCGATTGCCAGTTCTTCGGTCATGCCCATGCCGCCATGAATCTGGACCGCGCCCTGCGCCACCTTGCGGCAGGCTCCGCAGACCGCGACCTTGGCCGAGGACACCGCGCGAGCGCGCTGGTCTCCCAGCCGGTCCAGACTCGACGCGACGCTGCGGACCAGGGCGTCGGCCTGCTCCAGCGCCATGAACATGTCCGCGAGGCGATGCCGCAATGCCTGAAACCCGACAATCTGAATACCGAACTGTTCGCGCTGTTGCGCGTACTCGACCGTGTCGCGCATCAGCCGGCGCATGATGCCGACGCCTTCGGCACAGACCGCCAGCGTCGCCTCGTCGATCACCTCCTCGAGCAACTCATTCGCCGTGCCCTCGCCGCCGAGCAGCGCGTCACGGCTCACGCGCACGGCATCGAAGCGAATCTCGGCCGCCCTTGCGCCGTCGCGGGTCCGGTACGCGCGCATCGTCACGCCCGGGGTGTCCCGCTCGATGGCGAGCACCGAGAGCCCGCCCCGCTCCGAGCCTGGAGTGCGCGCGGTCACGAGCAGATGCGTCGCCCACGGCGCGTTCTGAACGACGGCCTTACGGCCGTCGAGACGCAGCGCGTCGCCGTCGGGCGCGAGCGTCGTGTGGAGGTCTTCCAGATCGAAATAGCCCGGCGGCTCCACGTGCGCGAACGCGAACACCGCCTGCCCTTCGACGATGCGCGGGATCAGATGCTCCGCGACGGGGCCACCCACGCGGCGCAGCAGCCCTCCCGCCACCACGACGGTCGACAGGTACGGTTCGCTCGCCAGCGCGCCGCCCAGCAGCTCCATGATCAACTGGTTCTCGGCGACACCGCCGCCAAGCCCGCCCAGCGACTCCGGAAGACTCGCACCCAGAATTCCCACATCGTCGGCGAGGCCTCGCCACAACGGCGGCGGCGCGCTATCGGCGGCGGCCAGCGCGCGCAGCCGGTCCTCGAAGCCATAGCGCCTCGCGAGATAGCGCGACAGGCTGTCATGCAGCATCGCTTGCGTTTCGGTCATCACCGGGCCTCCCTCTCATGCCTCTCGTCATCGCCCCAGCAGATGGTTCGCGATGATATTTCGTTGTATTTCATTTGTTCCGCCGTAGATCGATGCCGCGCGGTCGTTGAAGTACGCGTCCATATAGAAGTCCGTATCGGCGGGCACGCCCAGTTCCGAGGGCGAAGCCGCTCCCACGCCCGCCTCGGCGTTCGCGTATGAGCCGGCTATTTCCATGCCCACTTCGGTCAGCTTCTGCCGTATCTCCGTGCCCAGCACCTTGCCCACCGAAGGCTGAATGCCCGCCGGCTCGCCGCGCTCCATCGCTCGCATCGCGCGTATCTCGAGCGCCTCGAGCCCGTCGAGCTCGATCTCGAGCGCCGCGAGCTTGCGCGCCTGTTCGAGCGGCTCGGGCCGGCCCGGCGGGTAATGGGCCCATGTCGTACGCACGGCTTCGCGCAGCCGTCGCAGGCGGGCGCGAACGAGCGGCGCCCACATCGCGCCACGTTCGTGCTCCAGCAGGTATTTGGCTACGCTCCAGCCCTTGTCCTGTTCGCCCACGAGCGCGGACACCGGCACGCGCACATCGTCGAAGAACACCTGATTCAGCTCGTGATCTCCGGAGATGCTGATGATGGGGCGGATCGTGATGCCGGGCAGCGGAAAGTCGAAGCACAGGAAGCTGATGCCGTGCTGCCGCTTGCCCGAGTTGGACGTACGCACGAGACAGAACATCCGGTTGCACCATTGCGCGTGCGTCGTCCAGATCTTCGTGCCGTTGATGACATAGTGCGTGCCGTCCTCGTCGAGCTGCGCGCGGCATTGCAGCGACGCCAGATCCGAGCCCGCCTGTGGCTCCGAGAATCCCTGCGCCCAGTAGTCCGCGCCATTGCGAATGCCCGGCAGCCACTCCGCCTTCTGCGCCTCGGTACCGAAGGCGATGATGACCGGCGCCACCATATGCGTGCTGTTGGTCGAACGGGTGGGCGCATCCGCGTTCGCGAGCTCGCTTGCGAAGATGTAGTGCTGCAACGGCGTCCATCCCGTGCCGCCGTGCTCGACCGGCCAGTGCGGCACGCTCCAGCCCTTGCGCGCCAGCACGCGATGCCAGCGGATCGCATCGTCATAGTCGGCGAAGATGCCGGCGCAGCGCCGGCCCGCCTCGCGCAATTCGGGCGTGAGCTCGGCTTCGAGGAATGAGCGGACCGAGTCCCGGAAGGCCTCTTCAACGCCAATCAGTTCGAAAGTCATAGCAGGTCCGGCGCGAGGGTATCGGTGAACTGCTGCGCGCGGGCGAGATGCTTGCGGCAGTCGGCCACCATCCGCTCGATGAGTTCGGCGCAGGTCGGAATGTCGTCGATCAAGCCGATGCACTGGCCGGCCGACACGATGCCACCGTCGATCTCGCCCGACTTCAGCGTCGCGCGACCGCGCGAGCCGAGCACCAGCGGACGGATCTCATCGAACTCGCAGCCGCCCGGGCGGTATTCGAGCCCACGCACTTCGTCTGCAATGGCATTGCGAAACACGCGCGCCGTATTCTTCAAGGTACGGAAGATCAGCGCCGTATCTCGCTCCGTCGCCTCGACCAGCGCGGCTTTGATGTTTTCGTGAATCGGCGCCTCGAGGGTCACGCAAAAGCGCGTGCCCATGTTGACGCCTTCGGCGCCGAGCACCAGCGCGGCCGCCAGACCCCGGCCATCCGCGATACCGCCCGAAGCAATGACGGGAATTTTCAGCGCGCGCGCGGCAGTGGGAATCAGCACGAGACCACCCACGTCGTCCTCGCCCGGATGGCCCGCGCATTCCAGCCCGTCGATCGACACCATGTCGACGCCGCGGCGTTCCGCCGACAAGGCGTGGCGCACCGACGTGCACTTGTGAATGATCGTGATCCCGTGCTCCTTGAAGCGCGCGATGAACTCGTGCGGACTGTTGCCCGCCGTCTCGACGATACGGACCCCGCCCTCGATGATGGCGTCCACGTACTCCGCATAGGGCGGAGGCGTGACGGTTGGCAGGATCGTGAGATTCACGCCGAACGGCCGGCCGGTCATCGCCCGCGTGCGCGCAATCTCGCGCCGCAGGTCGTCGGGCGTCGGCTGGGTAAGCGCCGTGAGAATTCCAAGGCCACCTGCGTTGGATACGGCGGAAGCGAGTTCGGCCGTGCCCACCCACTGCATACCGCCCTGAATGATCGGGTATTCGATCCCGAGTTGACGCGTGACGCGCGTTTGCATCGTTAGCCCACCCTCTGTGCGTTGCTCATTTACGTTGCTCAAATGGCGAGAACCGCCAGCAGACATACTGATCTCCGCGCGGCGCAGGCACATCGTCGGATACGACGAACGTCCGCTTCGGATACCGGCCGGTTCCGGAACGCAACCATCGACAGTCAAGGAAGCAGCGAGGATCGGTACTGCTCGCGCAGGAGGTTCTTTTTCAGCTTGCCGGTTGCGGTACGCGGCAATTGATGGATGAAGATCACGTCGTCGGGAAGCCACCATTTCGGCACTTGCCCTGCAAGATGCTCGATCAGCTCCGCGCTCGTGACATGGGTGCCCGGCCGCCTGACCACGAGGAGCAAGGGCCGCTCCTGCCATTTCGGATGCGCAACGCCGATGGTCGCCGCTTCGGCCACCGCCGGATGCATGCCGGCGGCATTCTCGATCTCCAGCGACGGAATCAACTCGCCGCCGGATTTGATCATGTCCCGCACTCTATCGACGATCTGGACGCGCCCGTGCGCGTCGATCGCCGCCATGTCGCCGGTCGGCAGCCAGCCCTGCGCATCGAGCGCGGAGCCGGTCGCAGCGGGATAGTAGCCACCCGCAACCCACGGGCCGCGGATATGCAGTTGTCCGACGCACTGCCCGTCCCACGGCAGAGGCGCATCGTCCTCCGCTACGATCTTCAACTCGACGCCCCACGGCGCGCGGCCCTGCGTCGTGCCCATCGCGCTCGACTCCGTCATGCCCCAGACCTGCCGACACTGCACGCCGAGGTCGCGCTCGAAACGCAGGATCGCAGCACTGGACATAGCAGCGCCCCCCGACAACACGCGATTCAGTGCGAGCGCGCTAACGTCGATGCGCGGGTTATCGTCCAGATACGCGAACAGCGCCGTCCACATCGCCGGCATGCCCTGCGCGAGGCTCACGCGTTCGTCCCGCATCAGTTCGTAGAGCTGCGCAGCGTCGGGAAACGGTGGCGCCAGCACCAGCCGCGCGCCGGCCATCGCGGCGCCGCACGGAATGCCCCATGCGCCCGCGTAAGAGATGGGCGCCGTCACGAGAACCGTATCGGCCGACTGCAAGCCGAACGCATCCTGGCCGAGCTGGGCCAGCGCGCTCAAGACGATCGAACGGTGCGAATAGACCACGCCTTTCGGCTTTCCGGTCGTGCCGGACGTGTGGTAGATCGCGGCCGCGCTGTTTTCGTCGAAAGACAGCCACGCGTAGTCAGATGGCTGCGCATCGAGCAAGTCTTCGTAGCACAGCAGCCCGGGTACGTCGATAGCCGGCAGGTTGGCCCGGTCCGTCATCGCGATAAAGCGCTCGACGCCTTTCAAGGCGGGCGCCAGCTTCTGCACGAGCGCGGCGAAACATACATCGAAGAACAGCACCTTGTCGGCGGACTGATTGACGATGTATTCGATCTGTCCAGCCGCCAGCAGCGGATTCACGGCATGCAGCACCGCGCCGATGCCAGGGATCGCGAAATACAGCGCGAGATGCCGGCTCGTATTCCACGCGAGCGTGGCGATACGATCGCCTGGCGTTACGCCCAGGCCCGCAAGCGCATTGGCGGCCTGCCGCGCGCGCAGATGGAGCTCGCCATAGCTCGTGCGATGAACTCCGCTCTCGGGCAGCCACGAAACGATTTCGCGATCGCGATGCAATAGCGCCGCGTGCCCGATCAACGACGAGATCATCAAGGGCCGGTCTTGCATGAGTCCCAGCATCGCGCGCATCCGCTCGAAATCCCGCTTAGCGCGGCGGCATACGGATGGCCCCATCGAGCCGCACGGCGGCGCCGTTCATGTACCGGTTGACGAGCATCGTCTCGACCAGCGCCGCGAACTCGTCCGGCATGCCGAGCCGTTTCGGGAATGGCACCGACTCCGCCAGCGCGGTCAGGAACGCCTCGGGCGTGCCCTGCATCAGCGGCGTGTCGAAGATGCCGGGCAAGATCGTGTTGACGCGAATGCCGTCGCCCATCAGATCGCGCGCAATCGGCAAGGTCATCCCGACCACGCCCGCCTTGGACGCCGCATACGCAGCCTGGCCGATCTGCCCGTCCTCGGCGGCAATCGACGACGTATTGACGATGGCCCCGCGTTCGCCGTCCTCGAGCGGATCGACTGCGAGCATGCCCGCCGCCGATTTCGCGAGGCACCGGAAGCTGCCCATCAAATTGATCTGAACAATGCGCTCGAAGCTGGCAATCGGGTAATGGCGGATCTCTCCGGTCTTCTTGTCCCGGCTCGCCGTCTTCACCGCGTTGCCGGTGCCGGCGCAATTCACGAGCACGCGCTCCTGGCCGTGCGCGCCGCGAGCCTTCTCGAAGCCGGCATCGACCTGCTCGTCGCTGGTCACGTCGACGCGGCAAAACACGCCGCCCAACTCGCGCGCAAGCGCTTCTCCAAGCTCGCCGTTCATGTCGAAGAGCGCGACGCGCACGCCGTGCGCGGCAAGCCTGCGCGCGACGGAAGCCCCCAGTCCGGAAGCGGCGCCGGTAACGATGGCGGCAACGGAGGAATCAAGTTTCATGTGAGCAACCCCTATGGTCGGTAACGTCCTGCCCGGCCAGTGTATGAACGCCGCCGCCGTTCGAACATCGTCTGATACGACGATCCTGAGGTGCCCGGCGGCAATCCGGGCCACGATTCCTCCCGTTGGTGGACGGGTGAACTCCCGCCGCACCGTCTATTCAGGGGGGTGCCGGAGCATAGGATGCCTTGTCACAGGGTCCGGCCAGCAAGGTGTCGCCGGACCACCTGCCCTCGCCGAATCCGGAGTGCGCCCAAATGCCTACGTCCGCCACGCTCCCGCCGCCGCCCAGCGCTTATTCTTCGGCCGAGACGGCGCCCACCCCAGGCACCGCCTCCCGCCCAACCGCCGATCGCGACGTGCCGCGCAACGACGTCTGCCGGCGCATCGCGAGCTCGCGGGTCAAGCTCGTGCTGGTGCGCGCGCCGGCGGGCTTCGGCAAGACTACGGCGATGCTGCAGACGCGCAGCCGGCTTGACCAGGCCAACGTCCACGCCGCGTGGATCACGCTCGATGCGGGCCACAACGACGTGCCGCGCTTCATCAATGCGCTGCGCGCCGCGGTTGCGCAGACGGGGTTCGACGACGTTCCGTCCGCCACGCCGCTCGAAATCCTGAGGTCTTTGTCTCACGACGTGACGGCGTTCACGCTGTTCCTCGACGACTTCGAAAAGATCGTCGAGCCTGCCGTGACCGGACTGGTGCGCGAGCTCATCGAGCACCTCCCGCGCAACGGCCAGATCCTGATCGGCACGCGCGTGCAACCCGAGCTGGGCATCGCGCGCCTGCGCGTGCAGGGCGAGCTGCTCGAAATCGACGCGGAGGATTTGCGCTTCACGGCGCAGGAAACGCAACAGCTGGCCGAACTGCGGCTCTCCCCCGCTCCATCGCCCGACGATATGAGGCGCTTGCACCAGAAGACGGAAGGTTGGGCCGCCGCGCTGTCTCTCGCGGTCATCTCGCTCGCGCGGCATGGCGTGGAGAGCGACTTCATCGATCGCTTCTCGGGATCCTGGCGCGACGTGGCGGCCTACCTGACCGAAGACGTGCTGGCGCAACTGCCTGCCGAGATCCGGAAATTTTTGCTGCGTACGAGCATCCTGCGACAGCTCAACGCCTCGTTATGCCAGGCGTTGAACCCCGGACTCGATGCCGACGCCATTCTCGACCGGCTGGTCGCCGCCAACCTCTTCTTGACACCGGTGCAGGGCGAACACAGGACCTGGCGTTACCACAGCATGTTCGCCGACTACCTGAGCGCGCGCTTGCGCGAAGAACAGCCCGACGCCGTCTCTCGTCTGCATCTGGTCGCATCGGGCTGGTATGAAGAACAGCAACGTCTCGTGCCGGCAATCGATCACGCGATCGAGGGCGGCGACGCGCCGTACGCCTTGTCGCTGCTGTCCCAGCACGCCACCAGTTTTCTGGAACAGGGCCGGATGCGACTGCTTTCGCGCTGGTTCGACGCCCTGCAGCCCCATGCGCTGGACGCATATCCGCTGCTGGAAGTGGTGGCCGTCTGGGCGACGGCCTTCACTCACGGGCCGTGGCAGGCGATGGAGCAGCTCGATCGGTCCGGCTGCGCCAACAGCGGCGACCCGGTCGTGCGTGCCCACGTCAATGGACAACGCCCGATGCTGCTAGCGATGATGGACCGCTACGAGGAAGCCTATGCGCTGGGGCGCCATTGCCTCGAGAATCTGCCCACGCTCAGCGCCTTCGCGGATGCCGTGCTGTGCAATTCGATGGGCCACATCGTCTCCGTGCTCGGCCAGCCCGACGAGGGCCAGCGCCTGCTCGACAACGCGAGGCGCGTACAGCGCTCCGGCACGTTCATCCGCATGTACACGGAATCGATGGAAGGCATCGTCGATCTGCAACTGGGCAGAATGCGCGAGGCGTCCGCGCGTTTTCGCATCGCCGTGGGCTCGACGCGCGCGCTCTCGTACAACCTGACGAGCGGCAACGCATGGGCCGGCGTGCTCTACGCGACGTCGATCTACGAAGCGGACGACCTGCAACAGGCCGAACACCTGCTCAACGTCTATCTGCCGCTCGCGCGCGATGTCGGCCTGCCCGATCACATCATCATGGGTTACCGCATGCGCTCGCGCATCGCATTCCAGCGCGGCGACGTGGATCAGGCGCTGCGCCTGCTGGCCGAATTCGAGTATCTCGGCGTCGAACGTCAGTTGCCGCGCGTCGTCGCTTCCGCGCGGCTCGAACGCTCGCGGCTCCTGCTGCTGCAAGGCCACGCCGACATGTCGCGCAGCGAGCTCGTTCGTGCCGAAGCCGTGGAGCAATGGGAGCGCGTCGCGCGGCTGAGCCTGCCCGCCAACGACATGGAGGACATCGTCATTGGCCGCGCGCGCTGGGAGCTGAGATTCGGCGATCCGGCCGCGGCGCTCGCGCAGGTCGAACGTGCCCTGATGGAAGCGGAACAGGCGGCACGCCACGGGCGCGCCCTGAAACTGCGCCTGCTGAAAGCGCTCGCGCACGATGCATGCGGCGATGCCACGCTCGCCGCGCACACGGCGGCCCTCGTGTTGCGCCATGCGTGCCAGGAGGGCTTTGTTCGCCTGATCCTCGACGAGGGCCCGGCGCTCGTACCCTTGCTCAAGCAATGCAGCGCGCCGGCCCCCAGCCATGCCGGCGAACGCGACGACCCGATCTTCGGCGACTACCTGCAACGGCTCATTCAGGCATTCCAGGTATTTGAGCCGCTTCCGGCAGCCGATACCGATTCCCTTTCCCACAGCAACGCATCGTCACGCGAATCTTCGAACGACAGCCTGGTGGAGCCTTTGACGCCCAAGGAATTGCGCGTGCTGCGCTTGCTTGCCGAGGGTTACTCGAACGCGGCGATGGCGGAAAACCTCTTCGTTTCGGACAGCACGGTCCGCACTCACCTTCGCAATATCAACGGCAAGCTGAACGCCCGCAACCGCACGCAGGCCGTGGCGATCGCTCGCAAAATCGGCCTCGTGCATTGAGCGGCCGAGGTGCGCCGTCGCGTCGGTGCGCCCGGTCAGAGCGCGCGGGCGATCACTTCCTTCATGATCTCGCTGGTGCCGCCGAATATCCGCTGCACGCGCGCATCGGTGTACATGCGCGCGATCATGTACTCGTTCATGTAGCCGTAGCCGCCGTACATCTGCAGCAGCTCGTCGATGACCTTGCCCTGCGTTTCCGTCGACCAGAGCTTGGCCATTGAAGCGGTCGCCGTATCGAGCGTGCCCGCGACACGCTGCTCGATGCACCGGTCGACGAAGGCGCGGCCCACGGCAATGGACGTGGCCACCTCGGCGAGCTTGAAGCGTGTGTTCTGCAGTTCGATCAGGGGCGTGCCAAACACACGACGCTCGCGCACGTAGTCGAGCGTAGCCTCGTAAGCGCCTTCCATCGCCGCAAGCGCGGTCACCGCAATGATCAGCCGTTCGTACGGCAGATCCGACATCAGCTGGATGAAGCCCTGGCCTTCCACCCCGCCCAGCAAATTCTCTTCCGGCACGACGACATCGTCGAAGAACAGTTCGGAGGTGTCCTGCGCCTTCATGCCGATCTTGTCCAATACGCGGCCCACACGATAGCCTGCGCAGCCTTCGGTCTCGACCATCAGAATCGACGTCCCGCGCGCGCGCTGGCCCGGATCCGTCTTGCAGACCACGAGCACCAGCCCGGCCAGCAAGCCGTTGCTGATGAAGGTCTTCGAGCCGTTGAGCACATAGCTGGCGCCGCGCCTTTCCGCGCGGGCGCGCAGGGCCTGGAGGTCGGAGCCCGCGCCGGGCTCGGTCATGGCGATCGCGCCTATCAGCTCGCCGCGCGCAAGACGCGGCAGATAGCGCTCTTTCTGTGCTGGCGTGCCGTGATTGAGCACATAGTGCGCGACGATGCTGTGCACCGGCGAGCACAGGCCCGTGAGCCCGCGCCGGTGCAGTTCCTCGTCGATCACCGCTTCGTGCCGGAAATCGCCGCCTCCGCCACCCCATTGCTCCGGAATATCGGTGCAGAGCAGCCCCAGTTCGCCGGCCCTTCGCCAGATTGCCCGGCCGACGTCGCCGCGTCGTCGCGCCTCCTCGTCATGCGGCTCGACTTCCGCGTCGAGGAAACGCGCTGCGTTGTCGCGCAGCAACTCGATATCCGGATCGCTCCAGGAGCGCGGGAATTGATGTGCCATGTCGTTGCTGCCAATGAAGGTTGAAGGCGTCCAGAGGCATTGTTCACGCTCCGTCGTTCCACCGTGTCGTCGGAAGCGATGAATTTGCGCTCCCAGTAGCGCGTTTTCTCGCCAGCGGAATAGTTCGTCGCTTCCGACGATGTTTTCATCGAGGCCGCATTCCTATACTCGATCGCACATCAAACAGGATGGCAGGAGCGAAATAATGAAAATCGTACGATACGGTCCGGCTGGCGAAGAGCGTCCCGGAGCCATTGACAGCGCCGGCAAGCTCAGATCCCTTTATCCGTTGCTGCGCGACTTCACGGGCGACATGCTCGCGCCCGAATGCCTGACGATGCTGGCCGCCATCGACGTCGAGAAGCTGCCGCTCGTCCCGGGCAATCCGCGGCTAGGCGTACCGGTGGCGGGCATTCAGCAGATCATCGCGGTTGGCGCGAACTATGCCGATCATTGCGCCGAGGGCGGCATCGAGATTCCGAAGCAGCCGATGGTGTTTGCGAAATCGGCCGGCTCCCTGTGCGGCTGCGAGGATCCGACCGTCATTCCGGAGTCGGCCAAAACATTCGACTGGGAAATCGAACTCGCCCTTCTCATTGGAACCGGCGGACGCGATATTCCCCACGAGAACGCCCTGAAGCATGTCGCGGGCTACAGCACGGCGATCGATTTTTCCGAACGGAGCTGGATGCTCCAGTATGGGCTGCAACTGCAACTCGGAAAAAGTCTCGACACCTTCACGCCGCTCGGTCCGTGGTTCGTCACCGCGGACGAAATTCAAGATCCCCAAACACTTGATCTTTGGCTCGATGTCAACGGCGAACGGCGGCAACGCGGAAATACGGCGCAGATGGTGTTTTCCGTGGCGCGGATTATCGCCTTCGTGAGCCAGTATCAGACGCTGCGGCCGGGCGACCTGATCGTCACCGGAACGCCGGGCGGGGTGGGCCACTGCGCGAAGCCGCCCCACTACCTGAAGATCGGCGACCGCGTGAGCGCCGGTGTCGCGAAGCTGGGCAACCACAGCCATGAAGTGCGCGCACGGGCTGATGGCCCCTTCTGAGCCTTTGAACGCGACGCCGAGAATCGATGCGTCCACGACGCATTCGAAGCATTCCATTTCCGGGAGACTACAGTTGAACCACTCAGTTGACGCCGATCTCATCATTGTCGGCTGTGGCGTTGCCGGCCTTTCCGCCGCCGTTACCGCGCTCGAAAGCGGCCTCTCGGTCATCAACCTCGAACGCGCCGGGCAAGAGGATTTCGGCGGCAACTCGCGCTGGACCGAAGCCTATATGCGCATGAAGAACGACTCCGAAGTTGCCGACGATTTCGAGGAGCACTTCGCCTTCAATGCGGGCTGGAACCTCGATCTCAACGTGCTTGCGGCACTCGGCGAAAATGCCGTGCATCAGCCTTCATACGTAAGGGCGCATTCGCTGCCCGACCCCGAGGTAATTGCACGCTTCGCCGACGCCGTACCGTCGACGCTGGACTGGCTCAAGGGCTTCGGCCTGAAGTTCGCCCCTCAGCCGATCTACCTTCTGACCCAGAACACTGCCCGCATTGCCGCCCAAGGCGGCGGACTCGCGATCATCGAGACGTTGCGCGACAAGGCGTTGGCGCTGGGCGGCGAAATCCGCTATCGCACCACCGCGGTGGACTTGCTGCGCGGCGAAGACGGGGCCGTGACGGGTGTCGTCTGTACGAGCCCGGACGGCCTTCGCAGGCCCATTCGCGCACGCAATGTGCTGCTCGCGAGTGGCGGCTTTCAGGGCAACCCGGAAATGATGACGCAGTATATTGGTGTGCGCAGCAAATACATTCGCCCCGTTGCTACCGGCGGCTACTACAACAAGGGAGAGGGCATCCGCATGGCGCTCGCGGCGGGCGCGGCGCCGGCGGGAGAATTCGGTTCGTTCCACGCCGAGCCCGTCGATCCACGCTCCCGCCAGGCCGAAGCGGTCGTGTTCATCTATCCGTACGGCATGCTCGTCAATAACCGCGGGCAACGCTTCACCGACGAGGCGCCCGGCACCGTCGATGCGCACTACGACAACATCACGCGCAGCATCGCCGACCAGCCGGACGGCATCTGCTACGTGATTTTCGATTCGAGAGTCGAGGACGTGCCGCGCTGGAAAACCAGCATCCGTAGCGATCAGCCGGCATTCAGCGCACCAACGATCGAGGCGCTGGCCGAGCAGTTGGGTCTGCCGCCTGAGGCGCTCGGCGATACCGTGAATCGTTTCAATGCGGCTTGCCCGCGATCGGACAACCCGGCCGCCGCGTTCGATCCGTTCACGCTCGACCATCGCGCCACGCACGGCCTGGCCGTCGAAAAGAGCCACTGGTCCCGCCCGATCGACAAGCCGCCGTACTTGGCCTACCCGATCATCGCCACCAACTGCTTCACCTTTGGCGGGTTGAAGGTCAACCGCGACGCGCAGGTGCTCGATCAGGACGGCCGCGTCCTGCGAGGGCTATACGCGGCCGGCGAGACTGTCGGCATCTACCACCAGGTCTACACCGGCTCGACTTCGGTGCTGCGCGGACTGGTCTTCGGGCGCCTCGCGGCCCAGCATGCCGCGGCGCACGCTGCGTCCGAACTCACACCCTGAACGATGAGCCGCTTGCGAGACGAGCCCTGGCGGCTCAATCCGGCGAACTACCCGCAAGTGTTCGACTTGCGGGCGACGTTCGGCGACATGGACAGCCTGGGCCACCTCAACAATGTGGCCCTCGCGCGCATGCTGGAAGAGGGACGCGTGAGCCTGACCATCGCGCTGGTCGGTACGCGTTATCTCGTGCATCCGGGAACGGAGTTCAAGCTGTTTCTCGCCAACACCGCAATAGACTATGTCAGTCAAGGCGAATATCCCGGCAACGTAACGGTGGCGAGCGCTATTACCAACATGGGCCGCAGTTCCCTTCACCAGGCCGGGGCGCTGTTCCAGAACGGCCAGTGCATTGCACTGGCGCAATCGGTGCTCGTTCATATCGTGTCCGGCAAACCTGCGGCAATGAGCGACGCGCTGCGACTGCGCATCGAGCAATATCAGGCACGACTGAGCGCATAGGCGCCCCCCACCGTTGTGCCGCGCAAGATCGTCGCATCGGACGATGGCGCAACAGTATTGCCTTCCTACACTGAACCAGGGCCGCCTCCCGCGGCTTTGCCGATCACCGGACCACCCCATTTCCCGTTCTTTTCCAGAGGTCAACATGGCTGAAGCTTATATCGTCGCCGCCGCGCGTACCGCCGGCGGCCGCCGCAACGGCAGTCTTTCGGGCTGGCACCCCACCGATCTCGCCGCGCAGATCCTGAACGCGCTCGTCGACCGTGCCGGGATGGACCCGGCCCTCGTCGACGACGTCGTGCTCGGTTGCGTGACGCAGATCGGCGAGCAATCGATGAACGTCGCCCGCAACGCGGTGCTCGCCTCGAAGCTGCCGATTTCGGTGCCCGGCACGTCCGTCGACCGGCAGTGCGGATCGTCGCAACAGGCGCTGCACTTCGCGGCGCAGGCGGTGATGTCGGGCACGATGGACGTGGTCATCGCGGCCGGCGTGGAAGCGATGTCGCGCGTGCCGATTGCCTCTGCGAACAACGTTGCGATCAAGCACGGCATGGGCGGCTATGTGAGCCCGCAGGTGATCGAGCGCTTCGGGCACACGGAATTCAGCCAGTTCTCCGGTGCTGAAACGATTACGTTGAAGTACGGGCTGACGCGAGACCAACTCGACGCATTCGCGCTGGAAAGCCATCGGCGCGCGGCCGAAGCGACGCGCGCACACCGGTTCGTCGACGAGATCGTGCCCGTTGCGGTGCGACGCGCCGACGGCAGCGGCGACGGGCAGCTCCATACCGAGGACGAAGGCATTCGCTACGACGCAACGCTGGACAGCATTGGCAGCGTCAAGCTCCTTCAGGAAGGCGGACGCATCAGCGCCGCGACTGCGAGCCAGATTTGCGACGGCGCCTCTGGCGTCATGGTCGTCAACGAGCGTGGACTCAAGGCGCTCGGCGTCGAGCCGCTCGCACGCGTGCATCACATGTCCGTCCTCGGGCACGACCCGGTCATCATGCTGGAAGCCCCTATTCCGGCCACGCAACGCGCACTGCGTCAAGCGGGCCTGAAGATCGCCGACATCGACCTGTACGAAGTCAACGAGGCCTTCTCGCCGGTGCCGCTTGCCTGGCTTGCGGCGCTCGACGCCGACCCGGCCCGACTCAATGTGAACGGCGGTGCGATTGCGCTCGGCCACCCGCTCGGCGCTTCGGGGACCAAGCTGATGACGACCCTCATTCACGCGCTCGGCCAGCAACGCAATCGGTACGGGTTGCAAACGATGTGCGAAGGCGGCGGCATGGCCAACGTGACCATCGTCGAGCGGCTCTGACGCGCAAGGAACGAACGACATGAGATTGACGACGCCAAGAATCCCGCCACTGAGCGACGAGGAATATTCTGCCGAACTGCAAGCCATGACGGAATTTCCGCCTGGCTCGCGGGGCTTGAATCTCGTGAAGACGATCGCTCGCGTGCCCGACGTGGCACCGCTATTTCTGTCCTACTCCCGCCACTTTCTCTCGACCGCGAATAGCCTGCCCGCGCGCGAACGCGAGCTTCTGATCGTGCGGATCGGGCACCTGTGCCAGTGCGCGTACGAACAAGGGCAGCACGTCGAGTTCGCGCTCAAGGCCGGCCTCACGCCCGATGAGCTGCAACGCGCGGCGCACGGTGCGCAGGCAGGCTGGGGCGATAGCGATGCCGCCCTGATTCGGGCCGCCGACGACATAGTCGCCGACCAGTTCATCAGCGACGCCGTCTGGCAGGCACTCGCGCGTACTTTCGACCAGCGGCAGTTGATGGATCTCGTCATGACCGCGGCGCAATACGTCCAGCTCGCCACGATTCTCAATACGTTCGGTGTGCAGTTGGAGCCCGGCGTCGACACGGATGCCGTTTCCTTGAGTCAGCAGATTGGCTAAAGCAGTTCCACGACGCATTTCTTCCATCGAATCAGAGGATGTTCATATGAATGCCTATGTGATTGTCGAAGTCACGCAACGCGACGCGCAAGCCAGGGAGCGCTACTCGGCCGCGGCTGCACCGACGTTGAAGACGTTTGGCGGTGAATTCATCGCCACCGGAAATCTGGAGATTCTGTTCGGCGAAGCGGCCTTCAGCCGTGGCGCGATTATCCGGTTTCCCGATCGCGAAACGGCGCTCAACTGGTACAACTCGCCCGAGTATCAGGCACTGATCGACGACCGGACCCAAGGCATGGACTGCCGCTTCCGTCTGCTCGGCTAGCTCCGAAAGCCGGAGGAATACAAATCATGTCCTTCATTTCCCGCGAGGTCAGGCTGCGCTCTCGCGCATCGGGCGCCGCGACCGTAGACAACGTCGAGATCGAGACGGTCGAGGACGCGGCTCCGGCACCCGATCTCTATTTCGACAACGTCGGGGGATCGCACCTCGATACGGCGCTGGCGTCGGTGAACTCATCCGCACGCATTGTTCCGTGTGGAACGATGGCCGATTACAACACGGCAGAAGCGCTCGCCGGCATCGAGAATGCGCCCAGATCGTTTCTCGAGCTGTTTTCCGGCAAAAACACAGCAAAGATGCTCGTCAGACTGGACGGATGATCCATCGACTCGATACAGGAGACATACACGTGCGTAGTGCAGAATCTCATTCCATTGACCACCTCTACAGGTGGTATCGCAAGACCGTCGACGAAATGATCGACAAAGCGGCGGCGGACGGCACCGCTTTGTCGATGGCGGATTTCCGCAAGCTCAGTTTCTTCACGCTGACACCTGAACCACAAGGCGTGGAATTCGAGGAGGTGGATGCCGACGGTGTCCATTGCATCTGGGCAGACGCTGCCGGCGGACGCAAAGATACCGCGCTGATGTTTTTCCACGGCGGCGGGTTCATTCACGGTACCGCTGAGGATTACAAGGCATTTTGCGGGCACCTCGCAAGGTACATCGGCGCGCGCGTGCTGATCGTCGATTACCGCCTCGCGCCGGAGCACGTTTTCCCGGCCCAGCTCGACGATGCCGAAATCGCTTACCGCTGGATGCTGAAGACCTTGCCCGCGGACAGAATCGCGGTCGGCGGCGATTCTGCCGGCGGCGGACTGGCGTTATCGCTGCTCCTCGCGCTCAAGCTGACAAATACCCCGTGTCCGCGGGCTGCGGTGTTGATGTCCGCGTGGCTCGATCTCACGTCATCGAATCCGTCGCTGAAGGAAAAGGAAGGTATCGACGTTCTGGTCACCCGGGAGGCCGGCATCTTCTGCTCGCAAACGACGATGGGCGGCGGCGATCCGGCCAATCCCCTGGCCTCTCCGGTCTTCGGCGACTACGCCGGTGTTACCACCGATGTGTACATGCAGGTTGGCGGCGCCGAGGTGTTGCAGGGCGAGAACGAGGACACTGAGTCGGCGCTCGCGGCGGGCGGGGTGAATGTCGAGCTGGAGATATTCCCGGAGATGCAGCATGTCTTCCAGCAAGGCGTGACGCTCGTTCCGGAAGCCGATCAGGCGATGGAGAAGGTCGCGCGGTTTCTGCAGGCGCGATTCGGCTAAAAGTGAATCGGATGAAGGAACGCCGGACGTGGCGTTCCTTTAAATAGCGCCTTCAGACGCAACTTCAGACGCAAGCTCGTGCGATGGCGAAACTGTCTTCGAATGGGCCAAAGAGGGTGATGCGCCCATTCTCCACTTAGTTAACCTGACGGTCCCGGCCAGCCCAGTAGGGATCCCGTAGCGCGCGCCTCAGCACCTTGCCCGACGCATTGCGCGGCAGCGCCTCGATGAAGTCGATGCTTTTGGGCATCTTGAACGCCGCGATGCGCGTGCGTGCGAACGCGAGAATGCCTTCGGCGTCGGGCGTCGCGCCCGGCTTCAACACAATGACCGCCTTGACCGCCTCGCCCCATTTGTCGTCGGGCACGCCGATCACCGCGACTTCAGCGACGTCGGGATGCCCGTAGATAGCGTTCTCGACCTCGGCGGGATAGATATTCTCCGCGCCGGAGATGATCATGTCCTTGACCCGGTCGTGGATGTAAAGATAGCCGTCTTCGTCCAGATAACCGGCGTCGCCGGTCCGCAGCCAGCCTTCGTCGTCGATGGCCGCATCGGTGGCTTCCTGCATGTGCCAGTAGCCCGCCATGTTGGCGACCGAACGGGTCACGACTTCCCCCACGGCGTTCGCCGGAAGCGGATTGCCGGCCACGTCGACAATCCGCAACTCGACACCAGGCAGCGGCAGGCCCGCCGCGCGCATGCGCCGATTGCCGTCCAGACTATGGTCCTCGGGAGGCAGATAGACGATCGTGCCGGCCGTTTCGGTCATCCCGTACTGCTGGCAGAAACCGCACCCGAACACCTCCAGGCATTCGCGCAGCAGATCGATCGGCATGGGCGCGGCGCCGTACTGGACGCATCTCAGACGGCTGTAATCGACCTGACGAGCCCTGGGCTGGCGCACCACGATCTGAAGCGCGGCAGGCACCATGAAGAGCTTCGAAACCTTGTCCAACTCGATGTAATCAAGTACCTTCACGGCGTCGAATTCGCGGGCGATAACACCTCTCGCGCCGTTCATGAAGCCGATGATTCCCCAGACGCTTCCGCCGACGTGCGCTACGGGCATGGCCACCAGGCTGACATCCTCCGAATCCCAAACATCCCACGCGAGACGCGCTCTTGCAACTTCCCGGCGGCCGCTCAACAGATTGGCGTGACTCAACATCACCCCTTTGGGCTTGCCTGTCGTTCCGGACGAATAGATCTGCAACGCGATATCGCTTTCTGCAACAGCAACCATGACGGCACGGTTCGAGGCCGCATCGCGCCATGCTTCGTACAGCATCACGCCATCCGGGCCGCCCGGCTCCATTGCGATCAACTTCGGTCTGCGCTCGAGGCCCGACAATGCCTGCTCGGCCAGCTTCATCAGCTCGGGGCCCACGAAAACGATGGCGGCACCGCAATCTTCAACGATAAACGCTATTTCGGCCGCTGAAAGACGCCAGCCGATCGGCGTCATCACCGCGCCTGCTTTCGCCGCGCCAAACAGAATTTCAAAGTAGTGGTCGGAGTTCTTGCCCAGGTAAGCAATACGCCGCCCCTTCCCTACTCCATCTCCCGCCAGCGCCCACGCCACCTGATTCGCGTGCCGGTCAAGCGCGTTGTAACTCGTATCTCTGCCTTCGAACGTCATGGCGACCGCCGCAGGCCGTTCGCGTGCGTAATACCGCGTGATGTCACCCAGCGTCGGCATCATGTCCAGATGCGTCATCACAGGAGCAGATTGAAACGATTTGGTAACCAAAAGAACCTCCCGACAGCGGCCGCAAAAATGGATCCGTATTTAATCGAACGTGCTGGCTAGAACGACGTCTGGAGCGTCAACGACACCCACGGGCGATCGTTCAGCATGAACGGACCGTTTCCGCCGGCATAGAACTGCGGCCCGCCTGGCGCGAAGCGGGTCAGGCCGCTCGTATGGCTATGGCTCGCGTTGTATTGGAGCGTGACGTTGTACTTGTTCTTAACGAGCGCATGAACGCCGACCGTATAGGAAATCCAGCCCTGATTCGCAACAGTTGTCGAGATCGAAGGCGTGTTGCCGTAAATCCCATACATGACGAACAGGGGCATGTCGATGTCGACACCCGGGAAAACCTGCAGCCATTGCGGGTCGAACTGCACGGCTGCGGCGATCGACGTGTCCGTCGAACAGCCGTCCCACTTGTTGCCCGTCGGGCAAGCGAGCGGGTTGCCCGTGCCGTTGTACATCCCGGCGTTCTGTATCGAGCCGACTCGCTGCGTGAAAGCCAGTTCGGCGGTCAGCGACCCCGACTCCCAGAATGGAGTCTTTTTCAATGGTGTGAGCGCGTTCGCGATCAGATTGATGGTGCTGCCGCGAGCCCCTGTGCTGTTGACGGGATTGCCGGGCAACGGTCCCATCGACGAGTTGAGAGCCGTATTGTGCCGATAGGAAATTTCAAAGCCAGTGCTCACGATGCCAATGCCAGCCTCCGCGCTGAAGCCGAAGAGTTGCGTCCCCTGGTTATAGGACAGGTGGTAGTTGCCGGCGCCGGTTGCCGGATTCACACCCTGGAGCAACCACGGCTGGTCCTCGTCGAGACGGCGATAATAGAATCCCAGTCGCCCCCCGGACATGAAGTCGGGTGTCCACGTTGCGCGAACGCCGAAGTTGTTGTTGACGTTCTTCGGCTCAAAACTGGCTGCGCGAGGAATCGAGCCGAACATCTGTGTCGGGCCATTGAACGCGAAATCGCTCAGGCCGCGGAAGGTGCCGCCTTCGGGTAACAGGTTGTGCTGATACTCGAAGAAGTATTGCGCCGCCAGCGACCATCGCGGCGTAAGCTCCGTCTGAACGAGCACCTGGGCGCGAGGAAGAGCCAGTTCCTTGAGCGTCGAACCGGGTGCCGACGAGCCTTTGATGTCGTCGGCCGCATTCTGCGCGAAGCTGATGCTCTGATCTCCGAAGAAGATCGCCGTGCCCCAGATCTCGGTCAGCCGGCCCAGCTTGACGGACGTCGAATGCCCGCCAAGATCGAAGTTTCCATACACGAACGCGTCCAGAAGCTGACTGCCGTTGACGTAGTAGCTTCGGGTGTAGGACGAATACCGGTTGCCCGCATACGAGCCGAGCGTCGAATAGGGAACACCCGGTGCGGCGTAGCCAGGGTTGAATCTGACTGAATCGTTGTACGCGAAGTCCTTGAACAGCGACGCGCTGACCCGGAATCCATAGGTCTCGCGATACGACAGCTCGAACTCGGTCAGGTTGGAGACACGGTTGGTCACGATGTTTCCTGCATGCGCGAACTTGTATTCGGACTCGTCGAAAGCAGGGCTGTTTCCGATGTGGGGGTCGATCCCACCCACTCGCATGCCTCCGATATATTGGATCGTGTTGTCCCATCGTCCGCTGATATCGGGGTTCAGCGCAAACTCAAAAGCAGACACCGATGCGGATGTCGTCAACGCCAGTCCCGCGCAGGTTATTGCGCAAATACGCACGAGTACCCTGGCTTCGTAGTTTCTGCATTCACGTCTCACAGCAATCTCCTCACGTCTTATTGGAATTTGAAACCCGAGCGTGATCCGCCGGACCATCAAGGACCGGACTGCTCCAGTCCATCATCATTGGCGGATACGCCATCCGATGCGTCGCACGTTTTCGTCTTCTTTTATTTTCATAACTAGTTATCTGTTTTTTAATCTATGAATAAGTGACATCGATGCCACGGTACATAGCGCTGTTACGAAAATTTTGGGAGACGCTTCTCGAGAAATGCGGAAATACCCTCCTGAAAATTGGCATCCGCCGCAGCGAGTATCTGAGCGCGATTTTCCATCGCGATCACGGCATCGAGACCCGGTCCGTCGATCGCATAGTTCAGCGCTTCCTTGCTAAGGTCGAGGCCAAGCGGCGTAGCGCCCAGCATCTCTTGCGCAAGTGCGCGTCCTTCATCCACCAGTGCGTCCGGCTCCACGACCCGGCTGACGAGGCCTAGCTCGCATGCCCGGTCGGCGCTCATGAATCGTCCTGTGAGCATATATTCGGCCGCAACCGATGCCCCTACCATGCGCGGCAGGAAGTACGATGCGCCCATATCGCCGCAAGTCAGGCCCACGCGGATGAACGCCGCACTCATGCGTGCCTGCGGCGTTGCCAGCCTGATATCGGCGGCCAATGCCAGCGAGAACCCGGCGCCGGTTGCCGCGCCGTTAACAAGCGCAATGATCGGCTGCGGGCAGCGCCGCATGGCAAGCGCGATTTCGGCGAAGCTGCGCTGGCTGTCGAGACGTTCGAGCGTAGGCCATTGGCTCGTGCCGTTGAAGGCGACCAGATCGAGGCCGGCACAGAATGCACGGCCCGCGCCGGTCAGTATCACGACCCGCGCGTCCCGGCGCGCATGCAGGCCGAAAAAAAACGCCGCGAGTTCCTTGACCAGCTCCTGATTGAGCGCGTTCATACGCTCCGGCCGGTTCAGCGTCACCCAAAGGATTTCGTCCTCTTGCCGGACATCGAGAATGCGTTGCTCCATACCGTTCTCCTCTGCAGTTCACCAGCGGACGATTCGCTCTATGGCGCGGTTGCCGGTATTGTCGGGATGAGAAGCGCTCGCGCCGTCCGCGATCGTTCCGATAAAAGTGAAAGTCGCGCCTTGAACATAAAGGCGGCTCTGGTGGCTGCCTTTCTGACTGAATTCTGGCCAACGCTTCCGGAACGGTCATCGTCGGAAGCGATGATTTGATGCGCGATAGCGGCTTTACAGGTGAGGTCCTGCGCCCTGATCTCGCGCAGACTGCTTACAGCTCGCTCACCATTGCCGGGACCACCGAAAACAGATCGCCGACGAGGCCGTAATCGGCCACGCTGAAGATCGGCGCTTCTTCGTCCTTGTTGATCGCCACGATCACCTTCGAATCCTTCATGCCCGCGAGGTGCTGGATCGCGCCCGAGATGCCCACCGCGATATAGAGCTGCGGCGCGACGATCTTGCCGGTCTGGCCGACCTGGTAATCGTTGGGGACGTAGCCTGCGTCGACCGCTGCGCGCGAAGCGCCCAGCGCTGCGTTGAGCTTGTCGGCGAGCGGCTCGAGCACCTTGGTGTAGTTCTCGCCGCTGCCCAGACCGCGGCCGCCCGAGACGATGATCTTCGCGCTCGTGAGTTCCGGACGGTCCAGCTTCGTGACTTCGCGGCCGACGAATTGCGAGAGGCCGCTGTCTGCCGCCGCGTCGAGCGTCTCCACCGCCGCGCTGCCACCTTCCGCCGCGACGGCGTCGAATGCCGTCGTGCGAACCGTGATGACCTTGATCGGATCGACCGACTGAACCGTAGCAATAGCGTTGCCCGCATAGATCGGGCGCTCGAACGTGTCCGGCGAATCCACCGCCGTGATGTCCGAGATCTGCGCGACGTCGAGCTTCGCAGCGACACGAGGCGTGACGTTCTTTCCCGCAGCCGTCGCCGGCGCGAGGATGTGCGTGTAGTGCCTCGCCGGGTCTTGCACAAGCGTCAGGATCGTCGCTTCGACGTTTTCCGCGAGACCCGCTACGAGTTGCGGCGCGTCAGCCAGCAGCACCTTCGAAACGCCGGCGATCTTCGCCGCCGCATCGGCAGCCGCCTGCGCGTTGTGGCCCGCGATCAGCACGTGCACGTCGCCGCCAATCTTCTGCGCGGCCGCCACGGTGTTCAGCGTCGCTGCCTTGATGGTTGCGTTGTCGTGTTCGGCTATTACCAGATTCATCAGATTCATCAGATTCACCAGATTCGTCATTTCTTTCCCGCTCCTCACAGCACCTTGGCTTCGGTGTTCAGCTTCTCGACTAGCGTCTTCGCGTCGGTGACCTTCACTCCTGCGCTGCGCCTGGGAGGCTCGGCAACCTTCAGGGTCTTCAGACGTGGCGTGACATCGACACCCAGGTCTTCGGGCTCGACGATTTCCAGAGGCTTCTTCTTCGCCTTCATGATGTTCGGCAGCGTGACGTAGCGCGGCTCGTTCAAACGAAGGTCGGTGGTCACCACAGCGGGCAACTTCACCGACAGCATCTCCGCGCCGCCGTCCACTTCGCGCGCAACTGTGGCGCGACCGTCCGCAACCGTCACCTTCGAAGCGAACGTCGCCTGCGGCAGGTTGGCCAGTGCGGCAAGCATCTGGCCAGTCTGGTTCGAATCGTCGTCGATGGCCTGCTTGCCCAGGATAATCAATGAAGGCTGCTCTTTATCGACAACGGCTTTCAAAAGCTTCGCCACCGCGAGCGGCTGCAACTCCTCGTCCGATTCGATCAGCACCGCGCGATCCGCGCCGATGGCCAGCGCCGTGCGCAGCGTTTCCTGCGCCTGCGCGACACCCGCGGATACGGCGATGACTTCCGTCGCCACACCGGCTTCCTTCAGCCGCACCGCCTCTTCCACGGCGATTTCGTCGAACGGGTTCATCGAGAACTTCACGTTGGCGACATCCACGTCCGACCCATCCGACTTCACGCGTACTTTCACGTTGTAGTCAACCACACGCTTCACCGCGACCAATATCTTCATCCACCTCTCCCGTATTCACCTGCCTGTCTTTGCTTCAATCGCCATCGCGCGCTACCGGCTCTTCGACAGTCGCTCCGCGAAGGCAAGCGGCAATGCGCCGCCACCGCGGATGTACCGCCATTCGGCTGCCGTATCGATACGCAGCACGCCCTGGACGCTCGCCAACACCTTCTCCTGCCTCGCCACCATGATCGTCGCGCGCGGCCGAAGCGCTTCTCCCGCATCGAATTCGATGGTCACGTTTTCGCTACCCAGCCATTCCAGCGCATCGAGCGCGCCGGCTTCCGGCAATTCGACCGGCAGCACTCCCGTCAATACGAGGTTGGTGCGATGGATGCGCTCGAAGCTCTTCGCCAGCACGGCCGAAACGCCCAGCAGTGCCGTCCCCTTCGCCGCCCAATCGCGCGCACTGCCGGCACCATATAGATGGCCGGCAAAAATCACGCTCGGTACCCCGTCATCGAGATTCTCCTGCGCCACCTCGAACAGACTGCGCACGGCACCGTCTCGCGCCGAGCGCGTCATCGGTCCGGGCTCGACGCCGGCGATCAGATTGCGAATGCGCGAATTCGCGAAGGTGCCGCGCATCATGACGTGGTGATTGCAGCGGCGGGCGCCGTAGCTATTGAAATACGCCCGTTCGATGCCGTGTGCCCGAAGCCAGGCTGCTGCATCGCTGCGCTCCGCGATTTCGCCGACCGGACTGATGTGGTCGGTCGTCACCGCATCGCCGAACACGGCCAGCACGCGCGCCGCCACGATCGACGCAGGCGTTCGCGGTTTCGCGACGTCGCTGCAAAAAAATGGCGGCTCCACGAAATAGCTGGACCCCGCGCGCCATTCGAACACCGCTCCTTGCTGGGACTCAACGCGATCCCAGCGCCGCTGGTTTTCGTCCGGCGTCGTTCCGGCGACGATATCCGCCTTCCCCGGCGAATAGAGACCTTCGTATGTCGTATCGTCCACCGTGGCGGAAGCGATTGCCTGTACCTGCCCGGCATCCGGCCACAGCTCGCGGAGAAAGACCGGCTCGCCGCTCATGTCACGGCCTACCGGCTCGGTATCGAGATCGACCAGCATCGTTCCGGCGAGCGCGTAGGCGACGACAAGGGCCGGACTAGCCAGATAGTTCGCGTTGATCGCGCGGTGAATCCGCCCTTCGAAATTCCGGTTGCCCGACAATACGGCCGCCACGCTCAGCTTGCGTGCATCGATTTCTTCCTCTACATCATCGTTTAATGGTCCGGAATTCCCGACGCAGACTGCGCAACCATAGGCCGACACGAAAAAACCGATCCGCTGAAGATCATCGAGAAGTCCTGCCCGCGCGAGGTAGCGGGCCGCCGCGCGCGAGCCCGGCGCCAATACGGTTTTCACGTAGTTGGGAGGCCGTAGGCCGCGCTCAGCGGCCGCGCGCGCAAGCAGGCCCGCCATGATCATCGCGATTGGATTCGCGGTGTTGGTGCACGAGGTAATTGCGGCCAGCACGACATCGCCGTCTTTCAGGCGCCGATGAGCGTCTACCTTCGATTCGTCTTCCGCCGGTTTGGCGGCACGCAGGCTCGCACGCACCTCGGAGAGCGCCAGGCTTTGCTGCGGGCGGCTCGGGCCCGCGACGGTGGGACGTACAGCCGAAAGGTCGAACGAGATGATCGACGTATAGTCCACCTGGTTCGCATCGGGAATACCAAACAGTTTCTGCTCGACGTAATATGCGCGGATTCGGTCGATGAGATCGGGCGAACGCCCCGTGCGAGCGAGCCAGGCCAACGCGGCATCGTCGATTGCGAACCAGGCGCTGGTGGCGCCGTACTCCGGCGCCATGTTTGCGATTGTCGCGCGATCCGGCACATCCAGCGTCCGCACGCCCGGTCCAATGAACTCCAGCAGATGGCCCACGACATTCGTCTCGCGCAGCGCGCGAGTCAACTGCAGGGCCGCGTCGGTCACCGTCACGCCCGGCGAAAGCGTTCCGGTCAGTTGCACACCAACCACGTCTGGCATCTGCATATAAACAGGCTGCCCCAGCAGGGCGATCTCCGCTTCGAGACCCCCGACGCCCCAGCCGAGCACGCCAAGGCCATTGATCATCGTGGTGTGCGAATCGGTGCCGACTACGGTGTCCGGAAAAACGAAGCCGTCGCGCTCCACAATCGCGGTCGCGAGATATTCGAGGTTGATCTGATGGACAATGCCATTTCCCGGCGGCACGACACGCAAGCCCTTGAACGCCTGCGCGGCCCACTTGACGAACTCATACCGCTCCGCGTTGGCGGCGTACTCGATATCGAGGTTATGCTGGCGCGCGTCAATGCTGTTGTGCGCCTCGATGCTGACCGAGTGATCGATGACGAGATCGGCTGGAATAGCCAACTGGATCGCGTCGGCCGCAGCGCCTGCGCGTCGCGCCGCCGTTCTCATCGCAGCGAGATCGCCGAGCAATGGAATGCCGGACGCGTCCTGCAACAAGACCCGCGCGATCCAGACCGGCACCTCTTCATGCATGCCCGGACGCCAGTCCAGCAAATGTGCGAGGTGCGTTTGCGTGGTCAGTTCGCCGTCGTATCTGCGCAAGGCGGCTTCCAGCAGGATCCGGATCGAGGCGGGAAAGCGCGCAACCCGCGGATAACGGTGCTCGACTTCGCGCAGCGAGACATAGCGCGCAGTAGAGCCATCTCGCCACTTCAATTCGCGAATGAAATCGGTCGGATTTTCCATCGTCAGGCATGGCCGACATCGACGTCCAGCGCCCGGTGGTATGTTTCCTTCAGCGCCAGACAGCACAACGCACTGAGCAAACAGAGAACCGCCATGACCTTGCCGAACGCAAACGAGCCATAAGCTGCAATGAGCGGCCCGGCGACCAGCGGAGGAATGGCACCGCCGAGAATGCCGGCCGCGTTGTAGCAAACTCCGACTGCGGTATAGCGATAGCGGGTATTGAACAGCTCCGACGTAAATGCGCCGATCGGTCCATATGCAATCCCCGCGATCAGCATCGTCACGAGAATCGTCAGCGCGTAATTGATAATCGTGCCGTGATGCAGCACCGGAAACAGCGCGAGCGACCACAGCGCGGCGAGGCTGTTTGCGCCGAATAGCGTCAGTCGGCGCCCGATTCGGTCGGAAATATGAGCACCCAGCAATACGCCGGCAAACGTGATCACGCCGCCGACGACCGAACCGATGGTGACCGAGGTGTAGCCCAGCTTCAGTTCATTTGCACCGAAACTCAGCACATACGTCACGACCAGATAGAGCATGGCAAACGCCGGGACGCAAACCATGCTTGCCAGCAGAACGTCGCGCGTTTGCGTCTTGATCGCCTCCAGAGCGGGAAACGACGAGGCGCCGCGGCGACCGATCTCCCGGGCAAAGACCGGCGTCTCTTCCATTTTGACGCGTATGTACAGCCCTACCAGCAGGAGTATCGCGCTCACGACGAAAGGAAGCCGCCACCCCCACGCACGGAATGCGTCCGCGCTCATCAGCATGCTGGTCAGCGTAAATGTCAGCGCACCGGCACTGATGGCGGCCGCACCGCCGAGCGACGGAAGCGAACTCCAGATTCCGCGCTTGCGCACTGGCGCATTTTCGGAAATGAGCAGGGCCGCGCCCGCAAATTCGCCACCCGCAGCCACGCCCTGAATCACGCGAAGCAGGATCAGCAGAATCGGCGCGGCGATACCGATCTGCTCGCTGGTCGGCAGAAGACCAACCAGTATCGTGGAAATGCCCATCATCAGCAGGCTGATCACCAGCGTCCGCTTGCGACCCAGCCGGTCGCCGAAGTGGCCGAAGATGATACTGCCTAACGGACGCGCCACGAAAACGATGCCTATGGTTCCGAACGCCGCAACGGTGGCGGCCGCCCTCCCCAGATCGGGGAAAAACAGATGCCCGAACACCAGTGCGGCGGCAATCGAATAGACTTGCATGTCGTAGTATTCGACTACTGTTCCCGCGAACGCCGCCGCACCAATCCGCTTCATGTCCCGGACCGGACTCTCAAAAGTCAACGCATCGGACAGGATTTCCGCATTACCAATTTGCATCGCCTTCTCCATCTATACCATGTGCTATGAATATCTAATTAATGCCAGTGGCTATCTCCGACAATGTTCTACCGCCGGATAAATGGATTGGGCACATCGAGTTTCGTGGAAATCATCACGCACTTGGTTTCCATATATTCCTTGATCGTCTCGACGCCCGACTCGCGGCCGATGCCCGATTGCTTGTAACCACCGAACGGCGACGTGAAGCTGGTGGCGCGATAGTTGTTCACCCAGACCGTGCCGGCCTTGAGCCGATCCGTCACGAGCATCGCCCTGTGCAGACTCTGGGTCCAGACGCCCGCGGCAAGTCCGTACGCGATGTCGTTGCCGATCGCGATCGCGTCCTCTTCATCGTCGAACGCAATGACGGCGAGCACCGGTCCAAATACTTCCTGCTGGGCAATCTGCATCGAATTGCTGACGTTCGTGAAAATGGTCGGCTCGACAAATTGCCCGGCACCGATATGCGTCAGCGCATGCCCACCGAGCACGCATAGCGCCCCCTCGTCTTTCGCCGTCTGAATGCAACGCATAATGTGCTCGAATTGCGGGCGAGTGGCGATCGGACCGATTTGTGTCTCCATTTTCGTGGGGTCGCCGATTTTCGCGGAAGCCACGAATTGCCTGAGCCGCTCCACGAACTCGTGCTGAATGCCGCGCTGGACCAGCAGCCGCGATCCGGCCATGCAGGTTTGCCCCGACGCCGCGAAAACACCCGACACGACGCCTTTCACGGCCTGGTCCATATCCGCGTCGTCGAAAACGATGTTGGGCGACTTGCCGCCCAGCTCCAGCGTCACCGTTTTCAGGCCGCGCGCCGCCAACTCATAGATCTTCCTGCCGGCCACGCCGCCACCCGTAAAACCGACGTGCGCGACGTCGGGATGAAGCACGAGCGGTTCGCCCGCCTCGCTGCCGAAGCCGGTAACGACATTTACCACGCCCGGCGGGAACCCCGCTTGCTCAAATAGCCGCGCGAATTCGATCATCGAAGCCGACGTGAACTCGGACGGCTTGATAACGGCCGTGCAACCCGCGGCAAGCGCCGGCGCGAGTTTCCAGCTCGTTAATGCGAGCGGAGAATTCCAGGGCGTGATGATCGCCACGACGCCCTTGGCTTCGTATTTCGTATAGGCAAACACGCCCTTCTTATCGGACGGAATGACCGAACCGTGCACCTTGTCGGCGAGACCGGCATAAAAGTGATAGTAGTCACCCAGATAGCGTATCTGCCCCGTCACCTCGGCTGCCAGCTTGCCGTTGTCACGCATCTCGATCTCGGCGAGCCGCGACGCGTTCTCGATGATCAGGTCCGCGAACCGGCGCAGAAGCACCCCACGTTCCGTCGCCGTCAACGATGTCCATGCGGTGTTGCTCAATGCGCGGCGTGCCGCCCCGACGGCCGCATCGACATCGCGTGCGTCGCTCCGGGCAATCTGTGCCCAAACCTTGCCGTCATAAGGGTTCTCCGTGGGAAAGAATGTTCCGCCTGCCGGTGGCACCTCTTTTCCGTCGATGTAGTTCAGATAGGTCTGCAATTCGCTGTCTCGCTGACTGGTTATTCGTATTCCCGCCGCGTTGGGGTCGAAATTGAATCCGTCGCTTCGCTCACGCCGCACAGTGGCGCAACGCAGGCGCAGTGGCTCACAGACTGGATGCTAGGCAGGGATAGTTCGGCCGCCATCGTCGTTTGCGACGATTCCGCACCGCTTTGCGCGCAGTTCCAGCGATTCGTCGCTTGCGACGATGACCGTGTCTCGACGCCTGCCTATCATCGGTCGAGCCTTAATTTCCGATCCCGTCACTGTTCTACTGAGCAACGCTATGTCACTCGATTCTTATGTCACCCTCGGTCGCTCTGGCCTGCGCATCAGCCCGTTTGGTCTCGGAACCGAAGCTTTCGGCGAAGACTGGGGCCACGGCTGCAGTGCTTCCGAATCGCACGCGATCCTTGCCGAATACCTCGAACTGGGCGGCAACTTCATCGACACGGCCAATGTGTATTCGAATGGCCATTCGGAAAAGATCGTGGGCGACTTCTTCGCCACGCGTAAAGACGCGCGCCACCGGAGCGTCATCGCCACGAAGTTCGCGGCGAACCTGCATATCGGAGACCCGAATGGTGGCGGCACGGGACGCAAGTCGATCGTCGGGCAATGCGAAGCATCGCTGCGCCGTCTGCAGACCGACTATATCGATCTCTACCAGATGCATATCTGGGACCGTCACACGCCTATCGAAGAAACCCTGCGCGCACTCGACGACCTGGTCGTATCAGGCAAGGTTCGCCATGTCGGCATTTCAGATACGCCCGCCTGGAAAATCGCGCAGGCACAGACCATTGCGCTGTTCCGCGGATGGAGCCCGCTGATCTCGATGCAGGTCGAGTATTCGCTGATCGAGCGCACAGTAGAGGGCGAATTGACGCCGATGGCGCAGGAGTTGGGCATCGGCGTCCTGCCGTGGAGTCCCTTGAAGAACGGATGGCTTTCGGGAAAATTCACACGCGCGAACGCCGCATCGTCGAATGCCGAACGCTCCGCCCTGGTGGGCACGCCGGGTGAACGCGACTACCGGATCATCGACGCGCTGCTCGCCGTCTCCGCGGAGATGGAACTCCCGCCGGCCGTGGTGGCGCTCGCCTGGGTTCGAAGCCGTCCCGGCGTGAGCGCGCCGCTGATCGGCACGCGGCGTATCGAACACCTTCGCGCCAATCTTCAGGCACTGGAAATCAGCTTGAATCCCGTGCATCTCGCGACGCTCGACGAGGCGTCCCGGCCCACGCTCAATTTTCCCGCCGAGCTGATCGACAAAGCAGCGCCCGGTTTCGTGCTTGCCGGTTCGACCGTCAATGGTCATACGTCACAACCGTTGCCGATGCTCACCGGAAGCGCCGCACGCTACTGACGTGCGCCGGTCTCCAAACAGAACCCCGGTGTTCGTCTCCCGCAAGACAGGCACGATTCATTTCCAGAGAAGGCCTCAGCTTTGAGTCTTGCGAACGATGTTTCCGCCATAGCGCTTGACAAAAAATCCGGCGGTGCCACGCGAAGAAGAACAAGGAGACTGCCATGGCGGCAATGCCTGCGTTTAGGGCGATGCTCAGGCTGTCCGCGCTGTAGTGAAGCACGCGCGACAAGCAGGATGGCGGGAACACGAACAACAGGCTGTTGGAGCCGTTATCAATCGCCGCGACACCAACGGCAACCGCGATTTGGGCCGGATGGGAGCGCAAAAGTTGTCTGAAGGGGCGTTTGGCGACATGGCTTCGCATCTTCCGGAATTCCTGTGACTCCTCCAATGAAGTACGAAGCCAATACGAAGCGATTCCAATCACGCCACCGAGGCCAAACGCAATTATCCAACCGTATGCGTCAACTTCCGCGGCGGGAAGCACAGAATCGACACGCCCTTTTTCGTCCTCTTCCACTTCCTTCATGACCAGTCTTCGAAGCCCCTGAAGTGCCTTCAGGCTGACCGTCAGGTTTTCAGGCAACTTGTCAGAATCCTGGCGCGTGCGTAGGCTTTGGCTGATCGACTCGAGACGGTGCTCCTGCTCCGCTATTCGTCGTTCGCAATTGCGCATCTTCGCGTCGATCATGGCAAGCTCGTCTATCGGCCTTGCGTGCAGCCACCGAGCGGTGCTTCGCATACGGGTCGGCGTTGCGCAATGCAAAAGGCGGATGCGGCTTGCCCGTGCTGCATAATCTGGAAGACGGCAGACTCGCGGCCGGGGAACATCGCGCCACGGCGCCGGTTCGGTCAGCCCGGTAACGACGGAACGCGTAACGGCCGCTTGCCCGTACGCCGCAGGGCTGCAGTCTTTAACGTTATCTAACGTCAACATCGATGAGAGGGTCTGATGGAAGACGAACAGTACCGCGATACCGACTCTTCATGGCCGCAATCCCTGATCATGCGCGTTTCGGAATATGCGATCTTCAGACTCACCGGGCGAGGCGAAATTGCCAGCTGGAACCCCGGTGCCAGCCACATCCAGGGCTACGAAGCTGACGAAATCATTGGCCAGCATTTCTCCGTCTTCTACACAGAAGAGGACCGCCGCAACGGCGTCCCGGAAGCAGGTCTGCAGGCCGCGCGGGAGCACGGGCAATACGAATCCGAAGGCTGGCGGGTGCGCAAGGACGGTACGCGTTTCTGGGCCAGTGCCCTCATTGCGGCACTCCACACCGCTGACGGCGCATTCATCGGCTTCGGAAAGATCGTGCGTGACACGACCGACAAACGCCTTGCCCATGAAGCTCTGACGGAAAGCGAGCGGCGGTTCAGGCTGCTGGTGCAAGGCGTGACCGATTATTCGATTTTCATGCTGTCGCCGGAAGGGCTCGTAACGAACTGGAATCTTGGCGCGCAACGCATCAAGGGATATGAAGCGGGCGAAATTATCGGCTCGCATTTCAGGCGGTTCTATACGGCCGAAGACGCGGCGGAAGGGCTGCCTGAGCGTAGCCTGGACACCGCCGAGACCGAGGGGCGCTTCGAGACCGAGGGATGGCGGGTCAGGAAAGATGGCAGCCGGTTCTGGGCCAATGTCGTCATCGACGCGATCCGCGACGAGAGTGGAAAACTGATCGGCTTTGCCAAGATTACGCGCGATGTCACGGAACGCAAGACCGCGCAGGAAGACCTTGAAAAGGCACGCGCGGCACTGCTCCAGTCGCAAAAAATGGAGGCCCTCGGAAAGTTGACCGGCGGCGTCGCACACGACTTCAACAATGTGCTGCAGGTGTTACGCGGTAACCTGGAACTGCTCGAAGGCCGGCATGGCCGCGATGTGTGGACGAGAGCGCGTCTTAACAAGGCCATCGACGCGGTCGAGCATGGCGCGAATCTGGCGTCGCAACTGCTCGCGTTCGGGCGCCGGCAGGCGTTGCAGCCAATCGTCGTGAACCTCGCCGTCATGTTGCGTAGCATGGACGATCTGCTCAGGCGGGCATTGGGCGAAGTCATCGACGTGGAAACCGTTATTGCCGGTGGTCTGTGGAATACGCTGGTCGATCCGAACCACCTCGAGAACGTCGTATTGAACCTTGCGATCAACGCGCGCGACGCCATGCCTGAAGGCGGCAAACTGACGCTCGAGCTGTCGAACGCAATGCTCGACGATCACTACAGTGCACTCGCAGCGGACGTTCGCGAAGGGCAGTACGTGCTGCTCGCGATCACCGACACGGGGACGGGCATGCCCCCAGACGTACTTGAGCGGGCATTCGAGCCTTTTTTTTCCACCAAGCCGGAGGGACAAGGCACGGGCCTGGGCCTGAGCATGGCGTATGGCTTCATCAAGCAGAGCGGAGGCCATATCAGGATCTACAGTGAGCCAGACCATGGGACTACGATCAAGATCTATCTGCCCCGCTCAACAGAGAGCGTTGCCGATTTTGAACCTGTGGAAAGCGCTGCGCCCACCGGCGGATCCGAAACCATTCTCGTCGTCGAGGATGATCGGCGTGTGCAGACAACGGTGATCGAGACGCTCAGGCAATTGGGTTATATGGTACTGAAAGCTGACGATGCACAAAGCGCGCTCGTTATCGTGCAAAGCGGCGCACATATCGATCTTATGTTCACGGATGTCGTGATGCCTGGCAGAATGCGAAGCACCGAACTCGCGAAACTCGCAACGCGTGCGCTGCCGCATCTGAAGGTTCTTTTTACGTCGGGATATACGCAGAATGCGATCGTGCATGGTGGCCGGCTTGACCCGGGCGTGCATCTGCTAAGCAAGCCCTACAGCCGCGAGCAGCTAGCCTCCCGGATCCGTCGGCTGCTCGGCCCGGCCCGCACCCCGGACACCGGCAACGCGCCGGCTCCGCAGTCGGCGGACCGGACGGTGCACACGCCTGCCCACTCGCCAGCCGAACTCTCGATTCTTATCGTGGACGATGACGGTGCCTCGCGGGAGGCAGTGAGCGAATTGCTGACCAGCATGGGTTATGACGTGCAACAGGCCGGCAGCGCGGAACAGGCAATGCAAATATTGGCGGCGGGAAAAACGGATGTGCTTCTCACGGATATCGTGCTTCCCGGGCAGTCGGGCATCGAACTCGCGCGGACTGCGTTCGAGCGCCATCCAGGTATCAGGATCGTGTTCGCGTCCGGTGGTGAAGCCCCGCCTCCCGAAGCGCTCGACTTCGACTTCGCGTCTCTTCGCAAGCCGTTCACGGCAGAACAATTTCATTCGCTTATCGCAGCGATGCACGGACAGGACAGGCAGAAAGGAGACGAATAAGCCGGCGGCCGGCGCGCTGATAACCGTGTAGCGATGGTTGTCAATAACCGCGCATCGCGCACGAGGCTGGCGAAACTATGCACCGAGCCAGTAGGGATCGGAAGACACGTCTGTCGTCATTGGATGGGTTTCGATCGTGTAGAAACGGATACGCCGGCCGTCCGGATCCTCCATCGCAAGCAGCCAGCCGAGCGCGCCGGTCAGCACCGGCGAATGTGGAATTCCGTTCGCCTCCAGATGATCGTGCCAGTCGACGAGATCATTCCGGGTCCGAACCGAGAGCGTTATCGGATCGAGCCCGTTGCCACGTGCCGCCGCCTCGGGCGCGAGGCGCAACTCAAGATATGTACCGAGATGCTCGATCGCGACGATGTACGCGTATAGCTCGCCATTGGCATGACGGTGATCGTATTGCGCAATGCGCTGCGCACCGAGCGTGCGCGAATAGAAATCGAGGCTGCGCTCGAGATCCGAGACGCAGAACTTCAGGTGATGAATACCGGCGATCGACGGGTGACTCATGGATTGCTTCCTTTAGACAAACATCGCACAACGGCGACAAACAATCGTCAGCGCCGGGGCACAGGCATGGGACCGCCGTTCAGGGGCTTGCTCTCGACCGTTCCGGCGCCGCGCATCGCGGGACCGAGCGTCAGGAACAGCGCGGCCGCGACGCCGAACAGCACCATCGACATCGCAATCGCGACGCCATACGTGCCGGTATGGTCATGAATTGCGCCGTATGCAATGCCGCCGACTGCGATGCCGGTATAGAAGAACGCCGCGAGCCCGCCATACACGGCGCCGTAGTGCCGAAGTCCGAACAGCCGCGCGCAAAAGAACGACAGAAAATCAAGTTCCGCGCCTATGCTTAAACCGGTGAGCGACACCGCGAACAGTGCAATGCCGAGCCCCGCGCCACCAAACAGCCAGGCGAGCATACCGAGCGCGGCGAGCAGCAGCGCCCCTGCCGCGACGCGTTCGGGACGGAATGCGTCGAGCATCCCCCCGATCGCGAGCCGGCTGACCAGCACGGACACGGCGAGCGCGGACAGCAACGGTGGCGCCAGTTGCGGGGCCAATCCCTTCTCGATTACGAGCGACTGGAACTGCGACACGAAACCGAGCGAGGCGACGCTGAGTGCAAGGATCGCCGCACCGAGCAGCCAGAACGCGCGCCGTTTTGCGGCGGCGGAGAGTCGATCGCCCGACAGTGCATCGGTGTCGGCCGCGCGCGCCGCGGGCTCGCGGTTCAGCACCAGCGCGACGAACCCCGCAACGAGCACGACAATGGCGAAGAGCCGATAGCCGTCACGCCAGCCGTGGTGCGCCAGGACATACGCGATGACCGGTGGCAGGATCGTCGCGGCGATGCCTATCCCGAGCAGCGCGAATGCAAGCGCGGTCCCGCGCGAACGGATAAAGCGCGCGGAGATCGTCCGCGTGTAACTGACTGGCCCGGTCGCGCAGCCGAGCACGTTCAGCGCGAGGAACGCCACGTAGAACATCCAGAGCCGACCGTCCATCGACGACAGCCAAACGAAGCACGCGGACATCCCGATCGCCGACAGCACCGCGACGCGACGTACACCGAAGCGGTCGAGCAGCAGTCCGGCAAATGGCAGCACGAGGGCAGTCACAGGCATCGCGATCAGTGAAATCGCGGCGGCCGCCTTCGACCAGCCGAACTCGTGCTCAAGCGCACGAAAGAAGAAGCTGGATACCGGGTTGTACGCGCCGATCCCGAGTCCCAATCCGACAGCCGCGCCCAATAGATCGCGCCAGCCGGCGCGCAATTCATCGAGAAATGCTTTCACGTGTCTCCCCTGTCATCGGACGCGGGGGCATCCGCGTCGTCCGTCTCCATCCGCCGTACGCCCTCGGCAATCTTCTTCGCGCTCTTCGTCATCGCGGCCAGATGCTGGCGCGCGGCCTCGTCGGGCCGCAGCGCACTCGCAATGAAGGTGAGGTTGATGCAGCCGAGCACGCGTTCACTGAGCACGATCGGCACCGCTATCGCGCCTGTCTCGGTGGGTGCTTCGCCATACCTGTGGCCGTAGCCCTGCTCCCGCGTGCGCGCAAAGACCGCGGCGAGTTCGGCTGGCCGCGACAGCAGTTCGTTGCCCGCCTCCGGGTTGCGCGCAAGGTTCGCGAGGATCTGCTCGCGCTCGTTGTCCGGGCAGAACGCCAGATATGCGCGGCCGGTAGCCCCTTGCAGCATCGGAAAGCGCAGGCCGACCACGCCGCGATCAATCGTCAGGGGGCTCGCCTGGCGTGTGGTCTCGCGAATCCACATCGCGTCGTTCATGAACGTGCCGAGATCGACCGGCCATAGCACCTTGCGCTGCAATGCGCTCAACACGGGGCGCGCGACCTGCGTCACCCAGTCCTCGTCGGAGAACCCTTCGGCGAGCGTACGTACGAGCATCGTCAGGCAGTAGCGCTGCTGGCGCAGATTGATCGACACGTACCCGGCCGTGCGCAACGTCTCGAGAATCCGGTACAGTGCCGGCCGCGAGATACCAGTCGCGGCCGACAGTTCCGCAACGGTCGCGCCGTTGCGCACGTTCAGCGCGCGCAACACCGTGATCGTCCGCAACGGCCCGCGCATCAGGTCTGCTTTGTCGTCGGCGCTTTTAGGCGTGGTGTCTGTTTTCATCGTTACCGTCCGGTTGTCGGAAGCCTCCCGCCATTCTGAGCGCAGCAAGCGCGTCGTACGGGACGGGGAAACCCGGGGCCACCGGCCGGCGGCGGCATCGGCGCACATATCAGCGGATCAGGTCCCGGCCCGGATGCGCGCGCGGATACCGGCCCACGTATCCGATGCCATAAGCGAGAAAGCGGTCGGACGCGCTCAGATTGTCACGGCGAAAGCGCAGAGCCTCGAAGATTGGCGCGTCCTCGTTCACGAGCCGCAGCGAATAGTCGCGCGATTGCCGCAGCAAAGCCTCGATCTCCCGGGCATCCTTCGCAGCCGCGCCCACAGGTGTCGCCGTCACGAGAAAGCCCTGCGTCTCGGACATGTTGTCTCCCGGTTTTGTCGAGGTATCTCGGTGTAGGCGAGCGCGTCGTGCGGACTCAGCCGCCGAGCGTGTCGCGATAGTCGCCCGGCCGACGCCGCGACTCGGCAATGCCGACGCCGAGACAACCAACGCGGTCGATCTCCGCGCGAATCCGATCACCCGGCTTCAGGAACTGGCCGATCGACGCGCCTGAGCCCGCACACGACCCGGTAAATACCAGGTCGCCGGGTTCGAGCGTGATAAAGCGGCTGATCGTCGCGACTTGCTCGTAGACCGAATACAGCATGTCCGACGTGCAGCCATCCTGCTTGATCTCGTCATTCACGTATAGGCGCATCCGCAACGTCTGCGGATCGCCGACGCACGCGGCCGGCACGAGCACCGGCCCGATCGGGGCCATCCCGTCCTGCGACTTCGCCCGCACCAGATCGACGCCGATCGCCGAGCCGCGATCGAGCAGATCGCGGCAGGTCAGATCGACGCCGATCGTGTAGCCGGCGATAGCACGCCGTGCCGATTCGAGATCCCCGTCGGTCAGCGTCGCACCGATCGCGACCACCAGCTCGATCTCCCAGTCGAATTCCTCGGTACCGGGTGGAATCGCGATCGCGTCGCCGGGTCCGACGATCGACGTCGTCGGCGGGCGCAGAAACATCGGCATCTTCGGCCAGCGCTCGGCAGGCAGATTGAACTCCCGCAGATGGTCCCGGTAGACTGCGCCCACGCAAACGAGCTTGTTCGGATACCGGATCGGTGTCAGTACGACCGCATCGGCAGCAGACACGTAAGCAGATGACGATGCGCCGAGCTTCTCACAGCGCTCCGCGAGCGCCTCGATTCGCCGATACGCGTCGTGCCAGCCATCCATCAATTGGCGCAGGCTGCATGCGAAATCGACGGTATCGAGCCTGTCCAGGCGGAAGTACCCATGCGGCAATGCGATTGCCGCGCGTTCGCCGTCGGGGGTCTTCAAATTGGCCAGCGCGAAATTCATGACTCGGATTCCTCGGGATGAGTGGTGACGATGCGTCAGCGTGCTTTCACTGTATGAAATGCGTGACGGACGCGGCAAGCGAATTGCGGATTCTGTCCGGTAGCCGGATAACGGCCCGATTCCTAAATCCCGACATAGCGTCCGGGCCGATGGTTGAGCGCAACGACCAGATTCAGTGCAACCGCACCAATGACCGACAGCCCGACGATCGCCGGCGAAACAACGAACAGTGCGGCGACGACAACCGATACGTCGACGATCATCTGCAGGCAGCCCGCCCGAATGCCGTGTCGTTCCTGCAAATACAGCGCGACCACGTTGACGCCGCCGAGGCTCGCCTGATGCCGGAACAGCACGACGAAGCCGGTGCCCATCGTGAGGCCACCCGCGACCGCCGCGTAAAGCCGGTCGAGCCGATCGTAGTGCACGAGATGCGGTTGCAGCGTCGAGAACGCCGCAACGAGCAAAACCGCGAGGAGCGTCTTCACACGGAACGGTCGTGGCATCCAGCGGAACGACAGGTAGCAGAACGGCGCGTTGACGACGAGATACGCGGCGCCGAACGGCACGCGAAACGCGTAGTGGATCAGAAACGCGAAGCCCGCAGTGCCGCCTGTCAGCAGCCCTGTATGACCGTACATGCCGACGCCCGCCGAAACCAGCAGTGCGCCGATCAATAGTCCAAGCGCATCCTCATGCGGACGATGGCCGATTGGCCCATCATCGGCATGCTCGGTCGGTCGCGTCAGGCCGGTGTTCATCACGCACGGATTACTGAAGTACGTGAATCACGAGCGCGTTCCTGACCGAAGCCACACCAGGCACACTTTGCGCGGCACGCGTCGCGACGTCGATCTGCGACTGGTCCGGTACGGATCCTTCCAGTACCACCGCTCCGTCGTGCGCACGCACATCGATATTGAGCACGTCGAGTCCTCGTGTCTTCGCGAGCGCGCGCCGCACACTCTTCTGCAGCGCGCGGTCCGCCGCGCGCACTGCCTTGATGCTCGATGCGGGCTTCGCCGTACTCGACGCACCGGCGTCGATGGGCTGTGCGTATGCATTCGTGGCCAGTAGCAACACAAGCATGCCGAGCGTCGCAATTCGTTTTGTGATGGTTTTCATCGTTTTTTCCTGTTCGATTCGCCCCGTGGGAGTCGGCCCGCCGATGCCGCTGCTAAAACAGCGTTCTCAGTCCGATCCGCACCGCGGTTTCGTGCCCGTTCGACGACGCCGGCAGTGTCAGGAACGCCGCATGGGCGCCGCCGTTCACGCTCTGATACGACGCGCTCACATAAACATCGGTCTTCTTCGACAGGAAGTAGTCGACGACCGCGGCGACGTCGTGCCATGTGGACGGCGACAGTCGCGTCAGTGAATAGCCGATGCTTGCGACCCAAAACGGGTTGATCTGATAGACCTCGCTGACCTCGTAGCTGCTCAGCGTCGCCGACGCAAGCGGCGATGAGATTTTCGTCGCGGTGAACAGCGCGCGCGTGGACGACGGTCCGAGCGTGATACTGCCGGCGGCCTCGATATTGCGCATCGACCGTGCGACAAATGCGCCAGCAGGAAACGCCGTACCCAATGATTGGCCGATCTGTGCAACCGGGCTCAACGACATGTCGTGCACGTCGTTGAACGCAACGGCCGCCGCGAAAATCCCGCCGCTGTATCGCGCGCCCGCCGCGATCACATTGCCGTTGCCGTTGCCGATGCCCGACGGGCCCGGGCCGAACGCATACAGCACGCCCGCATTGACGCCCGGGAGCGGGCTCACCGTGTACTTGACGGCGTTGTTGATCCGCAGCGACCCGCCGAGATGGTCGTAATCACCCGGATGGAAACCGTACGCGCCGAGCCTCGAACCGATCGAGAACAGCGTGATGTAGTCCCAGACGAAGTCGTACTGCCGGCCGAATGTCAGCGAGCCCCAGGTCGGGTGCGTGAGCCCGGCGAATGCCTGGCGCCCGAATATCAGCCCGCTTTGCGAGTCCGCGCCGGTGTTCAGGGAGAAGCCGTTCTCGAGTGTGAATACCGCGTGAAGGCCGCCGCCGAGATCCTCGCTGCCTCGTAGCCCGAAACGGCTTGGCTGGATGATGCCATCGTTCGCGACGACGTTGCTTTTGCCGCCGGCATTCGACACCCACGTGAGTCCGGTGTCAATCAGGCCATACAACGTCACCGAACTTTGTGCATGAGCTGCAGACGACAACAACAACGCTGCGGACAGCGCGAAATATCTCCTCATCAGGGGTCTCCGTGATTGCTTTTTTTATGGACTGCTGTTGTGTGCAGTCTGTGTGCTTTCAATCTACGGGCCCGCGACTACCGCATCAATGCGAATTCCGCATTTGTCCGATAGCCGGACATCGCGAGGATCTATCGGAGCATGCGTCGGCAGGAGACATCTCTCCGACCATGTCGCCCACGAGCGCGTCGGGATAGACGAACTTCCGGCACCAGCCGGCGATCAGCGACTTCGACAGAACGCCTTGGAAGGAATACGAGGATACCTGCTGTACTTGACTGCTTCCGGCAGAACTCACTTGTTCTTTTCCCGATCAGTGAGCGTGATGGCGCAGCTTGCACGACTCGTCGCGAAGTCACCGAATTCTTCTTTTATCGAGGGGCGACGGAATTCGACGTTATCTGGGCGCGACATTGTCAGAAGTAGTTGCTGTCACCTGCTGCAGGCGCCCTTCCGGATATGACGAGGACGGAACATTTCACACTCGCCAAATCCGCATCTGGTGCCGTCAGTACCCCACATCGCCACCCGCCGACGACGCCCGCTTCTTCCTGATCTGGACATGCTTGCGATTTCGCCACTGTGGTTCGTGCGTGCGGATAAACGCTTCAGTTGCTTCACGAAACGTCACATTGGCATCCGGCGATATGTCCAGCAGTTGTCTGCGCTGCTGCTCACGTCGCGCAACGATGGGATCGATCAGATCTCTAACCATGTCACGGTACCCTGCGACCGGTTTCCGTGCCTCGCCCAGAGAAACACGCGAGAGCGGACCGAGCCCCATCTTTCGCATGCGGCCGTTCAGTTTGAACCGGAACACCGATGATCGCGCAACCTTTATGACTTGCGTAGCTCGTTCGTACATGGCGGTTACGCCGTGCCACATCTTATTAACAGCGAAGTGATCGATCGGAGTCTGGACGGCCACATGCGGGAACTTACGAGGCTACGCAGTTTGGCGCTGCCCTCATAGCAACCTTGCAATCGTCGATCAAGAAGAGAATCGTTAAATTGAGTTTTGATGAACGGATCGGGGGACCGTCAGGAGCAGAATTTGTGGTCGATAAAATGCAGTAACGAAAAGTAAAAATAAAATATTATAAAAACAATGGTGACGTTAGACCAAAATACGCGTGGATCAAATTTCTTCCTGGGGTATTGCAGATAGGATCTTACATATAGCCAAATAGAGTAGGCCATCATTAGACCCTGAGTAAGAGCCTGTACGACCAGGACGACTCCAAGAAGAAAATCTGGCACAAATTTTCTATAGTAAAACGGCACTGCTGGACAAGTATATGCATCTCCAAATGTCCAGATTAAGGCAGTTAGAAGTAATACCCCTGTTGCCTTTAAGTTAATGTCTTTTAATCTCATGATCTGAAAACAAGGACATCTCTCCATTTCTCTTGTTAAAAATTACTCAAAAATTATCTGGGCAGCTAACAGCTTCAGTATTTCCACGCCGCTCCAGACAGAGAGATTTACAGTTGCCCGTCACAAAACTCTCATAACATGCAAATTTTATGAGTTTTATATCACAAAATGAAATTATAATGGCATGAGTCCTAGCGTCAAGAGAAAATCCTAAGCTGGAATGCGGGAGGATTTTTATGCAATGCAAATAGATGGAACATGGTTCGCCGCCAGTGCGAACTATGGGGCGATAACAAGGCTGCCTGCTCGAAAACCAGACGCGGGACGACCCAGTTATTCCTTGACGGCCCCACCGGAGTGACTCCGTCGATAAAATTCATGAAATGCAATAAAATTGCAAATTATGAAAATATCAAATAAAAGCACTTTGATGCTGAATTTTACGAAGCAGGATTTCTCTCAGTAGCCGAGCGATGGCGCTGCGGTTTACTTTCCTGCGACCGGTGCCGGTACCGGTCGCGGTCATCGATGACGTCAATGGCGAGCTGGTCAATCTATACGACGTCGTGCAGCACCACCTCGAGTAATTCGTTCGCCAGTTCAAATAGGTAATTAGCAGCCGCCAGGTATTCAAGCGACAGCAGACGACGCGGCCAGAGAGCAGCGGCTACGTGCCTGGTTACCTTCGCCTGCGCAACACGCTCTGAGACAACGGCTGACTGGATCGGCGGTCTTTGCGATGCGCTCGAATTCATCGGCGGCGTGCCAGAGTTGATCGTGCCCGACAACTGCCCGCTGCGTAGACCATCACCGCCTCATCGGTTCCGATACCCGATCGTTGGCGATGCGATTCAGCTATGGCGAACCACCCCGGAACACATGACGATCATTCGCCAAAATTTTGTCCTTGATCGCCTGATATCCGAAATCAGCTAGGCCAGCGGACGCGGCGACTCGCTCGTGCGCGTGCCGTCGAGAAACTCTTCTGCATCGACTTTCGACGGATCTTCGATCAGTGCCTTGACCGGCGTGCCCGCAAGCGAGCGTTCGAGAATCTCGACCAGCGACACGGCGATTTGCGGCCCGCTCCACTGCCCGTCAGGCTGGTACCACTTCCGGCTCCAGTTCATCGCGCCCATGATCATGAAGATGGCGAGTTTCGGATTGCACGGCACGATGCTGCCGTCCGCAATGCCTTCGCTGACCAGCTCGCGAAGACCATGTTCGAACTTGTCCCGCCGCTTGACGATCGCGCGCATATGCGCGGGCTTCATCGCGTTTTCTTCGAGCAGCACGACGTAGCTGCCGTCTTCGCCGAGCATCAGATCCACGTAGCGCCTGAGTGTCATCACGAGCTTCTGCAGGCCGTTACCGTTGCTCGCCCGCGCCTGGGTGAGAATTTCGACGGCGCTGTTCATCGCCGAATCGTGGCAGAAGTACAGCAGTTCTTCCTTGCTCGGTACATAGGTGTAGAGCGCCGCCTTAGTGACGCCGAGCTTCTTGGCAATCTCAGCGAGAGACGTTCCGTGATACCCACGCCTGTTGAACGACGCAGCTGCTTCGCGTAGAAGCACGTCGCGCTTGCGATCGAACTGTTCGTTCGCGCCAAGCACCGCATTTTTCCAGGTGCTCATTGTGCTGCTCCAATCGTCAAAGAAAATGCCTTCATACTTGCTGACGCCTTACTGAAATAATCTGAGCGCGCAAACCGCGTCATCGATTCACTGTATTGTCGAGCACGCGCAGTCCCCTGATCAGCGCACCGGAATTCTAACCTATCAGTAGGTCCATCACCCAGCAGGTCAATTAGCTACTACACTGAAATTTCCCCCCACCTTCCTGCGCCAGGACGCCACGCTCATGCCAGAACCCATCTCCGTATCGAAGCTTCGGCCCATTGTGGCCGTCGTCACCGGCGGCACGGCCGGAATCGGCCGTGCGTGTGCCAACGCGTTGCTCGCAGCCGGCGCGGCCGGGGTGCTTCTGAACGGCCGCAACGCGGAGCGTGCGAACCTCGCGCGCACGGAATTGCAATCCACCTACCCTCGTGCGCAAATCGCCATCTCCCTCGGCGACGCCGCGCAGCCCGCCGTTGCCGAACGCATCATGGCCGATGCAATCGCCGCGTTCGGGCGTATCGATCTGCTGGTCAACTCGACGGGCGGCAACGATCTGCCGAGGCTGTTGCATCAGACGCCGCTCGAAGCGATTCCCGGCATTTTGGAACGCTGTCTGTTCGCGCAACTGCTTTGCAGTCGCGCGGCGCTCACGCATATGCGGGAAGCCAAGCGCGGCGCGATCATCAACATCGCATCCGATGCGGCCAAGCTGCCGACGCCCGGCGAGAGCCTGATCGGCGCGGCCATGGCCGGCATCGTCATGTTCACGCGCGGACTCGCCATCGAGGCGAAACACGACGGCATTCGTGCAAACGTTGTGACACCATCGCTCACAGGGGGCACCGAGCATTACGAGAAAATCATGGCCGACCCGTTCGCGGGCAAGCTGTTCAGCAAGGCCGCGCAGATGGCCAAACTCGGGCTAGTCGACAAGGACGAAATCGCGGAACTCGTGGTCTTTCTCGCGTCGCCTGCCGCTGCCAAAATCACCGGGCAGGCGATCAGTATCACGGGCGGCATCTCAGCCGTTTAGGCGCCGCCGAATCATCGGGCGCTCGCGCCTGCCGTGCCTGGAGCGCGTCCATCAGGAACGAAATCGGGGCGCACGTCGCGAGCGAAACGCGTTCAGTCCTTCGGTGACGTCGTCTTCCAGCAGGCCGGCCGGCACGGTCACTTCTTCGAGCATCAAACCTGTCTCCAAGGTGCCCTCCAGTCCTTCGATTGCGAGTCGTTTCATCGTCGCGATCCCGATGCGGCTGCGCGTCGCGAGCTTGCCGCAATAGTCGAGCGCCACTTCGAGCAGCCGCTCAGGCTCGACAACCTGATTGACGATGCCCCAGTCGAGCGCGGTCTGCGCATCGAGCCAGCGCGCGGAATAGAACAGGTCGAGAGCGCGCCGTAAACCGATCAGGCGCGGCAGCCGCTGGCTCGCACCGAACCCCGGCAGCAGTCCATATTGCGCATGTTGGTCGCCAAAACGCGCATCCGCCGCGGCGATCACGACATCGCACGCCAGCATCAGTTCGAAGCCACCCGCCAGCGCCAGCCCCTGACACGCCGCGACCACGGGGCGGTGACAATGCGCAATCCGGTTCATGACGCGATGCGCCGTGCTGATGAATGCCTGCATCTTCGCGAGTTCCGTGCGCAACTCGAGCACTTCCGCGAGATCCGCGCCAGTGCAGAAGTTCTTGCCCTGCGCGCAAATCAGGATTGCGTGCACGCTCGAATCGGACGAGTCAAAATCATCGAGCGCTACTTCGAGGCCGGCGAACACCGCCAGCGAGAGACAGTTGAATTTCTCCACTCGTGCCAGTTCGATCACGCCTACGTCGCCCGCTCGGCTCGCCACGACCCCATTCGGCTCCATCGTTCCTCCATGGACATGCGTTGACATGTCGATCCGCCTCGCTCGTCTTGCACATTGTCGAGGGCGGCTGTCGATGAACAGAGGGTATCGATCGGACACCCTGCATGTCAACTGGTTATCAACTGACCTGACCGTCTGGTCAGCCTATGGAAAGCAAGGTTAGATCTCATTCGCTGTACGCGATTCACGGGTACGGGTTTTCGCTGAGCCCGAATGAATTTCGCCAGTCTGCATGCTCAAGCAATGACCATATTCGGCCCGGATTTTTTTCCGAAATCAATCATCTCTATTCCAAACTAACCACGCGGTCAGTCTGTTGACACACTGGTTAGCTTGGCGTTAATCTGAAAATAAGTCTACGTCGTCAGCAGTCGAAATGCGCTTCCGGAGACGGTTGCTTCGGGGAGCAGCAGCGTTCGGGTACCTGTCGTTGGCGTCGCAGGTTAGCGCCGCAAAAAATCACAAGATCAGGAGACACACGATGACCGTTTCTTGCTTCTCGCCGCTTCGCGTTGCGCTGGCCGCTATTGCCAGTGCAGTGTGCGTGTGCAGCATGACCTCTGCGATGGCCGCCGATACGGTGAAGATCGGCTTCACTGGGCCTTCGTCGGGCGCGATGTCGCTATTGGGCCAAGGGGTACGCGATGGTGTCCAGGTCTACGTCGACTATGTCAACGACCAGGGCGGCGTGAATGGCCGCAAGCTCGAACTGGTCGCCGAGGACGACGGTTATGAGCCGATGCGTTCGCTTGCGGGCGCGAAGAAGCTCTCCGAACAGGACCACGTCGTCGCGCTCGTCGCGCCGACCGGCACACCCGGTACAGCCGCAATGCTGCCCTACGTGCAGGAACGCCGACTGCCGCTAATCGCGCCCTATGCGTTCAGCCACAAACTCACTACACCGGTTCAGAAATACGTGTTTACGTCGTTGCCCGAGGTGCGCTTGCAGGCCGACCTGCTCGGCACCTACCTGGTGAAGACCCTGAAGCACGACAAGATCGCGGTGATTTACCAGAACGATGACTTCGGGCAGGACGCGCTCGCAGGGTTCGACGCGCGAATGCAGAAGCTGAGCGTCAAGGAAACGAAGCTGCCGTTCGATCGCGGCACGACAAATTTCAGCGGCGTGGTCGCACAGGCCAAGGAGTCCGGTGCCACCGATGTCGTGTTTTTCGGCATTCCCCGCGACGCGGCGCTCGTCATACGGGAAGCGAGCAAGATGGGCTGGAAGCCGCAATTCAGCGGTCACAACGCGCTCGGCGATCCGCAGACATTCCAGCTCGCCGGCCAGGCACTCGTGAACGGTGCGATCGCTGTCGCAGTGATGGAGCCGCTTGACTCGAAGAAACCCGCCGTGCAGGAATTTATCGCACGGCAGAAGAAGTACCTGCCGAAATCGCCGCCAACCACCTACAGCATGCACGGCTACACCGCCGCGATGATCTTCGTCGAGGCGCTCAAGCATGTACAGGGTGAACCAACCGGCGACAAGATCGCTACCGCGCTGGAACAGATGAAGAATTTCGACACGGGTTTAATGGCGCCGCTGACGTTCTCGCCGACCAATCATGCCGGCAGCAACGCGGTCGCCTTCATGCGCGCCGAGAACGGCAAATGGGTGGTCAACACCGACTGGATGCAGGCCGAATGACCGCTGACAAACGATCCACGCTGCGCGATGCGCTCAGTGCCGTCCACGATGGCATGAGCGTGGCGCTTGGCGGCATGACGCTGTACCGGCGGCCGGTCGCCGCGGCGCTCGGCATCGCGGCAGCGAAGCGCCGCGATCTGGAGCTGATCACGCTGACCGGCGGTATTGAAACCGATCTCCTGATCGGTGCGAACTGCGTGCGACGCTTGCGAAGCTGCTATACCGGACTCGAAGTGGTCGGCTTCGCACCGCACTTCACGCGCGCGGTACAGAACGGCACGCTCGAACTCCTCGAGGAGACCGAATACACGCTCAGCTATGCGCTCCAGGCAGCGGTGATGCGTGTGCCGTTCCTGCCGATGCGCGGTGCGATCGCGCGTACCGATATCCCGAAGGTCCGCGCCGACCTGACGGCTTTCCACTGCCCTTTAACGGGCGAGTCTCTGTTCGCCGTTCCGGCGCTGCGCGTCGACGTCGCGATTTTGCACGCGAGCGCGGCCGACCGCCACGGCAACTGCAATCTGCAAGGTCAGCTTGCGCTCGACCGGCATCTGCCGGCTGCCGCTGCCGTGACCATCGTCACGGCCGAGCGGATCGTAGAAACCGGCGAACTGTTAGCGATGCAAGGCGGCATTCAGGTGGCGGGCGTTTTCGTCACGCACGTCGTCGAAGCATCGGGCGGCAGTCTGCCGACGTCCTGCCTGCCCGATCGCAAGCTCGATCTCGCCGCGGTGCTCGACTATGCCGACGCCGCGAACGACGCGGCCGCGTGGCCACGCTGGCTCGACCACGCCATGGGAGCGTTTGCATGACCGCGACGTCGCTTACCCACCTGCAGCGCCGTAAAGCTGACCAGATCGTCGTATGCATGGCGCGAATGGTCGAGGATGGCGATTTTCTCGCCGAAGGTATTGGCACGTTTATGTCGACATCCGCGTACATGCTCGCCAAGCACATGCATGCGCCCAGTTGCACGAGCCTCTGCCCCAACGGCAACACGTTGACGCAGGGCACACGCACGCTGACGCTCGGCCACGACGAGTTCGACACGGTGCCGCGTGCGTCGCTATGGCTCGACTATTTACAGATCAATCTGCACTACATGCCCGGCATCTTCCTGTCCGGCAAACGCTGGACAGAGTTCATGCGGCCCGCGCAGATCGACGCTCGCGGCGCGACGAACAACGTGACGATCGGCTCGCATGCCACCCCGCGCGTACGTCTTCCCGGCTCCGCCGGCATTCCGGATGCATCGACCGCCGCGCGATGCTTCTACTACTACGCGCCGCGCCATACGCGCCAGGTGTTCGTAGACACGCTCGATTTCATCAGCGGCGCAGGCAATGCAGACACCGGCGGCACGCCCGATATGACGATCACCGTGGTGAGCGATCTCGGCGTGCTGATCACGGGGGCGTCGGGGCGCTTCGAAGTCGCTCAGCTCCACGACGGCGTGACTCGCGAGGAAATCGAAACGAATACAGGTTTCACGCTCGGCTGGCGAAACAACGTGCGTACCAGCGAGCCACCGAACGACGCGGAATTGCATCTGCTCAACGAGGTGATCGATCCGCAAGGTCTGCGCTACCTCGAAATGCTGAGCGGCGGCGCGCGCAGAGAGCGCCTGCGCGAACTCGCCGCGTCGGCTGCGGCGGCAACCCACACAAGAGGGCGGGAAACTTCATGAACGCGGCGCTCATCATCGGTGGTCTCGCATCCGGCAGCCTCTATGCGTTGATCGGCATTGCGGTCGTACTGGTGCTGCAGGGCACCGACGTGCCCAATTTCGCGCAAGGCGAAATGGCGATGTTTTCGACCTTCGTCGCCTACACAATGCTGAACACGTACGCGCTGTCGTGGTGGATCGCGTTGCCCGCCGCAATCATATTCGCGATCCTGCAAGGGATCGTCGTGCAGCAACTGATCATCCGGCCTTTACTCGGTGCACCGATTCTCAACGCCGTGGTTGCAACGCTCGGGCTGAACATGGCGCTGCACAGCATCGCGGGCATGATCTGGGGCAATCTGACCAATGTGTTCACAAGTCCGGTAGCCGATTTTCCGATGCTGCAGGTGTTCGGCGTCAACGTCTCGCCGGACAGCGCGTTGACGATTCTCGTGTCGGTCGCGATGATCGTCATCTTCACGCTGATTCTGCGTCATACCCGCGCCGGGATTGCGTTGCGAGCGGCAAGCCAGAACCAGTCGGTCGCCAGGCTGATGGGCATCTCGGTGAGCCGTTCGTTCGCGGTCGCATGGGCGATGGGCAGCGTCGCGGGGCTGGTCGCCGGCATCCTGGTCGCGCCAATCCTGTTCCTCGATGTCAACATGATGGCGCCGCTGCTCATCAAAGGCTTCGCGGGCGCGGTACTGGGAGGACTGAGCAGCTTGCCGGGCGTGTTCGTCGGCGGCCTCGTGCTCGGCGTGATGGAGAACCTGCTCGGCGCGTACGTGTCCGGATCGTTCGGCGACGCCCTCTCCTTCGCGCTGATCATCGTCGTGCTACTGGTCGCGCCGGCCGGCATCTTCGGCCGCACCCGGTCGACCAAGCTGTGAGGGCCGCGCCATGTCAGTGATCAACCGGATCACCGCGGGACGCTCCACGCCGGGCGTGCGTCTGAAGCAGAGTCGCGATCAGTGGTTTCTCGCTGGCTTCGTCGTGCTGTACGTGGGCATAGCGCTCTTCAGCGGCGGCTATGTCGTCTATCTGCTGAACCTGACCGGCATCTTCGCGCTCGTCGCGATCGGCCTGACGATTCTCTCGGGATTCTCGGGCCAGTCGAGCCTGGGCCATGCGGGCTTCTTCGCGATCGGGGCCTATGCGTCGGCGATCATCACCCAGCGGTACGGCGTGCCATTCTGGGTCGCGATTCCGCTGGCCGGCGCGATCGCGACCGTGATCGGCGCGTTGATCGCGCTGCCCGCGCTGCGCTTGAAGGATCTCTATCTGGCGATCGCCACGCTCGGTTTCGGCATCGTCACGCAGAAGACGATTTTCGAATGGCGCTCGCTGACGGGCGGCGGCGGCGGCCTGCAGGTTCCGGCGCCCGAATTCTTCGGCATTCCGGTGGCCGACGGTAGCCGTTTCGCGTGGGCGATCGCGATCACGCTGGCGGTGGGCACGTGGGCCGCGTTCCAGCTCGCGTCGGGCCGTACGGGCCGCGCGCTTTCGATGCTGCGCGAAAACCCGACCGCCGCGGCGTGCATCGGCATTCGCGTCGCCCGCTACAAGGTGATCGCATTCGCGCTAAGCGCGTTCTATACCGCCGTCGGCGGCGGTCTCTATGCCAACGTGCTGCGCTATCTGAACCCCGAAAGTTTCGACATGAACATGTCGATCATGTTTCTCGCGATGATCGTGATCGGCGGCATGGGCAGCGTGCGCGGCGCCCTGCTCGGCGCAGCGTTCTACGTTGTGGTGCCGGAAGCGTTCCGAGGCTTCAAGGACGCACCTGGGCTCGTGTTCGGCATCTCGCTGATGCTCGTCGTGATCCTGCTGCCCGGTGGCCTGAACAGCCTGCTCGGCAAGCGCGCAAGGGGGCGGCCATGAAGCCGCATGGCGCGCTGGCGGTCCGCTCGCTCTCGGTGCGCTTCGGTGGCGTGCACGCGTTGGAGAACGTATCGCTGAGCGTCGCGCCAGGTACGATTGTCGGCCTGATCGGTCCGAACGGCGCGGGCAAGAGCACGCTGCTCAATTGCATCTCCGGGATATCGCGGCCGACTGCCGGCACGATCGAGCTCGGCGGCGAAAGTGTCGTCGGCAAACGGCCCGACCAGATCGCCGGGATGGGCTTGGGGCGCGTATTCCAACACCCGCAGCTGATTCCGGAATTGAGCGTGCTGGAGAATCTGATGGTCGCGCACCATCGGCGCCTGGGTTATTCGGTGATCGGCGAGATGATCGGGTTACCCAGCGTGCGTCGTGCCGAGGAACAGGCGCGTCACGAAGCGATGCAGGTGGCGACCCGCGTTGGTCTCGCGGCGAGTGTCGACATGATGACCGGCAGCCTGCCGTACGGGCATCGCAAGCTGATCGAGCTGGGGCGAGTGATCCTGATGGGCGCGACGCAGTTGCTGCTCGACGAGCCGATCGCGGGTCTCAACGAAGCGGAGATCGAACACCTCGGTCAAGTCGTGCTGGAATTACGGCGCGAGCAAGGACTCTCCGTGCTGCTCGTCGAACACAACATGGGCCTCGTGCGGCGGCTGTGCGATCGCGCGTTCGTACTCGATGCGGGGAGCACGATCGCCGAAGGCACGCCCGACGAAGTGCTCAACGATCCGCGCGTGCTGCTCGCATATCTCGGCGAGGTACCCACGGATGCTTGAAGTCGACGACCTGAGCGTCAGCTACGGACCGGTGCGCGCCTTGAGCAACGTGTCGCTCAAGGTCGAGCGCGGCCAGTTGGTGGGCATTCTCGGCGCGAACGGCGCCGGCAAGACAAGCCTGTTACGCACGATCAGCGGTCTCGTACGGGCGAAAAGCGGCACGATCCGTTTCGACGGCAGCGACATCGGCAAAACCGGGCCCGAACGCATCGTGCGCATGGGCATCGCGCATGTGCCGGAAGGACGCGGCATGTTTCCCGATCTGACTGTGCGCGAGAATCTGCTCGCCGGTGCACATACGCGGCGGCGGCGCGGCGAAATCGCCGATGACTACGCGAAGATGCTGGCGATGTTCCCGTCGCTCGCGCGTCGCGAGAAACAGGACAGCTCGACGTTGTCGGGCGGAGAACAGCAGATGCTCGCGATTGCGCGCGCGATGATGTCGCGCCCTCGCCTGCTGCTCGCCGACGAGGTGAGCCTCGGTCTCGCTCCCGTCATCACCAAACAGGTTTTCGCCCATCTTCAGAGCTTGCGCGATGCAGGTATCACGGTCGTGGTGGTCGAGCAGAACGCGCATCTGCTGTTGAAGATGGCCGACCATGTGTACGTGCTCAGACATGGACGCGTCGAGCTGCAAGGCAGCGCGCAGGCCATGTCGTCCCATCCGGAACTGACCAAAGCCTATATGGGCGAGTAGACGAGGAGCGAGACACAATGCAGGACTACGCGCTGGAAGACCACACGATGGGTCGCGTGATTGCCGAAAAGGCCAAACGCATCCCGCAGAAGACGTTTCTGATCTGGAAAGACCAGAAGACCACCTACGGCGAACTGGAAACCATCACCAATCGCTATGCGAACGGCTTTGCAGCGCTAGGCTTCAAGCATGGCGACCACGTCGCGATCATGCTACCGAACTGTCCGGAATTCTTCTGGACCGTATGGGGTTTGAACAAGCTCGGCGCCGTCGCCGTGCCGATCAATACAGCGGCAAAAGGTGAGTTGCTGCGCTATTTTCTGGAGAAATCCGACGCGACCGCGTTTATTGTCGACGAAGAATGGAACGATCGGATCGCAGCGGTTCGCGACCAACTGCCGCTCGTCAGGCGCTATTACATTCACGGGCAGAATACGTTCCGCTGGATCACGTCGAACGACACGAGCAGCGTGCATCCGCTGTCGTCAGTCGAATCCGACGACACATCGCAACCGCCACCCGATCGTGTCTCGTACGACGATACGCAACTGATCATGTTCACTTCGGGCACGACGGGGCCGTCTAAAGGTGTGCAGTGTCCGCACTCGCAAGGCCACGCCGTGGGACGCGCGTTGGCGCTGAATTTCGGCTATCGCGATGACGACGTGCTGTACACCTGTCTGCCGCTCTTTCACGGCAACGCCGCGTATTACTCCGTGTACGCCGCGCTCTGGGCCGACGCCGCAATTGCGCTCGCGCCGCGCTTTTCGGCAACGCGTTTCTGGGACGACATCCGCAGCACCGGAGCGACCCAATTCAACACGCTCGGCGCGATGACGAACATCATCTGGAAGTTGCCCCCGGGTCCGCATGAACGCGAAACCAGGCTGCGTCTTTGCATGGCGGTGCCCGTGCCCAAGGAAATCTACAAGGAATTTCAGGAGCGTTTCGGCGTTACGTTGACTTCGGTGTTCGCGATGACGGAAAACTTTGCGATGACCACTTTCACGCCTGACGATCCTGCGGAAAAAGCCGGTTCAGCCGGTAAGCCACGTGGCGAGTGCGAGCTGCGCATCGTCGACGACGAGGGCCGCGACCTGCCGCCGCGTGGAGTAGGCGAAATCTACATGCGGCCGTTAAAGCCGGGCAGCATGATGAAAGGCTACTACAAGATGCCGAAGGAAACCGCCAGGGAATTCGACGACGGCTGGTTCAAGACCGGCGATCGTGGCTACCTCGACGAAGACGGATACCTGTACTTCATGGACCGGAAAAAGGAAGCTATCCGCCGGCGCGGTGAAAACATTTCCGCCTACGAGGTCGAGCTCATTCTGTGCCGGCATCCGGCAATCCACGAAGTCGCGGCGATCCCCGTCGCGTCCGAACTGAGCGAGGACGACGTGATGGTGTACGTCGTGCTAAAACCCGGCGAGTCGATGACCCACGCGGATGTGGTCAACTTCAGCAGCGAGCATATGAGCTATTTCATGGTGCCGCGCTTCGTCGAGTTTGTCGAAAAACTTCCAAAGACCGCAAGCGAAAAGCTCGAGAAATACAAGCTCAAACTCGATGCGCAGGAGCGCCGCGCGCAGCTTTGGGATCGGGAGAAGGAAGGGATCGTGGTGAAGCGCTGATCGTTTCCGATGCTTGCCATATATAAAAAAGAGCGGCGATGTTTTCACATCGCCGCTCTTTCATTACCACTCTCGCGCCATCGGAACATCTGGCGCTAACGCCCGAGCATTCGCTTCGCCAATCGCAGATGCGGCGCGTCCAGCATCTTGCCGTTCATCGATGCGACACCGCCTTGCGCATGCTCCATCGCGTCGATGACTGCCCTCGCCCATTCGAGTTCTTCCGGCGTCGATGAGAAGACGTCGTTGATGACCGCCACCTGATCCGGATGAATTGCCGCCTTCGCGGTGAAGCCGTCTGCGCGAGCCTCGACGGCTTCGGCGGCCAGCGCATCGTGATCCTTGAAATTCACGAATACCGTATCGATCGGCACGCACTGCGTCGCGGCCGCCGCCATCAGCATAAGATTGCGCGCGAGCAGAAAAGGCGCGCGGTATGCGCCGTCCTTCGCGCGATTGTCCGCGATACCGAGATCGGCTGACAGGTCTTCACCGCCCCACATCATTGCGTGCAGTCGGGGCATGGGCACGCGGAACTCCGAAAGCGCGAGCACGGACGCGGCGGTCTCGGTCACGATGCCGCAGATTTTGAGCGAAGCTTGCGGATCGATCGCATCGAGCGATGCGCTCACGCGCCGGACGTCGTCGACACCGCATGCTTTCGGCAACACAACGCCCGCGATCGCACAGACCGGCAGCGCCTCGATATCGTCTGCGTGATAACTGGTCGTCAATGCGTTGATGCGAATCCACAGGCGTTCGCGCGGTACGCGCACGGCGCTCAACGCGTCGCGGGTGACGGTGCGTGCCGTCGCCTTCGCTTGCGGCGCCACGGCGTCTTCCCAATCGAAGATAAGCGCATGCGCGGCGCCTTGCAGCGCACGTTCGATCTTGCGCGCACTATCGCCGGGCACGAACAGCCACGAGGCGGCGCTCATGACGGTTTGCGATGCATGAACGCGGCACGCGTGCAGCGTGCGACCTCGACATCGTCCTGATTGAACGCCGTATGCCTGAACTCTACGATGCCCGCGCCGGGACGCGACTTGCTCGAGCGCAACGACGTCACCTCGGTAACGACATGAATCGAATCGCCATGAAACACGGGGGCGGGAAACGATACGTCGGTCATGCCGAGATTGGCGATCGTCGTGCGCAAGGTCGTCTCCGATACCGAAATGCCGATCATCAGGCCGAGCGTGAACAGGCTGTTGACGATCGGCTTGCCGAACTCGGTCGACGCGGCGAAATGCGCATCGATATGCAACGGCTGCGGATTGAGCGTCATGTTCGAGAACTGCATGTTGTCCCACTCGGTGACGGTGCGTGTCAACGCGTGCTCGAAACGCATGCCAACCTCAAATTCCTCGAAATAGAGTCCGCGCATGTTGTCTCCTTCATTTGTCGATCGATTCGGTTGCGTTCGGTCCCGTTGCGGTGTCCTCCGCAGGTGCCAGCGGCGCGAGTTGCACGAGCGTCTGCCCGCGCGGCACGATCTCGCCCACCTGGCAATGGAGCGACTCGATGACGCCGTCACGCGGCGCGGTGAGCGGGAAGATCAGCTTCATCGCTTCCATCACGACCAGCACGTCGCCGACCTTCACCGTGTCGCCCGCCTTCACGTGAATTTCGGTGACCGAGCCCGGCATGTCGGACCGGACCTCGCTGCCCTGCGCGCCCGCTCGCGCGGCGACCTGCGCGAGTGCCGCAAGCTCGCTGACGACCGCCATGCGCCAGCGCATGCCGCGATGATTGACGTACACGTGCTCGCCGTCGCGTGACATCGTGAACGTGCGCCGCACGCCGTGCACGGGTTCGATATGGACGCGCGTTGCGCCGTCGATGCACGCGTCGAAGCGTGCATCCAGGCGCCAGGCGGGCGCGTCGCCGGACGTGGCGCGCCAACCATCGCCGTCGCGCTCGATTTTGATGGGGCGTTCGTCGCCGTCGATGGAGACCCGCAAGCGCGCGGCCGCGCGTCGCCCCGTTGCCGACATGAAACGATGGCCGCTTTGCCGCTGCCAGTAGTCGTCGCGCGCGGGCTCGCGAGCGATGATCGCATGCAGCGCCGCGGCGGCGATCGCCTGTTCGAGCGCCTCGGGTTCGGCCTTCCAGCCTTCCTCGAAAGCCTCTTTCAGAAAATCTGTCGTCAGGCGGCCGGAACGGAACAGCGGATGATCGGCGATCGCGCACAGCAGGCTCTGATTCGTGCCGATGCCCGCCGCCTCGAACGCATCGAGTCCGGCCCGCAGACGCTCGACCGCCTGCGGGCGCGTCGCACCGAAGCCGATCACTTTCGCGACCATCGAGTCGTAATGAGGCGTCACTTCCGAACCGCTCATGATGCCGCTATCGATACGCACCCCCGCGACCAGCGGTTCCGCGAACCGCGTCACGGTACCGAACTCGGGACGATGCCCTTGTGCCGGATCTTCGCAATTGACGCGTGCCTCGATGGCCCAGCCGCTCACGCTGATCGCCGCCTGATCGGTGACCGGCAGGCTCTCACCGGCAGCGATGCGGATCTGCCATTCGACCAGATCGAGTCCGGTCACCGTTTCGGTCACCGGGTGTTCGACCTGCAAACGCGTATTCATCTCCAGGAAATACGGCGTATCGCTGCCGTCGCCGAACACGAATTCGACGGTGCCGAGCGAGTCATAGCCAATTGCGTGGCCTAGCTTGAGCGCCGCGTCGAAGAGTGCCGCTCGCACGGGAGCCGGCAGATTCGGCGCGGGCGCCTCTTCGATCACCTTCTGGTAATTACGCTGGATCGAGCACTCGCGCTCGAATAGATGCACGAGATGCCCATGACGGTCACCGGCAAGCTGCACTTCGAGATGACGTGGCCGCAGGATCAACTTTTCAAGCAGCACGCGGTCGTCGCCGAATGCGCGCAACGCCTCCTGTTTGGCTAGCGCGAGCTGCGCGGCGAAATCGTCGAGATCGTCGACGCGGCGCATGCCCTTGCCACCGCCGCCCGCGCTCGCCTTGATGAGGATCGGCGCGCCGATCCTGCGCGCCTCGGCGAGCAAGGCCTCGGGCGCCTGCTGGTCGCCGTGATATCCAGGCACGCAGGGTACGCCGGCCTGTTCGGCAATGCGCTTCGATTCGATCTTCGAGCCCATTTTCCCGATCACGTCGGCACGCGGTCCGATCCACGCGATGCCGTGTTCCGCGCAACGGCGTACCAGTTGTGTGCTCTCGGACAGAAAACCATAGCCCGGATGAATCGCGCTCGCGCCCGCTTCGAGCGCCGCGCGAATGATCGCATCAGCGTCGAGATAGCTGCGCGCCGCCTCCGGCGCTCCGATGCACACAGCGGTATCGGCTTCGCGCACATGGCGCGAATGACGGTCCGCGTCGGAGTAAACGGCAATCGCGCGGATGCCCAGACGGCGACAGGTGCGCGCGATTCGGCAGGCAATTTCGCCGCGGTTGGCAATCAGTATCGATTCGAACATGAACGGCCCTTACATTCGGAAAACCGGCGTCGGGCCGGTGGCGGGTGCCTCGGCCGCGGCCAGCGCCAGACACAAGCCGATGACTTCACGCGTCTCGGACGGCTCGATCAGTCCGTCGTCCCACAGGCGCGCGGTCGCGTAGTAGGGATCGCTCTGCTCCTCGAACTGCGCGCGCGTCGCGCGATCGATTTCCGCGATTTCGTCCTCGCTCGCGGGGCTTTTGAGGCTGCTGCGGCGCAGGTCCGTCAATACCGTCGAGGCGACGTCCGCGCTCATCGTCGCGATCTTTGAATTGGGCCATGCGAACAGGAAGCGCGGATTGAAGCCGCGCCCGCACATGCCGTAGTTGCCCGCGCCGAACGAGCCACCGATGATCACCGTGAAGCGCGGCACGCGCGCGGTCGCCATTGCATAGACGAGCTTCGCGCTGTGGCGCGCGATGCCGCCGCGTTCCGCTTCGGTGCCCACCATGAAGCCGGTGATGTTCTGCAGGAACAGCAGCGGAATGCCGCGCTGGTTGCACATTTCGATAAAATGCGCGCCCTTCGCCGCCGATTCGGAAAACAGCACGCCGTTGTTCGCAAGGATGCCGACCGGGTAGCCGCACCAGTAGGCGGTGCCGCAAACCAGCGTGCTGCCGAAGTCGGGCTTGAACTCCTGGAACGCGGAATCGTCGACGAGACGCGCGATCACCTCGCGCACGTCGTACGGCTCCTTGAAGCCGGGCGGCACGATGCCGCGCAAATCGCCGATGTCGTAGCGCGGCGGTTTCACGTCGCGCAGCGCGCCGAACAGCGTACGCGGCCGGTTCAGACCGGCGACGATGTCGCGCACGCGCAGCAGCGCCTGCGCTTCGTTTTCGGCGAGATAGTCCGACACGCCGGACACGCGCGTGTGCATTTCGGCACCGCCGAGCGTCTCGCCATCGACGATCTCGTTGATCGCCGCCTTGACGATCTGCGGACCGCCCAGGTGGATGCGCGCCTGGCCGCGCACCATCACCACTTCGTCGGAAAGCGCGGGAATGTATGCGCCGCCCGCCGTGCAGCCACCGAACACCGCCGAGATCTGCGGAATGCCTTGCGCGGACATCTGGCACTGCCGGAAGAACGTATTACCGAAGTGATCCTTGTCCGGAAATACCCGATCCTGTTCCGGCAGATATGCGCCGCCGCAGTCGACAAGGTAGAGGGTCGGCAGCCGATGCTGCTCGGCGATCTCCTGCGCACGCACGTGCTTCTTCACCGTCTCGGCGAAAAACGAGCCGCCTTTGACGGTCGCGTCGTTCGCGATCAGCATGCACGGCGTGCCCGCGATCAGGCCCACGCCGGTGATCACGCCGGCCGACGGCACGGCGTTGCCGTACAGGCCCCATGCAGCCAGCGGCGACAGCTCGAGAAACGGCGACAGTGGATCGAGCAGCAGGTCGATGCGCTCCCGCGCGAGCATCTTGCCGCGCTGATGATGACGCTCGACGAGCTTCTCGCCGCCGCCGGCGAGCACATGCGCGTGGCGCTCGCGCAATTCGTCGAGCAACGCATCGTAGTGCGCCAGATTCTTCAGGAAGGTCGCCGACTGGCGGTCGACGCGCGTTGCAATCGTGCTCATTCGGTCATCGTCACGTAGTGGAAATCGGTGATGCGGCCTTGCGGCGCATCGATGAATTGCACGCGCACGCGCGTGCCGGGTGCGAGTTTCGCCGCGGCGGCGGGCACATCGGACAGATCGAGCCCGCGCACGAAGTTGAGCATCGCCGTGCTCACGCCATCCAGCCGCACATAGGCGATGGCATACGGCGGCTCCGGCAGATGATCGAAGGCCGCGCTGACGATCGTCGCGGATTCGATCGTGCCTTCACTGCCCGCGTCGACGTATCCATCGCACTTTTCGAAACTGCGCTCGCAATAGGCACGTGGCGGCAGATACGTCATGCCCGACGCGCTGCAGGAAGTAGCGACAATGCGCTTCTGCTTCAGCGCATCGAAAAAACGCGCGCCGACCTCACCGACGGGATAGCGATAGCGCACCTGCCATTCGCCGGGAAACGTGTGTGAATCGTTCGTCTCAGTTGAAGCGCCCATATCGACTGCCTCCTGTCAGTGCCGTTCTTCGCGGCGTCATTAGCCCGCATCGGAACGGCGCGGTTCGTCGCTCAGCATCGTGACCGTAAAAAATTGCGTGGACCCGCCAATCGCGGTAGTCAGTGCGTTGTGTACGTTCGGCACCTGCATCGCGTTCGAACGGCCCATCACCTGACGCGCCGCTTCAGCCGCGCGCACCAGCCCGACCGCGCCGATCGGGTTCGTGCAGAGCGTGCCGCCCGATGGATTCACGGCGAGCGCGCCATCCATGTCGAACGCGCCTTCATCCGACAGATGCTGTGCGGTGCCCGCCGCGCAAAAACCCATCGCTTCGAGTTGCGGAAAATGAAACGAGCTGAAAGGGTCGTAGATTTCGACGGTCTGGATCTGCGCGCGCGGATCGGTGATACCGGCTTGCCGGAAGCATTCGCGCGCCGCTGGACGCATTTCGGCGAAGTCGGCGAAATCGGTTTCGGCGTACGGGCCCTGACGGTCGCCCATGAACACCGTGTTCGATACGCCCGCGATGCCGGTGACGAATGCAGGCCGGGTGCAACGTTCGCGCGCGAGCTGCTCCGATGTCATCACCAGCGCAGCGGCGCCGGCCGAACGCGGACAGATGTCGAACAATTTGTACGGCCACGATATGCGCGGCGAGTTCATGACAGCGGCGATATCGATATCGCCCTTCAGGTGCGCACACGGATTGTTCAACGCATTGCGACGCGCGCGCACGACGACGTTCGCATACTGTTCCTCGGTCGTACCGTACTTGTGCATGTAGCGCTGCGTCGCAAGCGCCGTCATCGTGACGGTGTTGAGCGCAACGTCCTGCTCGTAGAACGAGTCCCAGATCAGGTTCAGCAGAAACTGCGCATCAGGTGATTCGGTGATGCGGTCCGCGCCCACGACGAGCACGGTCTCGTATTGCCCCGATGCGATGTGGGCATGGGCGGCCTGTAACGCGGAGCCGCCGGTCGCGCCGCCGGTCTCCAGCCGCATGAACGGCTTGCCGCGCGCCCAGGTGTAGTCGACCGCCCACTTGTCCGCGTCGGCCACGCCCATGAACGACGTCGGCCCCATGGAGAACACCACGGCATCGATCGCCTCCGGCTGCAGGTTTGCGTCGACGAGGGCGAGCGCGACCGCGTCCTGCGCAAGCTCCGGATAGGTCTTGTCGTCGAGGCGCGAGCGGAATTCGGTCAGCCCCGTGCCGATGATCGCCACGTTTGTCACGTTATGAGATGCGCCCGGATACGTCATCGGCCGGCTCCGACCATGAGCACGAAACCGTGCGTCTGTTGCGCAAAGCCCGACGCGCCGTGCGCGAGCGCGCGCTTCGCACCGTCGACCTGATGCCCGCCGGCGCGTCCGCTCACCTGCAGCGCCGCTTCGGCCGCATTGAGCAAACCCATCGAAAAATATGGGTTTTGCGCCCACGCGCCGCCCGAAGGGCTCACGCGCGTTCTAGACGGCGGTTGCAACGCAACCTGGTATGCGAGGTCGGCCCATGCATGCTGCGCATCGAATTCGATCACGTCGATGTCGTCGATGCTGAGCCCGTCTGCGCGCTTGAACGTCTCCATCGCGTGTTGCCTGAACACGTCGAGACTGGCGAGGCGATCTGCATCCAGCTGATAGCGATCCACGCCCCACGCCATGCCCGCGAGGCGTGCGAGCGGCCGCGCGTCCGGATGCGCGCGGACCCAATGCCCCGAGGCGATCACCAGCGCGACCGCGCCGTCCGTGACGGGCGCACGATGCGCCGCGCGCAGCGGGTACGCGATGCGCTCCGATCTGGCGATGTCGGCCGCTTGCGGTACGTCTCGTGGAACGGCACGCGGATTGTCACGCGCGGCCGCGATACGTTCGATCAGACATGCGGCTACGGCTTCTTCGCTAAAGCCGTAGCGCTGCTGCACCGCATTTGCAAACAGGCCGTCGGCAATGGCAAAGTTCATGCCGACCGGGCGTAGAAAGAACGGTTCGCTGCGCATTCGCGCGATGTCTTCGAGATCCACGACCGAGTTCTGACTGGTACTGACGACGAGCCCAAGATGAAGATGCCCGGACGCCACGCGCATCGCACCAAGATGCAATCCGGTGAGACCGGAGTCGGTCGTGCGCATTTCGTCTTTCAGATAACCGCCTGACGGCGCGGCGAGCAGCATACTGCTGATGCCGCGCGCGTCGAGCTCGTCGCTGGCCGCGAGCGTGAGGTGATCGATGTCGGCGCGACGCACGCCAGCGTCGTCGAGCGCGGCGCGTGCCGTCCGATATGCCATTTCCTCCAGCCGTGCGTCGCCGATTGCCGCGGCGGCCGGGTGGATGGCCACTCCTAGCACATAGATATCCATAGGAACCTTTTAACCATGCGGTTCGCGTTCTGTCCGCCTCCAGCAAGCATGATAACGATCGCAACCTTTTCGGTCAATTAACTAACCGCACGGTCAGTTTGCTTAAAAGCGGATAAACTGGCTTTTTAATGAATGCATGATACCTCTCAATGACACATACTAACCCGATGGTCAGTTATGTTTCTTGACAGATAATCGGCGTATATGGTTATCCTATGCTTGAGAAACGCGGCACGTATTACTCATCGTGCGCGTTTCACGCTAGGACATCGTCGAGGAGACAGCATGAGCGAGCATTTCGAAGGCCCGACGTTCGAGGGCGCCGCATTGAAGGTGGAATGGATCGAACGCGGAATCGCTTTGATCACATTGACCCGTCCGCAGCAGATGAATACGTTAACACTCGAATTCCTCGACGAATTCGAGCGTGCGCTCGATCTGCTCGAAAGCACGCGAACGCGCGCGCTGATCGTGACCGGTCAGGAGCGTGCGTTTTGTTGCGGCGCACATCTGCGCTACTTTGCCGGGCCCGAAGCGCGCTTCACCTCCCCGCAGCCCGCGCGCGACGACTACCTGGCGAAAATCGCGGTGCTGTTCGACCGGCTCGAGGAAATGCGCTTTCCAACCATCGCTGCGATCAACGGATTTGCGCTCGGCGGTGGCTGCGAGCTTGCGCTATCGTGCGATTTCCGTGTCATCGCGGCGCACGCCAGGATGGGTTTGCCGGAGACGAAGATCGGCGCGGTCGCGGCTGCGGGCGGCGTGCAAAAGCTGATCCGTCACGTGGGACGCAGCCGCGCGCTCGACTGGATTCTGCGCGCGACACACATCGACGCACAGACGGTGGAGCGTTACGGGCTCGTGTCCGCGGTCGTGCCGGGTGAAGCGTTGATCGCCACGGCGCTCGACATTGCGCTCGAATTGCGCAAGCTCGGCCCGCAGGCACTGTCTCAATCGAAGCGGTCGATCTATCTGAGTGAAGACACGGATCTGCGCAGCGCGCGGCGCTTCGGCATCGAGGCCATCTCCATTCTCGTCGGCGGCGACGAGTGGAAAGAAGGCATGAATGCCTTCGTTGAGAAGCGGCCGCCCACCTTCGACTCGATGTGAGGACACGATGCCGCGCGACCTCTCACGCTTCGCACAGCGCAGTGCCCGGAAAAGCCGGTCATGAGCGCGGGTGAGCTCCTGCCTGGCACACCGGCTCCCATGCACGTGTGGGATGGTGCGCGCGGCGTGCGGCTCGCCGCGGATACGTGGGGCGATCCGCGCAACCCTCTCGTCGTATTGCAGCACGGTGGCGGCCAGACGCGCCATGCGTGGAAGCACACCGGCCAGCAACTCGGTGCTGGCGGCTATTACGCTGTGTCGTTCGATGCGCGCGGCCACGGTGACTCCACCTGGGCGCCGGACAGCGACTACACCGAAGACGCGATGGTCGAAGACCTGCTCTGCGTCGTTTCGGCCGTCGGCGGAACGAGACCCGTGCTGATCGGCGCGTCGCTGGGCGGCATCACCAGCATGATCGCGGCGGGTGAAAAGCATCTGGACGCACAGGCCCTGGTTATCGTCGACGTCGCGCCGCGTGTCGAGTCCCATGGCGTTGAGCGGATTCACCGGTTCATGACGGGCCGGCCTGACGGCTTCAGGTCGCTCGACGAAGTCGCCGATGCCATTTCGGCGTATCAGCCGCATCGACCACGCCCCGCGTCGCTCGATGGGCTCGCAAAGAATCTGCGTGTCGGCGCCGACGGGCGATACCATTGGCATTGGGATCCGCGCTTCCGTCCCGATCTGCGCGATCCGTTCGCACTCGAACCGCGTCTGTCGCAATGCGTACGCGCATTGACCGCGCCAACGCTGCTGGTGCGTGGCGCAAAATCGGATGTGCTCAGCGCGGAGAGCGTCGAGCACTTCGTGGCGTTGTGCCCGCATGCGCAGACTATCGACGTGGCGGGCGCAGCGCACATGGTGGCAGCCGACCAGAACGATCTGTTCGGCGACGCGATGCGGGGCTTTCTCGCTCGCGCATTGGACCGAGCGTAAGAGGCACGCGCGGTCTCCTGGAACCGCTCTCACTCGTGCGGCGCAGTCGTCGGGCGCTTGACGATGATCGTCTGCTGCATCACTGCACACAGCGTTTCGGCGCCTGCCTCTACGCCATAGACATCTGCCTTCGTCACGATCAGCGTCTGACCCGCGCGTATGACGGCACCTCGCGCGACGAGCCGCTCTCCTTTTGACGGCGCGACGAAATTAAGCTTGTATTCGGCCGTCAGCACCAACGCATGATCTTGCCGGCGCGCGTCTTGGGTAAAGCAGTCGGCACGAAAACGTTGCCGAGGCGCGCGAAGGTCCCCACTGCTTTCTCGACATAGGCCGAAACGTCCGTTGCGGCTATCGCGGGATCGATGCCCGGCTTGAGCGTGACGAACGCGACAGGCACGGTGCCGCGCAACGTATCGCGCGCCGACCACCGCCGCCTCGCCCACACCATCGCAGCCCGAGGCCGCGCTTTCGATTTCCATCGTGCTGATCCGGTGCGCGGCGACGTCGATCACGTCGTCGGACCGCCCCAACACCCACAGCTGACCGTCGTGGTCAAGCACCGCCTCGTCGGACGTCGCGTAGTACCCGGATCAGTGGCGACATACCTCAGTCACTCCAGCCTCTGCCAGATCTCTGCCGTCCCCGCCGAGAAAGGCGATATGCGAGCCGATGCGGCACCGATTCGCGGGCGCGCGATCGGGACCCAACGCGCTTGAGCGGCCCGTATTTACCCTAGGCGACTATCTACATACTGCATCTTCCACTAAATATATTTATATTGATCACTAGTATAAAGATATTTTCTTGGGTAACTTACGAACGATCGCAGCGGCGCAACGAAGCGTGTCGCGCACGCCGCCCCCGATGGACGAACTCAGCTTCAGGAAATCACTTATGTGGGATGTTGCGGTGATCGGCGCCGGGCCGGTCGGGATGTTCACTGCGTTGGCGCTCGCGCGCCGCGGATGGCGCGTCGCGCTTTTCGAATCGTATCGTCAGGTGCCGACCGAGAATCGCGCCGCGACGATCCATTCGTCGACGTTGTCGCTGCTGGCCGACGCCGGCCTGATCGACGACGTGCTCACGCAAGGCCTACGCGCCGATCTGTTCCAGTGGCGCGATTTCGTATCGGGCGAGGTCGTCGCCGAATACGATTTCGGCCTGCTGCGCGACGAATGCGCGTACCCGTTCGCGGTGCAGCTCGAACAGCACAAGCTCGTCAACCTGATCCGCCCGCGGCTCGAGCGCGAGCCCAACGTCGGCTATTTCGGCGCGACGACCGTCGAGCGCTTCGTCGAACAGGCGGACCGCGTCGCGCTGGATGCGCGCAACGAAGACGGTCCGCTGCAATGCGAGGCGCGTTACGTGATCGGCTGCGACGGCGCGCGCAGCCTCGTGCGCAAGTCGCTCGGCATCGAATTCGAGGGCTACACGTTCCAAGAAAAATTCGGCGTAGTGACAGTGAAGCACGACTTCGCCGCGTCGATGGGCTTCCGCGTGCGCAATTATCTGTCCGACGTCGACTGCTGGTTCGGCATCTTCAAAGTGCCCGGCGACAGCCCGGAAGGCGTGTGGCGCACGACTTATCCGCTGCAGCAGGATCTGCCGACCGACCGCGAAGCGGCGCTCGCCGAAGTCACGCGCGTCTATGAGCGCTATCTGCCGAGCGCGGTGGGCGCGCCCGTCACGCAGGTCAACACCTACAACGTGCATCAGCGCGTCGCGGCGCGCTTCCGTCAAGGCCGGGCGATGCTCGCTGGCGACTCCGCGCACGTCAACAATCCGCTCGGCGGACTGGGGCTGAACAGCGGCATCCACGATGCGGTCAACCTCGCGGGCAAGCTCGACGCCGTGCTCCACGGCGCGTCCGACGCCTTGCTCGACCTGTACGACCGCCAGCGTCGCGGACCCGCGATCCAGTACGTGCAGGCGCAGTCGATCCAGAACAAGAAGGTCATGGAAGAACGCTCGCCGGAAGCGCGCGCAGCGAGTCAGCGGGCGATGCGCGCGATCGTCGCGGACCGCGATACGCACCTGAACTATCTGCGCCGCGCGTCGCTCTGGACCATGCTCGACGACTCGCTGAGGATTCAATGAGCCACACGCCCTCTCCCGTGTTCCGCGCCGACGCCTGCGCGAACCGGCTCGTCCTGATCAGCGGCGGCAGCAAGGGCATCGGCCTCGCGTGCGCGCATGCGTTCGCGGCGGCCGGCGCGCGCGTGGCGCTCATCGGCCGGGACCGCGCCGCGCTCGACGACGCCGTCGAGGCGATCGGTGGCACGCGCGCATTCGGCCTCGCGCACGACCTGAGCGCGCCGGACGCCGCCGACGCCGTGCTCGCCGAACTCGCGCAGCGCGGCGAAACCGTCGACGTGCTCGTCAACAGCGCCGGCAGTTCGGCCGCCGGCCCGTTCCTGACGCTGCCCGACCAGGCGTGGCAAGACAGCTTCGCGCTCAAGATCATGGCCACGGTGCGCCTCGTGCGCGCGGTGCTGCCCGGCATGATCGCGCGACGCGGCGGACACATCGTGTCGATCGCCGGCAATAGCGCGCTCAGCCCCGACGCGGCCATGCTGCCGAGCGTGATGGCCAACGCCACGCTGATCGCGCTGACCAAGGCGCTTGGCGACGCGCATGCTGCCGACGGCGTGCGCCTGAACTGCGTGAACCCCGGACCGACGATGACTGGCCGTCTGCGAGGCATCATCGCGGCGGCGGCGGCGCGCGAGCAGGTCGAGCCGACGGCGATCGAGGCGCGCCTGCTGGCGAAGACGCCGTCGCGCCGTTTCGCGACGCCCGACGAGATCGCCGCGACGGTGCTGTTTCTGTGCAGCGGCGCCGTGCCCAATCTCGTCGGCACGCAACTGACCGTCGACGGCGGAGCGACCCGCTGAACATGTCCTGCGATTCATCGACCTCATTTGAAATCCATTAAACAGGAGTGCTAGCGTGTCAGACACCACCGGATACCGCGCCAACATCGGCGTCATCGTGCCGTCTTCGAATACGACCGTTCAGCCCGAATGCGACGACCTGCGTCCTTTCGGCATCACCAATCACATCGGTCGCGTCACGGTGAAGACCGGCAGCATCGCGGACCCGGCGGCATATCGCGCGCACGTCGAGCTGATGCGCCAAGGCATCGGCAGCGCGATCGAACAATTGATGACCGCGCCGATCGACCATCTGATCATGGGCGTCGCGATCGAGACGTTTCAGGGCGGCTACGAAGGCGCGGCGCGCTTTCGCGAGCAACTCGAGGCGCAGGCGAAAATCCGCGTGACGTTCGGTTCCGAAGCGCTGGTCGCCGCGCTGCGCAAATTCGGCGCGCGCCGGATCGCGGTGCTGACGCCGCATCAGCCCGAAGGCGATGCGGTCGTGCAGACCTATTTCGAGGAAGCCGGTTTCGAGGTCGCGCGCCTGCTCGGCCTCAAATGCGCGAAGCCGACGGATATCGCCCGCGTGCCGCGCGCGACGCTCGCCGCATCGGTCAACGAACTGAACGGCGACGACGTCGACGCGATCGTCCAGGTCGGCACCGCGCTCGCGATGGCGCCGGTCGCGGTCGCGGCCGAACTGATGCTCGGCAAGCCCGTGCTCGCCATCAATCCGACGTCCTACTGGCACGCGCTGCGCACGCTCGGCCACGAAGACCGCAACGATCGCGCCGGCCGTCTGATGCGCGAGTTCTGACACGACCGGTTCGCGGACCGCGCCCGCCCGCGCGGACCGCTTCTTCCACTTCCCCGCTTGCCAACATGACGCCCGAAAACACCTTGAACGTCAACGCGCTGATCGACCGCTCGCGCATCTCACGCATGCAGTACGCGATCTACTTCCTCGGCGCACTCGCGTTCGGGCTCGACGGACTCGACACGCAGATCATCGGCTATATCGCGCCGACCCTGCTGGACGCGTTCCATTCGCCGCGCGCGGTGCTCGGCGAACTGTTTTCGTCGGGACTGATCGGGCTGCTGGTCGGCTCGCTCGCGATCGGTCCGTTCGCCGACAAGTTCGGCCGCAAGCGCGTCATCATCCTGTCGGTCGCGAGCTTCGGCCTGTTCACGCTGATCTCCGCGTTCTCCTCGACGATCCGCGAACTCGTGATGTGGCGCTTCATCACGGGCCTCGGACTCGGCGCCGCGATTCCGAACATCATGGCGCTGGTGTCCGACTACTGCCCGGCGAAACGGCGCGCGACCGTCATCATGCTGGTCGCCGCAGCGAACGCCGCCGGCGCGACGCTGGGCGCGCTACTCGCAAGCGTGCTGCTGCCGCTGTGGGGCTGGCGCGCGATGTTCTATTTCGGCGGCATCGCACCGCTCGTGCTCGCCGTGTTCCTCTGCTTCTATCTGCAGGAATCGCTGTCGTGGCTGATCGTGCGCAAGCGCGCGCCCGAACTCGTCGCGCGCCTGGCCGCGAGGATCGGCGGTCCGCTCGGCGGCGTGCGGCTGATCGCGGAAGGCGAGCAAGGCGTCGATTACCGGACGTTTCTCACGCGTTACATGCGCAGGCCGCGCAACATCGTCAATACGCTCGCGATCATGGTCATCTATTTCATGGTGATGTTCGAGATGTTTTTCATGTCGAGCTGGATCACCACGGTGCTCGTCGAGAACGGCATGCCTATCCGCACGGCAATCCACTCGTCGAGCCTGTTCCAGACGGGCGGCTTCGTCGGCATGATCCTGATCGCGTTCTTCGCGACGGGCAAGGACATCACGCGGCTGTTCACCGCGATGCTGCTGGCCGCGTGCCTCGCGATCGTCGTCACGTCGTTCACGCTGCACGGCACGCTGCCGGTCATCAGCGCGATGCTCTTCATCACCGGCTTTCTGCTCGTGCCATGCTTGCCGGGCGGCTCGTCGATCGTCGGCCGCACTTATCCGGTCACGATCCGCGCGACCGCGTTCGGTGCGGCCTACGCCGCGGGCCGGCTCGGCTCGGTCTTCGGCCCGCTGTTCGGGCAAAAGCTGCACGAAATGGGACTGCCGAGCGAGACGATCTTTCTCGCCGCGGCCCTGCCCTGCCTGATCGCCGCGCTCGCCGTGCTGGTCGTGCACTACAACACGACACGCAATCCCAGCGGCATGCTGCCGGTCGCCAAATAGAAAGCGCCGCGCCGGACTATTCCTTCCGACGCCCTTCAAACCGAGTTTTATCGGTATTCCGAACCGGTCGCATCGGAGGCCTGTTCGCGCCCGTTCCCACGCCCATCGAGACGAGACCATGAAAAAGAACATCGCGTTGGCAGCCGCGCTGCTGGCCTTTGGCGCCGCCACGGCCCACGCGCAATCGAGCGTCACGCTGTACGGCGTGATCGACGAAGGCATAAACTACATCAGCAATTCCGGCGGCCATCGGCTTTACAACATGACCAGCGCGGTCGTCAGCGGCTGGGGCCTGACCGGCGCCGAAGATCTCGGCGGCGGCTACAAGGCGATCTTCAAGCTGGAAAGCGGCCTCGAGCTCAACAACGGCACGCTCGGCCAAGGCGGACTGATGTTCGGCCGCACGGCCTATGTCGGCGTGGCGAGTCCTTACGGGACGGCGACCTTCGGCCGCCAGTACGACCTCGTCGAGGATTACGTCGCGCCGCTCGCCGCGCTCTCGGTGTTCGGCGTCTACACGATGGGCCATCCCGGCGGCGTCGACGACATCAATCACACGAACCGCATCAACAACGTGATTCGCTACGAGACGCTCGATCTGCATGGCTTTCGCTTCAGCGCGATGTACAGCCTGGGCGGCGTGGCCGGTTCCTTTTCGCAGAACAGCGTGGTCGGCGCGGCCGGAAGTTATGTGCGCGGTCCGTTCAGCGCGGCCGTCGCCTATGTGCGCGCGAAGGACCCGAACTACTCGGTCTGGGGCAGCGTGGGCGACAGCACCTCGAAGTCGCCGGCCACCGGCGGCTTCTTCGTCTCGCCGGTCTATTCGGGCTATGCGTCGGCGAACGCGTATCAGGTGATCGCGCTCGGCAGCGCATATCAGCTCGGGCGCGTGACCGTCGGCGCGGTCTACACGAACACGCACTTCGAGGATGTCGGCACGCTGACCACGGGCAAACTCAATCTCTACAACTATCACGGCGATGCGCGCTTCGACAGCGCCGAGCTGAACGTGCGCTACCTCGCGACACCCTCGCTGAGCTTCGGCGCGGCCTACGACTACACCTGGAGCGACGGCCCGTGCGCGGACATCGGCGCGCACTACCATCAAGTGTCGCTGATGACCGGCTATCTGCTCTCGAAACGCACCAGCGTGTATCTGAGCGTCGTGTATCAGCGCGCGGGCGGCACCGATTCGACCGGCAAGGCGGCGAGCGCGTCGATCATCGGGCTGACGGCGTCGAATTCGCACACGCAAACGGCCGTGCGCGCCGGCCTGCGCGTGCGCTTCTGACGATGCCACGTTCAGCCGAGCAGTTCGCGCGGCAGGTTGGCGATGAGGTCGGCCACGCTGCGCGCGCCGTGATCGGGACTGAGGTGCTGCTGCATCGCGAGCGCGGCGCGTTGCGAGTCGCGCGCGACGAAGGCATCGACGATTTCCTGATGCTGCGCATACGACGCCTGCACGCGGTTCACGGCGCCGAACGCGTGACGGCGATACGCGCCGGTGCGCGCGCGCATGCGCAGAATGTCCTGACGCAGATACGGATTGCGCGAGCCGTGATACAGCTTTTCGTGGAACGCTAGATTGCCGGCCTGCCAGCCTTCCGCGTCCTCGGCGTCGACCACGGACTTGAGCGCTTCGTGATGCAGCACGAGTTCCCCGCGTTCGCCGTCCGTCATCCGTTCGCACGCGAGCCGCGCGCAGAAGCCTTCGAGCTCGGCCAGCAGCTCCCACATCGCCAGCAACTGCTGCAAGTCCATCTTGGCGACGACCGTGCCGCCGCGCGGCAACGCGCCGAGCAGACCTTGCGCCTGCAGTTGCAGCAATGCCTCGCGCACCGGCGTGCGCGACACGTCGTAGCGATTCGCCCACTCGACTTCATCGACCGGATCGCCGGGCAACAGCCGCCCATCGCGCACCAGTTGTTCGATTTCCTGGCGGATTTGTTCGCTGACCTTCAAATCGGTGCCCCGTGCAAAAAAAGATGTGTTGGCTGAATTGTCGCATCCCTTTTTGATATACGATAGAACATCGTAAATATATTTAAATACGTGCAGACCATATGACCGCCAATGAAGACGAATCGATGCAGCGCGCGCCGGACCATGAGCTGGATGCGCGAGCCGTCGCGGCGGCGTTCGCGGCAATGGGCATCGCGTTGTCGGACGCGCGCGCGGAGTCGGTCGTGCGCGCGATGCGCCGTCTGGCTCCCTCGGCAGATTCGGCGGATGAAGCCCGCGATCCGCGCGACGCATCGCTCGACCATTCTTTCGACACCGCGCTGAGGCACGCACGATGAGCGCGCGCATCGATCTGCCTCCGACGCTCGCCGGCCTGCACGCCGCGTTGACGCGCGGCGATTTCAGCATCGCCGAAGCGCTTGCGGAGCAGCATCGCCGTTGCGCGGAGAACGATCGTCGTCTGCATGCCTGCGTGCCGGGCACGTTGCGCGACGCCGATCCCGATATCGATTTGCGCACAGACCGGACGGCATTGCGGCCTTTGTCCGGCGCGTCCCTGCTCCATAAGGATGTGTTCGACGTTGCCGGACGTCGCGCCGGATGCGGCGCATCGCCCAATGCACTCGATGCCCATGCCGCGCGCGATGCGGCGTGCGTCACCGCGCCGGTGCTGCAAGCGCTGGCCGCTGCCGGCGCGGCCTACGGCGGCGCGCTGACGCTCGCGCAGTACGCATGCGGCGCAACCGCCGAAAATCCAGCACACGCGTGTCCCGTCAATCCGCTCGACGCCAGCGCGATGGTCGGCGGCTCGTCGAGCGGCAGCGCGGTCGCAGTGGCCGGCGGCCTTTGCTACGCATCGCTCGGCACCGATACCGCTGGCTCCGTGCGCATTCCGGCCGCGAGCTGCGGCATCGTCGGACTGAAAACCACGGCCGGCGCGCTGCCCGCAGCGGGCGTGATGCCGCTCGCGGAGTCGCTCGATAGCGTCGGCGTGCTCGCGCGCAATGCCGCCGACGCGCGGCGCGTGTTCGCGGGCGCGGCATCGATCGGCGAAGCGGATGACGCGGCAGACTCCGAAGCGCCGCTGCGCATCGTCAGCGCATATGAAGACGACGCGCTCGATCCCGACATCGGTGACGCGCTCGAAGCCTTCGAAGTCGCGCTCGCGCGCGGTGCGGCGCCGGACGTCGCGCTACATCGCGCGGGCGCATCGGCGCGCATCGACGCCAATCGGCGCGAGCGCTGGTCCCGAAGCGCGCAGACGATCCTGCATGCGCAGGCGGCGCGCGTTCACGCGACGCGTCTGCGCGAACGCGGCATCGATGCGCTGCCCGCGCCGATGCAGGGCGTCGTGCTGCCCGGCATCGCGCTGCCCGGCGCGTGGGTCGACGCCGCGCATCGCGCACGCGTGCCGGCGCTCGCGCAAGCGCTGACGGAAGGCTTCGGCGACGCCGACGCGCTGCTCTGCCCCGCGCTGCCAATCGCGCTGCCGGACCACGACGTCGTCCATACCGACGGCGCGCGTTTCTCCGTGCATGCGCTGCTCGCGCTGCATCGCCATACCGCGTGGGTCAACTATGTCGGCTTGCCGGCGATCGTGTTTCCCATCGGCATCGATCGGCGCGGCCGTCCGGTCAGCGCGCAGCTGATCGGACGGCCGTTCCGCGAATTGCAGTTGCTGGCGCTACTGGCGCGGCTCGAAGCCGCCGGCATCGCCTCGCCGTCGGCCTGGTCCACGCGCGCCGGCGCGCCGGTTCCTTCATCGTTCGTTTCGCCGCGCAAGCGGCCCGCTCCTCGTCTTCAGGACTAGTCATGCCCAAGATTTGCGCTGCTGCCCCGTTGTCGCGTTTTCGTGTTCTCGATCTGTCGCGCGTGCGCGCGGGTCCGACCTGCGTGCGCATGCTCGCGGATTTCGGCGCCGATGTGATCCGGGTCGAACCGCCGCCCGGCATCGATCCAAACGAAGCGATGTTCGCCGCCGATCGGCTTTCGGGCGATTTTCAGAACCTGAATCGCAACAAGCGCTCGCTCACGCTGAACCTGAAAACGCCCGAAGGCGTGGAAGTATTCAAGCGGCTCGTCGCCGAGGCGGATGTCGTGGTCGAGAACTGGCGTCCGGATGTGAAGCAGCGTCTGGGCATCGACTACGACACGCTCGCCGCGATCAATCCGCGCATCATTCTCGCGAGCATCTCGGGCTTCGGGCAGGACGGACCGTATGCGTCGCGGCCGGGCTTCGATCAGATCGTGCAGGGCATGGGCGGACTCATGTCGGTCACCGGCCTGCCGGGACAGGGCCCAGTGCGCGCCGGACTCGCCGTCGCCGATTCGAGCACCGGCCTGTACACGGCGATCGGCATCCTGATCGCGCTGCTCGAACGCGATCAGTCGGGACGCGGCCAATGGCTTCACGCCTCGCTCCTGCACACGCAGATCGCGATGATGGATTTCCAGGCCGCGCGGTTCCTCAACGAAGGCGACGTGCCCGTGCAGGCCGGCAACGATCATCCTACCAGCTCGCCGATGGGCCTCTTCGAAACCTCCGACGGCTACGTGAATCTCGGCGCGTCGGGCGAAGGCAACTGGAAGCGCTTCTGCGACGCGCTCGACATGCCGCAATGGTCCGGCGACCCGGAGTTCGCGACCGAGAAGCTGCGCGTGAAAAATCGCGACCGCCTGAACCGCGAGATCCAACAGCGTTTCGCCCAGCGCTCGGTCGCGTACTGGGTGGACACGCTGAACGCGGCCGGCGTGCCGTGCGGACCGGTGTACACCGTGCCGCAAATGTTCGACGACGTGCAGATCCGCCATCTGAAAGTGGAAGAAGCCATGCACACGCCCGACGGCGTCGAGTGTCACTACATCACGCAGCCGGTGCGGCTTGCGCGCACGCCCGGGACGCTTGCGCGATCCGCGCCGGGCTGGGGCGAACACACCGACGAACTGCTCGCGGAAGCCGGCTACGACGACGAAGCCATCGCGCGGCTGCACGAAAAGGGGGTCGTATGAGTGTGCCCCACGACAATGCCGCGCCCGGCACGGTGCGTGTCGAGCGCGACGGCGCCATCGCGCACGTGGTGTTGTCAAACCCAGCGCGCTACAACGCGATGTCGCTCGCGATGTGGCACGGCCTCGCCGATGCGCTCGACACGCTGAACGCCGATGCCGGCGTGCGCGTGATCGCGCTGCGCGGCGACGGCGAGCGCGCGTTCGTCTCCGGTGCCGACATCTCCGAGTTCGGCGAGCAGCGCAGCGATCCGCGCGGCGTCGCCCTCTACGACGAAGCGGTCGCGCGCGCCCAGCGCACGCTCGCCGATACGGCCAAGCCGACGATCGCCTGCATCCGCGGCGTCTGTATGGGCGGCGGCATCGGGCTGGCGCTCGCCTGCGATCTGCGCATCGCCACCGCCAACGCCCGCTTTCGCATGCCGGCCGCGCGCCTCGGGCTCGGATACGCGCTGTCCGGCATGCAGCGCATGGTCGGCCAGATCGGCGCGGCGGCCGCGACTGAGCTGTTCTATCTCGCGCGCACCTTCGACGGCGCCGAGGCGATGCGCGTGGGCCTCGTGCATCGCACTTACGCGCCCGACCGGTTCGATGACGAATGCGCGCGCTATCTCGCCGATATCGCCGGCAACGCACCGCTCACGCTGTACGCGGCGAAACTCGCGATCCGCGAAGCGCAGCGTCCGCCCGGCGAGCGCGATGCCGAGACCGTCGATCGCGCGGTGCGCGCCTGCTTCGACAGCGACGATTACCGCGAAGGCCGCGCCGCCTTCGCCGAGAAACGGCCGCCGCGCTTCACCGGACAGTGACCGGAAGGTCACGCGCGTCGCGTCGTCATGAACCTGCCTGCGAACAAGGAGACTCCCGTGAAATCCCTGCTGCGCTTCATCTGTTCCGGCCTGCTGGCCTTGTGCGCCGCGCACCCAGCGTTCGCCCTCGCGCCTGAGCCCGCGCCGCTGCCGCAACCGGTGACGCTGACGATCGGCTACGTGAAGGTCGGCCATCTCGCGCCGATGCTCAACGTCGCCGACACGCTCAGGAAGCTCAACGTGATCGTCAAGCCAGTCGAGTTCGTCCGCTATGCCGATGCCCGCACCGCGCTGCTATCGGGCAGCGTCGATATCGGCGCAGTCGGTCCGGGCGATCTGCCGATCGTGCTCGCGCAAGGCAACACGAATCTCATCGGGCTGACGGGCGTGGCGGCGTCGTCGAAATATCTGGTCGTGCGCAAGGGCGTGCAGATCAACGACTGGAAGGACATTGCGGGCAAGCGTATCGGCATCGCGCCGGGTTCGGCTGTGTGGTTCCAGTGGGCCGCGACCCTGACCGAGAAAGGCATCCCGTACAAGTCGTTCACGGCCGTCAACATACAGGGCGGCGGCACGGCGTTCGTGCAGGCGCTCAAGCGCGGCGACATCGACGCGTTCCTGTGCTGGGAACCCTTCGAGTCGCAAGTCGTGAGCTCCGGCGACGGCTACTTCGCCAAGCAGATCGAGTACGGGCACTCGAAGGCCGTGGGCGCCGAACTCGGCATGCTCTCGGCCACGAGCGCCGCGATGAGCACCAAGCGCGAGGCCGTCCAGCGTTTCCTGTGGGCGTATCTGAACGCACAGGCCACGCTCGCGCGAGACCCCGAGGCGTTCGCGCAGGCCTATTCGCGCTATGTCGGGTTGCCGCTCGACGTGACGCGCCCGTCGGTCAGGCTGATCCAGCTCGGCGGCGTGCTCGACGCGGCGCAGATCAAGGCGCAGGCGAGCGAATTTTACAAGCTCGGCGTGATCCCGAAAGACGTCAGCGGCGAAGTGGGCAAGTATTACGACGACTCGCTCGTGAAATCGCTGCAACGCGGAGGCACATGAACATGAAAACCAACGCCCTGCCGATGAACCCGCCGAAACCACCGGCGGCGTCCGGCGCGCCCGGCCGGCCCGTCGCACGGCGACTGTTGCACGCGGCGCTCGGCGCGCTCGTGCCGCTCGCCGTGCTGCTCGTCTGGCAATGCGCGGCGAGTTATTCCAGTGCGCTTGCGGGTCTGCTGCCCGCGCCGCTGCAGGTGCTCGACGCGTGGCGCGTATGGATCGTCGGCAACGACCCGCTCGGCATGAACTCCTATGCGGGCACGTGGCTCTCGAACCTCGCGTATTCGGCGACGCGCGTCGGCGAGGGCTTTCTGCTCGCGCTGCTGCTTGGCATTCCGCTCGGCCTGATGATCGGCTGGAGCCGTCTGATCGCACGCATGGTCGATCCGCTCATTCAGGGGTTTCGGCCGATCCCGATCACCGCGTGGCTGCCGTTTTCGATCGCAGTGTTTGGCATCCGCGATATGGGCTCGATTTTCCTGATCTTTCTCGGCGGCTTCTACGCGATTGTCGTCAACACGACGCAGGGCGCGCGCGAAGTCGACCGCAATCTGGTGCGCGCCGCGCTGATGATGGGCGCACGCCCCGCGCAACTGCTGCGCCGCGTGGTGCTGCCCGCCGCGATGCCGTCGATCTTTACGGGTCTGCGCATCGGTCTCGGCATCGCCTGGACCGCGGTGATCGTCTCGGAGATGGTCGCGGTGAAGTCCGGTCTCGGCTACGTGTTGTGGGACGCGTACTACGTCGGCCGGATGGACATCGTGCTGGCCGATATGGCAAGCATCGGCGCGCTCGGCTATCTGAGCGACCGCATCTTAGTGCTGATCGCGAATCGCGTGCTGGTCTGGCGCGCGCTGCAAAGTCATTGAGGACGAAACCATCATGAGTGCCGTTGCAATGCCGACCATCGACGCGCGCCGCGTCGGCAAGATCTATGCGGGCAAGACGCCGGTCAAGGCGCTGGTCGATATCAATCTGGAGGTGCGCGAAGGCGAGTTCGCCGCGCTACTCGGACCGTCCGGCTGCGGAAAATCGACGCTGCTCAATCTGGTCGCCGGATTCGAACCGGTCAGCGAGGGCGACCTGCGCGTGGCTGGCACGCCCGTCGCGCGGCCAGGGCCGGATCGCGGCGTGGTATTTCAGGACGCGGCGCTGTTCCCGTGGCTCTCGGTGTGGGAGAACGTCATCTTCGGGCCGAAGACGCAGGGCGTGCCGCGCACCGAATACGAACCGCGCGCGAAGGAGATGATCGAGCTGACCGGACTCGCCGACTTCACGCATCATCTGCCGGTGCAGCTTTCGGGCGGTATGCGCCAGCGCGTGGGCATCGCTCGCGTGCTGACGATGGGATCGAAAGTGCTGCTGATGGACGAGCCCTTCGGCGCGCTCGACGCGCAGACTCGGCTGACCATGCAGGAACTGCTGCTGTCGGTATGGCAGCGCCTGCGCACGACGGTCATCTTCGTAACGCACGACATCGACGAAGCCGTGTTTCTCTCCGACACCATCTACGTGATGTCGGCTCGGCCGGGCAGCATCGCGAGCCGCATCGAGGTGCCGCTTCCGCGGCCGCGCACGCTCGAGGACACGACATCGGCGGAATTCAACGCGCTCAAGCGCAGCATTCTCCATCAGATCCGTCACTAACTCCACGCTCACTTCGAAGACATGGCCAATCCCCGCACGCCCTACTTCTTCTCCACCGAACGCCCGCCGCTGGCGCCGCCGCCGGGCGGACCGATTATCGCGCACGTGGTCGTCAACGTCGAACACTGGCAGTTCGAACAGCCGATGCCGCGCACCATCATCACCCCGCCGCACGGCAAGGAAACCGTGCCCGACGTGCCGAATTTTAGCTGGGCCGATTACGGCATGCGCGCCGGTCTGCCGCGCATGATCAGCGCGCTGGTCCAGCGTGGCCTGCCGGCGTCGACGAGCTTCAACGCGGGTGTGATCGACGCGTATCCGCGTGCGGCCGAAGCGATGCACGATGCCGGCTGGGAATTCATCGGCCATGGACTGCATCAGAAGTCGCTTAATCACGGCGTGTCGGAAGCCGAGGTGATCGAGCAGACGCTAGCGAAGATCGCCGCGTTCACCGGGACGCGGCCACGCGGCTGGCTGAGTCCGGGCTTGCGCGAGACCGTCGAGACGCCGGAGCTGTTGAAGGCCGCGGGCATCGAATACGTGTTCGACTGGGTCATCGACGATCTGCCGACCTGGCTGCGCACCGAACAAGGTCCGCTGCTGTCGATGCCATATAACGTCGAACTGAACGACTCGATCATCTACGCGGTCGAGAAGCATCAGTCGGACGAGTTCCTGATGCGCACCCAACGTACGCTTGAACTCTTCCGCCGCGAGGCGCAGAAGCAGCCGCGCGTGCTGACCATCGCGCTGCATCCGCATCTGATGGGCGTGCCGCACCGCTTCGGTTCCCTGGAAAAGATCCTCGACCTGTTGATGGGGACCCCCGAAGTCACCTTCATGACAGGTGCGCAAATCGCGGACTGGTATCGCAGTCAGACGGACGCTTATTGAGCGACATACAGAAGAATGCGGAATGGACGACAAACGAGAACACGCGCCGGAGATCGCATCGTGAAGAAGGACACGCTAAGGTGTCTAATGATTCTCTTTGGCGACCGCCTGCAAGCGCTTGAAAGCATCAAACCTTGCGTCATGCAACGCGCTGACATCGTGATCGGGCCCGTAGATCCGGGGGGCTTCGCCTGACTCCTACCGCTCGCGGCGACCCTCGACATCCGTTACGAGTCGCAGCCTGTGGTCCGCACGCGTTCAACAAACGCACCCCTGGCGGTTGATTTTGGTATTCGACGATGGTCTCCGCGCACGTCCATCGTCGATGTAGGCGTCTCTAACGAGCATTGAGCGACGCCCGGAATTTCTGGTTGCTGCGCGGTCCGCTCTTGAGCCCGAATCGACGGCATAGGGTTGTCCTATGCCAGTCTTCCAAAAATCTTATTCCCACCCGATGGGAATGCTGTCATACAGTCGGCCTGTCCACTGACAGGGTGAAAACCGGCTTTTTTGCCGGAAACGGAGACTTAAATGATTGACTCGTACGGTGCGGCTAAGGATCGAATGGAAAGTGCCGCGGATGTCGCGGCAGCGAGCTCAGTATCTGCGCTTGCGGCAACGCTGGACTACGACACCATACCCGGGGCAGGCTCACTCCCTCTTTTATGGCATTGGATCTTCTTCCGGCCAACTGTCAAGCAGTCCATGCTTGGAGACGACGGGCATCCTCTGAAAGGAAACTTCCTGCCCGACCTCGGATTGCCTCGTCGCATGTGGGCTGGCGGACGTCTCCGGTTTCCGTCTGCCGTGCGAATAGGCGACCCGATTGAACGCCAGTCACGCATCGTCAAAGTCGAAGAGAAGAGCGGTCGATCCGGCAAGCTTGGGTTCGTAACGGTCAGTCACCGCGTTACGTCTGGCGGAGTGGTCGCGATCGAAGAGGAGCAGGACATCGTCTTTCGAGAACCAGCACAACCCGGCACGCCCTCCCCGGCCCCTACCGCAGCCTCGACGACCTCGCTGTGGCACCGAACAATTGTTCCGGACGAACCGCTCCTCTTCCGATATTCGGCGCTTATCTTCTTCGCCCATCGCATCCACTACGACAAGCCGTACACAACCGAGGTCGAGGGCTATCCGAATCTCGTCGTCCATGGCCCGTTCATCGCAACGTTGCTGATGGACCTGTTGCGGCGCGAGCAGCCCGACGCACATGTCCTTGAATTCTCCTTCAAGGCACTTCGTCCGAGTTTCGCTAAAAATACGCTAAATCTACGCGCTCAGCCTTCGGAAGACGGAAAAACGGTCGAACTTTGGTCGCACGATCACGAAGGCTGGCTGACGATGTCTGCCCGCGCGACCTTGGCCTAACCCCGCGAACTACCATTGCACATATCATGATCGATTCCGTCACCGACCAATACCAAGACATTCGCGAAGCCGTTCGAGACCTCTGTTCGCAGTTTCCGTCCGAGTACTTCCGCAAGATCGACGAAGAACGGGCCTACCCGGAGACCTTTGTCGACGCGCTCACCCAAGCCGGCTGGCTCGCCGCACTCATCCCGCAGGAGTATGGTGGCTCCGGCCTTGGTCTGACGGAAGCTTCCGTGATCATGGAAGAAATCAATCGCTCTGGCGGTAACTCCGGCGCGTGCCATGGTCAGATGTACAACATGGGCACGCTGCTGCGTCACGGCTCGGCCGAGCAGAAGCAACTGTACCTGCCGAAGATTGCCTCGGGGGAGTTGCGTCTCCAATCGATGGGGGTGACGGAACCCACCACGGGCACTGATACAACCAAGATCAAGACCACCGCCGTGCGTCAAGGCGACCGCTATGTCGTCAACGGTCAGAAAGTCTGGATTTCACGCATCCAGCACTCGGACTTGATGATTCTTCTCGCTCGGACTACCCCGCTCGCCGATGTGAAGAAGAAGAGCGAAGGCATGTCGATCTTCATTGTCGATCTCCACCAGGCCGTCAAAAAAGGCATAACGGTTCGACCGATTCCCAACATGGTGAATCACGAGACAAACGAACTCTTCTTCGATAGCCTCGAGATTCCCGCCGAGAACCTGATTGGTCAAGAAGGAATGGGCTTCAAGTACATCCTCGACGGCCTCAACGCGGAACGTACCCTGATCGCAGCCGAGTGTATCGGCGACGGTTATTGGTTCATCGACAAGGTTTCGCAATACGTCAAAGACCGGATCGTGTTCGGCCGGCCTATCGGTCAAAACCAGGGCGTCCAGTTCCCGATCGCACGAGCCTACGTCAACGTCGAAGCGGCGAATTTGATGCGATTCAAGGCTTGTGAATTGTTTGACGCACACAAACCGTGCGGCGCGCAAGCGAACATGGCCAAGTTGCTTGCCGCAGACGCTTCTTGGGAAGCGGCAAACGCCTGTCTTCAATTCCATGGCGGCTTCGGCTTTGCGGCGGAGTACGACATTGAGCGCAAGTTCCGTGAGACTCGCCTGTATCAGGTCGCGCCAATTTCGACGAATCTCATCTTGTCCTACGTCGCGGAGCACATCCTCGGCCTGCCTCGTTCTTTCTAAGAACCCTTAACAAAATGAACGAAGGGGCTGCTAACTCTGATCGGCGCCAACCGCAACGACGTCACTCAACTTCAAGCGCTGGTCGAGGCAATTCCGCCCATTCGCGGCAAGCGTGGCAAACCACTATGAACACAATTGGCTGAAACCTGATTTTGGGCATTCACAGCAATCTAACTAGGCAGCGCTGCGTGTCCAGTCCAAAGCCTTTCTTCCCGACAGATACGGAAACAGAGCCAGGAAACTGAACGCTGCACATACCAGCGCGGCAATCATGAAGATGAAGCCGCCCGTGAAGGAATTGGTCAGACGAACAACGAAACCCACCACGAGCGGCGCGACAAAACCGCCGGCTTGACCAAACGTGTTTGCGATGCCTACAAACGTACCGCGCCCCTTGACCGGACAGACGTCGAGCAATACCGCCGCGGTCGGCGGAAAGTTGCCGTATATGAAAAAAGCCGCGAGACACAAATAAACCAGACAGGCCGAGACAGTCTGCGCGTTGAATGTAAAGTACAGCGCGACCGCCGCCGCAAGATAGCCGAACGCGATCAGTTGCGGACGGTGCCGGTGCAAAATCGTACTGCTCAGCCACGCGGATAAGACCAGCCCAGCCAGACCGGCAACATAGGGAATCGACGCGCCGTACCCGAGCGCGTGCAGATCGAGGTGGCGCTCCAGCACGAGATAGCTGGGCATCCAGCCGAGATAGCCCCAATAACCGATGTTAAAGGTCATGTATCCCAGCATCACTAACCACGTGCTGCGTCGGCTGAATAACTGGGACCAGCTTAATGTCTGTTCAGTGTCGATCGCATCGGCAACCACTGACACATCTTTTTGCGAAGGCAATCCGCAATACAGAACGAAAGCGATCAGGAGACCAGGAATCGCAAACCACAAAAACATCTGCCGCCATCCGGAGACAATCAGCAACCATGCGGAGAGCGGCGAGACCACGGCTGGCCCGATCGCCAGCGCGCTTTGCCAGACGCCGTTGGCGGCGGCGCGCTCCCGCGAGGTGAAGTTGTCGCCAACCAATTTGTAGAGTGAGGCGTTCGCCGATCCTTCCGCTAGCCCGAAGCACAGGCGCACTGCGATCATCGTAGTGAGCGTGCCGGCCAGTCCTGTGATGCCAGTCAGTAGCGACCAGACGACCGGCGCGCACACCAGCAGCGCCTTCGCTCCGAAGCGATCCGCGAGCATGCCGCCCGGAATCTGCATGAGCGCATAGCCGAGAGTAAATGCCGCGAGCACTGTACCGAACGTGCCCGGATCGATCGACAAGGATTTCATCATGGTCGGTGCTGCAACCGAGATGTTGATGCGATCCAGGTAGTTCACGAACTGCATCGCCCACAGCAGCATTACCAGTCTGTAGCGAGACGCCATTATTACCTCCGTTCGAATGCGCGACACCGCGCTGTCATCGCCACCTCGTCCGCCTGCAACGTAACAACCTGGAGACGCGGCCTTTTAATGCGGCGCTGCATCCGGCAAATTCACTTCCCTTCGAATGCTCTCCGCTCGGAGCCAACATGACGGTGACGTCTTCTGCCGATTAGCCGACGCACCCAGAAGCCCAGTTGAACGGCAATCAACGCGCCGCATAACGCGATGAACGCGCAACTAATCGGACGGTCGACGAAAATGATCGGATCACCTTGCGAAAGCACCATCGCACGCCGGAAATTTTCCTCGACCATCGGCCCGAGCACGTAACCAAGCAGGATCGGCGCGACCGGAAACTTCAGCATTACGAACACCGCGCCCGCCAACCCGAACACCAGCACTTCCAGCACCTCGAACAGGCTGTTATTCGTCGAATACACACCCACGGCAATGAAGAACAGCGCGGCCGGAAAGAGCAAACGGTACGGCACGCGCAGCAGGCGCACCCATAAACCGATCAACGGCACATTGAGCACCATCAGCAGCACGTTGCCGATCCAGAAACTTGCTATCAAGCCCCAGAACAGATCGGCATGCTGGACGATCAGTTGCGGACCGGGCTGGATGCCCTGAATCAGGAGCGCACCGAGAATAAGCGCCATCACCGCGTCGCCGGGAATCCCGAGCGACATGGTTGGAATGAAGTCCACCTGGGTCTTCGAATGAGATGCCGCTTCGGGACTCGCGACGCCCTCAATTGCGCCCTTGCCGAAGCGGTCGGGATGACGCGCGATACGCTTTTCGAGCGCATAAGCGATGAACGTCGTGATCGTCGGACCCGTGCCAGGCATCGCGCCGAACAGGGTGCCGATCAACGTGCCGCGGGCGATCGGCGCAATCGACTGTTTCAACTCCACCCGGCTCGGCCGCATGTCGCGCAAGCTCACCTTCATGTTGCTGCCCACCGAATCCATCCGGTTCACGTTGCGCAGAAATTCGGTCACGCCGAACAGGCCCAGCGCGAGTGCGACGAGTTGCACGCCGTCGGCCAGATCGATGAAGCCGAACGTGAAGCGCATCGTGCCGCTATTCACGTCGGTGCCGACCATGCCGGTGAGGAGGCCCACCAGCACCATCGCAATGCCCTTGAGCGGCGCGCCGCGCGACATCGTGCCGCCGACCACCAGGCCGAGCAACATGATCGAGAACAGCTCTGCCGGTCCAAACTTGAAGGCGATGCGTACCAGCAGCGGCGAAGCGAATACCATCACGATAATGCCGAACGACGCCGCGCAGAACGACGCGATCATCGTGATGCCGAGCGCGGCTCCTCCCCTACCCTGACGTGTCATGGGATAACCGTCGAGACAGGTTACCGCGTGCGGCGGATGGCAGGGAAGATTCAGCAGGATCGCGCCGATCGCACCGCCATATTGCGAGCCGTAGAAAATGCCCGCCAGCATCAGCACGGCCGGGACCGCATGCATTGCGTAAGTCAGCGGCAACAGGATAGACATCGCCGAGAGCGCGCCCATGCCCGGCAACACGCCGATGAGATTGCCGACCAGCACGCCGAAGAACACCCACATCAGGTTATGCGGTTCGAGCGCGACAGCAAAGCCATGCCACAGATCGAATAAAGATTGAACGAGCATTGGCCTAGCCCCACGTCAGCAAAGGAAACTGCATGCGTAGCGCCCACCAGAACACCACGGCGGCGACGATGCACAGCGCAACCGCGAGCAGCAGTGCGTCGCGCAGCCGGTTATCCGGATCGCCGAGTGCCGCGATCAGCCCCACCGCAAACGAAGCCGGCAGCAGACCGCCGTATTTGCCGAGTGCAACGAACGCGATAATGCTGGCGACGATGCAGATCCAGCCGCGTGCCTGAAGACGCACCGGCACATCCGCCATGCGCGGCAATTCACCCGGTTCGCCCTGCTCCGCTTCATCGGAAGCGCTTTTGCGGCTCACTGCAATGCCGAAACCGACCAGCACCAGCAGCCCGCCGAGCGCAACTGGAAAAAAGCCCGCCCCCATGCGCGAAAACGACCCGATGCCGTAACTCGTGCCCGCATAAGCCGCCGATAAGCCGATTGCCATCATCAGCGTGCCGCTGTAGTAGTCGTGATTGCGCTGGTCGAGTAGCCGCGTGAGCAGCCCTTTGCTTCCCATCTCATGTCTCCTGCTGTTTCGGAAAGTCGCGTGGAATCTGCGTTCCATCTCGCCGGGCCGCGGACACGGCACCGGCGGCGTTGCTGTCTTGCTATCGGCTTTTATAGGGCGTTCACCAGTTGGGGAACGGCCTCAAACAGGTCTTCGCCCAACCAGTAATCCGCGACCGCGCAGATCGGTGCCTCGGGATCGCGGTTGATGGCGAAAATGTATTTGCTGTCACGCATGCCGGCCAGATGCTGGATCGCGCCGGAGATACCGACCGCGAGATACACCTCCGGCGCCACCACTTTGCCGGTTTGCCCCACCTGGTAGTCGTTGGGCACAAAGCCGAGATCGACCGCCGCGCGCGATGCGCCGATCGCCGCGCCGAGCTTGTCGGCAAGCGGCGTCAGAACCTCGAAGTTTTTCGCGCTGCCCATGCCGCGACCGCCGGACACCACTACTCTCGCGCTCGCCAGTTCGGGACGGTCGGAACGCGAGATGTCGATCGACATGACGCGCGAGAGCTTGAGATCGTCGGCGGCCGCGCATGCTTCGATTCGCGCTGCGCCGTCTATCGGCGCAGCGGCGAAACCGGTGACGCGGACGGTGATCAGCTTGATGCGGTCGCTGGAGCGCACGGTCGCGATGATATTGCCCGCATAGGTCGGCCGCTTGAAGGTATCGGTCGACACCACCTGCATCACTTCTGAGACCGGCTGCACGTCGAGCAACGCCGCGACGCGCGGTATCAGATTCTTGCCGTAGCTGGTCGCCGCCGCCAGCACATGCGTATAGCTGTCGCTCAGCGTGGTGACAGCTCGCGCGACGTTTTCGGAAGCACTGCCGCGATAATGCGATGCCTCGAGCACCCTCACGACGCGCACGCCAGCGATGCGCCGTGCGCTTTCAGCAACGGCGCCGACCGCTTCGCCGATCACCAGCACGTCGACGTCGTCGCCCAGTTCTCGCGCGCACGTCACGACATTGCGCACGCCTTCATTCAATTGCTCGCCGTCATGATCGGCGATTACCAGAGCAGCCATGTCAGTCTGATCCCAGAACAGAGTGGAGTTTGCTGGCCATTTCGGCCGCATCGGCGACGCGCACGCCCGGCGCGCGCGCGGGGGGTTCCTCAACGCGCAACTGCTCGAGGCGCGGAGTCAGATCGACGCCGAACTCTTCCGCCTTCTTCACCGCGAGCGGCAGACGCTTCGCCTTCATCACGCTTGGCAAGGTGGCATAGCGCGGTTCGTTTAGCCGCAAGTCGGTGGTCGCCACGGCCGGCAGCGTCATTTCGAGTGTTTCGCTGCCTCTGTCGATCTCACGGGTGAGCAGCAAACGGCCGTCCTGAATTTTCAAATCCGAGATAAAAGTTGCTTGCGGCCAACCGAGCAGTGCCGCGAGCATCTGGCCGGTCTGATTGCAATCGTCGTCGATCGCCTGCTTGCCGACGATCACCAGATCCGCCTGTTCCTCCTTCACGACTTCGCGAACGAGTTTGGCGACGCTCAACGGTTCGAGCCCCGCCACGGCCTCAATAAGTACGCCGCGATCCGCGCCCATTGCCAACGCCGTGCGCACCGTCTCTTGACATTGCGCCGGTCCCACCGAGACGACCACGACTTCGCTGGCCACACCCTGCTCTTTCAGCCGCACGGCTTCTTCCACCGCGATCTCATCGAACGGATTCATGGTCATCTTGAGATTGGCCAGTTCGACGCCGGAGCCGTCGCTGCGAATTCTGACCTTCACGTTCGGATCCACGACCCGCTTTACGGTCACCAAAACCTTCATGCGCTATATCCTCTTGCGATTCGATTTGTCCGGCGCGTCAGTTGACCGACGCGCGGGCCATTTCCACCAGCTTTTTGAACTTGTCCATTTCCCCGGCGAGAAACGCCTGGCCTTCCTGCCGTGTGCTGCCCACCGGCTCGGCGCCATCCAGACTCAACGTGTCGCTCACTGATTTCGCGTGGACAGCTTTGGCGGCGGCGGCCGAAAGTTTGTCGAGCACCGCAGGCGGTGTATTCTTCGGCGCGAGCAATGCGTACCAGCTTCCCGAGGTATAGCCAGGCACGCCTGATTCGGCGACGGTCGGCAGTTGCGGATTGGAAGCCGAGCGTTTGGTACTCGACACGGCAATCGCACGTAATTGCCCTTGCTTGACGAGCGGCGTAGCCGACAGCACGCTTGCAAACATAAAATCGACCTGACCGGCAATCACGTCGACGAGTGCCGGACCCGCCCCGCGATAAGGCACGTGGGTCATGGGCACCTTCGACAGACTGATGAGTTGCACGCCAGCCAGGTGACCCGAGCTGTCCGGGCCGCCTGACGCGAACGTTACCTTGCCCGGCTTCTGCTTCGCTAGTGCGAGCAGATCACCCACGTTCTTTACCGGCAGCCTGGGATTCACCACCAGCAGAAACGGCACCTCGGCGAGCAAGCTAACTGGCACGAGGTCGGTCATCGGATCGAACGGCAGCTTCATCAAATTCGGGTCGATTGCGTAGCTGCTCGATACGAGCAGCACGGTGTAGCCGTCCGGCGCGCTGTTGGACACCACGCTCGCGGCGATCGAACCCGCCGCGCCCGTGCGGTTTTCTACCACTACGGACTGGCCGAGCGACGACGTCATCTCCTTGGCGACCAGACGCGCGACCACATCCGTGCCGCCTCCCGGCGCTTGCCCGACGATCAGCCGGATCGGCTTGTCCGGATAGGTGTCAGCGGCGTACGCCGATGACATGGCGACGGATAGCGCCAACATCATCGATCCCCAGCCCAAGCATTTCTTCAACGCAATACGCACTCTCTCTCCTTGATTAGTTCTTCGAATTTTTTACACAGATCTTCTGCCGGAATAAGCCAATCCGTATCCGTTACAGGTCTGTGCGCTGTTCGCGCATGTAGCGCTCGTACGCGTATTCCGGGAGACCGCCTGCACGGAAAATCTCCTCAATCAGCGGCGGAAACTGGCGCATTGAGATTTCCTTGCCAGTGTCGAGATTGACGATCTTGCCGCCCGGATAATCCACGCGCAGCGTTTGCGCATCGTCGACAGCCTCGGTGATTCCTGGCGCGAGAAAGATCGGGATTGCGCGGGCAATGCTGTTGCGCAGAAACAGCCGCGACACCGATTCGACGACGATCGCCGCAATGCCGACCTCTCTCAGCACCAGTCCTGGACGGCTCGAGCCGCAGCCGAAGTTATGGCCAGCGACCAGAATATCGCCAGGCTTGACCTCCCTGGCGAACTCGGGACGATAGGCCTCCATGGTGTGGAGTTTCATTTCGTCCATCGTCGGATAGTGATAGTACGGATTGATCGCATCGGTTTCGATCGAGTCGCCGAACTTCCATACCCGACCCTCGATGGGCTGGTTCATATCAAAGCGCATCCACAAGCTCCTTCGGATTGACAATCTCACCGGCCAGCGCCGCGGCAGCCACGGAAAGCGGACCGGCCAGGTAAATCTCAGCGTCGAGACTGCCCTTGCGCCCCTTGAAGTTGCGCGTGGTGGACGTGATACACACTTCCTTGTTCGACAGAAAACCGACCTTCGGCTGGCAGATGCCGCAGCCCGGCGTAATGACCTGGGCGCCAGCTTCCAGCAGCGTTTCGATCAGCCCTGCCTTCATGCAGTCGAGATAGACGCGCTGCGATGCGGGCGAGATCAGAAAGCGCACGCCCTTTGCCACCTTGCGCCCCTTCAGCACGCGCGCCGCGATTTCGATATCCTCGAAGCGGCCGTTCGCGCACGAGCCGATCTGCGCCTGGTGGATGCGCTGGCCACGCACCTCGTTGATCGGGCTGACGTTGCCGAACTGATGCGGCTTCGCCACGACGAACGGCATCGAGTCGACATCGACCGTGATCTCGCGCACGTACTTCGCGTCGGCGTCGGCGACGATCGGCTCATACTCGCGGTCCGTGCGTTTCGTCACGTATTCCCGAGTGCGTTCGTCGTACGGAAACACGGCCAGCTTCGCGCCCACTTCAACGCCGTGCGCGGCCAGACACATGCGGCTGTCGATCGACATTTGCGGCACTAAAGAACCCGCGTACTCGATAGATTTACTGCTTGCAAAATCGTCGCCGTACTGGCCGGCCAGATACAGAATGATGTCTTTGGCGATCGGATAGTTCGGCTGCTTGCCGTTGAGCACGATGCGGATGGACTCCGGCACCTGAAACCACAACTCGCCGAACAGCAGCGCGTAGAACATATCGGCGCGTGTAATACCCGTGCCCCCCACATTCAATGCGCCATAAGAGATCGTGTGCGAGTCGTTGCCCACCACGAGTTCGCCCGGGCGCATCAGACCGTAGTCCGCCATCATCTGATGCGCGATGCCGGGTTCGGAATCGTGAAAACACTGAATTCCGAGGCGCTCCACTTCGCTGCGCACCAACGCATTCTCATCGGCTTGCTTCTGCGACAACGTGGGCTGGTGATGATCGAGCAGCACAAAGATGCGCTCGGGGTCCCATACGCGCGGCAGACCGTCCTTGAAGCCGGCCTGCAACGCCATGTCATGCATCGGCTCCGATGCGTGATAGTGCATCATCGCGCCGTCGATTCGTGCCTCGATCACGTCGCCCGCATAAGCGGGGTTCCCGTGAATATTTGTTCTGCTGAAAAGCTTTTCAGCGATGGTTTGACCCATCCTGGCCTCCTGAGTGCCTATTTCCTGCTACCTGGTGCCTGTTCATTGCTGTCGAAAAGCGCGCGCAGCCTGACTTTCTTGGCCGCGGCAATATGCTCTTTCGCAAGCCGTTCCGCCGTCACGCTGTCGCGCGCGAGAATCGCTTCGAGCAATTCGCGGTGCTGCAGCAAGGCTGCTTCCGCGCGCTCCGGCTTGTACATGAGACTGCGTCCGAGCAGCCACATCGAATCGTTCACTGCACTCAGACTCTTCTCGAGATAGCGATTGTGCGCACCGTGGTAAATCGCTTCGTGAAAGCGCCGGTTGTGTCGGGCGAGCGCGTCATGATCGCCTTGCAGCGCCTGTTCCTTGCGCACCAGATCTTCCAGCTCCATCAGTTCGAGTTCGGTAGCGTGAGTGGCGCACAAGGCCGCCGCCGTCCCTTCGAGCAACTCGCGCATCAGATAGAGCTCGAGAATCGAGCTTCTGCTCAGCGATGCAATCTGCAGGCCCACACGCGGCTCGATCACCACCATGCCATCGCTTTCGAGCCGCCGCAATGCGTCGCGTACCGGTGTACGGCTGACTTCGAGCTGCTCCGCGATCTCGACTTCCATGACGCGGTCGCCAGGTTTCAGCGCCCCGGCTTCGATGCGCTTGCGCAGCATCTGATACACGTAGTCGCTTCGTGAGCCGTGCTGCTTGTCTTCGCGGGTTTCCGTTGCCGGGGATTCAGTTGCGGCTTTCTTACGTGAACGTGTGGATATGGTTGCCATGTGAGCCTGCTTTTCTAGGTTACGTTTCGATCAATGTGTGCATGTACTGCCGGTGTGAGCTTCCAGCCTTGCATCGCGCGATTCGAAAGTCTCCAGTCGATCCGTGTCATGCAGTTTCAGCGTGCTGGACTGTCGTCGCATAGGCAGCGGCCTCACGGCCTGCAATCCGTCCGAACACCGATCCGGCCATCAGGCCGGTGCTGCCCGGATAGTTAAAATAGTACAGTCCGCCTACCAGTTCACCAGCAGCGTAAAGACCCGGAATCGCGCGGTCTTCGATATCCTGCACGTTGGCGAGCGGGTCGATCTTCAAACCGCCGAACGTGAACGTGATGCCGCAGCCGACCGAGTAGGCCTCGAACGGGCCGTCGTCGATCGTATTCGCCCAGTTGGTCTTGTTGACCTCAAGGTCCTGCGTGCAACGTCCGTCACGCACATTCGGGTCGAACGGCACGTCTTTGCGAACAGAGGCATTGTATTGCTGGATCGTCTCGATGAGTTGGCGCCCATTAACGTCCTGCAGACGGTCGGCCAGTTCCTCGAGCGTATTGGCGACAACCTTCGTCGCGCCGCGCAGTTTGTATTCGTCACGCAGCAACGGCTTCACTTTCTGATCGAATATCTGCCACGCGAAGCTGCCGGGTTGCTGCAGCACGACGCGACCGTATTTGGCATACGTGTAGTTGCGGAAATCCGCACCTTCGTCGACGAAACGCTTGCCGTCGGCGTTGACCATGATGCCCATCGGATAGCTGTGACGGTAGCCGGCATGCGGATGCTCGACATCGCCGAAATCCGGCGCATAGCGCTCCCACGCAACGGAGTGGCAGCCCGACCATTGCCCGTACGATTGCGCGCCGATGTCAAGGGCCATCTGGATGCCGTCGCCGGTGTTATAGCGGGTGCCACGCACTTTCGCCATGTCCCAGCCCGGGCCGAGATAACGGGTGCGCATTTCACGGTTTGCCTCGAAACCACCACACGCAAGCACGACGGATTTAGCCTCGATAACGCTTTCGCGCCCACCTTTCATGACGCGCACGCCGCTCACCCCGCGCTCGTCGACCACGAGACTTTTAGCCTGCACGCCATAGCGTACTTCGATGCCCTGCGCTTCGGCGGCCTTGTAAAGCTGGTCGACCAGTCCACGACCACCACCGTTCGCAAAGATCACGACACCACCAAAAAACTTGAATTTACCGTTGACGTTATACGCCTGACGACCGTAGTTCGGTACGAATTTCACACCGCGGCCGCGCATCCAATGAACGGTATCGGTGCTGTTGTCGACGATGACTTCGGCGAGATCCGGATCGATGTAGTACTGCGTGATGCGGCCGAGATCGTCGAGATAGTCTTCGCGGCTGTACTGACCGAAATCCGAGCGGCCGATTTCGTCTTCGGTAAGGTCGGGCACGATTGCCTTGATGTCATCCGCGCCGTGGTGAACCATACGGAAGCCGCCGCCGGTATAAGCGCTGTTACCCCCGCGCTTGTCTTCCGGCGCACGCTCCAGAACCAGCACATTCGCACCCTTCTCGCGGGCTGATAGTGCGGCACATAGCGCAGCATTTCCTCCCCCTACCACCACGACGTCGTACTTGGCCTGCATCATCTACTTCTCCTTGTTGGCGCATTTAAAAACATGCGTATACATGAAAATACTCTAAAATCCATCGGGCGTCAATGATCACTAGAATGTCGCTGCCCACGGCTTTCTCTCGGGTTACATATTCGGATAGTTCGGCCCGCCGCCGCCTTCCGGCGTGACCCACACGATGTTCTGCGTCGGGTCCTTGATATCGCAGGTCTTGCAATGCACGCAGTTCTGCGCATTGATCACGAGCCG